>ERZ808028.1981-NODE-1981-length-10835-cov-6.156721_pt1 | contig 10835 bp, 15 predicted proteins | sample MGYA00380184_ERZ808028 | MGnify/ENA primary metagenome ERZ808028 (study PRJEB31490, sample SAMN06133397) | mouse gut metagenome | isolation source: J8_1 | host: mice | place: China: Chengdu | collected 2015-05 ...
CCGCAACCCTTTACCACCTCGCTCACATTTACAAGCTCCATGCCAAAACGCGTATCCGGCTTGTCGGAACCGTAGCGGTCCATCGCCTCCTGCCACGTCATCCGCTGAATGGGCAGCTGAATGTCAATGCCGATCGTATCCTTAAACACATACTGCAAAAGCCGCTCATTCACCTCAATCACATCATCAATATCCACAAAGGAAAGCTCCATATCAAGCTGCGTAAACTCCGGCTGTCTGTCCGCACGCAAATCCTCGTCGCGGAAACACTTCGCAATCTGAAAATACCGGTCATATCCGGAACACATCAAAAGCTGCTTAAAAAGCTGCGGCGACTGCGGAAGCGCATAAAAGCTGCCCGGATGCACACGGCTTGGCACAAGATAATCCCTCGCTCCCTCCGGCGTTGATTTATTTAAAATTGGCGTTTCAATCTCCAAAAAGCCCTCGTTTGTCATAAACTCACGGATTTTTGCGGCGACACGGCTGCGCATCATAATCTTTTCCTGCAAATCCGGTCTGCGTAAATCCAAATAGCGGTATTTCAAACGCAGCTCTTCCTTTGTCTTAGAGTCCGCCGCAACCGGAAACGGCGGTGTCTCCGACTCCGATAAAATCCTAAGCTGCGTCGCACGCACCTCAATATCACCCGTCTTCATCGCTGCATTGGTATTCCCCTCGCGCCGTTCCACCTTGCCCACAACAGCAATTACAAACTCACTGCGCAAGGTTTCCGCCTTTGCAAAATTCTCCGCGTCAACCGCACGGCTTAAATCCGCGCCCTGCTCAAAAATAATCTGCAAAATGCCGCTCCTGTCCCGAAGGTCCACAAAAATAATGCCGCCCTTGTTTCTGTTCTTCTGCACCCATCCCATAACGGTGACTTCCTCACCGACATTTGCTGCCGAAAGCTCTGTACATCTGTGGGTTCTCTTCAACCCCTTCATTGATTCTGCCATAATCTCCTCCATGCCGATTGAACGGCTTAGTTTTTTAATCCTTCTTTATAAAATTCCTGAAACTCCTCATATCCTTGCGCCGTAAGCTGCTCCTTTTGGAATTTCTTGTTCTTGTTCATCCGCACGACAAGCACCTGTGCACCGCTCTCCCGCTCTTTTTGTGCCTTGCCAATCACCTCGCGCAGCGCCTCGTTTGACACGCCCTTTTCCACAAGGTACGCTATTTTCTTACTCTGATTTGGAATTTGGAAACCGTTCTCCAGCAAAATCAGAATAATCCGCTCAAAGCCAATGGAAAAGCCGCACGCCGGAACATCCTTTCCCGTAAACCTGCCGACCATCCCGTCATAGCGTCCGCCTCCTCCGCAGCTGCCGCCAAACTTCGGCATCGCAATCTCAAAAATCGTTCCTGTATAATACGACATGCCGCGCACCAGCGTGGGGTCGAACACCAGTTTAAAACAGTCGCTCTTTGTCGCGTTTACGCTCTCAATAATATCCCGAAAACTTGTCTGCACCTCATTCTCCAAAAAGTCTTCGAGTTTTTCCTCAATAAAGGACAGCGTATCCTCAGCCGTCTGCATACCCTGAAAAAGCGACAGGTATTTGTCAACAAGCTCTTTCGCATAGCCGTCCGCAAGCAGCTCCTGCTCTACACCGTCAAGACCGATTTTGTCCATCTTATCAAGTGTGATAAAAATACTGTCATAGTCCGCCTCATCAAAGCCGCTGTACGCCGCCATCGCCTTCAAAATCCTGCGGTCATTGATACGGATTTCAAAATTTTGAAACCCCAAATTTCCAAGCGTCGTCGTCGTCGCCAAAATCAGCTCGATTTCCGCAAGGTTGGACGGCTCGCCTAAAATGTCAATATCACACTGCATAAACTGACGGTATCTGCCTTTTTGCGGTCTGTCCGCACGCCACACGTTTCCGATCTGCAATGCCTTAAACGGCGCCGGCAGCTCGTTTGCATGGTTGGAATAATACCGCACGAGGGGCACGGTAAGGTCATAACGCATACCGTAGTCAACAACCTCTGCCTCCTCCTTTGCCGTCTCCAAATTCAGCTTTTCCCCGCGTTTTAACACTTTAAAGACCAGTTTCTCGTTCTCACCGCCCTGCTTACTGCTCAGATTTTGAATGTCTTCCATGCACGGCGTCTCAATCGGGGTAAATCCAAACTTTGCATATGTTTCCTTAATTACGCCGATTACGTAGTCGCGCATCTGCATCTCCTCAGGCAAAATATCCTTCATGCCTGTCACAGGCTTTTTATTTAATGCCATACCGGTACCTCATTTCCCTATTTATAATCATGCTTCCTTCTTAACGTACAAGTTTGTGCTTTACAGCACAAACTTGCGGGTTGAAAATTTTAATTTTCAACCTTTTGTCTCCCATGATTTTACACTTTTTGCACAAGCTTTTCAAGTACTATCTCCAAAGTGCTATCTCCAAAGTATTATCTTCATTAAAAAATATTCCGCACAAAAGTTTCGTTACTTTCCACTGTGTTTTGGTAACAACGATTTATCTGCCGCGCTTTAGTCGCACCCAAAATTGCGCACGCTTCCCTTCGCCCAAGGACTGCCCACATCACAGCGTCCGTGATGATACGCGGTACTCACTGTTCCCTCACTCTGCTCGTCGGATACCTCGACCTTAATACGGCTCACGCCGCCTGCAGTCTTTTCGTCCAACATTTTAATAACGTCTTCAATTTCCAGCTCCTGCTGTTTCTTTTGCTGCGCAAGCTCGTCCATATCCTCTAATCCGCTAAATACTGCCATCTGAAATGCCTCCCGTTCTATTTCAAAATTCTATTCCGATTCTTTGCCTTGGTTTTCCTTGGGAATGATCATCATATGACCGTCCCCCGTAAACAATTCTGCCCAAATCACCTGTTGTGTAACTGTCATATTTATATTCCATCTTCCGTCATTATCTGTATCCCGCAACTCTACAAACTATTATATTTTTCGCAATACAAACTGTCAAGCGTTACTGCGCGTTTTCCTCTAATACATAAAGCCCTCCCAAATTTTTATAACTTCTCATAACAAGAAACAGCCATGCACTATCTGATAATTGCTATCAGAGAAGCTCATGGCTGCTCCATATTAACACATACTTTCCATATCATAATAGAAACTTTCTCTAATCCTTCTCTCAAAGGTAGTAGAATCGTCTTCCATCCGCTTTCTCTTAGCAGATATTTTATTTTTATGGACAGTTTTTCTGCTTTGTCTTATATGCTTTATTTCTTGCTTCCTGTCGCATATATTATAATATTTCCATTTCATCCATCTCACAGTCCCTCTGTCAACTCAAGCCGTTTAAATTCCTCATCCGTCATATCCTGCAGCTTTCCGATCACCCTGACGGACAACTCCACCATATCCGTATCTTCTAGATACGGCAAAGCCCTTTCCATGGCAATCAGTAACGTGTTGTTAAAACTGTAATTATGGAATTTTGACATGGTGGAGAGGTAGCTTTTGTATTTCTCGCTCTCAAAAAGCTCCTTTAAGCCTTTCTCCAGTTTGTCCGTAATCTCTTTTACTTTCTGCTTTTCTGTCTTTGCGTCTGCCATATTTTAATCCTTTCTCTGCATGAAAAAAGACAATTTGTTACGACTGTCTTTCTTCCTGAAAACAGAAAAAGCAGCGAATTGCTTTATCTCTAAAACAAATTCACTGCTTTACTGCTTGTGTTATGAAGTTGCTGTGGTTATGCCAGTACAGGCTCCCTCTTGTTTATAATAGCTTCTACCTCTCCAATGGTTTTTTCCACTATTTTTGCTATTTGTTCCGATGTATAGCCTTCCCTGTGCATATTTAAGATAATTTTTTCTTCTCTCTCCGCCCCGCCTTTTTCTCTGATACCCTGTGAAAGATTACACATAGCGCTCACATCCTCTCTTATTTTATCGTCTACCGGAATATTGTACTCGGTCTTAATAATCCCTAATTTTTCTTTGGCAGTCAGTTCCATCGAAAGCAGCGTACTCAGAAGCCGGTGTAGCTCATACTTTTCATCATGCTCCGGAAGCTCATTTGCTATACTTATCAAAACAATATTTAACAGGTCAAGCCCGCCTTTCCACGGGTAAGAACCTAACAGATCATCTTTCGCAAGATGCACATAAGCCATGCTGTTTTCGCCCATGCCCATACATACCCATATCGAAAATACACGCCTGATGTCATTATAGTTTGTCTTGACAAAATCTCGTTCCTTCTGTGAGGAAACAAGGCGGCTCACATAAAAAACTGCCCTGTTTAAGATGTGATAACTTGTCGGCTCATCTTTCTGCGCTTCCACATTTACAATTACCTGTGAGATACCATCTTTCATGCGTACATAAAAAATAATATCAAAGCGTATAAGCCCTTCGTTAATCTCCGCATTTTCTGTATTCAGCCCGACAATCCGCTGTCCGTCTTTCAAACCGTTGCCAGACGATATTTTTTCGGCATTGGTCAACCCCGGCTCTACCGGAACTACACTGATGAAAGGTTCCCCCTCAATATAGGATACCACATCTTTCGGGTTCATTCCCCGGAACTCATCGACCGTCTTTACCAGAATATGCGCCAGAATGATCTTATTTCCCAACAGACGTTTTGCCTTATCATCATATTGGGCATCCTGATCTGTTGCGCTGACCGCATTTTTTATTTCCGTATCCATCAGCCATAAACCTCCTTTTATTATGATAGGAAACGCAAAAGCCATTTCCAAAAGGTATATGACCTCATTTTTATTATACTCTGACGTCCTTGCTAAATCAATCAAATTTTTTGAAAGCTAGCCCGGACATAGTTGGAATTTCATTGATTTTGTATTAATTGCAACGTTTTCTCCCCGCCCTGTCATATCTGGATCCAGCACTTTTTTCTGTTGATCTGCGCGTTGGTTTTAATAATCCATGACTTCTTTGTCCGGAAACCTCTCAATTATCGACTTTACCGCTGCCTGTACCTCTGGATTCCCGTAAAGTTCCGGTATGAGGCTGATAAAACCTATGTCTATCTCATCACCGGAGAGTATGTCCGCCTGTATGTCCTCCATTTTATCTGCACCTACCACATGGAGATTGATTCCAATGGCAGGGATAGCGTTCAGGTGTTCCGGAGGTATCTGCTGATAAAGATCGACCGCTTTTTCTAATGTCTTAATGCCCTCATAGTATTTTCCTAAGCTGTGGTATTCCCCACATTCCGCCACCGTAAATGTAAGAGCCGCTTTCCCTATTTTCTGATCTGCTTTCTTTTTTCCCATTATGCTTCTCCTTCCCATACCTTTATTTTATGACGCAGAAGTTTCTCTGTATCTTCTGTCATATACTGTCCAAGATATTCCTCCCGGTGCGGCATGGCGATATGCAGTTTCCCATGCACATTGATCCACTCTACAACAAACCAGAATCCAAGCCCCCGGTTATCCGGTTTCCAGATGCCTTTTTCATCAAATCCCCCTCCACGCATCATATAATCTATGATTGCAGGGGGTGAGAGCTTCTCAACCAGCTCCCACCGGTTCGGTGATTTCTCCCTGTGACAGCCGAAGCCGCAGTAAACACACCCCGTCCTGTTACATCCGGTAGTATTAAAGATAGGCTTTCCAACATCAAAAATCCCCAATCCGTTGAATCGCCCTGTGCTTCCCCTTTCCCGTAATCTGCCACCACTTCCCCATATACATCTGCTATTGGGATATGGTTATGGTAGATGTATTCCAACACGTCCTGTTCTGTCCAGAATGACATAGGGTTGCTGAGCGGGCTTTTCATGTCAAAGCCGTTACAGCCATTTTTCAGCCAGTTCATTGCCCGGAGCCTGCTTTCACTCGCCATCTGCGCCGTCATCCCCATAATAGTCCACCCATTCCTGGATACGGTACTGCGTCATCCGTATTTTTGCGGAAAGCGAGAGTGACTGCATCTGATATAAATCACTGATTATATGTTTGTACATCATTTTGCCCTCCTTTTCCTGAAATAGTGGAAACAGACAGCTTTTATCCGCTGCCTGCCCTCCAAACTGTTATAAAATTTCTTGTTTTCCTTTTTCCTTATGATTCTCCTGCCTTTCAGCCCTTCCAGTTTTTCCTTTAACGATGCTCTTGGTGTTAGTATATAAGTGTGGACAGCGAGATTGAAAAGCTGGTGGACAGTCTGACGGGCGCAAACAATGTGCTGCTCTCCTATGTGAATGTGAAGATAGCGGAACTGGACGGACGCAAGCAGGAACTTCTGGCAAGGATAGCGGAACTGACGGTGGAAGCGGTCAGCCCGGAACAGGTCAAAGAAATCTCCGGCTATTTGAACACATGGAACGAAGTGGACTTTGACGATAAGCGGCGGGTGGTGGATTTAATGCTCACTACCATAGCCGCCACAAGCGACAGATTGAACATTACATGGAAAATCTGACGGGCGGAACATCTCCCGTCAGATACCTACCCTGTGTAGTCCCTTGTAAACTGTACTTTATTATGATGTAAAGAATAAAAAGCATACTTGTAGAATAGAAAAATTGGACAGAAGGGTTTTATAACTTTAATCAACTTAAATATCGGCACAGGTGGTTATAATCTGCCTGCGCTGAAGTATATAATTATTTGTTGTTTTTCGTTCGTACATTCAAGCGCAATCGCAAGCTTTGTCAAAGATAATAATGAGATATTCCGTACTAGTGTAGTGTCTGTATTATATTTAGCTAAATTAGTTTTCCTCTATGGGACTAAATTTAGGATAGAGCGACACCAACTTAGTTCTGGCATTGTCAGTAGTGAACTGCCATTGGATACAAGCGGTATGTTCATTGCGCTCCCTCTCCCATGCCGCCAATTCCTGACAGAGCAAATCCAGGTCCCCAATCCTGCGGGACAGACACTGTCGTGTCATTACATTTATCTCTATTTCGGCAATGTCCAACCAACTCCCATGTTTCGGAGTGTAATGGATTTCCAGCTTTTTAGCAATCCTGCGGGCTTCCGGGGCCGGAAATGCCTTGTACAGGGAGGAAAGGGCATGAGTATTCAAGTTGTCCATGACAAGTATGATCTTATTGCGGTCAGGATAGCTAACATCCACAAGATACCTGATCTCCTCAGCCCAGTCGGTTGCTGTACGGTGTGTCCGCACACTTACATGGCGTACACCTCCCAAAGGATCTACAAATACAAAAATGCTGCAGGTGCCGTTCCGGACATATTCAGAAACAACTTTCTTGGTGTCCCCTGGCCGCATGGGCAATGGTTCCCTAGCCTCCCCGAACAGTTGGTAGGGCTTTTCATCCATGCATACCACGGGAACTGTTGGATTATAGGGCATCTCATAAATGTCCAAGATATCCTCCATGCAAGCTATGAATTCTGCGTTTTCTTTGGGAGGGATGCACCAGTAGGCATTTTTGTGAGGTCGAAGTTCATTTTTTTTAGTGCATGGCGTATGGCATCCTTTCCGACCGGGACATCCAGTTCAACACGTGCTTTTTCTTCTAATAGTCGAAGAGTCCAGCGTGAATGTCCTTCCGGCACAGGCCCACAGGCCATCTGAATGATCTGAGCCTCAGTGCGTCCATCCAGTTTCCGCCGTGCGGCACCGGAATTGGGACTGATGTTGTAACGGACAATATTCGTTATGCCATTCGTGACATAAGACTGAACGATATTGGTTATGGTGGCAGGGCAGACTGCATAGCTATGGGCAATCTGGGCATGGGTAAGTCCTGTACCATGGACTTCATCTAGCTCAAGAAGTATCTGACACCGTTTTAAGATCGTCCTGCTGGTTTTCTTGTTATGGATCGTTTTCAGAAGTTCAGTCCTTTCATCATCGCTGAGCTTAATAATATAAGTCTTTGGTCTTGCCATAGTCGCCACCGCCGTTTCTTTTTATGATAACATGGGATGGCATTTTATGGAAGAATATTTAAGCTAAATATAATGCAGACACTACACTAGTATTCTACAATTTTTTGTATATGCCTACTGGAATTATTTCGCTTTCAGCGATGAATACATCGCAACACCCAAGATAACAGCCCCTCCTACCAGCTCACGTATGGTCGGAATTTCCCCAAGGAACAGCAGCGCATAGACAATTCCATAGACGGTTTCCATTCCTGATACGATTCCTGCGGTCTGAGCTTTCACGCTTTTCTGGGCGGACACATACAGGGAATGTGCAAATGCCGTACATATGAAGCCAACAAAGGCAACTCCGGCAATGTCCTGCGCTCTCCATGTGGTTTCCACCAGAAACAGGGCCGGAAGAAGTACCACGGCAGCAGACCCCTGTTCGTAAAGGCAGATGGTTCGGGCGGCGTATCGGGCTGAAAAATAACGGTTTGCCAGTGTCAGAATCGCATAAGTAAGGCTGCAAATCATACCCCAGATAATACCGATTGTAGTGTCGTTTGCCATAGAGAATTCCGGTATGGTAATCAACACTCCGATAAACAGGATGATTGCGCTGAAAATACTCTGCCGGCGTATCTTTTCATGAAATATAATTGGCTCTAAAAATGTCAGGAACAGGGGAAACGTGGAGAAGGTAATCGTCCCGATTGCTACCGTTGACACCTGAATTGACTGGAAAAATGTGGTCCAGTGGGCAGCCATGACTGCGCCTGTGAGGATAATCAGTAATACATCTCTTTTTGAGTCAAGCCTCAGCCTGTCCCTTTTTACGAGCGCGATTATGAGCAGAAGCGCGGAAGAACAGATGACCCGCCCCAGAGCGACCATGACGGCGGATACTTCTACAAACTGTGCGACAACGCCTGCCAATCCGAAAAGCATGACGGCGATATGTAAGTATAGGATATTTTTGTTAAAATGCGTTTGTGTGTCCATTTTTCTGGTTTTCTCCTTTTATGTGTGTTCGACAAGTATATTATAGAGAAAGAGAGGAAAAAGTCAATATTTTCGGATTACATCTATGCTAATCTATTTAATTCTGTGGCTGTTTAGTTTGTAGAATCAGATAAAAGTTAAGAAAACGCGCAAAACTGCAAAATAAAAGCGGTGGTATTTTCCCCAATCACATTTTATACTTATCTCACAACAAAACAAGGAGGGAGAATCACATGAGATTAGGAAACAGTTTATTTCATGCGCGGAAAAAATGCGGACTTTCACAGGAGGAGGTGGCAGAGAGGCTAGGCGTGAGCCGGCAGACCGTTTCTAAATGGGAGACAGACGAGACGCTTCCTGACATACGCTAGTCAAAAAAGATGGCGGTATTGTACAACCTGTCTCTGGACGAACTGATTGATTTTGATCTTGACGTAATGGAGATACAGCAGGCAATCGAACGGACGAGCGAGGAGGTGGAGGAAAAAATCGACTGGACCAGCGCATGGGGGAAGAAGTATCCAATCCTGCTCAGCTACCAGAAGGAGGTCAATACCCCTAACTATGCGGTACGTTTGGGCGGAATGATAGACGAATTAAGAGCAGAGTACGGGTATTCGGAAATGGATGCGTTTCTGGTATTAAAGGATATTTTGGCGAAGGTGTGGAAGGAAAGGAAAAAATAGGTTCTTGAGAAATGCAGTTGGTTTGGTTAGCCGGCTGTATTTCTTTTATCCTTTAAGGCAGCTATAATTCGTTAAAAATTTTAAATTGCGTTATCATGCTGTGTCTGCCCGTCGATATATTATATATGTATGATATACTATGTTTGATTTAGAGGAAGAAGTCAAATGCGAAGCATTTAAAGAATCCTTCCGACTATATGCCGCCGAACGAAGGATAGGGGGCGATACAAAAAGGAGGTCGTAACTATGAGTCAATGTACCTGTTCATACTCTACGGGGTGTCAGCCGATTACTCCCTGGATGGATAAGATTACTTCCGCACAGATGGAACAGATTAGAAAGAATTTTTCATCTGTGAAGCTGATGAATGATAAACCTTTCGCACTCCCAGAAGGCACCCCTGCGGCGCCCGTAAAGCCGTCTCCTGTGGTGATAGAATTAGGAAATGTGGCACCATTTCGCACAGGATATGCCAGAATTGATAATGCGATTACAGATGCTTTAAGAGGTAAGAGCCAGGAATTGAAAGACAGTGTCTATGATATTATCAGGAGTGATTTCCTGCCGAATAATGTCCATGGTGTTGAGGAGACAGACCGCTTGGCGCGAATTAGTTTAGGAGTTGAGAAAGCAGAGTATCTAGCAAACCAGTTCATAGATGAAGCTTCGAGAGACTCCTTCATGGAGGCAATGAAATCTATCGCCAGAATTGGCATGGAAGGCAAGAGGGTGGGCTCCTGTAAGATGGAATACCAGGTAAAGCATGTAATCGGTCTGGATGGGAATGGTTACGTGCATGAGGACAGCAGGGGTGAGATTAATTATGCTATGGAAAAGTATTCTCCTGAGACTTATGCCGAGTACAAGAAGCTGCTTAATTCCTCCGGTGAGGACACGATGGAGTCGGCCATGTTTTCAATTCGGTGGGGGCTTAAGAATTTTGAACTGGTTGCCGCAGGCAGACCAGGGTATCAGAAGTATAAAGATGAGCAGTATGAGAAATTGTATCAGGTAAAGCTGGACCGTACATTTTCCGGTTCAGATACCAGCAGTAAAGAGAAGTTTCTGACGTCAATCAAGGAGAAGCTTGAGGCCAACAGGAATCTTCAGCTTGACTTTTTTATGAATCAGATTGCACAGATGACAAAGGCGCCTGGCGGGTATCTGGTGAGCAGAAGGATGGTTCTGTCGGGTCGGGCTTAATATTTGAATAATAATAGGAAATAAAAGGCAGTGATTGGAATCAATGTCATTTAGTTAAGGCATTGACTTACTGGCTTCTCTTCAGGTAGGGATAGTGTAACGCCTATCTCTGCCTGAT
>ERZ808028.1982-NODE-1982-length-10834-cov-4.263177_pt1 | contig 10834 bp, 8 predicted proteins | sample MGYA00380184_ERZ808028 | MGnify/ENA primary metagenome ERZ808028 (study PRJEB31490, sample SAMN06133397) | mouse gut metagenome | isolation source: J8_1 | host: mice | place: China: Chengdu | collected 2015-05 ...
AAAAAACAAGCTCAAGAAGCTGTTATGGAAGAAGCTGTACGTTCAGGTTCATTCTATGTGAATAGCCGTTGGTTAGGTGGAACTTTAACAAACTTCAAAACTATTCAAAAGAGAATCAAACGCTTAAAAGAATTAGAAAAAATGGAAAGCGATGGTACTTTTGATGTTTTACCTAAAAAAGAAGTTATTCTTTTGAAAAAAGAAACTGCTAAATTAGAAAAGAATTTAGGCGGTATCAAAGAAATGAGAAGAATCCCTAACGCATTATTCGTTGTTGACCCTAAGGTTGAACATAATGCTGTTGCGGAAGCTAGAAAATTAGGTATCCCAGTATTCGGTATCGTTGATACAAACTGTGATCCTGATGACGTAGATTACGTTATCCCTGCAAACGATGATGCTATCCGTGCTGTACGTTTAATCGTTGGTGCTATGGCTGATGCGATTTGTGAAGCTAAAGGTGGTACATTATCTTATGCTTACGCTAAAGATGAAGATGATAAAGAAGTATCAATGAATGATGCTTTAACTTCAGTAGATAACGCTACTGAAAGACGTCGTGCACCTCGTTACAGAGATGATCGTCCACGTCGTCCAAGAAACAACAATAACAATAGCGAAAGACAAGCAAGAAAACCACAACCTGATCAACAAGTCAGAGAATAGGTGTATAGAGGGGAAAGGTACCTTTCCTCTTTTTTATAAAAATCATGATGGAGGAGAAAAAAGATGGCAGTAACTGCAAAATTAGTAAAAGAATTGCGTGAAAAAACTGGTGCCGGCATGATGGATTGCAAAAAGGCATTAGAAGAATGTGCTGGAGATTTAGAAAAAGCTTTTGACTGGTTAAGAGAAAAAGGTATCGCTAAAGCCGCTAAAAAAGCTGACCGTATCGCTGCAGAAGGCTTAACAGCTTTCTATGTAGAAGGAAACAGAGCTGCAATTGTTGAAGTTAACTCTGAAACAGACTTCGTAGCTAAAAACCAAGAATTCAAAGATTTAGTTTCTGATATTGCTAAATGTGTTTGTATCAATAAACCTACAACAATGGAAGAAGCATTAGCTTGTGATTTGAATGGTAAATCAATCGAAAATACAGTAGTTGATGCAACTGCTAAAATCGGTGAAAAATTAAGTTTCCGTCGTTTTGATGTTATCGAAAAAGCTGAAAACCAAGCATTTGGTGCTTATAGCCATATGGGTGGTAAAATTTCTGCTTTAGTATTATTAACAGATACAACTGATGAAGTAGCTAGAGATATCGCTATGCACGTAGCAGCTAGTGCTCCTCAATATGTTGACCGTTCTCAAATCCCTGCTGAAGTTTTAGAAAGAGAACACGAAGTATTGAAACAACAAGCATTAGAAGAAAACAAAAACGCTGCTAAACCTAAACCAGAACAAATTATTGTTAAAATGGTTGAAGGTCGTTTAAATAAAAACTTAAGTGAAATCTGCTTAGTTGATCAAGCATTCATTAAAGATCCGGACCAAAAAGTTGGTAAATACATCGGTAAAGGTAAAATTGAAAAAATGGTTCGTTACCTTGTCGGTGAGGGTATGCAAAAACGTGAAGAAAACTTCGCTGAAGAAGTTGCAGCTCAAATGACTAAATAATAGTCTAATATGCAATTAAAGATTCTTGTATAGCACAAGAGTCTTTTTGTTTGCGATACTTTTAAATGATGTTAAAATGAATTATAATGGGGGGAGTAATATGCAAATACAGTTAAGAAAGATGCGTTTAGAAGATGCCGATGTTTTATTTTATTTGACAAGTGATCAAGAATGTGGCAAATATATGAAAACAGGACCGCATCAAATGTTAAGTCAAACGCAAGATATGGTTCACAAATATTGCAAGTTTCCAAATTATGGTTTTATAATCGAAACAGAAAATCACGAGATGGTAGGCTATACTGGGCTTAGTGCTATGGAACAACAAGGTCAATATTCTATTTCAATCATGGTTTTCCCTAAGTTTTGGCAAGGTGGAATTGCAACCCAGGCGGTAAAACTGATAATTGAATTTGCCAAAAACAGTGATATGATTCAAGAAATCGTGGCTTTTATAGTAGAAAAGAATATAGGCTCGGTTAGAGTTTGTCAAAAATGTGGTTTTGAACACATAGAAACATTTGAAGAAAGAGATAGACAAATTGGAATGTATCAATTAAAAGTATCATAGTTTTAGAGAAATTGAAGCTTGAAATCCAATCAACTTGTAAAACCATCGCAAGTCAAAAAAATGTGTTTGAAGGCAAGGCTTTTTATTCTTACAGGCAAAGTGGTATATGGGATAAATATAGACATTTTTCAATGCTAAGACTTGTGAGAATGGGGGATTTATGGTAAAGTATTAGATGAACGTAAAGTCAGAAAAGGAGTAGAGTCAAATGTATAAACGAGTCTTATTAAAGTTAAGCGGAGAAGCATTAGCCGGAGAAAAAGGGTTTGGTATTGATGCTAATACTGTCCAAGACATTGCAAGACAAATCAAAGAAGCTAAAGATTTAGGTTGTGAAATTGCGATTGTATGTGGTGGCGGCAATATCTGGCGCGGTAAAGTCGGAAGCGAAATGGGAATGGAAAGAGCTTCTGCTGACTACATGGGTATGTTAGCGACTGCGATGAACGGTCTAGCTGTTCAAAGCGCATTAGAAAGAGAAGGCGTTGATACCCGTTTGATGACAGCTATTGAAATGAAACAAGTTGCCGAACCTTATATTCGTCGCCGAGCAGTTCGCCATTTAGAAAAAGGACGTATCGTTATATTTGGAGCAGGTTTAGGAAGTCCTTTCTTTACAACAGATACGACAGCAGCCTTAAGAGCCGCTGAAATCGAAGCCGAAGTGATCTTGATGGCTAAAAATGGGGTAGATGGTGTTTATAGTGCTGACCCTCGTGTAGATAAAGAAGCTGTGATGTTTGATGAAATCAGCTATATGGAAGTTTTAAATCGTCAGTTAATGATTATGGATCAAACCGCTATTACTTTATGTATGGATAATAAGATTGATTTATGCGTATTTAATATGCAAAAAGATGGTAATATCGCCAAAGCCGTTAGTGGTGAAAAGATAGGAACAACAATTACAGGAGGAAAATAAAATGACAAAACAAATTATTGAAAATGCAGCTAACCGTATGGAAAAAGCAATCGAAGCTTTGCAACGTGAATTAGCAACTGTTCGTACCGGTCGAGCAAATCCTACTATTTTAGATCGTGTTAGTGTTGATTACTGGGGATCTATGACGCCAATCAACCAAGTTGCGAATATCAGTGTTGTAGAGGGACGTCAATTAGTGATTAAACCTTATGATCGCTCTACATTAAAAGGGATAGAACGCGCTATTTTAGAAGCTGATTTAGGCTTTAACCCTCAAAATGATGGACAGATTATTCGTATTGTTATTCCCCCATTGACAGAAGATAGACGTAAAGAATATGCAAAACAAGTGTCTAAAATGGCTGAACAAGCTAAGGTAGCCATAAGAAATATTCGCCGTGATGCTAATGAAGCTATTAAAAAAGGTGATTTCCCCGAAGATGAAGAAAAGCGTGCAACTGAGCAAGTTCAAAAGAAAACAGACGAATATATCAAACAAATTGATAAAATCGCTAAAGAAAAAGAAACAGATATCATGACAGTTTAAGAAAGCTTGAAGCTTTCTTTTTTTTGCATGAAACAAGAAGATAGAAGGTTTAATGAAGATAAATCAATTTAAACTTTTTTTAAATAAGGCTAAGTCAGTCAAAGATTGCTTTGCCTTTTTTGATTTGAGGTATGTTTTGAATTGTGATAAGGTATGTTTCGTGATATAATGGTAAAGAATTTAAGGGGGATGACCTATGTTTTTTAAAAAGAAACAAGTAAAAAGTGTTGATATTGACGATAATAACATACCCGAGCACATCGCATTTATTATGGACGGTAATGGCAGATGGGCAAAAAAGAAGAATATGCCTAGAACTTATGGACACCATGAAGGAACTAAAACGATTCGTACAATTGCCTTAGAAGCTAATCGTCTAGGTGTTAAAGCGATGACTGTTTATGCCTTTTCAACCGAAAACTTCTCACGACCTCAAAGTGAAGTTGAATATATTTTTAAATTGCCAAAAGAATTTTTTGATTTGTATCTACAAGAATTGATAGAGCATAATGTGCGGATAAGATTTATCGGTAATGTGGAAAAAGCACCTAGCCTAACACGGGATATTATCTTTTCAGCTGTTGAGAGAACTAAAAATAATACGGGTTTAATCTTATGTTTTGCTTTTATTTACGGCTCAAAAGACGAAATGCTACAAGCGATTAAAGGGGTTGCCGAAGATTATAAAAACGGTGATATTGCTTTAGAAGATATCACGGAAGATTTATTTGATACCTATTTAATGAGTGCGGATTTACCGTCAGTTGATTTAATGGTTAGAACAAGCGGTGAATGCCGTTTATCTAATTTTATGCTATGGCAACTCGCTTATGCAGAATTGTATTTTACACCGGTGTTATGGCCTGATTTTGATGAAAAATGTTTACATGATGCCATTCTTGCTTATCAACATCGAGATCGCCGTTTTGGAGGGTTAAACAAATGAAACAAAGAATCATCACAGGCTTGATTTTGGCAGTTGGCGCTATTACAGTTCTTTTAGTCAGAGGTATTATTTTAAAATGTATTTTAGCTATTATTTGTTTTTTAGCTATCAGAGAGATTTTAGATGTTTGTAAACGTCCTGATTTTCCTAAACAGGTGAGCCTTTACTGTTTTTTTACAGGTATCATAATGTATTGGAGTTATGATGAAGAAATACTTCTTCCCTCTGTTGTGTATTTGGCTTTTATGTTAGGACTTTATATACTAGTGGTTTTATTGGAAAATTTCAAAGTTGAGGAAGCTTTTTTGTTAATTGCGATGATGAGCTTAGTCATTACGGGAATTAAAGGTATTTATACAATCACTATGCATCATGGCTCTTTAAATATTTTATATTTGGCGTTTGCAACCTTCGGTTGTGATACGGGCGCTTATTTTGCCGGATTTTTCTTCGGAAAACATAAGCTGATTGAACGTATATCTCCTAAGAAAACAGTAGAAGGGTCAATTGGCGGTATTTTATTCGGAACACTGTTAGCCGGTGTTTTAGGGACAGGTTATTATATCGGATTACCGTTATGGCAAGTTTGGTGTTTAGCCTTATTGTTGACTGTTACTTCACAGTTTGGCGATTTGATATTTAGTGCATTAAAGCGCCATTATCATATCAAGGATTTTTCAGATCTTTTACCGGGGCATGGCGGTGTTTTAGATCGTCTTGACAGTTTGATTTTTAACGTGGTTGTTTATGTAGTTTGGTTTACCTTGTTAGTTTAGGAGGAATATGCAGTGAAAAGAAAAATAGCGCTTTTAGGAGCAACCGGTTCTATCGGTTTACAAAGTGTAGATGTCATTGTGAATCATAGTGATGAATTTGAATTAACGGCACTTTCGGTAGGGCACCAAATTGATAAATTAAGAGAAATTCTAGCCAAGATAGCTTGTCCTCACGTATGTGTGATTGAAGAAAATGTGGCTCAAATGTTAGCTTTAGAATATCCCCATATTCATTTTTACAGCGGACAAGAGGGACTTCATACCATTGCAACCTTACCTGAAGTCGATATCGTTTTAAATGCTATCTCAGGTTTTGCCGGTTTGAAACCAACTGTAGCAGCCATTCAAGCTCATAAAGACATTGCCTTAGCGAATAAAGAAACCTTGGTGGTAGCAGGCGCTTTGGTTACACGTCTAGTGAAAGAAAATCAAGTTAAACTTTTACCGGTTGACAGTGAGCATTCCGCTATTTTTCAGTGTTTAAATGGCGAGCATCATCGTGAGATAGAACGCTTGATTATTACCGCAAGCGGAGGGGCTTTTCGTGATCGCCAAAGAAATGAATTAGAAAATGTAACAAAAGAAGATGCCCTTAAACATCCTAATTGGTCTATGGGGGCAAATATTACAATTGACAGTGCGACAATGTTCAATAAAGGCTTGGAGGTCATTGAAGCCAAATGGTTGTTTGATTTAGATTTCGACCAAATTGATGTTGTGATGCACCCTGAAAGTATTATTCATTCAATGGTAGAATTTAAGGATACCGCTGTTTTAGCCCAATTAGGTACACCTGATATGCGTTTACCTATTCAGTATGCTTTGACGTATCCACATCGTGAAACGCTATATCATGCGAAGCGTTTGGATTTTGATACGATGTCATCTTTGACATTTAGAAAAATGGATTTTGAAAGATTTCCGGCTTTAAAAATAGCTTATGCTGTAGGACGTGAACAAAAAACCTATCCGGCTGTTTTAAATGGTGCTAAAGAACAGGCGACAGCTTTATTTTTAAAGGATAAAATAGCCTTTTTGGAAATAGAATATAGTGTAATTGCAGCGCTTAAAGCTCATCAGCCAATTGATAATCCTAGTTTAGATGACTTAATTACAGCTGACAGTTGGGCTAGAGCATTTGTTTTAGAAAGAATAGGAGAGAATGCACGTGCAGACATTTATTAACATTTTGGTATTTATTATTGTATTAGGTTCTATTATTTTAATCCATGAGTTAGGACACTTCATTGCAGCTAAACTTTTTGGCGTATATTGCGGTGAATTTTCGATGGGAATGGGACCTTCATTATGGCATACAAAAAAAGGGGAAACAGAATATCATATTCGTGCCTTACCGATTGGCGGTTATGTAGCTATGGCAGGCGAGGTTGATCAGGAAGATAACGAGAGTATGAAAGATGTGCCTTTTGAACGAACGATTAAAGGTATCAAAACATGGAAACAGGTCGTTATTATGAGTGCCGGTGTTTTCATGAACTTTGTGTTAGCGATTATTTTGCTTGTCGGTGTTAATATGACCCAAGGAGCTGTAGCGGTTGACACCAATCAAATTGATGTTGTATTAGAAGATGGGGTTGCCAAAGAAATCGGATTACAGGCAAATGATATTTTGACCGATGTTTATTTTGAAAGTACAGATACGCATTATGCCATCAATAGCATGACAGATTTAAACAAGGCTTTATCTACTAAAAATAATGGCATTAACGACAAGCGTACCAAGGCTATCATTACTTATCAGCGTGGAAGCCAAAGCATTGAAAAAGAAGCGATGCTTCCTTTGAATGAAACGACCCAAGCTTTTTATTTAGGAATTCAAGTCCCTACACGTTCTTTGACTTTCGGTGAAGCAATTCACTATACCATCAGTGATGTTAAAGAAATGTCAATGATGATTTTTACGACTTTAGGCAAGTTAGTGACAGATTCAAAAAATACCATTTCCCAATTATCCGGACCGGCGGGAATTTACCAAGTAACAAGTGAAGTTACGCAATCCGGACAAATCAGTACGTTGATTTTATTGACTGCCGCTTTAAGTATCAATGTCGGTATTTTTAACCTTTTACCGATTCCCGGTTTAGATGGTTCACAAATTTTGTTTTCATTGGTGGAAAAAGCAATGGGTAGACCGATTTCAACCAAGGTCCGCTATTATTTACAATTGGTGGGATTAGCGCTTGTATTTGGTCTGATGATTATTGTTACAATTCAAGATGTATCAAGAATGTTTTAAAGGAAGGAAGATAAATTTTCAATGAATAAAATGCAGATTTTACTACGCCAACTTGAACTTGAAAATGATTTACCGGTCCTTTCAAATGCAGAAATTAAAAAGGTAACAGTCAACCAAAATGACTGTTACCATTTCTTTATTGCTTCTAACGAAATAATTCCTTTTGAAGAATATCGCCGGTTTGAAAAGCAGCTGCAAACATTTCCGTATCCTGCTAAAGTGAGTTTTGAAGTTACGACACCCTTGTATTTGAAAGAAGAAGTTTTAAATTATGCCCGTTATTTTATGTTGCTATTAGGTCAAGAGAATCCTTCATGGACCTTTATCAGTGATTTAAAAATGTCATATGATAATGATACCATTCTATTTGAAGTAGTTAATGAGATTCAACTTTCTAGTATGTCTTCTTTTGAAAGACGTTTAGAACAAGCCTTAGAACAAGTCGGCTTTAAAGTTTATGTTCAAGCTAAGATTGACGAAAGCAATGATGATTATCAGAAAATCAAAGAAGAAATGGCAAGCAATATTGAAATAGCTGTTGAAAAACCAATACTAAAAGAAGAAGTAGTCAAACCTAAAACACCATTTTATCGTAAGAAAAACGAATATGTGAGCGTGAGTTTAGATGAATTGAAACAAGGGAATCAGTTTGTGAATATCAGAGGTTTTGTCTTTATGACAGAATTGACTGAAACTAAGACTAAGAAGCATATCCAAACTTTATGGGTCACAGATTATACAGATTCGATTTTAGTGAAACGTTTTGAAAATGCCAGAGTATCTATCGAAGAGATGAATAAAATAGGTAAGGGAAATGTTTGGGTGGAAGTTAGCGGTGAATATAAATTTGACAGCTTTGCCAAAGAGATGCTAGTGATGGCTAATAAGGTTGAGATTGTCGAAGGACCTAAAGCTAAAGAAGATGTTGCCATAGAAAAACGTGTTGAATTACATACCCATACTAAAATGTCAGCAATGGACGGACTTTCTACTATAAGTGAATATGTTTCCAGAGCAGCTAAATGGGGGCATCAGGCAATTGCCGTAACAGATCATGGTAATGTACAATCTTTTCCGGAGGCGCAACAGGCAGCCGCAAAGAATAAGATCAAAATGATTTACGGTGTTGAAATCAATACGATTGATCCGCAATTACATATTGTGATGAATGAGAAATCCGTTCCGATTGAAGATGGCATCTTCGTTTCATTCGACTTAGAAACGACCGGTTTATCGGTTGTTCATGACGGGATTACAGAATTTGGTGCGGTTAAAATTAAAAATGGAGAAGTCATTGACCGTATGCAGACATTCGTTAATCCGGGAAAAGAGATTTCTAATAAGATTGTCAACTTAACGCATATCACTAACGATATGGTCAAAGATGCACCTTATGCAGAACAGTTGGTTGACCGAATTGCAGAGTTTTTCGGTGATTGTGTCATCGTTGCTCACAATGCAACCTTTGACGTAGGCTTTTTGAATGCCGCCTATCAAAAAGCGGGGAGACCCCCTATTCAAAACCCTATTATTGATACACTGCCACTAGCTAGAGCCATTCTTAAACCGATGAAATCTTATCGTTTGGGAAGTGTAGCTCGTGTTTATCGTGTGGCTTATGATGATGAAGTGGCACACCGAGCAGATTATGATGCCGAGGTTTTAGGCAGTGTTTTAAATATGATGTTTCATCAATTGATGAACGAAAAAATCTACAATATCAATCAGCTTAATCATTATCAGGATATGAACAGTACCTATAAGTTAGTTTATCCTTATCATGTGACGATGTTGGCAAAAAATAAAAACGGTTTAAGAAATATGTTTAAGCTCATCACAGAAGCGAATACAACTTATTTTTATGATGAAGCTCGTTTGCCAAAAGAGTTGATTCAACAATATCATGAAGGCATTTTAGTAGGTAGCAGCTGCTATAAATCAGAAGTGTTTGAAGCTTGTATGAATAGTGATGATCAAAAGTTAGATGAGTTAATCGACTTTTATGATTACATCGAAATTCAGCCATTAGAAGATTATCAACATTTAATCGAAAGAGGTAGTATTGAAAATATCGAGGATTTAAAAAAATCAATTCGCCGTTTAATTGATCATGCGAAAGCCAAAGGTAAATTGGTTGTTGCCACAGGCGATGTGCATTTCTTAGATGAAAGAGATAAAATTTATCGTGATGTCTTTATTTCCAATCCGACCATTGGCATTAACCATCGAGCTCACCCATTGTGTGACAGAAAAAATCCACGTGCGTTTACACCTAGCTGTTATTTGCGAACAACTGATGAAATGCTTGCGAGTTTTGAAGCTTGGATGGATAAAGATGAGGCATTTGAGTATGTGGTAACAAATACCCATCAAATTGCCGATATGATAGAAAGCTTTAATGTTGTACATGACAAATTATATACACCGACAATTGAAGGGGCGGATGAAAATTTAAAACGCCTTTGTTATGAAACAGCGCATCAAATGTATGGTGAAAAATTACCTGAAATTGTAGAAAAGCGTTTAGAAAGAGAGCTAGGCAGTATTATCAAACATGGCTTTGGGGTCATTTATTACATCGCTCATCGCCTTGTTAAGAAATCTAATGAAGATGGTTATCTTGTAGGTTCACGTGGTTCGGTCGGTTCATCATTTGTCGCAACTATGTCAGGCATTACCGAAGTTAATCCATTACCACCGCATTATCGTTGTCCTAGTTGTACATATAGCGAGTTTGTCGATCCTAAAGAAATAGCGGATGGCTATGATTTGGAAAATAAGAATTGTCCGGTTTGCAGTCAGCCGATGATTGGTGATGGACATAATATTCCGTTTGAAACCTTTTTAGGATTTAATGCGGATAAGGTTCCGGATATCGACTTAAATTTCTCAGGTGATTACCAATGGAAAGCCCATGATTATACTAAAGTGCTTTTCGGTGAAGATAAAGTATATCGTGCCGGTACAATTTCGACCGTCGCCGAAAAAACAGCTTACGGTTATGCTAAGGGTTATAGTGAATTATTAGGGATTGAAAACCCTATCAATTCTGCTGAACTGGCACGAATCGCCTTAGGTTGTCAAGATGTAAAGCGCACAACCGGACAGCATCCGGGAGGTATTATTGTTATTCCGAAAGAAATGGACGTGTACGATTTTACCCCGGTTCAATATCCTGCCGATGATTTGAATTCTTTA
>ERZ808028.1985-NODE-1985-length-10824-cov-4.305388_pt1 | contig 10824 bp, 8 predicted proteins | sample MGYA00380184_ERZ808028 | MGnify/ENA primary metagenome ERZ808028 (study PRJEB31490, sample SAMN06133397) | mouse gut metagenome | isolation source: J8_1 | host: mice | place: China: Chengdu | collected 2015-05 ...
TCGGCCTGATTGTACTGAACCTGTGGCCCTTCGTTCAGACGCTGTATACCAGCTTCTGTGAGCATCTGGGCTTCGGCCACTACAAATTCATCGGCCTGGCCAACTACGTTGAGATTTTCCAGACCCCCGAGTTCTGGAAGGCCACCTGGAATACCATCTATTTCTGTATCCTCACCGTTCCTCTGGGGCTGTTCCTGTCCCTGCTGGTGGCCATGCTCCTCAACGCCAAGATCAAGGGCAAGGGCGTCTTCCGTACCATCTTTTTCCTGCCCATGGTCTGCGCTCCCGCCGCCGTCACCATGGTGTGGCGCTGGATTTTCAATGCGGAGTACGGCATTCTCAACCAGCTGTTCGGCACGCACGTCAACTGGATCACCGACTCCAAGGTGGTTATGATCGCCTGCGCGGTGGTGGCCATCTGGAGCAACATCGGCTATGACGCGGTGCTGCTGCTGGCCGGCCTGCAGAACATCTCCAAATCCTACTACGAGGCGGCCAACATCGACGGCGCCACCAAGGTAACCCAGTTTTTCCAGATTACCCTGCCCATGGTCTCACCCACCCTGTTTGTGGTGATGATTATGCGCCTGATGGCCTCCATCAAGGTCTACGATCTGATCTACATGATGGTAGAGGAGACAAACCCGGCGGTGACAAGCGTGCAGAGTCTGATGTACCTGTTCTACCGGGAGTCCTTCGTGGCGGGCAGCCGCGGCACCGGCTCCGCCATCGTGATCTGGACTGTCCTGCTCATTGGTGCGATAACGGTCTTCCAGTTTATCGGCCAGAAGAAGTGGGTCAACTACGATGTGTAAGGAGGGATATCAATGAAAAGCGCTTCTTTAGAGCGGTCGAGACAGTTAACGACCATTCTCACCTACGTGGTTTTGGTTCTGGGCGCCGTCATCATGATCTTCCCCTTTGTGTGGATGATCCTCACCAGCCTGAAAACCGTCCCCGAGAGCATGAAGGTGCCCCCCACCTTCTTCCCCAGCGAGGTGATGCCGGGCAACTTCGGGGACGCGATGAAGAGCCTCCCCTTCCTGAACCTGTACCTCAACACCGGCCTGATGGTCTTCTTCCGGGTTGTCTGCGCGGTGGTGTTCAGCTCCATGGCGGGCTACGCCTTCGCGAAGCTGAACTTCCGGGGCAAGAATCTGCTGTTCGGCATCGTGCTGGTGCAGATGTCCCTGCCCAGCCAGATCTTCATCATCCCCCAGTACCAGATGGTGGCCAAGATGGGGCTGGCCAACACCATTTTTGCCCTGGTGTTCCCCGGCCTGGTCAGCGCCTTCGGCGTGTTCTTCCTGCGCCAGACCTACATGGGCATCCCCACCGAGATCGGCGAGGCCGCCTACCTGGACGGCTGCAACCAGTGGCAGACCTTCTATAAGGTGATGTTCCCGCTCACGGGGACCTCCGTGGCCGCCCTGACCATCTTCACCGCCGTCTTCGCCTACGGAGATCTGATGTGGCCCCTGGTGGTCAACTCCGACCTGAAGATGATGACCCTCTCCTCCGGCCTGGCCACCCTGCGGGGCCAGTTCACCACCAACTTCCCTGTGCTGATGGCAGGCTCCCTGCTGGCAATGCTGCCCATGGTCATTCTCTACATGATCTTCCAGCGCCAGTTCATCGAGGGCATCGCCTCCACCGGCGGTAAATAAGCCTCCTCCATTCTCTCCTTCCCCTTTTTGAACAGCCCCGGCATTTTGACGAGTGCCGGGGCTGTTCCCCTATCATCCAAATTATTTTTATTTTTGGGGGTATCCCTATGATCGTACTTGATAAGGAACATAACGTTTTCACCCTTCACACCCAAAATACCACTTATCAAATGAAGGCCGATCAGTACAGCGTGCTGCTGCACACCTATTACGGCCCCCGTGTCAGCGGGGGCGACCTGTCCTACCTCATCCAATACGCCGACCGGGGCTCCTCTCCCAATCCCAACGAGGCGGGCCACCGCCGGGACTACTCCCTGGACACGCTGCCCCAGGAATACTCCACCTGCGGCGTGGGGGACTACCGTATGCCCTCCATCGAGTTTGAGCCGGAGGACGGCAGCCGTCTGGCCGACCTGCGCTTCGCGGGCTGTGAGCTGCGGAAGGGCAAATACAGCCTGGAGGGCCTGCCCGCCTTCTGGGGCGGGGACGAGTGGGAGACCCTTGTGGTCCGGCTGAGGGATGGGTCCGCCGGGATGCTGGTGGAGCTGTACTACGGGGTGCTGGAAAGATACGACCTCATCACCCGGGCTGTCCGGGTGGTGAATCAGGGGACGAGCCCTGTCCGGCTGCGCCGGTGCGCCTCCCTGTGCCTGGACTTCCTGGGCGGCGACTATGACCTCATCACCTTCGACGGCTGCCACGTGATGGAGCGGTGCCCCAACCGGGCCCCTCTGCGCCAGGGCGTTCAGAGCGTGGAGAGCGTCCGGGGCACCTCCAGCCACCACCACAACCCCTTTGTGGTGCTCTGCGAGCACGGGGCGGGCGAGGATTACGGCCTGTGCTATGGGGCCGCGCTGGTATACAGCGGCAACTTCCTGGCCGCGGCGGAGCGCACCCAGCTGGAGCACAACCGACTGCTTTTGGGGATCAACCCCTACCATTTCTGCTGGACGCTGGCCCCCGGCGAGGCCTTTACCGCCCCGGAGGCGGCCCTAGTCTGCTCCCCCTGCGGCTTTGGCCAGATGAGCCGCCAGTTCCACCGGGCCATCCGGGAGAATCTGATTCACGACCCGCTCCAGGGCAGGCGCCGCCCGGTGCTCATCAACAACTGGGAGGCCACCGAGTTCAGCTTCAACGCCGACAAGCTGGTGAGCATCGCCCAATCCGCCGCCCCTCTGGACATCGAGCTGTTCGTCATGGACGACGGCTGGTTCGGTTCCCGAGACAGCGACAGGGGCGGTCTGGGGGACTGGGTTGTCAACCGGGAGAAGCTCCCCGGCGGTCTGGAGGCCCTGGTGCCCCGGATCAAGGAGCTGGGCATGTCCTTCGGCATCTGGATTGAGCCGGAGATGGTCAGCGAGGACAGCGACCTCTACCGGGCCCACCCCGACTGGGCGCTGGGGGTTCCGGGGCGGCCCCACACCCGGGGGCGCAGCCAGCTGACCCTGGACTTCTCCCGCCGGGAGGTCCGGGAGCACATCTATCAGGCCATCAGGAAGGTGCTGGACAGCGCCGATGTCTCCTATGTGAAGTGGGACATGAACCGCAGCCTCACCGACGTGTGGTCCGGCGCTCTTCCGGCGGACCGGCAGGGGGAGGTGTTCCACCGCTACATCCTGGGGGTGTACGAGCTGCTGGACCGGATGCGCCGGGACTACCCCGACATGCTCATTGAGGGCTGCACCGGAGGGGGCGGACGGTTTGACGCCGGTATGCTCTATTACACCCCCCAGATCTGGTGCAGCGACAACACCGACGCCATCGACCGCCTGCGCATCCAGTACGGCACCTCCTTCTGCTACCCCGTGTCCGCCATGGGGGCCCACGTCTCCGCCGTCCCCAACGGTCAGACGGCCCGCACAGTCTCCATGGAGACCAGGGGCGTGGTGGCCATGTCGGGCACCTTCGGCTACGAGATGGACCTGAACGAGACCACCCCGGAGGAGCGGGAGATCATCAAGGGGCAGGTGGCCTTCTTCAAGGCGCACTACGACCTGATCCAGCGGGGGGACTACTACCGCCTGACCGACCCCTTCCGGGAGGGCCCTTGCGCCGCCTGGGAGCAGGTGTCCCCCGACCGCCGGGAGGCCCTGGTCTCTCTGGTCACCGGCTCCGCCCACGCTGCCCCGCCCTTCAGCGTCCTGCGGCTGAAGGGGCTGGACCCCTGTCTGACCTATCAGGTCAACGGCCAGGGGGCCTACCCCGGCGACGTGCTGATGGAGGCCGGCTGGCCTCTGCCCATGTTCCAGGGGGACTACCAGTCCATGCAGCTGTACCTGTCCGCAGTATAATCCGGCAGCTTCCGGCCCGCTCCGTTTTGGAGCGGGCCTTTTTGCGTAAAAAAATTTTTGTGATGCCCCTTGACAAAGGGCCTCATTGGTGATATGGTTAGTTACACAAGTAATGAACCAACAAACAACCGAGAAAAAACCACGGAGGTGATTGCGTGCGCGGGACCTTAAACGACCAGTCCCTGATCTACCTGCAAATTGCCCGGATGCTGGAGGACGACATTCTCCGGGGGGTCTACCGGGAGGAGGAGCAGGTGCCCTCCACCAACGAGCTGGCCCGGGGGTACAACATCAACCCGGCCACGGCGGCCAAGGGCATCAACCTGCTGGTATCGGAGGGAATTTTGTACAAGCGCCGGGGCATCGGCATGTTCGTATCGAAGGGAGCGGGAGACACTGTGAAGCAAAAGCGGAAGGCCGCCTTTTACGACGGCTTTGTGAAGCCCCTGGTGAAGGAGGGGGCGTCCCTGGCCCTCACCGGGGAGGAACTTTTGGCCATGATTCAACAGGCCATTGGAGAGGAGAAAGAAAAATGAACGCTGGAATTTTAAAGGCCGAGGGCCTGTGCAAATCCTACAAGGACAAGGAGGTCCTCCACAACCTGGACCTGACCATCGAGCCGGGGAAGATCTACGGCCTCATCGGCCGGAACGGGGCGGGCAAGACCACCCTGCTGGGCATTCTCACCGCCCAGAACACCAAGAACAGCGGCTCGGTCACCTACAACGGCCAGCCGGTGTGGGAGAACCAGAAAGCGCTCAACGACATCTGCTTCTCCCGGGAGCTCCAGGCCACCCTGTTCTCCGGGCCCAACAACCTGAAGATCAAGCACTATCTCAAGTCCGCCGCCATCTACTACCCCAACTGGGACTTTGACTACGCCTTGCGCCTGCTGGACGAGTTCAAGCTGGAGACCAAGAAGAAGATCTCCCAGCTGTCCAAGGGCCAGATGTCCATGGTGACAATCCTGATTGCGTTAGCCAGCCGGGCCCCAGTGACGATCCTGGACGAGCCCGCCGCCGGGCTGGACGTGGTCATGCGGGAGCGCTTCTACCAGCTCCTCCTGGAGGACTTCGCCCAGACAAACCGCACCTTCATTGTCTCCACCCACATCATCGAGGAGGCGGCCTCGGTCTTTGAGCGGGTGATTATCCTGGACGAGGGCCGCATTTTGGAGAACACCGACACCGAGGAGCTCATCAGCCAGTTCCGCTACGTCTCCGGCCGGGACGACGTGGTGGACGAGGCCTGCCGGGGGCTGGAGGTGCTGTCCACCCACCAGATGGGGAGGCACAAGACGGTGGCCGTCCGGGGGGACGTGGTCAAGCTGGAGGCCGCCAGGGAGGCGGATGTGGATATCGCCCCCATGAATCTTCAAAATGTTTTCGTGTCCCTGTGCGGCCACGGGGACGCCCAGTAAGGGGGCGGGAACGATGGTAAAATCCTTCCGTTTTCTCATCCGCTTCGCCTGGGTCAATCTGGCCAGCCTGCTGGGCTTCGCCGCCATTGTGATCGTGGGCTGTTACCTTACCGGCGTACCCGGTAATCCCAATGTGGGCAACCTCTTTGAGACCTACTACGCCATGTTCCCCACCATGATCCTGCTGTGCCTCTTCCTCTTCGCCTTCGCCATGTGTACCAGCAGCCTGAATCTGGGTCTGTCCATGGGGGCCCGGCGGCGGGATTTCTTCTGGGCCATTCAGGGCAATATGGCCTTCTACGCGGTGGCCTGCTGGGGGCTCCAGCTGTTCATGTCCGCCTTCCCCGCCCTGGCCAGCTGGGAAGTCCGGGACAAATGGGCCCTGCTGGACCTGTACGGGGGCCGGGTGTGGGCCTTCCCCCTGGTGTGCCTGGTGCTGATGGTGCTGGGCTGTCTCAGCGGGATGGTACTGGTGAAAAACAAGGTCCTGGGCGGTATCCTGGTCACCCTGTCCATCTTTGTGATGATTTTTGTGACGGTGTTCATGCTTCTGTCGGCGGAGACAAGCCTGCTGGACTTCCTTGCCGGCTCCGTCTGGAACGATCTGCCCAAAATCTTGGTCGGGGCCCTGGCCGCCGCCTTTGCAGGGGGAGAGGTCCTGATCTGGCGGACCATCCAGCGCTATGTTGTGAGGTGAGTGGAGATGATGAAAAAACTGATTAAGCTGAACCTGGACGACCTGGCCCTCTACCTGGCGGTGGAGGGGGGATTGTTCCTGGTGATTCAAATCATCATCGGGTGCGTGATGTACTTCGCAAGGCCGGAAACCAGCGTCACCGTGGCCTGTGTCCTTTACCCCATTGTGGGCGGCTTCACCGCCCTGGTGGCGGGTATCTCCCACGTGGGGGTCAGCTTTGACCAGGCCCTGCGCTTCGGCCAGACTCGGAAGCGGGCCTTGGGCCTGACCCTGGGGCTGTGTGCCTTCGAGTCCGCCTTCGCCCTGGCCCTGGGCGGACTGCTGGCCGCCGTCGAGCGCTTTCTCTGCCCGCCGCTGTGGGCCAAACTGGCCGGAATGGACGGCTGGACCTCCGGAGCTATCTTCTTCATGCCCGAGGGCACGACGGTAAACGGAGAGCTGGTTTCGGGCAAGGTCCTCCTGATTGAGGATTTCACCCTGGACTGGTACTGGTGGCTGCTGATCTTCGCTCTGGCAGTGGGCGGAGGCGTGATCGTCGGGGCGGTGCTCCAGCGCTTCGGCGGCAAGGGCGGCTGGATCATCTGGGGCATCTGCTTTGCCCCCATGATCCTGGGCCAGCTCCTCCCCTGGAAGACCTATGAGATCACCAACTGGCTGATCCCCCTGTTGGCTGTCCTCTTTATCGCCGGGTTCCTCTGGTCCCTCTGGTCCTTACTCCACGCGGTGGTGCGTTCATAGCGCTCAGCGGGCGGCCTTACGGCCGCCCGTTTTACAAATTTAGGCCAGAATATGGATGACAAGCGGCCGCCTTTATGATAGAATGAAAAGGAAGAGGGATGTGCGGAAGGAGGGGGCTGCCATGGAGAATCATAATTGGAACCATGACCTGATGGAGCACATACTGTCCTTGATGGAGCTGCTCCATAGGAATGGAATTTCTGCGGAACGGGCCTCTAGGACGGACATGCGCGGGGTGCTTCCGGAGGACCCCGGCCTGAAGACCGCCTATGAGATGGTGCGCTTTATGGAGGAGATCCCCGGAGGCTTCATGGTCTACCGGGCGGACGGGGACGAGCGGATTGTCTACGCCAACATGGGGCTGCTGCGCATCTTCCGGTGTGAGAGCTGGGAGCGGTTTCAGGAGCTGACGGGCGGCTCGTTCCGGGGCGTGGTGCACCCGGAGGACCTGGATGAGGTGGAGGAGAGTATCTGGCGGCAGATAGCCGGCAGCCAGTACGACCTGGACTATGTGGAGTACCGGATTATCCGGGCGGACGGGACCATTGGCTGGGTTGAGGACTATGGCCATTTTGTCCACAGCGAGGCGGTGGGGGATTTCTTCTATGTTTTCGTGGGGGATGCCACCGAAAAGCGGGACCGGCGGCAGAGCGAGCAGCTGGCGCTGGAGCGGCGCTACCAGGGTCTGATTGAGGAGTACGACCGGGAGCGGGCCCTCATCAATCAGGAGTATCTCCGCCGCCTGGAGGTCATCGAGGGGCTGAGCGTCAACTACGAGTCCATCCTCTACGCGGAGTTGGAGCGGGACCGTATTCTGCCCTACCGGCTGAGCTGCCGCACGATGCGGCAGTTCGGCGAGCTCTACCGGGAGAAGGAGCTGAGCTGGTATATCGCCGACTATATAAGCGCCTGGGTCCACCCCGAGGACCGGGAGCTGGTGGCCAGGGAGACAGGCCCGGCCTATATGCGGGAAAAGCTGTCAAAGGTGTCCACCTACTATCTCAACTACCGGGTGATATACGGAGAAGAGGTGCAGTACCTTCAGCTGCGTGTGGTAAATGTGGGCAACGGGGAGCGGGCGGACCAGATTGTAATGGGCTACCGTCGGGTGGACGAGGAGCTTCAGCGGGAGATGCAGCAGAAGCAGATGCTGGCCGAGGCTCTTGAGAACGCCACCCTGGCTATTGCGGCCAAGAACGAGTTTTTATCCAACATGTCCCACAACATGCGCACCCCGCTGAACGCCATTTTTGGCTTTGCGGCCCTGGCCCGTGAGAAGATAAGCGATCCCCAGACGGCCCTGGGGTATCTGGAGCGGCTGGAGACCTCCGGCCGGCAGCTGCTGAGCCTGATCGAGGAGGTGCTGGAGATCACCTGGCTCGGCTCCCGGGAGGAGATGACGGAGGAGGAGTGCGACCTGTGCCGCATCGTTCAGGAGACCTGCGGCTACCTCCGGCCCCGGGCGGAGGACAAGGACCTGAGCTTCACCCTTGACTGCACCGGCGTGACCCACAGCATGGTGCGGGGCGACAAGGAGAAGCTGGGCCGGCTGGTCAGCTGTCTGGCGGGCAACGCGGTGACCTATACCAGGCCGGGGGGCCGGGTGTCGGTCACCCTTGTGGAGGGGACCGCCCGGGCCAAGGGCCGGCGGACCTACCGCCTCATCGTGGCGGACACCGGCGTAGGGATGAGCAGGGAGTTTCTGGAGCGAATATTTGAGCCCTTCGCCCGGGAGCGGAACACCACCATCAGCGGGGTCTACGGAATGGGCCTGGGCCTGACCATCGCCAAATACATTGTGGACCAGATGGGGGGAAGCATCCAGGTGGACAGCACGGAGGGGGAGGGCAGCGTATTCACCGTCGCCCTTCAGCTTCAGACGGAGCGGGAGGCCCCCGCGGCCGCCGGCACAGACGCCCCGGAGATGGTCTCCGGCCTGCGGGTGCTGCTGGTGGAGGATAACGAGATCAACCGGGAGATCGAGACGGAGATCCTTCGGAACGGGGGATTTATTGTGGACACCGCCGAGGATGGCAGCGTGGCGGTGGAGATGGTAAAAAACTCCGGCCCCGAGGGCTACGATCTGGTGCTGATGGACATTCAGATGCCGGTGATGGACGGCTGGCAGGCGGCCCGGGCCATCCGGGAGCTGGAGGACCCCGCCCAGTCGGCCATCCCCATAGTGGCTCTGTCGGCCAACACCCTGGTGGGAGATATGCGCCGCTCCATGGAGAGCGGCATGGACGCCCATCTGACCAAGCCCATCGACGTGGCCCGGTTTATGGAGGAGGTCCACCGGGCCATCCGCCGGCACGGGATCAGCGAAAAAAACAGTTGACAAGCGGGGAAAATATGATAGAATAATTCCCGCGAAACGCGATGAAGGAGCCAAGCGCGGCAACAGCGGCCTGAAGCGAGGGGGGATGGTGAAAGCCCCCGGCCGGACTGACCGTGCAAGCCACTCCCCAGCGGCCCGGGAGGACCGGGACGGCCTGTCCCCGTTACGGACAGGAGAGATGCTCCGCTTGCGGGGATAATCAGGGTGGTACCGTGGATATTTTCCGCCCCTGACAGCAGTCAGGGGCGGTTTTTGGTTTGCCGTCCGCGGGAGCGCTTCAGGAAAGGGAGAAGCCATGAAAAAACGGTTGTTTCTATTATTTGCCATAGCGGCGGGGCTGGTCCTGCTGTCGGGCTGTAAGGTCTCGGGCCGTCCGCTGCCCCAGGGACTGGAGGAGGAGATGGTTCTGGAGCAGGGCCGGGAGGTGGTGTCCCTTCTGAACGGGGGGAGCTGGCAGGAGGTCTACGACCTTCTGCGCGCCGACGCCCGGGAGACCTCCAGCCCCGGGGCCATCCAGTCCTACATGGAGGAGCGGCTGAGCAAGGCGGGGGCCTACAAGTCGGAGGAGGAGGCTATGGCCACCGGCCAGACCCTGAAGGACACTGGCGAGGAGTACGGCACGGCGGTGTTCTACTGCAAGCACGAGAAGAAGAGCGTAATGTACCGGGTCGCCTACAGCCTCGAAATGGAGCTGATGGGCATCGAGGTCAAGGTACGCTGATCCGCCCGCGGGCGGCAAAGCCTCCCTTCGCAAAGGGAGGTGGCATTTGCGAAGCAAATGACGGAGGGTTTTCCCCTATCGAAACACATCTGCTTTTTCGAAGAAAACCCCCACCGCCCTCCGGGCGGAGCCCCCTTTGCGAAGGGGGCCTTAGGAAGCGACAAACGAAACTTTATTATATAACGGAGGTAATCACCATGAAAGAACCCAAACCCTACGGCCTGAACGAGCTGCGGGAGATGTTCCTGAAATTCTTTGAGAGCAAGGGCCATCTCCGGCTGCCCAGCTTTTCCCTGATCCCCCAGAACGACGCGTCGCTGCTGCTGATTAACAGCGGCATGGCCCCCATGAAGCCCTGGTTCACCGGGGAGGAGGAGCCCCCCCGCCACCGGGTCTGCACCTGCCAGAAGTGCATCCGCACGGGCGACATTGAGAACATCGGCAAGACCGCCCGCCACGGCACCTACTTTGAGATGCTGGGCAACTTCTCCTTCGGCGACTACTTCAAGAAGGAGGCCATCCCCTACGCCTGGGAGTTCCTGACCAGCCCCGAGTGGGTGGGCCTGGACCCGGAGCGGCTGTATCCCTCGGTCTTCGCCGGCAGCGAGACCACCCCCGCCGACGACGAGGCCTTTCGCATCTGGCACGAGGAGATTGGCATCCCCACCGAGCGCATCTTCAAGTTCGGCAAGGCGGACAACTTCTGGGAGCACGGCTCCGGCCCCTGCGGTCCCTGCTCCGAGATCTACTACGACCGTGGGGAGCAGTGGGGCTGCGGCAAGCCGGGCTGCACGGTGGGCTGCGACTGCGACCGGTATATCGAGGTCTGGAACGTGGTGTTCTCCCAGTTCGACAACGACGGCGAGGGCCACTACGAGGAGCTGAAGCAGAAGAACATCGACACCGGCATGGGCCTGGAGCGGCTGGCCTGCGTCTGCCAGGGGGTGGCCTC
>ERZ808028.1986-NODE-1986-length-10812-cov-8.247974_pt1 | contig 10812 bp, 13 predicted proteins | sample MGYA00380184_ERZ808028 | MGnify/ENA primary metagenome ERZ808028 (study PRJEB31490, sample SAMN06133397) | mouse gut metagenome | isolation source: J8_1 | host: mice | place: China: Chengdu | collected 2015-05 ...
ATTATCCTCTCTGATTTCCCGTATTCTCTCATTATATTTCATAGTTTATATACCTCTTAAACAGTATAAAGGAAAAGGATATAGTCATTGACAAATAGAGTTATAAACTCTAGAATAATGTAAGATAAACATATCTGAGAAAGAAAACAATTTAGCAGGTTACAGGGAAAGAAGGATATCTATGTTGCAGCAGAGAGTGAAAGGATAGTGGAAAAGGAGAAAATGTCTACTGACAGTAGAACAAAAAGAGAATTATAGTTGATATGATAGAGGTATGATTCTCTGGTTAGATGGGATCTGCCTACGGATATATATTTCAGAAACAAAAATATCCAATTAATATGCATATGTTATCTTTTTCAATAGAACTTGTTTGAAGCCAGAGTGCTTAGTGGCAGAAAAAATTGAAAATTTATAGATGTACTTTTTGAGCGACAGAATGTGTCCATCCTAAATGATATAATGGAACCATATTGTAGGAGAAAGCAAAATTGGATAACGGGAAAGAAGATAAGATAAGCCGGGTGCTGCAAATATACTCTAAATTGATGGAAGGATATGTTGTAAAGAAGACGGAAGAGGCACAGTATTATGGCGTTAATGAGCGCAGTATACAGCGGGATATAGAAGATATCAGGAATTTCCTTGACATGGACTCAAAGCGTATGGGTACTGAAAAGACTGTTATATATGACAGGCAGTGTAAAGGGTATCGTCTGGAAACGCTTTATAAGTTGAAATTGAGGAACAGTGAAGTTTTGGCACTTTGTAAGATCCTGTTAGACAGTCGGGCGTTTACAAAACATGAAATGGTGGAAATGTTGGACAAACTGATCGAATGCAGTGTTCCGGAGTGCGAACGGAAACGGGTAAAGAATCTGATCAGCAATGAAACATTTCATTATATAGAACCTCGGCATAAATCGGAGTTTATAGATAAAATGTGGGATATTGGACGGGCAGTGCATGAATCGAGATATATTGAGATAGACTATCTCCGCATGAAGGATCGGGAGATCGTTCACAGAAAGGTGATGCCGGTTGCAATCATGTTTTCGGAATATTATTTTTATCTCACAGCTTTTATTGATGACGAAGAGGTGAAAAAGACCTTTGATGTGGTGAATGATTCTTTCCCGACGATATACCGGATCGATCGTATCCAATCTTTTCAGATATTAGAAGAGCGGTACTATATCCCATATAGCAGCAGGTTTGAGGAAGGGGAATTCAGAAAGCGGATACAGTTTATGTATGGAGGCAAGCTGCAGAAGGTTAAGTTCAGATACAGTGGACTGGATATCGATGCAGTGTTGGACAGGCTGCCTACGGCGAAGATTTTGGATGAGGAGGATGGAGTTTATACGGTTAGTGCGGAAGTATTTGGAAAGGGGATAGATATGTGGCTGAGAAGCCAAGGGGATAATATAAGAATTATGTAATTTTATGAAAGTATAGAACAACTTATATTACTACAATTAATAATTTACAAAAATACGTAAGGAGAAAATATGATATGGGAAATCGAGATGAAGTAATTATTGAAACAGAACTTATGAAGAGTACAATTTCGAGGCTAATTAGTAAGACTTTGAAAGAAAAAACAGGTTATGGTATAGAAATTCGAATTAATAAACTTAATATTGTGAATCAAAATGAGAAAATACAAGTTCTTCTGAATGTAGAAGCGGAATCTTCTATAGAGGCAATGGAGAGGATTGTAGACAATATAGAGTAAATTTTGACATGAATATGTAATATTTGTATTAGCATATAGAATCGCATAATAGAAGTGTTTATTTGTGTAGAATACGTTATCAATGATTCTGTAGAATATGTTGTATATGAAGATAAAGATAAATTTCTTTAGAATTAGGATTGTTGGGAGAATTGAAGAGTGCAAAAATGTGATTTAATTAATATTGAAACAGAACCGATGAGAGGTATAATTTCGAAATTACTATACCAAATCATGAAAAAAAAGGGATATTATGCTGATTTTAAGTTTAATAGATTGAATGTTGTGAATGACGAACAGGGAGTATTGATTCAATTAGACTTGGATACAGTAGCGAATTATGAGATTATCAAACAGATTTGTAATCATTTAAGTGTATTGAGTACAATTATCTCAGCATTTTTAAAGATACTATGTGACAATTTTGCTAAAAAGATTAAATATCGTCTAATTGAAAATATAATTAAAGTAAATTCAAAAGAAAAGGTAAAGGTTAATATTAATGATTTAAAATATAGTAAAGACGGTAGAAATTTTATGATCTCAATAAATGCTGACATAAAAATGGAAAGAGACGGTCTTGAGTATTTTTTAGATTTGATGGTTTAATTTGGAATAATATTAGTTATTGGCAACAAAAAATCTATATGTTGTCCACAAATCTTCAAACAGGATTATTAATATTTGAGATGTCATGTTATTTATGAATAAATTTTTTACTTAGGAGGAAGCGATATTATGGGTAAGGAGAAAGAGTTTTTAGATGACAGCATTCTTGAAATGTTTGGGCTTACTTATGAGCAGGCTAAATTGATGTTTTCAGCACAAGTTATGCTTGCAAAATATGACTGTAAGCAAACAAAAGATAAGAAAAGTGCGGATTATAAAGAAAAATGGATTCGGGAATGGGAGCATAGGATATCAGATTATCTTCAAAAAATTAATAACAGTTGCACCGAAACTTTATATTTGGAGGTTGGATTAGCAGAAAGATTTATTAACGAGATTGCAGCATCGAATAACAGAACTTGGTACTATATTGTTGTTTTGGAGTTGCTCGAGTTTAACGCGTTTATTCCTCTTGGTGGAGAAAATGATAAAAAATATGCTAAATGTAAATATGACAAGAAAAAAGCAAAAGCTTTTTTGAAGGAATTTATTTGTAAACAAAGATATCTATCGGTTGAAAAAATAGAACGTATTGATAAAACATATGATAAGAGTCTTTCAAAGATTTATGGAAAAACAGGAAAAATAGTAGCAGGTTGTATTACGGTGATAGCTATTTCAGGTATAGCAGCAGCTGTAGCGGCTGTGGCAGCTGGATCAATAGCGGTAGTTTTGGTTGGTGGAATGTTTGAAGGACTTCGTGGGGCAGCACTGGTAGCTGCATGTCTAGCTTATATTGGAGGCGGTGCTATTGCTGCTGGAGGAGCAGGAATGGCAGGAGGTGTTGCCGTAATTGCAGGAGGCGGTGCGCTACTTGGCCTGGCAGGAGGTGGAGCAATAGTTGGTATAGGAACTCATCTATTATCTTCTTCACCGGAATTTGTTTTGACACAGGCTGCAAAGCTGGAAACAATTCTTCAGGAAGTAATTTTAAATGCACAGCAGGATGTGGAAACGGCACAGAAAGTTATTGCACGCTATCAGCAGAAAATAGATGAACTGAACAGTGAATTGACTAGGATGGAACTTGAGAATGAGAAAAATAAAAAGGAACTGAAAAATATCAAAACTTCTATCGAATATCTAAAGCGATCATGCAAAGATATGAAACAATTTACATCTTCATATGAAATTGGGAAGACAATGGAAGGATAAATATGGAAGATAAAATTATTTCTTTTGAAGGAGAATTTTCTGATTTAACTGAAAATTTAAATGGTATAAGTGGAAGATATACAAGTCTAAAAAAAGAAATAGAGGAGACAGGGGTTCTTGTTGAAAATGTGCGAGAGGAACTCCAAAAGTTGTCTGGTCCTTTTAGTTTTTCTAAAGATCAGGATATTATTGAAAGTGAATACTATGTAAAATGTCTTGATAATACAATAAATGATTATTCCAATTTTAGGCTGAAAGGGGATATTCATTTGACAGTTTTGGATGTCTTTACTGGTATTATTGCTGGTATTATAGCTAGTATTATTGATATTGTTTTTGTGGGAACTCCAGAAGTTGTAAAAATATACAGAGGTGGAGAAAATTTTGACGGAAGTATTTTGACAGGAGCATTACGGAAGATTGGTAATGAAGATAACAAGCTATCAAAAATGTTTAAGTGGCTATCTGAGAAATGTAAGGTACCGTATGATATTTCTGCAGAAAAGGGTATAGTAAATCCTAATAATCATAGACTGAGGAGTTTTGCTCATGACCCGCTTATTGGACTTTTGTTTGCTGTTGTAGATATAATTCTTGGAACATCAACAGTTGTTGATAATAAGGGCAAATTGAGAGTATTAATAAACGATAAACAATATCCAAGATCGCAAAAGTTCTTTGCGGTATTTTATTACATGGGTCATCTGCTATCAGATATATGTACTGCACGCGGTTTACCAATCCCAGGATTTATTTTGACGCAGTTTTTTTCAGGTGATGATAATTCCATTGCCAGAATTGCAGAGCGAATGTATATAGATGGTTATGATTTAAGACATCTTGCTTCTATGACAACACCTGTTTTTATAAAAAATATGATAACAGACGTATATTACTGTATGTGCGTTCAGGAGGATGTTAAACTTGTTAAGACAATTGCTGAAAAACAAATTTTTGAGAATAAGCAAGTGGCATATAAGTATAAGTTAAGAGTAGTCTCTGATGCTGTTGGTTGTGGAGGAAACGTATTGAAGTTTTTTATACCACCGACAATGGGGAATATGACGGCGTTAAACATATCGGAATGGACATCATTAATAAAGGATACAGTTATTAATATGAAGTATCAAATGCGTGAAAAGGATGTAGAGAACTTGATTTATAATCGTGAAATAATAAACGATAATTGGAATAAATTGCTTATGGAATGATAATGATTTTATTATTTTGCTATTCAAATTTGGAGAAGAAACAGATCACAGTAAAATTATGATACAACTCTTAAGGAAAGTATCGGATTCAGAGTAACAACAAAAAGAACAGCTGACACAAAAGATGAACTGTTCTGAATGTGATTCTTGTCAAAAAGACTATAGCAATGAATTAGAGATTCAATCTGACTTGATGTTTTACATACAAATTAAAACATATGCAATTAAAGAATATGATGACGGGCAAATAATCTCTAAATATTGACTTAGTAAGATGGAGGAGGTAGTAATCATTCTTCTAAATTACCTAACAGTTTGAATTCATTTGAATCCAATAGATCGTTAGCTTTGTGGATAGGCATCTTCCGCTGCAGGCAGAACAGGATTATAGCATCACGCGCATCTCTCGCATATAATTCTCTGTTTCCGGAGATTTTCAGCATTTTCTGTGTCTCATCACCGGAAAGATGCATGCCAAAAGCTATGGCAATTAGCTTGTCCCGTGATGGTGTTTTCTTTCCGGAGAAGATCTGATATACATATCCTCTGTCAAGGTAGGAGCCACGTACCACATCTGCAACTGTGATATCTTTATCAGCCAACAGTTGGTTCAAATGGTCAGTCAGCTTGCCGTAGATCATATTCTTTTTATTCTTTTTCAGGAAATCCTCAATGTTTGTTGTTCTTTTTAATTCATCATTCATTGCAAAGGTCAATGGCATGCTCATGCCGAGATATTTCTCTTCTTTCATAACATATTTCCTCCAGCGATATGTTAAATTATACGAAATTATTTACGGTATGGCAAGGTTCTACGGAAAAAGAATGGATGTTAATTGAACGATGATAAAATGCATATTGTATGCCGGCAGCATACAAAACAAGTGCGGTTCTTCCTTATAATATATCTTAGAACAGACGTAGAACAACAATAACAGCAACTATAGTGTACTGACAACGTATGAGGGATATATGCAGATATATATTCTCTTATGGTAACAAGGGTAATTCACAGAAAGGATGGAACATCATATGAAAAAAGGACTGACAGAACTTGCATTTATTATTGACAGGAGCGGCTCCATGAGTGGGCTGGAGGATGACACTATTGGCGGATTTAATTCAATGCTTAAGGAACAGCAGGCTGTGGAAGGGAAAGCATATATCACGACAGTGCTGTTTGATGACAGATATAAACTTCTTCATGACAGGATTGATATTCAGGCAGTGGCCCCACTCACGAGAGAAGATTATACGGTGAGAGGCAGCACAGCCCTGCTTGATGCTATCGGAAAACAATCCATAAGATCCGTGAAGTGCAGCGTAACACAAAAGAGGAATACCGTGCGGAAAAGGTTATGTTTATCATCATCACGGACGGACAGGAAAATGCCAGCCATAGATATACAGCAGAGATGATACGGCAGAGGATCGAACATTAGAGACAGAAATATGGCTGGGAGTTCATATTCTTCGGGGCAAATATGGATGCGATAGCAGAAGCCGGGAAGATCGGTATAAGGGCTGACTGTGCAAAGAATTTTTGCGCTGATTCTTTTGGTACACAGACAACTTATATGGCGATGTCCGCTGTGTCAACGGCATTCCGGACAGGAAAACTATTAGATTTTATGAGTATGGGGATACAGGAGACGGAAGGCCATGCTAAAAAATGATGTCACTGAAAAAGACAGGGAATTGGTCCGGAAACATTGGAAAACAGAAGCTGTCTTTATAGATGCATGGTGTCCGGGTGCAGATGAACGTAAGGCTCCGGAAGAAGAACTTTTACCGGGAGAACTGTCGGCAGTCGTTTTTCAGGTCGGATGTTATACTGTCCGCAGCGCACAGCGAGTTTATAGAATCCATGATCCTGAGTATGTCCCGGAATTAGAAACACTGGCGGATAATGAAGAAGTCGAAATGGTCAGAAAAGATTTGGAGACCGGGGTGGGAATGCGTAAGGAAGCTGATTGCGAAGTTGCTGCCTGGGATGAAAAGCTTAGAGTTACAAACGAGATATCTGCCCGCCATAATTCAGCTCCAAATACCGGGTTTACTTATATCTGCCGTGTAGCTGAGGCACGGAATGCCAGTTGGTACGAATATATAGGAGATATCTATGCAGTCAAGGAGAATGCGCATATCCCGGATGAATATGCTTCTCTGCTTGTATACAGCCATTATGAAGGCAGTTCTTTTGGATCTGATACATGGTATAAGTTCGAACCTACGGAAAAGTTAACGGTGCTGAGGCCGGAAGCATACGGTATCCTGCCGGATGAAGCAGGATTTGAGTGAAATATTTTAAACGATATGTTGATTTGGATGGAGAAAAGATTGAAAATTGAACTTTCTAATCACGAGATTTGTGGCTGTGCGTTGTCTGTCACAAACTCGTTTATGCACAGAAAGCAGCGTAGAAATGGAGAGAATGATGAACATACGGAGATTATTTTACAAAATAAAACAACCTTGCAGGAAGTGTCGCAGGAAGTGTCTCTACAGAACAGGGCTGATCGAAACGCCGATTGCCCCATGCCTTCAATGCATTCTGAATGGGTATCAGACTTATGAATGGTTTAAGAAGCAGTCGATGGGGGATAACACTATAGACGAAAGGAGAAGCTGAACATGATCTATGTATTATCAGATATCCATGGGAACAAAGAAAATTTTGACAGCATATTGGAGAAGATCAATCTACGTATGGAAGATTCCCTGTATATCTTGGGTGACGTGATTGACCGTTACCCTTATGGCATCCAGCTTCTGCAGCAGATTATGGGGTCGCTGATCAGTGACGTACTGTTACCACTTATAAATGATGACGTGTTTTGGTTACATAAGGTAGATTTTGTGTGGTTATAAAGCAGAGAGACAATATGGAGGAAGGATGCGAAAATGCAGGAATTGAATTCGATCATGAGAGATTTTTTGGAGATAGAGTATAATCAGGAATCTCTATTGTGTCTTTTAAGAGCAGCAGAAGTTACATATAACAATGAGGAGCAGGAGACAGCAAAATTTCTTGCCAATAGCACAAAATACTATTTAATAGCCCTGCAAAAAGAATTAAAAGTGGCAATTAATAGATTAGATTTATATATAGCAGAAAACGCAAAAAAACGATAAAGTAACAGGCAGCAGCATGACAATTAGAAATGCGGCTGCCTATTTTTTTGGATACTCTGATTTGATATTGCTTGCGCCGGTGATGTAGTCTAAGGATACGTCATAAAATCTGGCAAGAATCAAGAGACTATCAATGGGGATTCTTGTCTTACCGCTTTCATAATCTGCATATGTCCTTTGTCCTATATGCAGCAGATCAGCAATTTTCTGTTGGGTCAGGGAATTATCCTCTCTGATTTCCCGTATTCTCTCATTATATTTCATAGTTTATATACCTCTTAAACAGTATAAAGGAAAAGAATAATGGCATTGACAAATAGAGTAATAAACTCTAGAATATAGTAGAGTTATAAACTCTAACATAGCTTGAGGTAAGCATATATGGAAGAGCAGCAGATGAAAGATCAGATCAGTTGAAATATGCAAATATACTTTTATTGACAGTAAATGTAGTCACGATCAGCCAATACAAGGACAGAGTCGTTAGATAAATCCTCCGGGGTTTATTAGCAGGATTATCAAAAGAAGGAAAGATATTGATCGGTACAGAGGAGAAAAAATATGCTAAGTAGCTTGCTCTGTGTAGCTGGTATAGCAATTTGGGGATATATACTGGTAAGTATATTAAAAATAAAAGATAGTTTTGGACCTGTTCTGGCTATTGCGGCCAGTATGGTCATATTGGAAATCGGTGGAGCGTTTGGCGTATTGTGGCCGACTGCAATAACTTATTGTTTTTCTGCATGTGTTCTATCTGGCGTCTATATCGTAAAAACAAGGAACATAACGGAGATGAGAACCTACTTTCTAAATCCATCGATTATCGGGTTTTTGTTTGCTGCTTTGTTTTATATGCTTGTATCTTCCGGGAAAATACTTTTCTATACGGAGTTAGACTCTTTTTTTCATTGGGGCATGTTTTCCAAAGTCGTATTTTATGATCATAATTTTGATATCTGGAATAATAGTTTGCGTGTAAATCATAGGGTTTATCCGCATGGCATGGCGGCATGGTATTCACTGTTTGCTTTAGGAAAGAGTGTTTATGCAGAACGTGATGTAATGTTGAGCATCAATGTACTTTTGTTTGCGTCCAGTTGTCCGATTGTCGATGCAGCTGTACATAAAATAAAAACGTTACTTCCAAATAAAAAAATTATGTTCTCTGTAATTTATCTTGTATCTGGAATGAGCATTGCGAGTTTCTTGTGGATTTGGAAATTTGGGAAAGTATGGGCCTATACATCTGGTTATATGGATATACCGCTTGGCGCTGTCTTTATGGTGGCTCTTTGTCTTGCAGTAACAGATACAGAAAGCTGCTACCGCAAGGCGTTTGGTATTTCCCTGCTATCTGCAGTTCTGATTATGATAAAGCCGAGCGGTATCATTTTTGTCAGTGGTGTCTGTCTGGTTTATCTGGCCTGCGAGTACATCAGTGCAGGGATGCCCAGGACATTCCATGACATTGGAAGATTAATACGTGTGGGAGGAGTGGCAGTCTCTATTCCGTTGATTGAATTAGGTACATGGAATGCCATGATGAAATATCTTAATGTAACGGGAGGAGACCAATTCAGACTGAGAGAATTTCTGCCCGGTACTTTGATTTCGAAATACCAGTCAAATTCTGATTATGCGGAGTTATTTTATGTCGTTATACAGAATTTTTTCAGGGCCTTTTTTACAAGAGAAGTGACACCTCATATAAGTGCCTTTGGCTGGATGGTGCTGTGTTCTGCCTTGGCAGCCATTACGATCCTGTTTCAAAAACACTGTCGTGAGAAAAATAAAATATTACATGCGAACATTTGTATGCTGTTATTGTTCTGTTTTTATAATTTGTTTTTATTGTGGACTTATTTGACTACGATGTCGGAAGGAGAGGCAGTTGGTATCGTATGCTATGACAGATATATTGGATCCTGCATTATAGGCTGGTTTGCATTATGCATCTATTTTTTGTTCTTTTATAGTGTTGGGTCTTGGAAAGTCCAATATCTGTATTTGGGAATGTTTTTCTTATGCAATATTTTGAAATTCTTTCAAAAAAATACTTACATCAAAGATATTGATGCTGAAATCATGGATACCTGCAAGGTGAGAGATGATGTTAAGGAATGTATTAAGGGGATAACTTATGATGACTCTGAGGATATGCCTGATCTGTGGATTTCTTATGCTGATAAAGAAGAGGCGCTCAGTTATGATCAGGTTATTCAACTGCAATACTATTTGTTTCCAGATTTTGATTTTATCAATATTTATGGAATACAGGGAAATTACCAGCGTCAGATGAGAGATATCATTGATGAATTTAGTTTTGATTATCTTGTTCTATATGGCGTTAATGAAGACTTCTATGATAATTATTATTGGTTTTTTTCCGACGGGCTATCGAATGCAAAGGAACGATATGAGAACGGGCATTGTCAGGCATATAAGGTAATAAGGGACGAAAACACAAATGAATTTTGTTGGTTTGAACCGTTATAGAATAGAGCGATGATCAAAAGAATGAAGAAATTCAAAGGTTTTGAGTTTCCGAGACCACACCATGCCAACAGGAGGGATTATGTATAACCTAACAAAAGAAGAGAGTGAACGGATCAAGATTGTAAAATTTATAGCTATTATTTTAGTCGTATATTTTCATTCTTATACTACAGGAGTTAATTTTTCAGATGGAACAAACATGCTTTACCTGCCGGGATGGCTGCAGGTGATCGAAAAGGGAGTGTCACAGGTCATAGCAGGTTGTAATGTACAGATATTTTTTCTGCTTTCTGCGATCCTGCTGTTTCGATCAGAGCAAAGATATGGCACAGTCTTGAAAAAAAAGATCAGGACACTGCTTCTGCCATATCTTATATGGAATACATTCTGGGTGGCAGTATTTGTTGC
>ERZ808028.1987-NODE-1987-length-10808-cov-3.844469_pt1 | contig 10808 bp, 7 predicted proteins | sample MGYA00380184_ERZ808028 | MGnify/ENA primary metagenome ERZ808028 (study PRJEB31490, sample SAMN06133397) | mouse gut metagenome | isolation source: J8_1 | host: mice | place: China: Chengdu | collected 2015-05 ...
ATTGGTTCGTTTGCTTGCTTTGTTCAGTTTTCAAAGGTCTACCGTGCTGTGTTAGCAACTTTTATATCATATCAGAGTGACATTTAATTGTCAACTCTTTTTTAAAAGTTTTTTTCGCTCGTTGTTTTTCAACTTCGTAGCGGCTGTCTCAGCGACTTAATTAGAATAACAAATGATTTGTTATTTGTCAACAACTTTTTTTAATTAATTTTGTTGATGTATCAACATCAATTAACTGTTTTAAAATTGCGACTTCGTTATAATATCATCTGTTGAGCTGTGCGTCAACTACTTTTTTCAATTCTTTTTAGGAATTCATTTAGTCATTTGGCACATGTAATAATATACCAAGACTTGTGCTATTCGTCAACCATAAAATGATTGATAGACCAACGTTTCTAGTTACTCCGTTTCCAAAGATGATTCGTGATTTTTAGTCCGTGATTTCCGCCTTTTTTAAGGACTTTTTCCGTTATTATTAGCCTATCGTTCGTCTTTTTCCTTTTTGTGTTTTCTTAATTCCTATCATTCTTATAAATTTAAGTATGATTTTATCTATTTTGTGGAATATTTGCTAAAATGGAGAAAAGAATATTGTTCCTAGGAGGACCCAGTATGAAAATACTTGTAGCAGATGATGACAAAGAGATCGTAGAACTATTAAGCATTTACTTACACAATGAAGGCTATGAATCGGTCAAAGCATACGATGGAAAAGAAGCACTGACCAAGATTCGCACCACTTCTGATATCGAGCTATTGATCTTAGATATCATGATGCCTGAAATGGACGGCATGCAAGTCGTCAAAGAATTGAGAAAAGAATCCCAAATCCCCATTATTATGTTGACCGCTAAAACAACCGATATGGATAAGATTCGTGGATTGGTCGCCGGTGCTGATGATTATGTCACCAAGCCTTTCAATCCATTAGAAGTCATGGCACGGGTAAAATCGTTATTGAGAAGAACCAAGATGCAGGCTGCTTCAAATCAACCAGAGATTCTGGAAGTAAGCTCCCTTATCATCAACCGCGATTCCCATGAAGTAAAAACGGTGGATGGCAATGAGATCCAATTGACCGCATTAGAATTTGGCATCCTCTACTTATTGGCATCGCATCCCAACCGTGTCTTTAGCGCCGATGAGATTTTTGAACGAGTTTGGAAACAAGAAAGTGTCGTTTCTGCCAAAACAGTGATGGTCCATGTCAGTCACTTGCGAGATAAGATCGAAGAAGCCACGGATGGTGAAAAAGTCATCCAAACAGTATGGGGGGTCGGCTACAAAATAGATGCGAAGTAAACCAACTGAAAAAAAGCGCAACACACCAATCGAAAAAAAGAAACGGATCACGTTGACCTCAAAGGAAATCAGTGAGTTATTTGCGGAAGGAATTGTAACGATTGTTCTTTTACTTCTATTAAATGTCGCTATTTTGGTCATCTTGACCTCAATAAGGGAAAACTCACCGGTTTTAGTCGAAGCGATCTATGAATCGAAGAATGCGTTCACGGCTGCCTTCAACACAGATATCTTCCGCAGTGGTCGCAACTTCATTCTACCGATGTTCTTCCTATTAGATGTGATCGTCTTATATTGGCGTTTGATTCGACGTTACCATCAAATGCAGCTACGTCACATTATCAGCGAGCTGCACTTTATCGCAGAAGGCAACTACGATCATCGCATCCCCTTCGAGTTACGGGGCGATTTAAGTCGGATCGTTTCTAATATTAATGGCTTAGTCGACAGTACGGTGGCGGCGATCGAAGATGAACGGCGGATCGAGCAATCCAAAGATGAGCTGATCACCAATGTCAGTCATGACATTCGGACACCATTGACTTCGATCATCGGCTACTTAGGTCTAATCGAAGATCGACAATACCATTCGGAAGAAGAATTGCTGAAATATACTCATACGGCGTATGTCAAAGCCAAACAAATGAAATCCCTCGTCGATGATTTGTTTGAATACACGAAAGTGCGTCAGCCTAGCGTGCCCATTAATGTGATGGAATTCGATATGGCCCAGCTGGTTGAACAATTGGCGGCGGACTTTGAATTAGAAGCTAGCCGAAAAGGCATCAAGATCGAGACCTACACCCGTCCAGAGCATATCGAAATGGATGGTGATACCGAAAAACTGGTGCGAGTTTTCAACAACCTGCTGTCAAATGCCTTGAAATACGGCAAAGGCGCCGATAAGATCCGCATGGAGGTCGAGAAAGTCGGAACCGAAGCGATCTTAACCGTCAAAAACAATGGGCAGATGATCCCTAAGCAAGCCCTTGATTCTCTATTCGACCGTTTCTACCGAGTGGAAGAATCCCGCTCTCAAGAAACAGGAGGAACTGGCTTAGGTCTAGCGATCGCTCAAAGCATCGTCGCCTTACATGGCGGCTATATCTATGCCAAATCAACGCCAGAATGGACGTCCTTTATTATTCATCTCCCGTTGAAGCGCAACAATTTGTCCAACACACAAACCTATGGTTGACGCCCCCACATTTTTTGGGTATGCTAAAGAAAATAATCAAGGCACAGAACCTAGTATATTTTTTTCATCTAGTAAAGAGAGCTGATGGTTGGTGAAAATCAGTGTTGGAAAAAATAGAATCCAGTTCTTTAACGTGTATTTTTCGAAAGAAAAATCGTTGGCTCACGATACGAGCAGCAAGGGCAGCGCAAGCTGAACTTGGGTGGCACCGCGAATGGTCATTTCGTCCCAAGCAACACGGGATCGGAATGGCCTTTTTTCTATGGAAAAATCAAAGGAGGATGTATCACTATGTTAGATGTAAAAATGATTCGCCAAAATTTTGCTGAAGTACAAAGCAAACTCGCAACACGAGGCGTACAAAAAGAAGTATTGGACCGCTTTTTAACGCTTGACGAACGTCGCAGAGAACTCTTAGTCCAAACGGAAGAACGCAAGAAATTGCGCAACGATGTTTCTGGTGAGATCGCTGCCTTGAAACGGGCAAAAGAAGACGCGGCTGATAAAATTGCCCAAATGAAAGAAGTCGGCAGCCAAATCAAGCAATTGGATGAAGAGATCGCTCAAATTGATGAAGACATCAAACAGATCGCCACGACATTGCCGAATTTGCCAAATGATTCTGTTCCAGTGGGCAAGGATGAAGACGACAATGTAGAAATCCGCCGCTGGGCAGAACCAAAAGCCTTTGCCTTTGAACCAAAACCGCATTGGGAGATCGCTGAAGAGTTGGGGATCCTCGACTTTGAGCGTGGCGCCAAAGTTTCTGGCAGCCGCTTTGTTTACTACAAAGGCGTAGGTGCTCGTTTGGAACGTGCCTTATACAACTTCATGCTGGATCAGCATGTCTATGAGCATGGCTATACCGAGATGATCACCCCTTATATCGTCAATAGCCAAGCAATGTTTGGCACGGGGCAATTTCCAAAGTTCAAAGAAGATGTTTTCCAATTGGCAGATACGGATTTGACTTTGATTCCAACTGCTGAAGTACCTTTGACCAATTACTATCAAGGGGAGATCTTAGAACAAGAACAGCTCCCTGCCTACTTCACTGCCTTGAGCCCATCATTTCGTTCAGAAGCTGGCAGCGCTGGTCGTGATACCCGCGGCTTGATTCGTCTGCACCAATTCAATAAAGTTGAAATGGTGAAATTCAGTGATGCTGACCATTCTTATGAAGAATTAGAAAAGATGACGGCTAATGCCGAAGATATTTTGCAAAAACTCAACTTACCTTACCGAGTGCTTAGCTTGTGTACAGGAGATATGGGCTTTTCTGCGGCGAAGACCTATGATTTAGAGGTATGGATCCCTGCTCAGGAAATGTACCGTGAGATCAGCTCTTGCTCAAACTGTGAAGATTTCCAAGCACGCCGTGCCATGATCCGTTACCGCGATCAAGAGGGCAAGATTCACTACATGCATACACTAAATGGTTCTGGTCTGGCTGTCGGTCGGACGGTAGCCGCAGTGCTTGAAAATTATCAAAACGAAGACGGCAGTGTAACGGTACCAGAAGTTCTGGTTCCTTACATGGGCGGACTGACAAAAATCGAAAAAGCCTAAGCCTTAGCACCCTTAATTGCACCCCCTTCGTAACAGTCACTCCACGTGATCTGTTACGAAGGGGTTTTCTAGTTCACCTAATAGATAGTGGTTAAAAAAGCTCCCCTAACGCCCTTGATCGTTTCTTGCAAGAGAAACAACGCAACAAGGCTGTAATTTTTAAATGAATAATTAGAAAAATCCCTTCATCTTTTTAAGTCTCTATCAGAAACTGGGCATGATCGTTGAAAGTACCTGTGACTTATGGTAACGTGGGCATAATTTAGGATGGAATGAAGGGAGCTTCACCAATGCCCGAACGAAAGACCTATGCCCGTCGGAGTGACTTGCACAAGAAACCAAACAATAATCAAAAACGAACAGCGTCAGCTGAAGAAAGACCGAAAGGACCACCCTCGAGAAAGAAGCCGTATCGAAAAGCAATTTTTTCCTTATTCGCCTTATTATTGATCGTTTTGATCGCGACGGCTGGCTCAGTCCTTTACACGTTACACCAGCAAGAAGTCGCAGCCCAAGAAAAATATGAGGCGGCTGCGGAGAAATTACTGGCATCAATCCAAGCAGAACAAAGTCAAAATGGGTTAAAAACAACGCCTGAAGTGCTCTCCAAAGGCGCAACCAAAGAATTGATCTACCGCCCGCAAGACCTTGATACGTTTCCCATCAAAGATATCAAAGAACGGTTGACACAAGCCGTTGATCACTTGCGTAAAAAACAAACGAAAAAAGAAGTCGTCACCGTTGCCCGCATCCAAGCACAAGCAGCGGCGTCAAAGGTGTCTACTTATTCATTGAAAGCCGACAGCTATGTGTGGAATCGAGAAACCGGACGTTTTGAAGATGCGGACAGTCTAACGGATGCACCGATCTTCGTATCAGAGAAGACGCAAACCGAATTGTCTTTGAAAGAACTGGTTCCTGATGAAGGCAGCTTATTAGGTATTCAACAAGTCATTCAGCAGAAACTGCTGGATCAAGCCAAAGAACCCGCCAAAATCATCGACGCCGTCTTGGCCATGGAGCGGATCACCTTCGATTCAAAATTTACTTATGATCCAGAGAAGCTGACCATCGAATTGCCAAAGAATCAGACGGGAGCGACGGAAATCACCCTGTCTTACAGCGAGATCGCTCCATTCATTGATCCTGATCTCGTGGCTGCTGACCAACTCAACAATGCCTTGCCAAGTTTAGACCCCAATAAAAAATACGTGGCATTGACCTTTGATGATGGACCCAACAGTACCTCCACCATGGATCTGTTGAACATCTTACAAGAAAATGACGTTAAAGCGACCTTCTTTATGCTGGGACAAATGGTAGAGCAATATCCGCAAGCTGCTAAAAAAGTCCAAGAAGCTGGACACGAGATCGCCAGTCATTCTTACTCTCATCCGCAGCTGAATACTCTTTCAGCGGAAGATTTGCAGGCAGAAGTCACAAAAACCAACAAAGCCATTTATAATGCGACGGGTTTACTACCTAGAAATTTACGGCCCCCTTATGGCGCTATCGACAAACAAAGCGCACAAACCATTGGCATGCCGATCATTCAATGGGACATCGATTCTCAAGACTGGAAATTGAAGGATCCGAAGAAGATCAATGCCTTGGTGCAACAAAATGTCTTTAATGGTGCCATGATCTTGATCCATGATATTCACCCGAAATCTGTGAAAGCCGTACCGGGAGTCATTAAAATGCTCAAAAACGAAGGCTACGAATTCGTGACTGTCGATCAATTATTAGAAGCACGGCAAAAACCATTGCATCAATACTTTGGGATGAACGACGAGCGCCTCGTTGACTAAATAAAAAAAGGAACGCAGCAAATTGTCTCTTGCTGCGTTCCTTTTTGGTTATTGGATCGTTCCCTCTTTTTTTAGCCCTTCTTATCCTCATATACATTAGTCACAAAAATTTGGATCAACAGTTCAGCGACAGCTTTTGGCGACATCGTTGAGAAATCTTTGAGCCAGCGTTCGATCAACCCGATAGACCCGCAGACAAAAAAGCTAAGACACAGTTCCAATTCTTCCTCGGAAGCATCTTGAAAGTATTGGGCAAACCGTTTCAAGGTCTCCGGTTTGATCTCTGACAATAAAAGATTCAGCAAATGGCTGTTGTTCAACAAAATCAAATGGGTCGTACTAGGATTCTCATACAAAATCGTCAACAGCTTTTCCAACCAAAGATCCAATGACAAATTTTCCTGCTGCAAGTTCGATGCGATCTGCTCAACAAGCTCCCCTTCGATCTCCTCCAACAAAGCGGCCGTATCCTTATAATATTTATAAAATGTTCCCCGGTTGATATCGGCTCGTTCCGCAATCTCTTTGATCGTGATTTTGCGGTACTCTTTTTCCAACAATAACTCCTGAAAGGCGCGTCGGATCACTTTTTTCGAGTAGATCGTTCGACGATTCCCCACAGTCCCCACCATATCGTTTCCCCTTTTCTCTGTACATTTGATCAATATTTGTCTATTTAATGACAAATACGTAAGCATTGAGGATTGCTCTTACTTTTCTTTCTTAGTATACTAACACCATGTGATTAAATCAACACGTGTTTAAAAAATGGAGGCTTTATTAATGAGTTATGTTGAAGTAAAGAATGAATATAAACGCTATCAGATGGGCGAAACCACCATCACTGCCAACAACGATCTTTCCTTTGCCATTGAAGAAGGCGAATTAGTGGTGATCCTTGGCCCCAGTGGTGCAGGAAAATCGACCGTTTTGAATATTTTAGGTGGGATGGATTCGCCAGATGAAGGACAAATCATTATCGACAATGTCGATATCGCGAAGTTTAACGACAAACAGCTGACGGAATACCGCCGCAAAGACGTCGGGTTCGTCTTCCAGTTTTATAATTTGGTGCCGAACCTGACAGCGAAAGAAAACATTGAATTGGCAACAGAAGTCTCACCGAATGCACTCGATCCTGATGAAGTCTTAGCACAAGTCGGGTTAGAAAACCGTAAAAACAACTTTCCTTCGCAGCTCTCTGGTGGGGAACAGCAGCGGGTATCGATCGCTCGGGCGTTAGCCAAAAACCCGAAATTGCTATTATGCGATGAACCAACCGGTGCGCTGGATTTTGAAACAGGCAAACAAGTGTTGAAGCTTTTGCAAAACGCCAGTCGGAAAAACGGCAATACGGTGTTGATCATTACCCATAACAGCGCCATTGCCCCGATCGCCGATCGGGTGATCCATATCAACGATGCCACTGTCCGTTCCATTGAAGAGAATCCTCATCCAATCTCGATCGATGAAATCGTTTGGTAGGAGGATCTGATGAAAAATAAAACCTATCTTAAAGCAAGTTTGCGGGAGATTCGCCAATCAAAAGGCCGCTTTATCGCAATCACCTTGATCATTTTTTTAGGAACGTTTCTCTTTGTCGGTGTCAAAGCGACGGGACCGATCCTGAACCATTCCGCGAGTGAATATGTCAACGGTCAGCATTTAGCAGATATGCAAGTCACTTCCACGCTGGGATTGACGGAGGACGACATTGATGCGGCGGAAAAAAGCGGTGCGCACACAGAAGCCGCCTATCAATTTTATTACGCTGCCAATTCAGATGAAGTCGTGCAAGTGACCTCTTATGATCCCTCGCAGGAACTCAACCAGCTACTGGTGAAGGACGGCCGACTGCCAGAAAAAGCCGATGAAATCGTGCTGGACACCGAAGCAAAAAATTATGGCTGGCAAATAGGGGATACTTTTACGATCGATGATGCCGATAATCTGTCGGACAAAGACTATACGATCGTTGGGTTCGCCACCTCTCCCATTTATATCAGTGCTGCCGAACGTGGCTATGCGAATGTCGGCAGCGGTGTCGTGACGTATTTTGCTTATGTACCGGAAGAACAGTTCAAGATGGAGGTCAAATCGATCCTTTATCTCGCCTTTGATGATGTCGCAGGCCTTGAAACATACTCCGATGCGTATACCGACAAGATGGCAGCCCATCAAGAAACGATTGAGGAACTGTTTGCGGATCGCCCTAAAGAACGCTTAGCAGAAATTCAGCAAGATGCTTTTGATGAATTAGCGCCTGCAGAAAAAGAAGTCCGCGATGGACAAAAACAGTTAGCTGATGGACAAGCCCAACTGGATCAGGCCAAAGCGGAACTAGAACAACAGCAAGCCGCCCTGGCACAGCTGCCGCCCGTACAACAAGCAGCCCTCGAAGGCCAATTGACCGCTGGGGAAGAAGAATTGGCTCAGCAGCAAACCCAATTAGATGAACAGCAACAAGAACTAACCGATGCCCAACAAACACTGGCAGAAAAACGTACAGAGATCGAAGACTTGGCAGAACCTACGTATCTTTACAACCAACGCAAAGACAACCCCGGTTTCCAAGAGTATGGCGGGCTGTCTGATCGTATCGCAGCGATCGCCAATGTGTTCCCTGTCTTCTTCTTCTTTATCGCTGCGTTGATCACCTTTACGACACTGACGCGGATGGTAGAAGAAAACCGCAAAGAGATCGGGACCTTAAAAGCGATGGGCTATGGCAAAGTCGAGATTTCCCTTAAATATTTGATTTATGCCCTCCTGTCTTCGGCCATTGGCATTATCAGTGGTGCCGTATTAGGGACCGAACTGTTGCCGCGTTTGATTTATTTTCTATCCAGCGAACGGTATCTCTTAGACGGGATTCGCGTCTATTATGTCTGGGCGCCAATTATTTTGGCCGCGATCGCCTTTTTACTGGCGACGCTCGGTGCTTGCCTCTTTGTTTTGATCAAAGAATTGCGGGAAAAACCTGCCCAGCTACTGCAAGTTCGGGCGCCAAAACCTGGGAAACGGATTTTATTAGAGGCCATTACGCCCTTATGGTCACGTTTAAGCTTCAATCAAAAAGTTAGCTTCCGTAACATCTTCCGCTACAAATCGCGAATGATCATGGCGATCATTGGCATCGCCGGCTGTACGGGACTGATGGTGGCAGGCGTTGGGTTGAAAGATTCCTTAAGTGCTGTGACTGCGAAACAATTTGGGCCCATTACGGATTATCAAGCCGTCGTGACCTTAAATGATGCGAAGGAAGAAACCGTTGCTGCCGCTGAAACGGTTTTAACAGACGATCCTCTTGTGACCCATTCGATGCTAGTCTACAATGAAACGATCGAGATTCGACCAGCTGACCAAGGAAAACAAAGTTTGACCTTGATGGTCCCTGCAGATCAAGAAGCGTTTACCGACTATGTCCATTTGAAAACAACGGCAGGTCAGAAGCTGCCATTAACAGAAGGTGCCGTGCTGACTATGAAATACGCAGAATTGTATGATCTGCAGGTTGGGGATACATTGACCTTCTATACTAGCGATCAAGAAGCTTTTGAAGTACCTATCAGCGGCATCGCAGAAAACTATTTAGGCAATTCCCTTTATCTGTCACCGACTCTTTACGAAGAAATCACCGACAGTACTTTTGAACCGAATGCGTTCTTAGTCAAAAGCAAGACGATGACGAAAAAACAAGAGGAAGCTTTATCAACAGCCTTGTTAGCTACCGACAAAGTCAAAAACACGACGTTCCTTTCTACTCAGATCAAAATGCAGGATGATTCGATGGGCAACTTGAACTCCATTGTCTTGATCTTAGTTGTACTATCAGGGGCATTAGCCTTTGTCGTCTTGTATAACTTGACCAACATCAATGTTTCTGAGCGGATTCGCGAGCTTTCTACTATTAAAGTATTAGGGTTTTACAATAAAGAAGTCACCATGTACATCGTACGGGAAAATATCGTTTTTACGTTATTTGGGATTCTCGCAGGCTACGTGGTAGGTTACTTCTTGACTGACTTTATTTTGATCCAAGCTTCGATGGAAAACATGGTCTTTCCATTAGTGATCAATTGGCCGGCTTATGCTTTAGCCGGCGGCATGACGATTCTCTTTACGATCATCGTGATGTACGTCACCCATGTAAAACTGACTCATGTCAACATGATCGATGCGTTGAAATCAAACGAATAAGCTGCTGCTAAAGCGATTTGCTGATCATCCAGCAGCGATTTTAAAGAAAAGAACGCCACTCTTGCCTAGATAGCTGAGAGTGACGTTCTTTTTTGAACAAATAATCCCCTCTGTCCACTTTTGAACAGAGGGGGCGTTGGTTTTCACGTGAAACATTTTATGATTTTACAGAGTAGTTTGGTGCTTCTTTCGTGATTTGAACATCGTGGGGATGTGATTCTTTTAGTCCGTTGCCGCTCATTTGGATGAATTGTGCTTCATCACGTAATTGCTGTAGATTGCCAGCACCGACATAACCCATCCCTGATTTCAACCCGCCGATCATTTGGAAGATGATATCAGAAACGCTGCCTTTATAAGCGACACGCCCTTCAATGCCTTCTGGAACCAATTTGTTGGCTTCGTTTACGCCACCTTGGAAGTAACGGTCGCTGGAGCCTTTTTCCATTGCCCCCAGTGAACCCATTCCGCGGTACGTTTTGAAGCGACGGCCTTGGTAGATTTCAAATTCACCTGGTGATTCATCGGTTCCTGCCAACATGCTACCTAGCATTACGGCATGTCCGCCAGCTGCTAAAGCTTTGACGATATCCCCAGAGTATTTGATCCCACCATCGGCAATGATTGCTTTGCCGTATTGACGTGCCACAGAGGCTGCATCATAGATCGCGGTCAATTGAGGAACTCCGACACCGGCTACCACCCGAGTAGTACAGATCGAACCT
>ERZ808028.1993-NODE-1993-length-10766-cov-3.496211_pt1 | contig 10766 bp, 11 predicted proteins | sample MGYA00380184_ERZ808028 | MGnify/ENA primary metagenome ERZ808028 (study PRJEB31490, sample SAMN06133397) | mouse gut metagenome | isolation source: J8_1 | host: mice | place: China: Chengdu | collected 2015-05 ...
AAAAAACATACATATTGTAACAGTTGCCGTAATCCGCCGGCTCGTTGTATGTTTCCTTCACAAAATCAATCAGAACGCATTTATTTCTTCTGTATACATATAGGCTAAAACAATTTCAATGTTCATAATAGTTCCTCCTAAAGTCAAATTTATTTTTCATCATTTTTACGCAATATATTTTCAATCAGTACCATTGCTTCACATAACCTGTCACAATCTTCTTTATCTATATTTTTTAGTTTTTCACAAATCTGTTTATCACCATTCCAATCTATTTTTTTCGCTTCTTCACTTCCTGTGTTTGTTAAATATAATTTTTTTATTCCCTTGCTCCCCGAAACAGGCTTTCTCGTTATAAATCCTTTTTTTTCAAGTTTTGCAAGAATTCTACTTGCATAGCTTTTGTCCATGCTTAGATGCTCACATAACTCAGTGGCATTTATCCCTTGGTTAGTATATATTTCAAATAACACTCTCGATTCAGACCATGAGAAACTTGTCCCTAAATAGCCTTTATTCATAACATCTAACCATACAGTGTAGTATCGGTTAAACTGTCGTATTTTTTTTATCAAATCTTTATTCAACGTATTACCTCCTCTATATAAGTTGACTTTATCAACTCATATTATAACTCTATGTGTTGATAAAGTCAACTCAATTGCATTCTATAGATAGACAGCAACGAGAATGATAAAAAAGGTAAATTGGCATAATCAACAGCACAACTAAATATTAAAGTAACAGCATAAAGGCGCATGGAACAGTAAATTGTGAAAACCATGCGCCTTTTTTGTATACGTCAAATCATACGCCCAACGTTAAACTTAACGCCGCTATTATGAGCGGCGTGGTTTCCTGCAGGCTAATTTATTGATTTCCCTACCGACTCCCTGCTCATCCTCTTCCTTTCCCTCTGAAGGGAATTAAGGGATTTCTGCGGTTTTAACAAAGTCCCCGATGCAACCGTTTTATTGTTAAAACCCACTTAGTTCTTTATCTGCACAATTCAATCCACCGTTCACAATTAATGGATGACTCCGTAACAAGGCACTGCGGATTCGGCGCAAGCACATGCCGCACGACTTCATAAATCCGCTTCGCATCACATAGCAGACACGCAGCGTCTCCAAATGTGACCTCCCGTGCCGCCCGGCAATCCAAAAATGCCTGATGCAGTTTTACAAACTCTTCTGAAATATGCGGCTGCTGTGGGTTATAATGCCTTCGCATGTAGACAGTCTTTGTGCCGCCATCAGGCATGATAATTTCAAGTTTCATCGGCATATCCGCCAATCTGTTCGGCACATTCAGAACCTCTTCCACGCTATGGATAAACGTATTGCGTGCATGTCCCACACCAATCAGCAGGATTTTGCCATCACAATCCCTTAACCTGTCATAACAGCCGCCCGGCGTACAGGGCGTATTGCAATACTCTTCCCCCGCCAAATAATTTGCCGCATTCTTTCCGATACCTGCAATACTGTGCGTCGGATGCAGCGACCGCACGGCACCGCTCCTTTTTAAGGACAGATTTGACAACAGTCCTACGCAGGAAGGTTCTTTTGCGGGATCATATACCGGATTCCGTTCGTTTACCGTGCTCCACGTATGTGTCGGAAACAGCAGAAGTCCGTCTTTGAAATATGCTGTCAGTACATCCAAAACGGTATCCGCACCACCCTCCACAACACCTATGGATTTCATGGAGGAATGGATTAAAATGGTTTCCGTGCCGCTCAGTCCCATCCTTATAATCTGTTCCTTTAGATTCTTTGCAGTATACATCATAAACTCCTATCTTGCTTGATTTTATCTTATGTTCTTAAAGCAGCCTTCCTTTTTCCGTTACGCCGCAATCAATCCGCAAACAGCGGCGTCGATAAATACCGGTCACCCGAATCCGGCAGCAGAACTACAATATTTTTCCCTTTATTCTCAGGTCTCTGTGCAAGTATTACTGCCGCCTTTAACGCCGCGCCTGACGAAATGCCGACCAAAATACCCTCGCTCACCGCAAATGCCTTTCCCTGCGCAAATGCATCGTCATTTTCAATGACAATGATTTCGTCATACACTGCCGTGTTTAACACCTTGGGCACAAAACCTGCGCCAATTCCCTGAATTTTGTGCACCCCTGAAGTTCCTTTCGAGAGAACCGGGCTGGTCGCCGGCTCCACCGCTACGATTTTCACGTTCGGATTTTTTTCCTTTAAATATTCACCGACACCCGTGATTGTACCGCCCGTGCCGACACCTGCAACGAATATGTCAACCTTGCCGTCTGTCTGCTCCCAAATTTCCGGTCCTGTCGTCGCCTTGTGTGCCGCAGGATTTGCGGGATTATCAAACTGTCCCAAAATAACCGCACCTTCAATTTCATTTTTCAATTCTTCCGCTTTGGCAATCGCGCCTTTCATTCCTTGTGCCCCCTCGGTCAGCACAAGCTCGGCACCGTATGCCTTGAGCAGGGTTCTGCGCTCTACGCTCATGGTTTCGGGAAGCGTCAAAACGGTACGGTATCCCTTCGCCGCCGCAACTGCCGCAAGCCCAATTCCTGTGTTGCCGCTTGTCGGCTCAATAATTGTCGCTCCCTCCTTTAAAATCCCTTTTTTCTCGGCATCCTCAATCATTGCCAGTGCCACGCGGTCCTTAACGGAACCTGCGGGATTTAAATACTCCAGCTTCGCAAGAATAACTGCATCCGTAACACCCGCCTGTCTTGCATATCCGTTCAGTTTCAAAATCGGCGTTTTACCGATTAGCTCCAATGCGCTTTCTTTTACCTTGCTCATGTTTCATTCCTCCATATTTTCATAAAACTGATTGTCTCTCCAAACATTTCCGTAATTTTCCAATGGAAAACCGGCATTGCGCCAAAACTACATCCTTGTTTTTCATAATATCATATTCAGGATATTCCGGCAATGCGGGGCAGATTACCTTTGGCACAAATTTTCGTTCCTTGGACCACTTACAGTCCTGATTACGCCACAGCGCACTTTGTCCTTAAATTTCTTTTATTGTCCTTCCCGCTCCTCAATGTCTGCCACAGGCGGTTTCAAACCGGCAATCTCTATATGGTGTTTTTGGGCATAATCCCAAAGCGCGGCGTGAATTGCCTCCTCTGCAAGCAAAGAACAGTGTACCTTCACCGGCGGCAGTCCGTCCAAAGCCTCCATAACTGCCTTATTTGTGACCGTGAGCGCCTCCTGCACGTTTTTGCCTTTTACAAGTTCCGTCGCCATGCTGCTTGTCGCCACTGCAGCCCCGCAGCCAAAAGTCTTAAACTTTGCATCCTGTATCACGCCCTGCCCGTCTATATCCAAATAAATCCGCATAATATCGCCGCATTTTGCGTTTCCGACCGTTCCGACACCGCTCGCGTTTTCGATTTCCCCGACATTTCTAGGATTGTTAAAATAATCCATTACCTTTTCGCTATACATTACCTCTCTCCTTCTCCTCTTTCATAAAATCCTCAAACAGCGGTGACATGGCACGCAGCCGTGCAACAATCTTTTTCAGCTCCTCCACAACGAAATCAAGCTCCTCCTCCTTCGTCTCCTCCGAGAGCGTTAGCCGCAGCGAACCGTGCGCGATTTCATGCGGCAGTCCGATTGCAAGCAGTACATGTGAGGGGTCCAGTGCTCCCGATGTACACGCCGAACCGCTTGATGCACAAATACCAAGGTGGTCAAGTAGAATTAACAGGGATTCACCTTCAATAAAGCGGAAACTAAAATTCGCGTTATTTGGAAGACGATTGGTCCTGTGCCCGTTGAGACGGCAGTATGGAATTTCCGCCAAAACCCGTGTTATCAGGTGCTCTCTAAGCGCTGTCTCCCGCGCAAAATTCTCCTCCATATGCGCCCCCGCAAGTTCCGCGGCTTTTCCAAAGCCTACAATACCCGGCACGTTGAGCGTTCCTGCCCGTCGGCTGCGCTCCTGTGCACCGCCGTGCAAAAGCGGCTGGATTTTTACACCTTTTCTGATGTAGATCATACCCACGCCCTTAGGACCGTTCAGCTTGTGTCCGCTCGCAGAAAGCAGATCAATATTCATTGCTTCCACATCAATCGCAATATGACCGTACGCCTGTACCGCATCCGTGTGAAAGAGCACGCCGTGTTCCCGCGCAATTTTTCCAATTTCCGCAACAGGCTCTATCGTTCCGATTTCATTATTGGCTGCCATCACGGAAATCAAAACAGTATCCGGACGGATTGCTGCCTTGAGTACATCCGGCGAAACAGTCCCGTTTTCATCCACGTCAAGATATGTCACTTCCCATCCCTGCTTTTCCAAGTATTGACACGTATGCAAAACGGCATGGTGCTCAATTTTGCTTGTAATAATATGCATGCCCTTTTCACGGTATGCCTGTGCAACTGCCTTAACTGCCCAGTTGTCCGATTCGCTGCCGCCACTCGTAAAATAAATTTCTTCCGCGTTTGCGTTGATCAGCTTTGCCGCCTGCGCCCTTGCCGTGTCCACCGCTTTTTTTGCCTCACCCGAAAACGTGTAAATTGCAGACGGATTACCGTAAATTCGGCTAAAGTAGGGAAGCATTTCATTTAAAACCGCTTCACTCACCTTTGTTGTTGCCGCATTGTCCAAGTATATCAGATTATTTATTTTATTCATTATCTTTACTTCCTTTTTATTTCCTAGTTAATCTATATGCTTTATATGATATAGTATATCGAAAACAAGACGCTATGTCAATGGAAGTTTTCAAGCGAATTTATTAATTTTTGAAACTTTTCAGATGTCAGAAATTCTATATAGTAAAAAAATAAAATCAGAAAGGGCTAAACACCAGGAGAAGGCTCTTGATGCTGTTCAAAATGCTGTCTGCAAAGCATTAGAGGCACATGAAAGCATCAAGAATGCAAACGCGGTGAAGACATGATTTTACAGAATATTATAATTTGAATTTAAGCAAAGGCAAGCTTGTTACGTTACAGGATATGGAGAATACTTTTTTACAACACAGGCAGACGGTAACTTCTATCTGACATCCTTGCTCAATCAAACAGCGTTACCCAATCTTTGTCGTTGTATGCGTCAAAACACAGTTCAATCTGCTCTCTTGTTGTTTTTTCCACTGCCAGCCGGTCAGGCAGTTCCTCACGTCCAAAATACCGAATTTCTGTTGTTTCAATATTCTCTTCAAACGCTCCGCCTAATATCCCGCACAGCACAAAAATTTTCACCACTCCATAGGCGTAATTGCACACATTATGCCTTCGCCAGTCCTGTACGGCAATCAGCCGTTGTGCCAAGACATCAAGCCCTGTTTCTTCCTTTGCTTCTTTTATCACATTAGATGCCACCGACTGGTTTACATCACACCAGCCACCCGGCAACGACCATGTCCCGTTATTTTCATGTACCAACAGAATTTTTCCATCTCTAAAAATCGCCGCCCTTGTATCAATCTTCGGCGTTTGGTATCCTTCTTCATTACAAAACAAGTCCTGTATCTTCACAACAGGAATGTCAGTTCGTTCCGAAACCATCTCCGCAGCAATCAGGCGCAGCTCCTCATACCGTTCTTTGTCATAAGGATCGCGCCCATACATAAGTCCCGCCTGTGCAATACTTTGTATCTGAATCGCCCATTCCAGCAATTTGTCATTCATTGGCAGTTCCTCCGCAAACTCCTCCCATAATACAAAAATGCCCTTGACCGAAATCATCAAGGACATTTTCCATGTCGTTAACGTGTTCCTCTGTATTCGGCAGCAAAGCCGTTCGATCTTCCTTTTAACTGTAACAAATAATCACAAAAGAAACAATGTAAAAATGCAAAATATATATGGAGAATGCCCTGTTTTGGACATTCTTTTGCATAAAACTTAGTAATTCTGTGTGAAACGGTTTTTGCCGGCTAACCTAGCGCCACGTCCAGTATCATCATAATTACAAATCCCGCCGCCACGCCTATAGTACTGATGTTGGAATGCTCACCCGCCTGCGATTCAGGGATAAGCTCCTTCACCACGACATAAATCATTGCCCCTGCCGCAAACGCAAGAAAATATGGCAAAAGCGGCACAATCAGTTTTGCAAGGAAAATTGTAAGCACTGCCGCAACAGGCTCAACCAGCCCCGAAAGTGTACCGTATAAAAACGCTTTTCCCCTCGGAATACCCTCACTCTTGAGCGGCATTGACACAATCGCACCCTCTGGAAAATTCTGAATCGCAATGCCAAACGCAAGCGTTATCGCTCCTGCCATCGTAATCTGCGAATCGCCCAAAAGCGCCCCTGCAAACGTCACACCAACAGCCATCCCTTCCGGAATATTGTGAAGCGTCACGGCAAATACCATCATGGTCGTTTTCTTCATACTGCCTCTGATGCCGTCAAGCCTGCTGCCATCCACATAAAGATACGGTATGATGCCGTCAATCAACAGTAAAAATGCTATTCCAAGCAGAAATCCCGTAGCTGCCGGTATCCAAGCCATCTCTCCCTGCTCCATCGCCAAATCGATGGAAGGGATAAGAAGCGACCACACCGAAGCCGCAATCATGACTCCTGCCGCAAACCCTAAAAGCAGTTTTTCAAGTCTTTGGTTCAACTGGTTTCGCATAAAAAACACCATAGCTGCACCTAATGTCGTACCGGTAAATGGTATCAGCAAACCTACTATCAAGCTTACATTCATGTTATCATTCCCCTGTTTTGCTCATTATATATTATTCTTTGTTTAGGAAATGGTAACTGTGTTTTTGAAGTTTTTTGGTGAGACTTAACGAACCTCTGAAATCTCCTTCCGGTCCCTGCAAATTTTCGAAACCTGACTCACCGCAATCCCCGCCGCGACCATAATACCCGCTCCAAACTCACGCTTATTCAGCGCCCCGCCGCCAAAAACGTCCAACAGCATTCCGCAGAAAAGCTGACCGCAAAACAGAAAAAGCGACAACTGATACGCCGGAATTTTCGGAACAATCACATTAGACAGCGCAACCGTAATCACGCCCAGCATTCCCCCGCACCATATCCACAGCCGAAAATCCCCTGCCATAAAAAGTGTCGCCGCAGAAGACTCATTGACACCAATGCTAAGCGCCAACAGCAAGCAAAACGGCAAACCGACCAAATGATTGACAAGCGACCCCTGCAGTGCGCCGATGCGCTGCGACAAATGCGCATTCACAATTCTCGAAATCACCACTGTAATCCCCGCCCCCAGTGAAATCAAAACAGAACCCCAACCGCCCGCTGCCGGATTTTCCAGCATCAGCACAATTCCCGCAACCGAAAGCAGCGTTCCGCAAATGCTTAGCCTTTCCCTGCGCCGCTCCATGCCAAACCAGCCAAACGTGTCAATCAAATAGGAAAACACAAGCTGCGCAAAAAGTCCGAGCGCAACAATGCTCGTCAGACTGATATGCGAAAATGCAAAATTATTAAACAGTGTCGTCAAAACACCGATTGCACCGCCCAAATACATCCACAAGGGCGTCCGCTGCATATTTCCTTTCTGCGTCCGTGTGCATAAAACAAACGCCGCAAACACCGCGCCGACAATATGAATATACAGTGCCGCATGGTAAACGCCGACCTGCGCGCTCAAGTCCCCGTTCCACTGTATCATGACCGCAAGAATCGCCCCGCAAAGAAACGCTAAAAAATAAAACATAAGCTTCTCCTCCATTTCCTTTTTATGCTGACAGTCTAACACAGGAAACCCCTTTTTAAATAGGACATTTGTCCTACCACTTGTTTTGTGCTATACTAAAAAAATACCATAAAAAGAACCTGTCATGAAAGGAGCATCCTAATCCCTATGAAAGAAACCTTTACCATCACGCCGCGCGAAACCGCCCTGATACAACAGTACGGACTGGCTCCCGAAAAGCTGCAAAACTGTTCCGTACGCTCCTATTCGTTTGGAGAACGCATCATATCCGAAGGGCACCCGAACGGATTGCTTTTTATTATCACAGGCGGCAAAGCCAAAGTCGGCGTCACGGCGCCCAACGGAAAAAATATTGTTCTGTGCTTTTACCTTTCCAAAGGGCTGTTGGGCGAAGTGGAACTGTTTTCCGACAGTTCCGCCGCAAGCACCACTGTCACTGCCATGAACGAGCTGCGCTGCATCACCATTCCCACGGACCGCAACAAAGCATACCTTCTCGGCAATCCGGCATTTACCCGGATTGCCGCGTCACAGTTATCAGAAAAACTCATGCAAAGCACGGACAAAACAGTGGAAAACACCCTGTATACCGCTGAAATCCGCCTCTGCCGCTATATCCTCGCCGCCGCAAACAACGCCCTTTTCCGGGACGTTATGACCGATGTTTCCTACTCCATAGGAACAAGCTACCGCCACTTATACCGCATGATTGGCAGCCTCTGCGAAGACCGCATCTTGGAAAAAACAAACGAAGGCTACCGGATTTGCGATATGGAACAATTAAAAGAACGCGCAGGACAGCATTAGCGTCAAATTTCCCTTTTACTGGCGGATATCCACATATCCGACCTCCAAAGAATGGTCGCACAAATTATAACTGTCTCCATAACTGTCCAAATTCAGATACAGATACGCCAATTCTTCCTCCGGCACAAGCCACGCCATATGAACCGTCGCCGTCTCCCCTGCTTTCAAATGCGTGATATAATTGTTATTCCGCTCGCCGCCATGCACATCATAATACCACATCTCCACATGCCGCGCGGCTCCTGTCAGTACCGCGTCGTCCCAATCCGCACTTGGTCCAAATGTCTTACCGTCATATCGTTTTATCTGACCGTTTTCTTCCGCAAATTTCATAAGACTCCCAAAGAACAACAGTTCTTCCAACTCCTCCGTACCCTTATTGGTGTATTCCACCGTAGCATAAATCAGTTTTTGCGGAACTTCGCGGCTTTCCACAACCGTATCAACGGAATTAACGCCGTCCCCGAATTTCATATAATTGATTTTTGCCGGAAGCAGTTCGCCTGACGGTGTTGTTTCACTCTGCAATTCCGCCTTAAAATCCTCATCTAACGCAGACAAGTCAAGCAGGCTGATATTATCACTCACCTGTACGTCCGACACCTTAATTTCCACGTTTCCCAAGCCCTCCAAATCCTCTTTTTGGGGATTTGCCGCAAATACGTCTCCGATTGCGTGTGTGTTTTTCATTGCCTCTCCTGATACAGCAGGCGCTGCATCTTCAACCACTTCTTCATGATTGGACGCAAGAAAATCACTCCACTTATAAGCCGCAATGGCATCGGATAACGCATTGTCTGAAACAGGCTGCAAACGAATGCCCTCTGCAATTTTTATAGCCTCCTCCTTCGATACATCGGATGCCGCATACAATTCCATCACATAATGCACATCAGGATATGCCACATAAATACGCTGATTAAAGGATATGTCCTCGCCCCCGATTGACTGCAAGGCAAAATAAACGCCTTCATGCCCCCCAACACTGATGTTTTCCGACTCTTTCACGTTTTTCGTCAACATTTCAAACGCCGCATCACCAGTATCCATTTTGTAAAATACAATTGAAACACCGCCTTTGTACATGGCATTTGCAAAACTGTATTTTCCGTCTTCCGTTTTTACCATTCCGTCCGGCAGGTACGAAACCTCCATTGTAACATCAGGAATGTTTGGTATCTGCCCGTTTTCCAAACTGTTGTTCCCATCTTTTTCTATCTTTGTTTTCACCGCATACTTCCCAACCGATTCACTGCGCATGTGATACGCAATCGCTGCAAATACGGTTGTTCCAAGCAGCATTGCCGCTGCAAATGCAACAATTAAGGACCTTTTTATTGTATTTTTTGTATATTTTCTTCTGTTCCCCGTCACGCTCTCCCTGAGTTGTCTGCGTACCTCATGCTCAACCATGTTCCGCAATTCATCCGGCATTTGGGGAAATTCCTGCTTTAAATCTTCCAATCTCATACTTCCTAAACCTCCATTTCCGTTTCCAGTTCCTCTTTCAGCCTCGCCCTTGCCCGCATCAGGCGGTTTTTCACCGCGCTCTCTGTCGTTTTCATCAAAGCTGCAATCTCCTTAATGCGGTAACCTTCCATATAATAAAGGGTAACGGTCAGCCTCGTCTCCTCTGAAAGGCGGCTCATTGCTTCATACAAATCGGAATAATCACCCTCCTCTATTACCCTTTGCTGCAAGGAAATGCCCTCCGCAGAAGCGTCCTCCAGCGAAATCAGCCTCTTTTCCCGCCGCATGACAGCATAGCATTCATTGATGACAATGCGCACTAACCACGTTTTCCCATATGAATCCTTGCGCAGCATATGCAGCCCCGAAAACGCCTTTACGATTGCCTCCTGAATTGCGTCCGCACAATCCGCATCATTTCGCAGCAGCGTTTTTGCCACGCGGTACATCATATCCTCCGACGCAATAATTAAATTTCCCAATTGTTCCTTCGTCATAATATCCTTTCTGCCGGCTTTTGTTTTGTAATATTGTGCACTGATTTTTTCTTACATCTGTTAGATGTATTATAAATGCATTTGGTCGCATTCGAAACAGACAAAATTTCTATATATTTTTAGTCTGCACAAAACTTGCCCGCAAATCATAAATATTGTACAATTATTTTTATCAAAATTATTCAAAACGACATGGGAGGTCTCCTAAAATGAAACAGCTCCTTATCATCGTAGAAGACGACAAAAGCCTAAATCAGGGATTATGCAAGGCGTTAGCCGACCAAAACCGTCAAGTCATTTCCTGCCAAAATATCCGCGCCGCACGTGAG
>ERZ808028.1994-NODE-1994-length-10760-cov-21.817280_pt1 | contig 10760 bp, 13 predicted proteins | sample MGYA00380184_ERZ808028 | MGnify/ENA primary metagenome ERZ808028 (study PRJEB31490, sample SAMN06133397) | mouse gut metagenome | isolation source: J8_1 | host: mice | place: China: Chengdu | collected 2015-05 ...
ACAAATTAGTTAAATCTCCCCACTATATTAGGATTTTCTTAGGAAATAAACAACTTCATATTAAAGTTCCAAGTGCCTCTGTTCAGTAAAATAGATGCTGACAGGGGCACTTTTGTTTGACGTTTGAAAGGAGCTTTTTATGATGGAAGAAAAAATGATGCAAGTCCGTAACGACCACCCGCGCCGCAGCCAAAAGCGCCGCCGGAAGCGGTTTCCCTGGGGAGATATTGTGGCGACGTTGCTGGTGGTAGCCATTTGCGTCTATGTCTTTATGTCGTTTGGTGAAAAGACGCCCGATGAAGAAACGCAGGTAAGGGGCACACCCGCTCCGACTACGACCCAGGCGCAGGACAATGCGCTGGCTGACCTGTTGGCTGAAAACGCACAGCCAACGGTCAGTGACATCGACTGGAATTTGGTGCTGGTAAACTATGAAAACGCTATCCCCGAAAACTACGAGATCAATTTGGTGGAGGTAGCTGGCGGGGAGAAAGTGGATGAACGCATCTACGATCCCCTGATGGAGATGCTGGAAGCGGCCAAAGAGGGGAATTGGGATCAGCTCCCGATGGTGGTGTCCGGCTACCGAACCCAGGCCAAGCAGCAGAAACTTTTTGACGACAAGGTAGCCAAGTATCAAAACGAAGGGCACTCCAAAAGCGAAGCGGAAGAAATGGCAAAGCAGTGGGTGGCTGTCCCCGGATACAGCGAACACCAAATTGGGCTGGCGGTGGACATCAACGGAGCCACCTACGACCTCTATTTCTGGCTTCAGGAGAACAGCTACAAGTATGGCTTTATCTTCCGCTACCCTGGCTATAAGACAGAACTCACTGGCGTGGCGGAGGAAGTCTGGCATTACCGCTATGTAGGCGTGGAAGCGGCCACAGAAATATACGAAAAGGGCCTGTGCCTGGAGGAATATCTGGCGGAAAGGCAGGAAGAAAAATGAGCAAGTTGAAAATCGCCGTCCTGTTCGGCGGCTGTTCCCCGGAGTACGGGGTGTCCCTCCAGTCTGCCGCCGCCGTTCTCCGGCACATAGATCAAAGCCGGTATGAGCCGGTAATGGTGGGCATTTCCCAGGCGGGCGACTGGTTCCGCTACACCGGCCCGGTGGACAACATCGAAAGTGACACCTGGTACAGCGCGGAAACCTGTACCCCCGCTGTTGTGTGCCCTGATCGGAATGCCCCGGCCCTCCTGGTGTTTGGGCCGGAAGGTATGCAGAAAGTCCATCTGGATGCCGCATTCCCTGTCCTCCATGGCCGGAACGGAGAGGACGGGACGGTGCAGGGCCTCTTTGAGCTGGCGGGTGTCCCGCTGGTGGGCTGCGGTGTGCTGGCCTCGGCGCTGTGCATGGACAAAGACCGCGCCCACAAGCTGGCCCAGGCCGCAGGGGTGGCGGTTCCCCGGTCTGCTGTTTTGGAACGATGGATGGGCGTCACAGTCGCTATGGCCGAAGGGGAAACGCTGGGCTATCCGCTGTTCGTCAAGCCCGTCCGGGCCGGTTCCTCCTACGGAATCACAAAGGTCTTGGAGCGGGGCCAACTGCCTGCCGCCCTGGAGCTGGCCTTTGCATATGACGACCACATCATTTTGGAAGAAGCTGTTCCAGGCTTTGAGGTGGGCTGTGCCGTCTTGGGAAGCGATACTCTGACGGTGGGGGAGCCGGACGAAATTGAACTGGCTGGGGGGTTTTTCAACTTTACGGAAAAGTACACCCTGGAAACCTCTACCATCCATGTGCCTGCCCGCATCCCGGTGGAACAACGGGAGCAGGTCAAAGCCAACGCCAAACGGATATACCGGGCGCTGGGCTGTCAGGGTTTTGCCCGCGTGGATCAGTTTCTGACGCCGGAGGGCAGGCTGGTATTCAACGAGGTCAACACCATCCCTGGCTTTACCGCCCACAGCCGCTATCCCAATATGATGAAGGCGGCGGGGATGTCCTTCGAGCAGGTCATTTCCGCGCTGATCGAATTGGCGGTGGCGGGATGAGGGCGGGCTTTCCCCAGGGGCGGGCCTGGATCGAACTGGATCGGGCCGCGCTGCGCCACAATGTCCAGCAGCTGCGATCCATACTCCCGGAGGGCTGTGCCCTTATGCCGGCGGTCAAGGCCAACGCCTACGGACACGGAGCGGTGTTGATTGCGAGAGAACTGAACCGCCTGGGTATCATGGCGTTCTGTGTTGCGACTGTGACGGAGGGGGCGGAACTGCGGCGGGGCGGCATCAAAGGGGAAATCCTGGTGCTGGGCTATACCCACCCGGAACAGTTTTCTATGCTGCGGAGATACCGGCTGACACAAACAGTCGTTGATATATCCTATGCCCGGTTGCTGAACGCCTGCGGGAAGAAGTTCAAAGTCCACTTGAAAATTGACACGGGTATGCACCGATTGGGAATACCCGCAGACCGAAAAGAAGAAATTGCCTGTGTGTTCCATTACAGAAACCTTGTGATAACGGGTATTTTTACCCATTTGTGCGCCGCCGATGTGCGGACAGCGGAAAAGGAGAAATTCACGATGGGACAGGCGGCGGCTTTCGACCGTGTGATCCGCGATTTGAATCAGCGGGGTCTTAACTGCGGCAAAATCCATCTGCTGTCCAGCGATGGATTGCTTCAATACCCGGAGTTGGCCGGGGATTACGCCAGGGTAGGAATTGCCCTTTACGGTGTGTTGAGCAAAGGGACAGATATGGAAAGCTGCCGGATCGGCCTGCGGCCTGTTCTGTCGGTGAAGGCGCGTGTTGCGCTGGTGAAAGATTTGTATGCCGGGGAAACCGCTGGCTATGGACTGGGGTATAGGGCTGAAAGCAACCGAAGGATCGCCGTCCTGTCTATCGGGTATGCGGACGGTATTCCCCGCGCTTTGTCCTGCGGAAAGGGCCGGGTCTTAATCGCGGGATCGGAAGCTCCCATCATCGGCTTGATCTGCATGGATCAACTGCTGGTGGATATTACGGACATTCCAGATGCCGCGGCAGGTGATACGGCGGTGCTGATTGGAGCGTCCGGCAGTCGGCAGATCACCGTCTGTGACCTTGAGGGGCAGGCCGGGACAATCACAAATGAAATATTAAGCCGGTTGGGCAGGCGATTGGAAAGGGTACCGATATGAAATACGACGTAAAGAATCTACCGAGAAATAAATCTCACGGTGAGACACAAAACGCAAAACCGGGCGAATAAGGGGGGCCGGGGAATGGACGAGAAAAGCCGATACGAATACTTCAACGAGATCACCTTTGAGGCCTACTGCAAAAAGGCCATTGACCGCGCTATCCTCAAAGCGCGCCAGCGCCAGGCGGCGCGTGCTAAGCGGGAAATCTTGCTTTCGGAATTGCCGGAAAATGCTCTTTATGATGTGGGTTCCGAGGACATTGAACTGGAGCGGGTCGAGGACGAACGCCGCGTTTTCCATGTGCGGGGCGTAGACGTGGCGGTTTCCGATGAAAGGCTGGCGCGAGCCATCTCCTATCTGCTACCCAAAGACCGGGAAATCGTCCTGCTCTCCTACTTTGCGGAGCTGACGGACGAGGAAGTGGCCCAAAGGGTCAAGCTGAGCCGCTCCACCGTCCAGCGCCGGAGAAAAGCCGCATTGGACAAGCTGCGGGAAATGCTGAACCACGACGGATGAAACGTGTGCCCGTCTGCACCATTTGTGCCGCCAAAGAATCCGATACGGACGCAATCAAATCGATCATCCGGCATTTCAGGCCCTACATCATATTTCGCTGTCTGTCCCATCGCACAGGAGCCGACGGGTATGACCGCGTTTTCGTTGACGCAGACCTGCGGGATCAAGCCGTCAGCGCCCTGCTCTCCGCCATCTTCGCCTTTCAGTTGAAGGAACCGCCCAGCAGCTTCCTCACCGTGAAAAGTCCCCGCCCAGGATAGAACCGGGCGGGGACTTTTTTGCCATAAAGCATTTCTTTTTGAGAAGTTTTGAGAAATTTTCACGAAAAAGTAGCATTGTTCCGTTTTTGAGGGAGTTAGGCTATAGAACGGCACAACTGAACAGGGCAGCCAGATACGTTCCATATCCGCCGAGCCACGCGGCGGGTGCGCCATGACCCCCTCCGGGGCGAGCGAGTACCACCAGCGCCGCAAGCAGCCAGGGCAAAGCTGCGGGTCAGGACACGGATATGGGGTCGATACTTGCGTCGGCTATGCGTCACAGCGTAGGACGCCCCGCCATGGGCATGGAGGGAGGCACGATAGACCTATGGAGCGGCCCGCCAGCCGCCGTCTGGCCCGCCTTTGAAAAGCATCGTGAAGCGGCAAAAACCGCACCAACCAATCGTGCGGATTTTGTCGAAATAAATCTCACGGTGAGACACAATTCAAGGGAGAGGAGGGAGAAATGACGGGCAAAGATTCAAAAGAGGAGTACACCTACCAGGTGGGCAAAATCAAATTTATCGTCACGCCGATTTATAAAGAGAACGGCGAAACGATGGGAGATATTTTACTCAGGCTCATGCTGGCCGAGCTGAAATCCTGACGCAAGAAATTTGACAAAAAACAGGGGAAATCGTAGAATAGAGATGGATAAAACCTCTTGTTTGACGGCTGGAAAGGAGGAAAATTTGAAGCAGTCAAACAAAACCCGCGAGTTTGGGACGGCGGCGCTGTACTGCCGCCTCAGCCGTGACGATAATCTGGACACCGAATCAAATTCCATCAGCAATCATGATGTATTGTGTAAAGGAAGGATTTATCCTTCGCATACTACATCATGACTGCGGCTCGTTTGTGGTGAATGATATGCAGTTGTGAGAAAGGGGGCGAAAGCCGCTGATTTCAAGGCTTTCCAGCAACTGCGCCAATATCATTTGCCACGAAAGGAGTCCGCGATGAAATCTATTTTTGAAGAACTGGGCGGTACTTATCGGAGAAAGGGCGATTACCTCATTCCCGATTTGGAGCTGCCCGACACGAAGCATGAGCAGATCGGAAAGTATGGGCGTTTAAGGCAGACCTATCTCAGGGAGCACCGGCCTACCCTCTACCGCACCATGCTTCTGAACGGAACGCTTAACCGGCATCTTGCCGAGACGGACCGGACTTGCAGCGAACGCATGGAGCGCATCATCGCTCAAATGGCCGAGCGCGAGGGCGTGACCGAAGCCCTGAAAGCATCGGCACAGCTTGAATGGGTCGGGCGTATGAACAACATTCGTAACCGCGCCGAGGAGGTCGTGCTGGCGGAGGTGGTCTGCGAATGAAGGGATACGATATGCTCCGGGAATTGTATCATGGCAATCTCCGTCCGAGTGACCGTGGCTTCCGCAAGGACACCGATTTTGCCATCACGATGGAAGCCTTTACCCTGCATGAGAAATGGCTTCGGGAAAACCTGAGTGAAGAAGCCGGAAAACGTTTTGAGGAGCTTATTTCCTGCCATCACAGCATCGTCAATACCATGTCATATGAAAATTTCCGCACAGGATTTCAGCTTGGAGCGATGATGGTAATGGAGGCTGTCAGTGAGAACGAAACCACTTTCTTTGAATTGTAAGAACCAGCGCGGGGCCTGTGACGAAAGTCATGGGCCCCGCGTTTTTATTTGTTCTTATGCTTTTCCCGACAGGCCGGGGAACAGAAATAAGAATTGGATCGTGGCGCGATAAACGGTTTTGCGCACTCGCGGCACAGGCGCAGCGGGGTGTTCTCATCCGTCAGCATAAAGCTGAACATCAGCTTAATATTCAGCATCAGCGAATGGAAGTCCCAAACGATGGTGGGCCTGTCCCGAAGCTCGATGTGGTAGGTCGGCGCATTTCCGTCAAACGCCGCCATGCCCTTGCGGTAGAGATCGCGGGTCTCCTCGTCAGATGGATGTTCCTCATCATAATAGTAGTATTCCGTGATCAACATGAACGTCCATTCCTTCATGACGGTGACGAGCCAATCATAGCGTTCCCCGTAATCCCGCATGAAGCTCATGGCCATCGCCTCCGGCGCGGCCCGAAAGGTCATCAGCAGCGGGAATAGACATTTGTTGTCATCTATAGCTGCGTTCCAGGCAGAAGCTGTGCCATTCTTTTTAATATCGGGCATCCGAAACGGAAAGAACAGCTTCAGATAGTCCGGCGTTTCCATACTCTCGGTTTTTACGATCTCATTATAGAGGAAGTACACCTTTTCATAGTCAATAAACTTTGCCGTGGTCGGCAGGGCAGTCATGATCCCCAGCAGGCCATACTTGCGGGCAAATTCCCGCATGGCTTCCCGGACTTCTCCCTCCGGCTTTCTGTGGAACAGCATCATGCCGATATCCATCGCCGCCAATACAATACGCTCTGCTTCCCTCATCGGGTCATAGGGACTTGGCACTGCGTCCTCCGTTGGCAGAAGGTAAAGCTGATGGTCCTTCGTTTCCTTCCATTCATAGTCAGAATAATGTACCCAACTGGCGCTGGTATGTTCAAAAAGGTTCCTCATTTTGCTTCACCCTCCGTTTCTTCGTAGCGGTCATAAAAATGGCGCTCCATGTCGCTCATGACATATCCGTATTTGTTCAACCGTTCCAGTTCGTGATAGACCTTCCTTCGTATCTTGCGGAGCAAAACATCCCTCACCTTTCGGATGTTCCGGTCCGTTTGACCCCGGAGCGCGGCGAGGCGCTGGGGGCTGTACTGACGCAGATACAGGAAGAAAAATATTTCCTTGTGATCCTCCTTCATTTGTGCCACGATCTTCCGCAGATATGCCTTGTCGGTCAGGTCGTGCATCTCATAAGGGCAGTCGAAAAGGTAGTCCAAAAAGCTGCCTCTGGACAACTGGCGGTAGGTCGCGTCCATCATCCATCGCGGGAAAATCAGGCCATCTTGATCCCGTCCGTACTCCAAAGTCCCTTCCTCCCGCAGCACCTCGTTGTATCGCTCCCGGCGCTCACGGGTCTGGTCGAGCTTGTTCCATGTGGCGATCACATCATGAAAATCATCCGGTGACTGCGCCGCTTCCTCATAGCGCCGCAGGGCCTCGGCTTTTGCCTCCCGCTTCAGCATCCCGTGTGTATCCTCCGGGATGTCCGGTTCGGGCGGCTTGACATTGATCTCCCGCGCGATACGTTCCATGGCGAGGACACTTTCTATGCCACCGGTGTCATCCGGCTCGTCGTCGCCATAATTGTCTCCAGCATCCTCCACGGTGTCAGCGGGCGGTTCTTCTTCGTAAAGGTAATCGTAGCCATATTCATAGTCATTACCGCGCCCCGATTCGTCCACAACTGCCGCCTCCCTCTGGGTTTGATTCAAGGCATTATACCATGCTTTGAAAAAATTTGCGAGATATTTTCAAAAACAGTTCCGAATAATGCTCCTGAATCTCCAATAAGTAGAGGGACAACCCACGTTGCCACAGGCTTGTCTCTTGAGTTTTGCAAAGGAGGGTCTTGCCTATGGGACTTCATAAATTGTAGCAGCGTCAAAGCAAGAATCAAAACATCAGCGCCGGATGTTCCGGCAGCACCGCCCGCGCTTTATGCGCGGGTGCTTTTTTGGAGGAATTTATCATGAAAACGACATATATACAAGGTTTTCGCCATCACACAGCGCGACACGCGCGGAAAGGAGCTTTATGGAGAATACTCGCGGAACCACCTTTACCCTGAGCCGAAGGATCGGCTCGACAAATTTCACGGTCAACGCCTGTTGCAGCGATATGGCGGCGGAGACCTTTGAGGATAAAATTTTTCGCCTGATCCGCAGCGGCGCTATGGAAATCGGCGCGGAATGTGGTATAATGGGATTACCACAGACGAGCCGTCAGTCTGAAAGGAGCGCGTCATGAGCGCAAAACAGACTGAGGAAAAGATCACCGCCCTCTATGAGAGGCTATCGCGCGACGATGACCAAATTGGCGATTCCAGTTCCATTGTAAATCAAAAACGCTACCTCGAAACCTTTGCCGTCCAACATGGCTACAACAACATCCGTCACTATACCGATGATGGATTTTCCGGTGGTAATTTTGAGCGGCCCGCATGGAAGCAAATGGTTGCCGACATTGAGGCCGGGAAGGTCGCCACGGTGCTGGTCAAGGACATGAGCCGCGTTGGCCGTAACTATCTGCAAACCGGATTTTATACGGAGGTATTTTTTAAGGAAAAGGGCGTCCGCTTCATTGCCATTGCCAACAATGTGGATAATGAGGATCAAAGCAGCAGCGAGTTTGCCCCGTTCCTCAATATCGTAAACGAATGGTATTTGCGCGACCAGTCACGCAAGGTCGCGGCGGCTTATAAGGTGAAAGGCAACGCCGGAAAGCCCACGACCAACAACGCCATCTACGGCTATAAAAAAGATCCGGAGGACAAAGACCACTGGCTGGTGGACGACGAGGCCGCCGCCGTGGTGCGGCGGATCTTCCGCTTGGCGGTAGAGGGCCACGGGCCTTACGACATCTCCCGGATGCTGACGGAGGAAAAGGTGCAATGCCCCGGCTACTACTTTGCCGTTCGCGGCGTTGGGACATGGAAGAACGCCACGGATATGTCCCGGCCCCATGACTGGTACGGCCATACGGTGAGCACAATCATCGCCAAGCCGGAGTATATGGGCCACACGGTCAACTTCCGCACGTCTAAGAAGTCATACAAGGATAAGCGGGTGAAGAACGCCCCGGAGGACTGGCTGGTTTTTGAGAATACCCATGAAGCTATCGTCGATCCCGAAACCTGGCGGTTGGCACAGCAACTCAGGAAAACGAAACGGCGCATCGACACTACCGGTGAGGCGAACCCGCTGACTGGTCTGTGTTTCTGCGCCGACTGCGGCGCGAAGATGTATGTCCACCGTCAGCGAAAGAAGCGCGCGGACGGGAGCGAGTACATTGAGGAACACTATAACTGCTCCACCTACACGCTGACATTCGAGCGAGAAGAACAGAAGTGTTACTCTCACGGCGTCAGCAACGCCGCGCTGAGGCAACTCGTGTTAGAGACCATCCGCACCGCCAGTATCTATGCCATTGAGAACGAGGCCGAGTTTATCGAGCGCGTCCGGGCAGCGTCCGAGGTGCGCCAGCAGGAGGCGGCGAAGGACCTGAAGCGGTGTATCCGCAAGGCGCAGAAGCGTGTCGCGGAGCTGGACGTACTCATCAAAAAACTCTATGAATCCTACGCAATGGGCAAATTACCGGAGGCGCGGTACGATTTGCTTTCCACTGAGTATGAACAGGAGCAAGCGGATCTGCGGGCGGCGCTGGATTCTGATCAAGCTGAGCTGGACGCTTTCAACGCGGACACAGCACGGGTCGATCAGTTTCTCGCGCTGGCGAAGAAGTACACCGATTTTAGTGAGTTGACCACGCCGATGATCAACGAGTTCATACATAAGATCATCGTCCATGCGCCGGCCCGCGATGAGTATGGAGATCGGTGTCAAGAGGTGGATATCTATCTGAACTTTATCGGAAAATTCGACGTTCCCGTGCCGGAGCCGACGCCGGAGGAACTGGCGGAGGAGGAAGTACAGCGCAAGAAACGTGCCCGCAACCGCCGGAAATATGAGCGGAAAAAGGAGCGCCTCAGGCTGATTGAATCGGGGCAAATGCAGCCCGGTGAACTCTATCATCTTTCCTGCGCGTCTTGCGGTAAAACCTTCGACTCCCGTACACCATCTGCGAAGTTCTGTACACCAAAATGCCGTCAGGCTTTCTACCGGCAAGAGGCACGGATAAGCCGGACACGCGAATATATCTGCGCAAATTGTGGGAGACCCTTTACCGCTTCGCGGAAAGATGTCAAGTATTGCTGTGACAGGTGTAGAGCGGAAGGACACAGTAAAAGGCAAAAGCAGCGGAACGCAAAGAAACGCGATATATCTAATGAGAAAACAGCATAATTCGTCCGTCACGGGCCTGGAAATCGTTAAGGTTTCCAGGCCCGTTTTGATTTCCATTACATTATTTTAACTGGAGGTATCGAAATGCTTATCAATATCAACGATATCAAAATCAACCCCGGACGCCGCGAGGCCGCGCTGGAGGACGTGCAAAGGCTTTCGGAAAGCGTTGCGGAGGTAGGCATGATGAATCCTATCACCGTGGATGCCGACTATAACCTTGTCGCGGGACTTCACCGCCTGGAGGCCGCAAGGCTGTTGGGCTGGACAGAAGTGGAGTGTACCGTCTGCGGGTTGGACAGGCTTCACGCAGAGCTGGCGGAGATCGACGAGAACGTGATCCGCACCGGCCTCACCGATTTGGAATTGAGCGAACTGCTGGCACGCCGGAAGAAAATTTACGAAACGCTGCACCCTGCCACGATTGCGCGCAATCTGCCGGGTCACGCCAGCAACTATGAATCTTCGAGCGACAAATTGTCGGGCGAAGAAAAGCCGTTCTCCCAGGACACCGCCGAAAAGATGGGCGTATCTCCGCGCACAGTCGAGCGCCACGTTCAGATCGGGGAAAATCTGACGGCGGAGGCAAAGGAAATCCTGCGTGGCACAGATAGGAAGATCACAAAACAGAATTTGACGAAGCTCTCCCGCCTGGAGCCGGAGCAGCAGATGGAGGCCGCGAAACAGTTGACGGAGGGTACGATCAAGTCTGTCGATGAATACACGGCTGAGGACGCAGCTACAGTGCGTGAGGGCAATTATTATCAAACTGGCGCGTTTCTCGTTGACGCCTTTTCGCAGCATAACGATGCTCTGGGCCGTATTCCGGAAGCCTACAAATTACGTTTGGAGCACTATCGGGAAATCCTGTCATCCGAACAGATTAAGGCCATGATCGGCAT
>ERZ808028.1996-NODE-1996-length-10748-cov-18.837222_pt1 | contig 10748 bp, 5 predicted proteins | sample MGYA00380184_ERZ808028 | MGnify/ENA primary metagenome ERZ808028 (study PRJEB31490, sample SAMN06133397) | mouse gut metagenome | isolation source: J8_1 | host: mice | place: China: Chengdu | collected 2015-05 ...
ATCAATAATATACTGTTCCGCTTTTTTCTTTAATTCCATAACAGAACCGCTGTACCTTCGTATGTCGGTAAATGTCAAACGTTCATCAGATGCAAATTTCGCAATCTGCAATTCATTGACAATACCACAATCACAAAAAAGAGCAGCACCTGCATTTAAAAGATAGTTTCCCTCTATCAACTCCAATTTATCCAAAACAGTTTTTACATCCGTGTCCTCAAAATCAATTCGCCCAGCATCTTTTGCTTTTCTCAGATACTCCGCAAAAGCATCTTCATTTACATCGTCAATTGTATACTTAGATACTCTCTTCTCCCATGAATAGTCAACATTATCACGCTTACGTATCATAGAATCATAAGTATCCTGATCCATAACAAGATCTTCGTCCGCTACTCTTATCCTTGGAACATTGTAGGCAAGATACGGGCATCTACTGCCTTCAAAGCGTACCCGAATAGTCTCTCTGTCACCAAATTGTTGTATCTTTATTTCCGGATAAATAGCAGGTTTAATATGATTTCCGATTGCCTGACTTACTTTCCGCAGAGATTCATCATTAATTTCCTGCCCGATTACTGTCCCATCATTTTTCACACCAAAATACAACTCACCCTTCTGGTGCTTGTTCAAAATAGCAGCAATAGAAAACATCGCTTCCTTTAGCTCGCCAATACTCTTTTTATATTCAATTTGCTCGGTTTCAGAACCAATATTTACTAATGCCAATATCATCACCCTTTATCCATTGATATTTGATATTGTACCTAATTTATCTGTGATTATCAATGGAATTCTGCTTCTTTACATCAATATTCTTTTTGCAAAACAGTCATTTTAAACCAGTCTACATTTTTTACATTCTGATACACCACCCAAGTGCCCAAAAAATCTATTGATTTTAGTCGGTACTAAATCACAAATCACCATATCATTTCTTTCGTGCCATGTATATCCGTTTTCTTTTCGCCATTGTTTTACATCACTTGGAGTCCATCTACTTTTTCCTTCATACTTTTCTCGGTTCCATTTCTCTGCACATTTTACATCACACTTCCGAAAGTTTTCTCTTCTGATTTCGTTCATATTTTCTATACTAACTGTTACTTTTGCGCATACACTGAAATCAGGTATTCCCTCTCTATACAATATACCATCCAATTCAAATACATGTAGAATATCAATTATACTTTTGTCTGCAGGTATATACCAAGATTCTCCTCTATCACCGGTCCAATTTCCTCTAGTGGTATTTTCTTTAGGTGTCTTTTTAATTCTTTCCTCAAGTGTACTGTTGTACTTTCTGTCCGAGTGGTACGGAAGAATACAAAAAGAGCCTGCGGTTACATTATTTTTTACTTTCTTTGTCATGAGATTGTCCTTTCCGCCTTGTCTGCAACACTTGGCGAAGACAACCCCATCTGACGTACGGCAAATAGACGAGATTCTATAAAATCTTGAAATTTCCACAAAGCTTTATAAAAATTTCTATGACTTTATTTATCCTCGCCAAATGTGCGCACGTTATGGCTTTAACATTTTTTATTTGAACATCCTTTGGATGCTTGATATCTATAGCATAGCAAAAGCCCAATTCTTACCCGTTGAACAAAGTTCAATAGATAAATCCTATTTTTGTATGAATTTGAAGCAAAATAAAAAATGTACCCGGTATCAGGCACCCCTTATGGGCATAATATGTAGCAAACCTCGTTGAACAAAGTTCAACAGATTTTTTTTATAAATTCTCACAATCAAAAAAAGAGGTCAGATTTTCTCTGACCTCTTTTTAAAATATTATCTAATTTGTATCTATGATTTCTTCTTTGATGTTTTCGCCTTTGGTGGCGTTTTAATCAGTTCCTCCATTCCCTCAGCTTTCAAATCATCGTAGATATCGTCATACTCAGAAGCCCACCGTGTGGATAAAAGCCCTTGATATGACCTATTTTCCGCCTTAGCATATGCTGAACCCACAAACATATTTATTGTAAGAGCCGCCGCCTCTACCAAGGTACTTGAAACAGGAAATGGTAGGTGTAGTCCCAAACAAGCTGATACTACATTTACCTTTGTGAGACTCTTGTCATTCCACATCTTCTCTATTGTATTGTTATCAAGTCCGGTGATGTCTCTAAGTACATTTACGCTATAGTTACAAACACGTTTGCTCATCAATTCCCTTAAAGCATCACCAAACCCCATATTTCGTATAACATCCAACATTTGCTCAGCTATCTCATTCACAAGACCTAACTGCTTTAATATGTCTTCTGAAATGTGGTCTGTATAGTGGAACTCCTTATCTGCTATGCTTTCCGGAAGTTTTATATAATGCAGTTTTCCATCAGCTCCCATCTTAAATTGCAAGAAACATTCTTCCTCATGTTCTTTCGCATATGCAGTCAAGCACATCTTTCCCGAATCTTGTCGTTCGACATACTTTGGCTCATCCAGACACACTTTTTCTTCTATGTAAGCAAAGCACCCTGTATTCATCATGCAGACCAAAGCATTGCTTTTATTGTACCAATGTGAAAGCCGACGACTACTGACAGTGGTTCTGGTTACCACCTCATCATCTCCATCCTCATCATAAGAAAGATCATTCTCTATAGCTATACCATTTTCTGATTGAGATTGATTAGTATCCTGACCTTGCCCACGTTCCTGTTTCTTAACGGTCTTTCTACCCACATCAATAACATCAGCATACGGATCAATGCCTCCGCTGATTACAAAATCTTTCAAATATTTACTAACTAACATTTGCAATCGGTAAGGCTTATAATTATTCTTTTCTATAACAATGAAGAACTTTTCAGCTTTCCCTCTATCAACAGAGCTAACAAGCTCATCAAAGTACCCAAAATCTTTATAATTACTAACATTAACTTTCCTATCAAGCAGTTTTCTTAGCAAATTCTCATAGCATCCAAGTCTCCGTACAATCCGGGCAATCCGAGCATCTTCCGCTTTTCTCATGTATTTTGCAATATAGTCACGGAATGTCATAGTTGGGTCAAACTTCACTTCCCCTGACTGAATATCGCTAATAAAGAGATTTGCATATCTCTGCTCAATCTGAGACAACATCGCAAAGGATTTGTGCAAATCTCTTAGCACTTGATCCATAGCTGCCTGATCATAATCACCCTGCTGCCATAATTTGAAAAATTTATCAAAACGGGAGTTCATATAGTCTGCATCTATCGCATCTGTATTTATTTCCGTTATATGCGCGTCAATTTCAAATGGAGGCTCTTCGCCTATTCCACCACCGCCACCAGATGGAAGTTCTTTATAACGCTGCAACAAAACCAAATATGTATTATAGTCAAAATTCATGACTATATACGATTCCGTCCCATCTGCTTCAATTACAGCATAAGTATCCTTTGCCCAGCTAAATCCTTGTATCTGTGCAGCTTCCAATCTCTGATTAAATTGCTTGAACAGTTTTGCAAATTTTCGTTTTTCAGAATTTTCTTCTGGTAGCTTCTCAAAATTTTTGATTCCGGCATTCTTGAAAAGGTCTTCCATTTCATCATAAAAGCGATTCATACTATTGAGATTGCTTGGAAGCTTATCCACAAACAATCCTGTAGGAATGTCCCCTGAATATGCTTTAACTGCGACTTCAATATTGCGCTTCATCGTATGTGGGCGGCGGTAATACTTTATAATGCCGAATGGTTTTTCATCTCCAAATAACCTGTTCGTCCTAGAAAATGCTTGGATTAGATTCTCATATTCAAGCATTTTGTCCAGATAAAGAGTGTTGATCCATTTAGAGTCGTAGCCAGTCAGCATCTGATTTACCACAATCAACAGATTAATCTGTTTGTCCTTGCCGATTCGATTGTATGGCTTTTTATGCGCAAGACGCAGTTGAACATCCTCCCTAAATGCATCATAAGCCGGAATAGAAAAGGACGGTCCGAATTTTGCCTCATAGTCCTCAAGAATTTCTACAATTCCATCTTCTTTCTCCAGCGTCCCACCGCCTTCGTTATCAATAGCAGGATCGAACACAGCCGTAATTTGTAAATGTGGTGCCATCGATTTAAACAGCCTGTAATACTTCACAGCTTCCGGGATACTATGCGTTGCAAAAATCGCATGAAAAAGACCTCCTCTGCTGAAAATAGTCCAATACTTTATGATATTTTCTATAACAGCAATTTGATGCTCCTCACGGTCATATTGTGAATTTGGCACATAGTCTTCAATACCCTTGATATATTTCTTGCCCTTCCATTCACCAACCATTCTGACTTTCGTTCGATCCATGAATTTATAGTAGACTTTTTCCTTTTTAGCATTGCCCAGCACTTCATTTACATTTTTTGCCTTAGCTTTCATCAAGGCGACCTGTTCCCGTAGTTCCATATCCTGATAGGTCATTTCCATGTATGGGTCAAATCCAAGAACATTCTTGTCTCGGATACCGTCAGCAAGTGTATATCTGTGCAACTCATTACCCAAGATAGTTGTCGTTGTATTATCCTTCTTACTATTAACATCCTGTATCGGTGTTCCAGTAAATCCAAAAATAATAGCATGGACAAAAGTAGTCTTGATATTCGTCAGCATCTCTCCAAAGGTGGAGCGATGTGCTTCGTCAATGATAATCACAATCCGCTTAGATACAATTTTATCTATATCAACACTTTTAATATTATCCGCATTTCTGGTCACATTGCTCAGTTTTTGGATGGACGTAATAATCAACGAATCGCTATAATCGTCACTCTTTAGTTTTGTTACAAGAACATCTGTATCCGCCGTATCCTGAATTTCTTCTGACGCACTCGCAAAAGCTCTGTAATCATCAAATGACTGTTTTCCGAGAGCTTTTCGATCCACCAAGAATATTACCTTGTCCGCAGTACGGGTACTAACAATGAGCTGTGCAGATTTAAAGCTGGTCAATGTTTTTCCAGAACCCGTAGTATGCCATATATGACCACCAAGACTATTGGTATCAGTCCAGTCCTTGTCCATAACTGCATCGGATATGGCTTTTGCTGCTCGATACTGATAACTGCGCATTACTTTGAGAGTATCGTCTTTGGCATCCGGAATCGTATAATAACCAATCAACTCATGTGCCATTGGAATATTCAACAGATACTTAACCACATCCTGCCAATCGGAATATGGCACATTATCAAAATCAGCCCAATGAAAATAAAAGGACTTGTTAAACACCCCATCCGGACCAGGATTTGCAAAATACACTGTCTCCGCAGGCTCCAGCGCCACAAAAACCTGTATCAGCGAAAACAGTCCCGTAAATACCCCCTCATGTGCATATTTTTCAATTTGATTATATGCATTGCTTACTGGAATGCCACTTTTTTTCAATTCTATATGAATCACAGGCATTCCATTGATAAGCAACATTAAATCACCACGTCGGTCATTCAACCGAGGTAACGTTTTGAATATAGGCTGCCTTACAATCTGATAACGACTGGACCCAAAAGCAATTTCACGCCGATCATATATTTTTAAGCTAACCTCTTTTCCAAAATTTTGTGTATCATCAGGATTGTCACGCTTGATAGACACACTCTTGCCATTGATGAAATCATTCAGCTTAACAGGTGTGCGTAGTCGGATAATTTGCTCTATAATTTGTGCCATTTCACTATCCGTCAAAGGACAATCATTTAAAACATCCTGCTGACGATTATTAGTAAATAAAATATCTGCCCAATTATGAATCAGCATATCCTCCGTAGGATAACTCAGCACTTGCTTTTCCCATCCAAATTCTATAAGTTGTTCTATGACAGCTTTTTCAAATTTTTTCTCATCATAAAAAACCACCCATTCCACCTCCTACACAAACATCTTCTGGAGACAAGCCATTTTTATATTTTTTAACTTCTGCACTCGGACTTTATACAAGCTAATCAGTTCATCCAAAGAATTCAAATAATCAGCAATCTGCTTTTGCTCTTCAACTTCTGGGATCATCATTTCATATTCTAACATCTCTGACACCTTCAAAACGCGATTTCGACCTGCGCCTCCTGGTGATGATAACAAAAGGTGATGGCGAAATCTTGCATCCAAAATCATATATTTCAGAAATTGGTCATAAATATCATCCGTCATTGCAAACTGAGGAAAACGGTGAGAAACCAATTTCCCTGCATCATCATCATCTGTAATGGCCACTGCATGCTCCCACGCGAATGTAATATTTACAATCAAGTTATGTGAAGCCACCCTATGCATTTGTGCAGTACCAAGTTCTTTCCCGGCTTCTACATAATCGTGAAAAACACCTTTGCCGTGGCTACGGATGCCCAACCTTTCATAACCGCCATGTGGTGTCTCAACAGGCGCAGAATAAGGAACAACTATCTCACCCAACCTCACTTTTTTCCAAGGAACTTTGTATTCTCCGAATCTTATCTGGGGAAATAAATCTCCATCTTGGACAAATAGCTTTTCCAGCATTGAAGTTCTGACACTGACCATTTTATCATACTTATTCTGATGAAAAGTGATAAGATCATCCATCTGCTGAAAAAAGCCCGCAATCTTATCTTGTTCTTCTCTATTCGGCAACATCAATGGCATATTCAAAAACGTATCTGCGTGAATTCTTTTCGCCTTTCTACTACCATCAGCAATCATTCCATTTGTAATATAAAAGCTAGGTTGAACCGCTCTATAATACATGAAATATGGATTTATCCCATGACAATCAAAAGCGGGCAGATCAGCAGTAGATTCGAACAAATCCAGCTCTTCTGGCACTACGCCAAAAGCAGAATTTAGGAAATCCAATTTACTGTAAATGAACTGTCCAGCATGGCGAATATAATATTGTGTCGCTGAGCTTCCTATGTCATTTTTCGCATATACTCCTTTGCCCCATAACCTCACTGTAAGCTTCTTTGCAACATCTCCAGAATGTCCCATTTCACGACTTTCTGTGAATACATCTCCACACTTATGCTCTTCCCAATCATCTGTAAAATCAGCAAATCGAATAGTTGGTCTTAAATTCTCCGTCATGTCATTCGCCTCCTAACAACTTCTTCAACTCCGCCAATCCACTTGTATCAAAATCATTACCACTTAATCTGGAAATATAGCTTGACACTTCCGATTCTACAGTTTCAATTTGCGTATCAACGCCAGAAAATGTCACATCATATTTCTCAGACAAATTAGTCAATTTCTCTATAAAATTCCTAATGAGATTTTCTGGCAATTCCATAATTCCAGCGATAATCGGAGCATTCCACTTTTCTTCCAAGATTTTAAGAGCTTGTTCCTTGTCCATACTCTCAATCAGAACCTTGGTTTTTTCATGTAGTGCGGCAGATTTTTCTCTGATTCCCTTTCTCAGAGCATTCTCGTTATCTATCACCGCCACTATGTTCATCAATTTAGCCTCGAAAGAATCCTCAAGGAATGTGTGTTGCTGTTTTAATATTTTTATTCGAGCATCAGCAACAGTTTTTGTGTAGAAACCATTCTTATTGGAAGTCATCGCTGTCCAATCCACACAGTCAGTATTTTTTATAAAGTCTACCTTACTTCTTTGCGGAAGTGTAAGATACTCCTGTATCGCAAGAATCTCTTCCGTTTCCACATCTTCAAGAGCTTCATCCACTTTAATTTTAACCTCTTTATTTACAAACGAAGTACCAGCATCATTTAAAATACCTGAATCCTTTTCTTCATCAGAAAGAGCATCAATCATTTCACTATACGCTGTTGAAACAGCCGCCAACTCTTTTTCCATCTCTCGTAACTCATGTGCCTCTGCTGTCAGCATCATCTCCTGCACAAGCTCAAATGGCAAAATATGACCTTCCCAACCATCCTGCACTTCTACATCTTTGTCATCTTTCTTTTTTGTCACCATATGCGGATCGACTTGCGTCAATGCTCCATCGCCTTCCGTCTGCAAAATTTCTATATCAGTAGATATCTGCCCCCACACATTATCAAGTGCTTGAAATGCTTCATATTTATCAATAGAAGCAATGGACTCCAATCGTCTAAAAATATCTGCTGTAATCCTCTCTTCCTCTGACAGAACGGACACGGTTTGATAATGCTCAATAAGCGATATTTTTAAATTCTCGCGAAAGTCTGAAAAAGCTAGAGCATAATTTTCCCTGTAACCGACAACTGATTTGTGCTCTCTAACCACCTGTCCAATATTATCGAATACAAGCTGCACATATCTTTCCGATATCGGTTCACAGATATCTTCCCGTAGATCCGGAAAAGCCTCCCAATATGTCTTCAACCCATCTAATTCGTCATTTGGAATACCGCCAAACATGATGGAGTACAAGTCCCAAGGCTCCGACTTTACAAAGGAATCCACATAGCGAGGTATATTCAGATTATAATCATTCTCACGAACCTTATCCTTGCTTACCCGCTTCGAAAAACCCGGTATTGTAGCACGGTCATGGATACAATCAACAATTCTCTTAATGTCAGAAGAGCGAAGTCGATTGCTTTTTCCAGATTTCTCATATCCCTTTGACGCATCAATAATGAGGATATCTGTATCTTCCCTGTGCCGCTTTAGCACCATGACCAAAGTTTGGATAGACGTACCGAAAAAGATATTAGCGGGTAATCCAATAATCGCATCTATATTGTTTTTTTCAACTAGACTCTTTCTGATTGTATATTCTTCATTACCACGGAAGAGAACGCCATGCGGAAGGACAATGGTCATAATCCCATCATCCTCTAAATGGTACAGTTCATGCAAAAGAAACGCATAATCAGCTTTTCCCTTTGGTGCCACACCATAATCCGAAAAACGTGGGTCGTGCTTTTTATTCTTAGTGTCCCATTTTTGGGAATAGGGTGGATTTGAAACCACTGCATCCACGCGAACAAGTTGGTAATGCTCTACATCATCATTTTCAAAGAAAGGCCAATCCTCCTCTAATGTATCACCATTTCTGACATAGATATTTGCCGGGTCAATTCCTCTCATTACAAGATTCATTCTTGTCAGGTTGTATGTATTTTCCTTTAACTCTTGGGCATAATAATTGATTCTATTATCACCCTTAAGATACTTTGCCACAGCCGATCCTATATTGATGAGCAGGGAACCTGATCCAGATGTCGGATCGTAGATACGAATTTCCTGCCTGTCTTTCAAATGTTCAGCAACAATTTCAGACATCAAAACAGACACTTCATGCGGAGTATAAAATTCGCCAGCCTTTTTCCCTGCATTAGCAGCAAACTGGCTAATGAGATATTCATAAATAAATCCCAGTACATCGTAATCCTGCTTGCCATCCATCGGAATACGCTTAATCAATTTTATCAGATTATTAATGGATTTCGTCTGAGTTGACGCCGTTTCACCAAGCTTAGACAATCCTGTCTGAAGCGTATTGAATATCTTTTCAAACACCTTTTTATGCGAATCACTAATCAGTCTGTTAAAGGCGGATAACGCTTTTCTTACATCAGACACATCAAAATCACTACCCTTATCAAGCCATGTGGAAAACAGATTCTCATAGGCAATAAAATATCCAATGGTGTCTTTTGTGTAGTTCACAAAGTCCCCATCCGTTTCATCTAGTTGCCTGATATCCTCGTCAATCATTCCTTGTTCCTTAAAAAAACGCAATTCCTTTTCTGAAAGGTATCTGTAAAAAATAAATCCCAAAATATAATCCTTATATTCATTCGCCTCAATTTTCGAGCGCATTTCATTGGCTGATTTCCAGATAGTTGATGCCAATTGTCGTTTGTTCATTATTCAATTTCCTCCTTGCTATTTTGATGGCAGTGCCTAATATTCATTAATGTCTATGCCTGCCTCAAGTAATCGCTCATATCTTGCGTAAGAAAAAACCACGGCTATTGGCTTTCCATTCTTCAGTATAAATCCTGCCTTATCATCCTCAGATAACCCTCTAATCAATTTTGAAGATTGCCCGCGATTGAACTCACCGATATTGAAATGTTCCATAGGAACCTTGTTTTTCTTTTCCAAAGTCACTCCTCCTAACTCTAATTACTTATTGTATATTATATCAAATTGGATTATAGTTACAATATTTATTATAATTTATTTTGCCATATTTTTTTACCGATTTTTAATATTGTAAAAGTAATTACTCTTTCCATCTATTTCATATATCTGACTAACGATGGCATGTGGCACGAGCACATTGTTTCATCAAAAAAGCACCCAAAAATGGCTTGATAAACGATCGCTTCCATTTTGGGAGAACAACAATCACGAGAAGACCGTGGACAGGGCATTCGATACGTTGGGTATAACACTCCTCTTTAACAAAGCTTTCGCCCATTCAAACCATCTCCATATTTGCGGGAGACCGTTCCGGAAGTCATAATACTTACAACACTTATAATAGAGAGGACAGATAATCTCATGCTCTCTGTCCGGTCTTGCTTTTATTCCGAAATTGATAACTCCGTACTGATTGGAGTAGAAGTCGTTATAGTTCAGTTGTATTACTGAACTGTAACCGTTTTTTTATTTTCTATGATTTTCAGATTATACAAACCATTCTGTTTATAAATCACCGTTCCCTATCTCTCCGCTTTTTCTGAATATTCTCTCGCACCCCGCAATGCTTTTTCCGATACTCATACTCTTTCAAAAACTCATCATAAACTGTCATCTTATATTTCATACTTTTCATTTTACCTTCGTCATATCCCATCCGTTTTTGATATTCCTTTAATTCTGC
>ERZ808028.1997-NODE-1997-length-10739-cov-2.834553_pt1 | contig 10739 bp, 6 predicted proteins | sample MGYA00380184_ERZ808028 | MGnify/ENA primary metagenome ERZ808028 (study PRJEB31490, sample SAMN06133397) | mouse gut metagenome | isolation source: J8_1 | host: mice | place: China: Chengdu | collected 2015-05 ...
CCGTATGAGTAAGCGTTTCATTCACCGACAATTGTCCGTCTTGTACAAGTTGCTCCCAATCGTAGTTACGAGCAGTAGGTATATGACCTGCGACATGATCAATTGGCTCTTCGTCGCCGCGATAACGACTTGCTGAACGTGCGTCTAACAATACCTTATTAACTTTACGACGCGCTACTTCTTTCACCTGCTCACGATTTACATAAACATTTTCATTCCATTGAATAGGCATTGTGGACGTCAAATAGTCAACATCTGTCGTCACCTCAAAGCCTGCTGCAACAAGTCCCTTATAGCCTTCTTGTACAATATACGCATTGGTAAAACCAGCATATTGCAACATGAAGTAGGCGCGTGCTGCAAATGGCTGTCCACCCTCATCATAAATATAAATCGGTTGTTCATAGGTTAAGCCTAAACGATGCACAACGGCAGCTAATTGATCTTTTGTTGGCATCGGATGACGACCCTCGCTAGAAGTCATATCTGATAGATCTTTTTCAATATCAATATGGCGTGCGCCTTTTATATGACCATCCATAAATTGCTTTTTTCCTGCTTGTGAATCGTTTAAATTAAAGCGCGCATCTAGAAAATATGCGGGTTGTTGAATTGCATTCGCTGATACTAATACTGCTGTCATATTAATGCACCTCTGCTACTAAATTGTTGTAAATCCCTTTCCATTCAGCCAGCTTACTTTCTTCTTGCAATAAATTACGTTCCGTTTCAATTTGACGCAATGCTTGTTTTTCTAAGTTTGTACGTAGTGCATCCGCTTGCTTGGTAATGATTGCTTGAGCCCAAGCTGTCATACGTACGCCTTGTTCATCTAAATAGATTTTCGCATCTGGTTTTGAAATCTCTTCTAATTTATCACGTAATAAGAAACGTTCATTTTTCTCAAAGAATGCTTTAGAGTTTTTAAATAACTTATTCACTTCTTTGTATTTATTATAGTCATTAAATGGGCCTGTAAATTCAAGAATTTCAGGGTCTTCTAATTCAAACGGCATAAATGAGAAGCTGTCATTCATATCTTTCATTTTACGCACATCTGTCGTATAACGCTCTTTAAAACGCGCAACTAAGAATTTTGATAAACGGAAATTCGTCACACGCATTTCTTGTTCAAAATCAAAGCTTAATGAACCAACTAATTCTTTTAATGCAAAATCAAGAGCTGCTGACGTTGAATTTGTATTAAATACTGCCGGATTGTATGATTCTTTAAAGAAGTCTGTATAACGTAAATACACACGTTGTAATACATAGTATAGTAAATCTTTTTGTTCATTTGCTTCGTCTTTTTCAATAACTGCTGCTGCAGATTGGCCGAAGTATTTTTTAATGAATGTTTCTAACGTTGCAAGCTCTTCTAAACGCTCATCTTTACGCGCTAAATTTTGCTCTGTTTGCTCGATTAATGATGATAAACGGCCTTCTGTTTTTTCCGTTTCTTCTGCTAATGCTTGAACAGCAATTGCTGTCAGTTCATTTTCTAAGAAATGATGGAAATTTTCCTCAAATGGTTTCATACCTGATTCAAGTTCTATTTGCTCTACTTTTTCTTTTAGAGCAAGTAAGCTTGAAATACCGAATAAACGTGGTTTACGAATACCAAAACGCAATAATTCACTACGTACATAGTCAATAACTGCATCACGCTCTTCATCATCTGCTGCCAAATCAATGGCATTTACGACGAAGAACATTTTATCAAGTTCAAAGGCATCTTTCACACGACCTAATTGAATTAAGAATTCACGGTCCGCACGTGCAAAGGCATGATTGTAATACGTAATAAATAAAATCGCATCTGCATTACGAATATATTCAAATGCTACACCTGTATGACGCGCATTGATTGAATCTGCTCCTGGTGTATCAACTAACGTGACACCCATACGAGTTAATGCACAATCAAAGTAGAAATCGATATTATCCACGAAGCAAGAACGATTTTCTTGTGCAACAAATTTTTCAAAATCTTCGTAGTTTGCACGCACAACTGTACCTAATTTATCTTTAAATAGTGGGTAGCCTTCACGGAATGCACGAACGAATGATTTATGGACATGTAAACGCTCATCTACTAATTCTACATCTAATGCTTGTTGCGCCTTATTAAAGGCATCGTCAAGAGATGTAACCGTTATGCCAATTTCACCATATGATGAAATGATATCTTCGGTCATTTGCTCAACTGTTTTTAATACAACATCGGCTGTTTCGTGTGGGTGCTCTGGTGACACTGGACGAATTTTATTAATCGCTGCTGTTGTTGGGTTTGGCGAAACGGGTAATACTCTTTGACCCATTAATGCATTCGAGAATGATGATTTACCCGCACTAAATGCACCAAATAAAGCAATAGTGAAATCTTTTTCTTCTAAACGAGACACTTTATTTTTCAAGTAGGCTGATACTTCTTCAAAACCATCGATTGGTTCAACTGCATTTGCTGTGCGCAAGGCATGCTCAATTGTTGCTGATAATTGGACATTGTACTCACCTTGTGTCAATTCTTCAATATGCTCTACCGCTTGCGTTTCTTCTTCTTGCGCCAACATTGATGGATCGAAGTGGCGCATTTTATCATACGCTTCACGACGTTCTTTAATCCAATTATTCGTTAATTTATCTGCTTCTTGATTTAATGTATGAATATCAACTGTTTGTTGGATTGCAAAGTATTTTTCTTGGCCTTCTACTTTGTTATATTCACGAATAATTGCTACTTTTTCTTCTAATGTACGTTTTTTCTTTTTAAGAGGCTCAATATGGGTCATTGCCAGTTCTTCGATTAATGATTTCTTATGTTGTTTCCAATCATCTGTTTCACGTTTGAACCAAATTCGAGTTGCTGATACAACACGGTTTGCAAAGTTAATCAAAGCATCTCCTGCTACAGCATTTGTACGAACTTCCCCTTCAATGACATTAAATGGAATATCAAATGTAAAGTCATCGATTGCTAGCGACTCTGCATCACTTAGCGCACCAACATCTTTTAGTGACTGTTTCATGATGTTTAACATGTGACCAGAAATTTGTGAACCCACAACTTCTTTGTATTTTGCATACAATTCTTGCTGACGTTTTTCACGTTCTGCTTCGGTTTTCTTTTTCTTACCGAATAAGCCACCCACGCTAAAGTCCGTTTGCTTAGATTCTGCGTATTTACCAAGTAAATCACGTAATTCAAATGGCATTAATACCGCATTCTCAAGTAATTCATCTACTTCCGTATTGTAGTTAATTTCCCATTCATCTACAGAATACAATTCTAATTGACGTATAACCGTATCATACTCAGCTAAAATATCTTCTTTACGAACCCAGTCATCTTCTGTGACAACGTCCAAACTATTATCGTAAATTTCTTGTTTTTGTTGCGCTAAGTACGCTTCATGCTCTGCTAACAATTGTTTTAATGTATTTTCTCCATTCGTAACAATTGCATCTTGCCAGCCATCCATACTATCCATGACGATACTTTTTACTTGTTCGAAATCATTATTTGGATTGTTTACGTCGCGTAGAGACGTAAAGAACATTCCTTTTGGTACAACGCCCCAGTTTGCAAATGATTGTCGAGCTGATTCTTTAAAATCTTCAAATGATAATTCTGCATCTTTATGCTTATCAATCTGATTAACAATTAAAAAGACATTTGGATTGTATTTCATTAATGTTTTTGTAAATTGAAAATTCAATTCGGATTGCACATGATTGTAATCCATTACATAAAATACGATATCCGCTAAATGTAGCGCCGATTCTGTAGACATGCGATGTGCATCATCTGTTGAATCGACTCCTGGCGTATCCATTACTGTTACACCATCCGGTAAAACCGATTGACTATGTCCAATTTCAATTTGCGATACTAATGCCCCGTTTTTTGCAAATTCCTTTACAGTCTTAATATCATAGTCTGCATCGAATTTAACTGGTTCATCATCGACTAAGTAAGCGATTGCATAATCCTCTGCTGCCTTACGTACTTTTACGACATTTGCACTTGTTGGTATTGGGCTTGATGGTAATAATTGATCCCCTGTTAATGCATTAATCATACTTGATTTCCCTGCAGAGAAGTGTCCTGCAAAAGCAATTGTAAATTCTTTTTTAATTAACTTGTCGGCAAAAAGTACTGTCTTTGCCATACGTTCATCATCTTCATTGCGCTTATATGTCATATAATTCAGCGCTGTTTGCTTTAACAGCAATTGAATTTTCTCCTCAAAAGTTGGCATACCCTACTCAAACTCCTTTGTTCCATTAGTTGACTGTTCACATTTTAGCCACGTTTCCTCTTCATTCTACACGACTATAAAAAAAAAATCCTCCTATTCTAGGAAGATTTTTTCTGTTAACGCAAATGTGCAGTAGATTTTGATAAAACTTGTTTCATTACGACCGCATAAATAATAACTGTACTGCCAATAAACGCTGCTACCATGATTGCACGCCCCTTTTATTGAAATTATGTATATAAATAACGTTGATAATTATTCTCATTGATTATTATTATCATAAGAAAAAAAATACGTTTCGTCAAGCAATTAATGGGGGATTTTGCTAGATAGCATGATATGATAGATTAAAAGTCATATACAAAGAGGTGTTTTATGAGTAATTCAAACCACATACAACTTTTATTAAATGGGCTTATTCAATCAATACAAGAGGTAATTCCACAAACAGTCAAAATTAATGCGCCTTCACTTTATAAAGAGCCTTTCACACAAAGTGAAGCTGGGGTGTTAATTGGAATTACAGGCGATGTACGTGCCCGTATTATTTTGGAGTCTTCTTCAACTATTTTTGGCAATATCGGTCTTTCGATGTATGGCATGGAAATCAGCGGAGAAATGCTTGAATCTTTTATTGGTGAATTTGGGAATATGTCAGCCGGAAAATTGTGTACATATTGTGCAGATAATGGGCTTGATTTAGATATTACACCACCAACGGTCATGATTGGCCAAACAAAATTATTTGGTTTCCAGCATGCTTTTCGTTTACCAATCGATATCGAAGGTTTTGGTCAAATGAATGGATTATTAACAATCGATACAGAGGATTAATAAATTCTTCACCCGTAAGAAACTACACGCTGCTGTAGTTTCTTTTTTATGCCCTACACATACTTAACAAACCATAATTGTAAAATTAGGGAAAAATAGCTATTATAGTGTGTATTGAATTTTCGGATTTTTTCTTTTACGAAACGTTGATATATCAATGTTTGTCTTTTTTTTACATTTATAAGGCATTGCATTTTTAAATATAGGTCGTTACACTTATTTAACAAGGAGAAAGAAATAGCGGAAAAAATAGCGAATGCTCGTCTTATTTAGCAAAAATAAAATTATTTAATTTCATTAAAGCGATAGTAAAATTCCGCAATTTATTTAGTTGATAGCTTCTTTATACTTTTCCCACTCTAAAAAAAGCTTTAGAACTTAATCATATGACTGTTACTAACTACTAAGCATCTTTAAAGGGTAATAAGTGATGCGATTTAGATTGCTCAACTTACATATATCTATAAGAGCATCCATTTTATATACAACCGACATTCAGCCGAATAAAATTATTTTTTAATAGACAGACACTAGAACATGTAAGGGAGGATTTGCAATGCCTTTATCTCAAATGAGTACACTAATTGTCCAAAAACAGAAATATACACAGTTCGAACATTATTTAGCAGAGGCGTCAGTACTTGCTTCAATCATTGAACAAAACAAATCACCTTTTTTTATCCAACTATGCCGTGATATTTGGTTTTCATTGTGTGAACAGCGACATGAACCGATTTTAAATAGGGATTCGATGGAAAATAGCCCCATTCGCTATTCTGTTGTAAAGCAATTTGTTAACCATCCTACTTATCATTGTATCTATGATTTATCACAGCAAGAAGGCAGCAATACGTTAACAAATGCTGTTGTAGTAGCAGACTTTTTAACACATTGGTTACATTTCGAATTAAAAAAACGTGAATTTAATACAGATAAGCAGCGTGTACAATATGTGTTAGAGCTTGTCTCTATCTCACAAGCAATCGAAGGTGCAGCACAATTTTTAGCGCATATGCAAGCTCAGCTTCTCGAGCAACATAATTTGCAAGATTTTTTATTACTCGATTTCGAGGAACAAGCAAATGATACGGCTACAACCTTATTTGAAATTTCCACAGCAGGTGTGACACGCCATCTGTATAAAGCGAAATATGTTTATCAATCCATTGTTTAAGTGACAAAAAAAGTAGGTGCCGCGATTCATGCGGCACCTACTTTTTTAATATTAAAGTTCTGTTGGTTCTACAGCAAATACAGGTGTTACATGATTAATTACTTGCTGCTCTTCTTCATTTAGGAATACATTAATTGTTCCATGGTCATTTGATGTACGAATTAAACGTCCCATCCCTTGTTGAACGCGTAGTAGCATATATGGTAATTCTACTTCATCAAAAGCATCGTCAGCAAAGCTACGTTTCGCATCAAATAATGGATCATGTGGTGGGAATGGCAAGTCAAAAACGATAACACGTGTTAATGCCTCTTCTGGTAAATCTAAACCCTCCCATAAATGATATGAACAAATTGCCTGCATTTTTTTCGCTTGGAAGTCACGAATAATGGATGACAACTCGCGGTCTCCTTCAAAAGCCATATGCGCTAATGTATCTGCGTTTACTGTTGCCTTAAAATCAAGCATTGATTGTTTTGATTTAAATAAAATCAGTGTTTGATCACCTTGTTGTAATAGTTGTTCTACTTCGGCTGTTTTATCTGCTTGCGTGCGTTTATGCAAGTTGATTTTCATTACTTCTTCATAATCAAATGGAGAAGCTACAGTAAATGATTCATACTTTTTAATTCCTAAGCTATAAGCAATAAAGCTGAAGTCTTTATCAATTGATAATGTGGCAGAAGAGAAAATAAATGGAATTTTTTTAGAGAATACTTTCTTCGCTAAAATATCCGTAATTAAATGTGGCATAATGACAAGTGTCTCTTCACCGTCTGCCTCTTCTAACCAATCGACTGCATCACCGTTTCCGATAAAGATGCGCATTGCTTCGGCATATTGCTCTAAAAATTCCTCAGCCATACGAATCTCATATTCAGGAATTGTATACATTTCCGATTCAAACACAAACTCTTCAAATAATGATTCCACAAGTGTCATCACTTTTTTACCGATGGTAATTAGCATTTCACTTTTCTTAATACGCTTACGCTCTTCATCAGAATCAATAACATCTTCACGTAATTGATCAAAGAATAATTCATGACCATCTTGTAATTTTTCCATTAGATTCAATGTTTTTTCACGTACACCATCAACCATTAAGCGTTCTAACACTTTTACGATTGTATAGTCTTGGATTTTAATTGTCATTGCTTTTTGAGCAGCATATTCAAGTAAATGACCTTCATCAAATACAACCATTGATGGTTCTGGTAATAACGGCGTTTGACCTTCACGTTCACGTGATTCTTTTGTGGCGATGTGCTCCATATAGAAATCTTGTGAACAAATAATTAAGTCTGTTGATTCACGGTAATTTTGGCGATGTAATGTTTGACCACAGCGATTGCGTACATCACATACTTGGCATTGTTGAATGGCATTATAGTTTACATGTGACCATTCTTCATCTGAAATGGTTGGATAGTCACTGCGTTGACCATATAAACCGAGAGAACCATTACCATAAACGCCTTCTGGAATTGAGACAGCAATATCATCTAAATATTCGCCATCTAAAAACTGTTCTGCTTCTTCATAGCGTTTTAGACATAAATATTGGTCCCGTGATTTTGCTAAACGAACATCAATTTTTAAATCTAATAATTGTTGTAATTTATAAATATCGCCGCCCTCTTTCACGAGTTGGTCGATTAATGTTTCATCCGCACAAGCAATTAATGCCGGTTTCCCTGTATAGCGTGCATAAGCAATTGATGGTAATAAATACGCGATTGTTTTCCCTGTCCCTACGCCTGCTTCAGCAAATAGTACAGATTTTTCGCGCAATGCACTTTCGATTTGATAAGCCATAAACACTTGCTCATCGCGAAGTTCTAGTCCTTTCTCAGGTAATTCATCATAAAGTACATCACCAATCCAGTCTCCTAACGAGTCAAAGAATGATTTGTCTTTTGATAGTTCGAATGGAATCGATTGTCGCATTCAATAATTGCCCCTTTCCTTATTGACAACGAAACGGAAGGGCTGCCCCTTCCGTTATCGAGTATTTATTTATATTTAGTAATTTATGCTTTTGGCTCTTGAGGTTTACGAGGTGAACGTTGGCCCCAGAATTGGAAGTAATCCGTTTTCATTGCACCGTTGAATAATTTACGTTTTTTCGTTGCTTTTTTACCGTAAATTTTATCAAAGTTTTCCATTGAAGAAAGCATGTATACAGACCAAGTAGGATATTTACGCATCACAGTACCCATCGTATTAATCATTTTTTCAATTTCCTCTTTTTCGCCAATACGTTCACCATATGGTGGATTTCCAATCATAACGCCATCTGTGTAGTATGTTGTGAAATCGGCCACTTGCATTTGTTTTACTTCAACAATACCTTCAAACCCGGCTTCTAAAACGTTATTTTTCGCAATCGCAACCATACGTTGGTCGATATCTGATGCAATAATGTTTAATGGTTGGTCGTAATCGGCTGCTTCGTCTGCTTCAGCGCGTACTTCATCCCACATTTCAGCTTTCATCATTGGCCAGTCTTCACAAATAAACTCACGATTATAACCTGGTGCAATATTTTGCCCGATCATGGCCGCTTCAAGTGCGATTGTACCTGACCCACAGAATGGATCAACAAATGGTCGTGCAGGTGTCCAACGTGATAAATAAACAAGCGCTGCTGCCATTGTTTCTTTTAATGGGGCTTCCCCTTGTTCTGTACGATAGCCACGTTTGTGTAATCCATTACCAGATGTATCAATTGTTAATGTGGCCACATCTTTTAAAATAGAAACTTCTACTTTAAATTTAGGGCCTGTTTCTTCTAAGAAACCTAAACGGCGATAATGACCTTTTAAACGCTCAACGATTGCTTTTTTCGTAATCGCTTGACAGTCAGGCACACTATATAATGTTGCTTTTACAGACTTACCTGTAACAGGAAATTCTGCATCTACTGGCATATATTTTTCCCATGGTAATGCTTTTACACCTTCGAATAATTGATCGAATGTCTTAACCGGGAATTTACCAACAACAATTTTAACACGGTCTGCTACGCGTAACCAAAGATTTGTTTTGGCGATATCGCGCTCCGTTCCTTCGAAATAGACACGTCCATTATCGATATGTGTTTCATACCCCATTTTTTTAAGTTCATCGGCAACTAACGATTCTAAACCCATCGCTGCTGTTGCAACTAGTTGATATGTTGTCATACTTATTTTAAGTCCTCTCTTGCTTTTAATTTCCAAAATTCTAAAAAGGCGACAAATTCATCAAGAGGCATCGGCTTTGCGTAATAATATCCTTGAATCATATCACAGCCTAATTTCTCAAGCAATTTCACTTGATCTTTCTGCTCTACCCCTTCTGCAATTACCTTCATATGCAGACGATGTGCCACTTGAATAATGGCATCTACTACCGCTTGTTTGTCGGCAATCGATGTAATGTATTGAATAAAACTACGATCAATTTTTAAATAATCGAGTGGGAATTGCACTAAATAACTCAATGATGAATATCCTGTACCAAAGTCATCAATAGATAATTTAAAGCCCATATTCTTTAATTGTACCAGTTTTCGAATCGAATCACGTTCATTATTCATTACGGTGCGCTCTGTCAGCTCCAATTCAAAATCTTGCGGACTGCAATTATAGGCTTCAAAAATCATTTTTACTGTATCAATAAAATCTGACTGGTGGAAATGAATACTTGATATATTAATAGCAATTGGTAACACGTTATCCATTTCTTCACGTAAACGAAGATGTGCCTCACAAGCTAAGCGAAAAACACATTCACTCATTGGAATGATTAAGCCGGTTTCTTCAGCATAAGGAATGAATTCGGCAGGTGATACAAATCCGAGTTGATCATTCGTCCAGCGTATTAGCGCTTCCATACCAATGACTGTTTCATCCTCAAGTGATATTTTCGGTTGGAAATTCAACGTAAAATCATTTTGTTTAATCGCTTTTCGTAGTTCATTATCTAATAATAGTACGCGCTTTGAGTCGATTTTTAAATCATCAAAATAAAATGCAAATTGATTGCGACCATTTTGCTTTGCATAATACATGGCCTGGTCGGCTTTTTTCACAAGTGTTTCCAGCGTTGTCCCATCCTCTGGGTACAAACTGATGCCCATACTTGTTGATATATATATATTTTGTTCATCTATAGGAAGAGGTTCTGATAACAGATGAACAATTTTTTCCGCTACTTGTACCGCTTCTTGCATATGGTGAATATTTGTAATAGTGATGATAAATTCATCGCCACCATAACGCGCGACGATGTCTTTATTTTTTAGCACGCTTTGAATTCGCTGCGTAACGCTTATGAGCATTTCATCAGCAACCGAATGGCCTAATGTATCATTCACCTGTTTAAAGCGATCTAAATCTAAAAATAACACTGCGTGATGGTATTCTCGATTTGCAGATGATTGCAATAATGTTTCCATACGCTGCAAATAGGCATAACGGTTC
>ERZ808028.1998-NODE-1998-length-10733-cov-19.805743_pt1 | contig 10733 bp, 8 predicted proteins | sample MGYA00380184_ERZ808028 | MGnify/ENA primary metagenome ERZ808028 (study PRJEB31490, sample SAMN06133397) | mouse gut metagenome | isolation source: J8_1 | host: mice | place: China: Chengdu | collected 2015-05 ...
CGAGTGTAGCTCATCTGGTAGAGCGCCACCTTGCCAAGGTGGAGGTAGCGAGTTCGAGCCTCGTCACTCGCTCCATTCTTCTCATGTTGGAACCCCGCCTTATGGCGGGATTCCTTCATTCCGTATCTCTCCCCTTCCCTGCTGTTGTATTTATTTTTCCGTCGCTGTTCTAACCCTCCCCTGCGCACAATATAATAGTGTTGTCACGGCGCCATAGCCAAGTGGTAAGGCAAGGGTCTGCAAAATCCTGATGCCCCAGTTCAAATCTGGGTGGCGCCTCCAGAATGTGAGGGCGGGCTGCGGCCCGCCCTCTTTTCTTTCAATTTCATATCGGGGTGTGGCGAAGTTTGGTATCGCGCTTGGTTCGGGTCCAAGAGGCCCCGGGTTCGAATCCCGGCACTCCGACCACCGGCCCTCGGGTTTCTCTGGGAATCCGAGGGTTTGCTCTTGCTTTCCATCACTTTTTTGGCGAATTGAATTTAGGGAAATATGTTTTGACCCAAACAAGACCCATACGGGAAAAATTCCAGGGAGTACCGGGCTGGTTGGCTCGGTACTCCCTGATAATTTTTGTGTTTTTTCGTGTTGCTTTTAGACCGTCTGAGCCAAGAAGGTGCCCATCCGCTGGGCGGCTTCCCTCTGCATCTCGTTGGTGACGTGGGTGTAGGTGTCCAGTGTGAAGCCTGCGCTGTAATGGCCCAGGATGGTGGACACCGTTTTGGCATCTACTCCCTGTTGGATTGCCAGCGTGGCGAAGGTGTGACGCAATCCGTGGAAGGGGATGTTTTCGGTGATTTCGGCCTTTTTCAGCAGGTTTTTGTGCAGCCGTCCGATACAGTCTGGCCCATAGAGCTTGCCTGTTATCGGGGAGGGGAACATGATGGGGTTGGTGGGGTGCTTGCTGTGTTCCTGGATCAGCAGGTTGATGGTCTCCTGCGGCAGGAAAATTGTCCGCACCGAGTTGGCGGTTTTGGGCTGAGTTACCTTCACCTCTCCGTTGATGCGTCCGGCGGATTTGGAGATGTTCAGGGTCTGGGATTCCAGGTCAAGGTCAGTCCAGAGGAGGGCTACCAGTTCACCCCGCCGGATGCCTGTGGTCAACTCCAGGTAGAACATGGGGAGGACGCCGTGCTCATCAGCGGCGGCGAGGTAGGCACTGATCTTGTCTGCTGGAAGGGTGTGCATTTCCTTCTTTTCTTTGGGAGGGAGCTTGCATCCAGCGGCGGGGTTATAGGGAATGAGGCGTTCTTGTACCGCTTGGTCGAGGCACTGGCGAAGCATGGCGTGTAGGCCGCGGATGGTCTTGTTGCTCAAGCTGAGATCTTTCATCCCTTCATAGCGTTTGACTCGGCCCTTGGTCTTGGCTTTGTTGTAGAACTTCTGGACATCCAAAGTGGTGAGCTTGTTGAGCTTGATTTTTCCGATGTTGGGCACGATGTGCTTGTCGATGTAGTTCTTGTAATAGGCGGCGGTGGTCTCGCGGATAGAGGGCTTGGCATAGTTTTCGAACCAGGTTTCGGCCCACTGGCCTACCGTAAATTGGCCCGTTTTGTTGGCGTCGATTTTTCCCGCCTGCTCCAATGCCGCCGCCAGCTTTTCCTTGCATTCTTTCTGTGTTTTCGCAAGGACGTTTTTGTAGATGGCTTTGCCTGTTTCCGGGTCGTGGCCCGCTGTGTAGCGGCCTTCCCAGCGGCCATCTTTGCGTTTGCGAATATTGCCTTCTCCGTTGGCACGCTTCTTAGCCATCTGGATCAGCACCTTCCTGGAAACGGGCGGCCGGTTCCTGCTCATAAGAATAGTTGCTATCGGTACTGAGTTCCGCTGCAATTCCCCAGGCCAGACGGAAGCCTGCGATGAAGCTGGTCAGTGCCATTTCCTCCTTTGCCAAGGTGTGGGCGTCTACCAGCTGTAGCAGTTTCTTTCTGCCCGCCTTGTCCAGCAGGGCGAAAACTTCCTGGCGTTTGGCTTCGAGTTGCTGTCGCTGCTCGTAGCTTGGCCTGGAGTTGAATCGATCTTCCAGTGCCCTCATGTAGTCGTACATGGTGCATCCCTCCTTTGTAGCGACACACCATACCACACCTTGCCGGGAATAGCTACTGGGAAAGGCGAGAATTATCAGTTCAGACATATATTTTTTTCGCTTGGGCTGATGGCCCTTTTCTTTGTAGACAGTGGTGCAATTCGCAATCTCTCATCGCAACTTCTCACAATGGCATTTTTAACGCGGATGGTTTTGGCCCAGCGAGTTCCTTTCTTGTTTACTGCGGCGCAGATTTTGCGTGGCGCGTCTCTCTCTGTACTGCACTTTTCTCCCCTTTAGGGGCAGGGGTTGCCGGGGTAACGCCCCGGCGAGTGCGGACGGCGTATAGCCGGATGCGATGCTTGCCCCACCCCAAAGGGTGGACTTCCGCCCCAACGGGGCGTTTCTGCGCTGCCTTCACTTACTGCTCCTACCACACTTTTCCGCGCACATCGCGTCTGTCCGCGCTGCGGGCAGACGTGGACTCAGTTTATCCCGCACGAAAATCGAACGCCCTGCTTTGCTCTTGTCTTGGGCATTTTGCCGAACGCAAACCCTTCGGGAAATCCGCTGACTGGAAATCAAACGCACTGCGGGGAGGCTGGGTGAACTGCCCAGCCTCCCCGCGTCATCCTCTGCGTTGTTGCTCCGAAATTTCAAGGGCAGAATTGCGCTCCGGCACAATCGCGCACAAACGCACCAACACCGCGTTTTACTCCCTCGGAGGTGTACGGGTGCCACCCAACCCGCAGGAGGGGCACACAAGCCCTCACAGGAGCCAACACGGGGGCCCATAGCTTCGAACTGCCATCTCTTGGGTGAGGACTTAAGGGCGTGGCATAAAGAAAACTGACAGAGGATCTACGCCCTTCCGTTGGCTCCCTGAAACTTTTGAGGTGAAATCGCTTCCGTTGGAGAATTCCACTCTGCTTACGACGCAGTAAATCTTTCCTGTTTCGTCTTCCCACGAATTTAGCTTTTCTGAGAATTTCCATCTTCCAGCGATGCCTTTTATTTGTTGGCTATGTGTTTTATGGATTTATTTTCACCCAAAATTCTGGGTGCCCCCTCTCTACTTGATGGTGGGTACAGGCCAGCACATCCACTCTGCTCTGGAACAGAATGCGGGTGGAAGCAGTGGAGGGCGCAGTGCCGGGAAGCCGCCGCCAACACCATTGGCCACAACTCAAATCTTTTATGCCCTCGCATCACGTCACCCACCCTTTGGTTTTCGTCTTGTCGTAGACCTTTTGAGTGTCAGGGTCGTGAGCTTGTTGAGCTTGATTTTGCCGATGTAGTTCTTGTAGTAGACCGCGGTGGTTTCCCGGATGGAGGGCTTGGCGTAGTTCTCGAACCAAGTCTCCGCCCGCTGGCCTGCCGTGAATTGGCCGCCTTTGTGTTTTTGCAGCCCTGATAAGGCGCATCTGATCTTCAGCCATGTTTATGACCATTCCTTTCCGCTGCGCTCCAAGGCACCAAAGGGGATGAAATACAGGTGTCTCTAACACAGCAAGTCAAAATTTGTTAGAATGTGCTTGAGGAAACAGGCACACTACAGAGCACGTGAAGGTGAGTAGGCCCAGCAGTATCGCCGGACTGAATGTTTATGTGTGCCGGACGCTCTTTCAAGCATCAATGAGTAGGGTTTTGCACCCTGTAACCTTATCTTTGGAGAGACGGACTACTTCAATCTTTCAGTGAGCGTCCAGTCCCTGCCTGTTCCCTCAAATATCATTTTGAGGGGATGTGTTATGCTTAAAATCGTTTACCCCATCTGTTGTGGAATCGATGTCCACAAAGGTTTTATTGTGGCGTGTATCGCCTCAGCAAATGGGCAGGGTGTTACAACTTATCAAAGCAAACGGTTTTCTACGTTCACCAATGATTTGCGCCGGTGTGCTGTTTGGCTGGCAAAGAACAACTGCAAGGATGTGTGCATGGAATCCACCGGGAAGTATTGGATCCCCGTTTACAACATTTTGGAAGCCACCTGCACCATTGTCCTGGCCCACCCCAAATACGTCAAGGCGATCCGGGGAAAGAAAACAGATAAAAAGGACGCCAAATGGATCGCCGACATTTTCAAACACGATTTGGTGTCCGGCAGCTTTATTCCCCCGGCGGACATCCGGCAGCTTCGAGATTTGATGCGCTACCATTGGAAGTTGACCAGTTTTACCACTGGAGAGAAAAACCGTGCCCAAAACTGCCTGACCGTTTCCAACATCAAGCTGGACGATGTGTTTTCCGATGTTTTTGGTAAAGCAGCTTCCGCTATTACGGCCAGACTGCTTGAGAACAATGAACCCTTTGACGTGACCCCATACCTCACCAAAGGCATTAAATCTTCGGTGGAGAAGATCCAGGCCGCTGTGGACGGGGAGATGTGTGCTGAACAGGCTGAAAAGCTCCGCATCATCCGTTCCCACATGGATGCCCTGGAACTGTGCAAACTCAATCTGCAATCGCTGATCCTGACCACCACTGAGAAATATCTCCCTCAACTCAACATTGTTGCTACGGCTCCAGGTATCCAGGCCTTTTCCGCAATTGGTATCATCTCTGAGATTGGCGTGGATATGTCTGTGTTCCCCACCTCAAAGCATCTCTGCTCCTGGGCTGGGCTTACGCCGCAGAACAACGAGAGTGCTGGAAAGAAAAAGACTACCAGGATCAGCCGCGCTGGGGCCTATATCAAGCCCCTGCTTGTTCAGTGCGCGCTGTGCGCCATCCGGGCGAAACAGTTTCCCGAAGTCCGCCACCGTTACCTCACCTTAAAAAAAGCGACGGGGCCATAAAAAAGCGATCATCGCCATTGCCAGGATGCTGTTGACCGCCATTTACAATATGCTCAAGAAAAATGAGCCGTATGATCCTGAACTCTACTGCAAAGCCGACCGTCCCCCCACACATCGTGAGGTTTCTCTTGAAGAGGCTATCTACATCATCCAGCGACAAGGATATTTGGTAACTACGCCGCCGGCTTCTTAATCTCTGGGCATAACTTTTATTTTGGCCCGCTTTCAGGGGGCTTGGTTTTGTGTGCCTTTCTTCGGGATGGTGCTTAAATTACAATGTTTCAACCTTACCTATGCTTATCTTCCTTCACCCGCCCATCTTCAATGTATACGATGCGGTCTGCCTTAGCGGCCAGCTCGGGGTCGTGGGTTACAACGATAAGGGTCTGGCCAAACCTGGCGACACAGTCTGTTAGCAAAGACATCACCTCATTCCCGGTCTTTTTGTCCAGGTTGCCCGTGGGCTCGTCGGCAATGATAAGCTCCGGTTTAGCCAGCACTGAGCGGGCGATGGCCGCCCGCTGCTGCTCACCGCCGGAGAGTTCAGAGGGAAATTTGCTTACTTTCTCCTGAAGGCCCAGCGTACCGATGACCTCGTCAAAAAAGGCCGGGTCAGGCTTTTTCCCATCCAGTTTGAGAGGCATACAGATATTGTTGCGGACGTTATACTCCTCCAGCAGGTTGTATTGCTGAAAGACAAAGCCCAGATGACGGCGACGGAAAATGGCCATCTGCTCATCATCTATAGAACAAATATCCTTGCCGCGGATCAGCACCTGCCCGCTGGTGGGCCGATCCAGCCCTCCCAGTATATGGAGCAGGGTGGATTTGCCCGAACCACTGCGGCCGATAATCGCGCAGAATACTCCCTCCTCAAAATCATAGTTGATCCCCCTGAGGGCATGGACATCACCTGATGCGGTGCGGTAGACCTTGTGGATATCTTTAGCAGACAGTACGACACTCATAACGGTGCCTCCTTTTTTGAGCTCCTTGTGGTTGTAATTAGGCCGCCGGCCCTTACCGTTCCTTCCAAAGGCAGCGTTTGAGTCCAACGGAGACTGCTGTGAGAGCCAACACACAGGCCAGGGATATTAGGAGGAAGCCCTCCAAGCTGAACCGATAAAAAGCCAGCCTTTGGAAATACTCCTCGGCGGCTTCGGGCAGCGCTGCCCCGCCCCGGAGATTTTTCCAGATGCCAACCCCCCATGTCAGGCCCCAGCCGGCAGCCACGGCAAGGACGCTTCGAGCCAGGGCTTTGCCGAATATCCTGTGCCGGATCTGTTTCCCGGACATACCAATAGCACGCAGGAGGCAAAAGGAGCGCCGTTCTCTCTCGGTTTCCAACGCCAGGGCACTGCCGAACAGCAGAAGGGCCACCACCGCTACACAACCGCCGCAGGCAAAGAGCATGATAAGCTCTTGCTGGAAAGTCTGCAATTCTGCCTGGACCTCCTCCCGGCCATTGACCAGAGACAGTCCGTTGCTTTCACAAAACGTTTCTATGGCCAAATCAGTGGACAGATCTGTCGCATTCAGATCCGCAGTCACAAGAACGCTATGGTATCCAAACGCTCCGCCACCGGTGTACACCCCCCACCGCGCTTCTGGCGCCAGGCCTGACATAAATTTTTCCAGATATGCCGGGGAAAAAACGATGGTGTATGGAACAAAAACCCCGTGCTGGCGCCCCATCGTGTTCTCAGAAAGCCGCTCCACCCGGGCATCCACCCAGTCCTCGGCAACAACCTTATTTTCTTCATTGTAGGCCCGAAGCAGGACTTTTTCACCAGGGCAGGGGAAAATCTCCTCTACTGGCCCATATATATGTTCATAATACGCTTGGCCGGAACCCCCGAAGCACAGAAGGACGATCTCACCGTTTTGGAACGCCTCCTTGTCAGCGCCGAAATCAAAGGTTCCCTCCCAACAGTCCGCATCCAGCATATAGTAGTAAACATCCCGTTCCTCCAGGCCCTCATAGGACAATCCCAAACGGGGAGATCCTTCTCCCCCGTCAGTTCCCTGTAAAAAGCCTTCCACCTGGGATATTCCCGGAATCCGGCCGATCATCTGGGCTGTATCAAGGGAAATTGGCGATCTTCCCTGAGACTCAATCTTATAATCGGGGATCCGTCCATACCAGTCCTGCCAATAGACCGGTTCGCGGCTCTCAGCTGTGGTGTAGGCCGCCACGGTCCCGAACACGGCCAACATCAGCGCGATCAAAGCGGTCTGAAGCCTTTTTGTCTGCCGGGTTTTCCCCGCAAGCATCTGCATCCGCCCAGTCAGGGGGGTTCGGACGGTGATGAAGAAGATGACGAGCCGGGAGAGAAGGATAACTCCCACCCAAAGCAGGAACAGCTTTCCAAGCAAATCGTATGGCACAGCAACCTGGATGGGTACGCTACCCGAGTACATGAGCAGCCGCAGGGCAGCCCAGGCCAGGGCAGCCCCCAGCGGAAGTCCCAGCGCTGCCGCCGGCACCGCCAGCAGCAGGGATTCTATGAGCGCCAGAAGGAGGAGCTGGCCCTTGGTGATCCCGATACTCCGCAGAATAGCAAAGCTGTGAACCTGGGCCGGGAGTTGCATGATGTAGACGCAGAGGACAGCCATAAAAGCTACCGCCGCAACCAGGTAAGCATAGAGGTCTTCGTTGGAGACCTCCTCCTGTCCGCGGGGATAGGCCCCATAATTGATGTCGGCCCGCCGGGATTCCCCATCCTGGGAATAAAACGGGTGATTCTGGATTTCCTGAACGGCCTCAAGCCGGTTTCCCCGGTCAACCCCGACAAAATACTGATCCACGGGTTGGAGTATGCGCAGGCCATAGCGGGACAATTTTAGCCGGGCAAATTCTTCCGCATCGCTGCGGAATGCCTGGGCAGTCTCCCTGGTCACTATAGCGGAAACAGCAGGATCGTTTATCGTCCACAGACTGTTGAAATCCTGAAAAACCCCGCACAGCGTAAAGGTCCGATCGATTATAACCAGCGCCCCCGTGTCTCCTTCACTGGGGGCAATAGATTCTGAGGGGAAATTTACCAATAAAGTTATTTTTTGTCCCAGATTGTACGTTTCGATTCCAAAATCGTGCAAGATGCGTTCCTCCACGGCAATCTCGTCCAGCGCCCCTGGAAGCCGTCCAGCGACCAACTTTGCTCGACCCATATTCAGGTATGCCTGATCCACCGTACCGAAGCCGATGCGCGCATTAATCATCCGCCCGTAGACCTGCGTGTGGGCCACGGTTCGTGCCCACTCTTGTGCTTCCAGCCACGCACCATCTTCTGCTGTGCTGTCGGTAACGGCGACATACCATTCACCAAATGTATTCAGCCGGTATTCCGCATTGGTGTCTCGGATGCTGCCCGTCAGCGAGAGGGTGACGATTGCGCACGAGAAAGAGAAAAGCAACGTTAAAAATATTAAGACGCTGCTCCTCGTCTTTCGCAAAACTCCTTGCAACGCAAGGGAAAAGATATTAGCAAGCATCACCAAAGCCTCCCCTTAGGATCTTTTATTTTATCAGTTTCCCCATAAATACGTAACTATGACAACCAACTTTTCGTATCTTCAAAGAATGCTTCGATGCCACAAATAAAGAACAAGGGGGGAAAGGCCATCATTCCCCCCTTGCACGCCATATAGTTTTACCAAACGCAGAGCAGATTTTTAAAAGTGAACCATGGCTTATCCCCAGCAGGGACAATACAGCAGCGTTTGGGGCAAATAATTACGATATTGATCATGATAACTGCAATCAGAACAGGAAACATAAACTTCCTGGAATCGGATCTCCACAATATCTGCTCCAAATCCACCGTGTTGACATGCTATTTCTTCATCATCACTTTCGATAGGACCGTATTGATAGATCCGATATCCTATGCCACAGCTCAGGCAGGGGGGACGAGGTTCACGCGCATCCACCGCAAATGCCACCGAAGTAATGGCAAAAAGCATGAGGACACAAAGAATAACCGCCCACATTTTCCTAAACATTTTCATACAAGTTTCCTCCATTTCAAATAGTTTCAAGACCAGCAAAAGAAAATATATATATCGTATATTAAGGTTGTAACAATACTAAAATCTAATTAAAAACTCATTTTTTCGCCGTGGCGAAAGCAGGGAATCCGTTAGCAACATAGGATTCTATGACTTTGATTGCCTGTTCAAAATTAAAGCTTTTAATTGAGATTAGTATAACACGATAACTCATCTTTGTCAATGAAATATGTATCGAAATTCTTGTTTACTGATTCTATGCAAATAATCAATGTCAATACTCCTCATTTGGAGAAGTTTGTCTGAGTGGAAGCTGATGCGATAGCCGATGGAAGATATATCCTGCTATTTTCTGCTTCTGGATATTTCTAATGGCAGAATAGCCATAAATAACTTCATTATCTGTCCGCTGGCCACTATTATCCAGATGTACGATTTGTAACTGGTGACACCTCATTTGCAACAGGCATGGATCATAGAAGTCGTGAGGGGCATAACCCTATCTATGGTAGAAACCAATTTTTGGAGGAGCGTCAACCTCCAAGCGTACTGGGACTGTGCAAAATTTATTTGACCCAAACGTCGACCCAGACCACGCTGGGAGCGGATGGAGGCATTGGAGCGGAGATATCCGGAAAGCAACCACTCCCGGAACAAACAGCATCAAATGCGCCCGAAAGCTTCTCTTGAATTTTCAGCCGAATCTTCGGGTCCAAGAGGCCCCGGGTTCGAATCCCGGCACTCCGACCATGCGGAGTGTCCTGATAGGGTTTGAGTACCCTGTTGAGGACACTCCGCATTATTTTTGCTCAAAATCCTATACGGCGATCCGCTCCGGGGAGTAGCTGACGGCTACTCCCTTTCTCGTCCCCATAGTGATTTGCGTGGCCGGGATGTTCCGGCGGTCAGAGACGGAGAAAGCGCCGATACAGTTGTAATAGATGGTGATGTGCTGGGTGGTTTGATGGTGATATGCCCCCACGGTCTGGGGCCTGCCCGCAGCCATCCAGAGCCACTTGATATATCCCCTGGACCACCATGGCAGCCGACCGGTCGATCGCCCAGCATCCGACTTCTTGATGTAGCCATAGGCATGATATTTCTTTAATATAGTATAGAGAAACACCCCGCAAATGCGAGGTGTTCCCATCGTGCTATATCAAAATCCTTTTCATTTGTCGTATGGGCAGTACGCATAAAGAAGTTTTCGCTGTTGGGGAGACAACTGTATGATGCGAAAGTGTCATACAGTTGTCTTTTTGCTGTACTGGCTAAATTCCGGGGAAAAATCAATCTCCCCGATAAAATTATAGTGTACGTCAATCCGCTGGACACGATGGCCGCTGGACTTGTTCGGGGCATGAACAACCACCTTTTCTACAAACTCCCGCAGGAGCGCCGGAGTCAGCTCCGTCGGCTCGGTGTACTTCTTCACGATTTTCATAAAACTCTGGATATTGACCGTTTGGGCTTCGGCGGCGGCTACAACCTCCCGCAATTCCCCTATGGACTGCTTCAACTCGGCCTGTTCCTTTTCATACCCCTCGGACAGTTTGGCAAACCGCTCTACGCTCAACGTCCCCGCAACACGATCCTCGTAAAGCCTCTGAATAATTGCGTCCAGTTCGTTTACCCGCCGCTCCTGCTTGTCCAGCTTACGCCGGACCTGTTCCCGCTCCGCTTTCTGTACGGTGGTTTTGTTCTCTATGATGCGCCGTACAAACTCGTCCTCGTCATCCTGTGCATACGCAAGCGGTACGGTTTTAGCAAAAAATAATTTTAGCGTATATGGGCAATGCGCATAAAGAAGTTTTGCCTATTGGGAGTGCAACCGCATGATGCTGTGGTGTCATGCGGTTGTCGTTTTGCTGTACCGGCTAAATTCCGGGGAAAAATCAACCTCC
>ERZ808028.2000-NODE-2000-length-10725-cov-5.514557_pt1 | contig 10725 bp, 8 predicted proteins | sample MGYA00380184_ERZ808028 | MGnify/ENA primary metagenome ERZ808028 (study PRJEB31490, sample SAMN06133397) | mouse gut metagenome | isolation source: J8_1 | host: mice | place: China: Chengdu | collected 2015-05 ...
ACAATCCTAAAATTAATTTTAAAGTAGTAGTTTTACCAACGCCATTTTTTCCTAATAATCCTACTATTTCTCCATCTGGGACAGAAAATGTAAGATTAGTCAGAACTGGAACATTAGGTTGATAATGAAACGAAAGATTGGACACTTGCAACATACTAAATCCCTTCTCCTCTATGCTTTTAACCTTTTAGTTAATAGGTTGATTCTATTGTATTCTTATTTTTGAAAAATGTCAATAGAAACCGTAGACAAACTTAAACTATTTTATTATAATGTCTATGGTTTTAAATTAGCCGCTTGGAGGAATAAAAAATGATTACACATAAAGGAACACAAACGATACATACCGAAAGACTTATACTGCGGAAATTTACCGTTGAGGATGCTCAAGCAATGTTTGAGAATTGGGCAAACGATGAGAGAGTTACACGCTTCCTAACTTGGTGTCCTCACGAGTCACCTGAAGCAACAAAACAACTCTTGGAGCTTTGGTGTGCCGCCTACGAGAACCCCAACACATATAATTGGGTTATAGAACATGAAGGGACACCTATTGGCAATATCTGCGTTGTACGGTTGAGTGAAAGATGCGAATATGCAGAGCTTGGCTACTGTATGGGCTATGCTTATTGGAATAAAGGCTTTATGCCTGAAGCCGCAAAAGCAGTCATTGACTATCTCTTTGCTGAAATTGGTGTAAACCGTGTTGGCATATCCCACGCCGTTAAAAACCCTGCTTCTGGTAGAGTTGCTCAAAAATGCGGTCTAACCTTTGAAGGAACAAAGCGTGAATACTTCAAAGCCTCCACCGGAGAGTTTCTTGATATATCCGATTACGGTATCATCAGGAGTGAATGGGAACCCATAAGGCAGGAAAAATAATTGTATTTAAATAAGGATGGCGGCAAGAAGAAACATTCTCCTTGCCGCCTATAAAGACTAATACACCAAGATGTACTAATATAACTTCGCCCCAATCTCCCTTGGCCTAAAGCCCTCATCCTCCAACGCCTTCATAATCTCATTCTTATGCTCGGTTCCAAACGCCTCCATAGTAATACGGAGCTCCACAGCCGCATTGCGGTTTGTGCTGACAAACTGGTTATGCTCCAGCTTAATTACATTCCCCTGAGCGTCTGCAATGGTAGCCGCAACCCTTACAAGCTCGCCTGGCTTATCCGGCAGCAGCACAGACACAGAAAAGATTCTGTCACGTTGAATCAGGCCATGCTGTACAATAGACGACATGGTAATCACATCCATATTACCGCCGCTTAAAATCGCCACAGCCTTCTTTCCCTTCAGATCAAGCTGCTTCAAGGCCGCAACCGTTAAAAGCCCTGAATTCTCCACCACCATCTTGTGGTTCTCCACCAAGTCAAGGAACGCGCCAATGAGCTCGTCATCCTCCACCGTCAGCATCCGGTCAATATTCTCCTGAGCATAGGGGAAAATCTTCTCTCCCACCCGCTTAACCGCAGTACCGTCTGCAATGGTATTGGCGCTGTCAAGGGTAACCGGCTCCCCTGAGGCCAGTGCCATGGTCATACTTGCCGCCTGGGACGGCTCCACTCCAATGACCTGAATCTTCGGATTCAGCATCTTAGCAAGTGTAGAAACCCCCGTAATCAGACCGCCGCCGCCCACAGGCGCAAGAATATAGTCCACAGTCGGCAATTCCTGTACAATCTCCATGGCAATCGTACCTTGTCCAGTAGCAATATCTGGGTCGTCAAAAGGATGTACAAAGGTATATCCCTTTTCTTCAGCCATCTTAATCGCATACTCACAGGCATCGTCGTAGACATCCCCATGGAGGATTACCTCTGCGCCATAATTCTTCGTACGGTTCACCTTAATCAGTGGCGTAACTGTAGGCATAACAATAATCACCTTACAGCCAAACTTCTGGGCTGCATAAGCGACGCCCTGGGCATGATTCCCCGCTGAAGCAGTAATCAACCCCTTTGCCCGCGCTTCCTCGCTCATAGTACTAATCTTATAGTATGCACCCCGCACCTTGTACGCGCCAGTCTCCTGCATATTCTCCGGCTTCAGGTAAATCCTGCCGCCTGTCTCTTTGCTTAAATACTCACTGTACACTAATTTCGTGGGATTTGTAACTTTCTTTACAAGCTCGCTGGCCTGCTCAAATTTTTCAAGCGTAAACATGCTTCCTTCCTCCTTAAAAGTCAAACCTAAGAATTCTCTCCTTCTTCCCCGTCCCCAGTCGTAAACAACGCCCGAACGAAGGTATCTGCATCAAACTTCTGCAGGTCGTCAATGGACTCTCCTACACCAATATATTTTACAGGAATCCCAAGCTCTGCATGAATTGCCACGGCAATGCCGCCCTTTGCCGTCCCGTCCATCTTCGTCAGGACAATCCCTGTAATATCCGCGACCTCGTTAAACTCCTTGGCCTGCTGCATGGCATTCTGCCCCGTAGTCGCATCCAATACCACCAGCGTTTCTCGATATGCCTCAGGGAATTCTCTGTCAATGATCCGATTCATCTTTTTTAACTCTTCCATCAGATTCTTTTTATTATGAAGTCTGCCCGCTGTATCGCACAACAGCACGTCTGCATGCCTTGCCTTGGCAGAAGCTACGGCATCATAGACCACAGAGGCAGGATCTGAGCCCTCCTGTCCTCCGATTAAGTCTGCCTGGGCGCGGTTCGCCCACTCCTTAAGCTGCTCCCCTGCCGCAGCGCGGAATGTATCTGCTGCCGCAAGCACCACCTTCTTATTCTGCGCCTTAAGTTTTCCAGCAAGCTTCCCTATGGTGGTAGTCTTTCCGACGCCGTTTACCCCGATTACCAGCACCACCGACGTCTTTTCCTCAAATTCATAGGCAGTCTCGCCTACATCCATCTGCTCCTTAATACTCTCAATCAAAAGCTCTCTGCACTGCATTGGCTCCTTAATATGCTCTGCCTTCACCTTCCCTTTCAGATCATCCAGAATATCATAAGTGGCCTGCACTCCCAGGTCCCCCATAATCAGGACCTCCTCAAGCTCCTCATAAAAATCGTCGTCAATATGTGAAAACCCGTTAAAAATACTGTCCATTCCGGACACAATATTATCTCTCGTCTTCCCAAGCCCCTGAACCAGACGCTTAAAAAAACCAACCTTTTCCTCTGCCATCAAAAACCTCCTTATCCACTCTGCAATCTTCCTGGTGTACTCTCGCCTGAAATGCATCCCTGCTATAGCTATGCATCCAGCTCATCCTCCAAAAGACTCACCGACACCAGCGTAGAGATTCCCTTCTCCTGCATGGTAATCCCATACAGCCTGTCCGCCGCCGTCATGGTACCTCTTCTATGGGTAATCACAATGAACTGGGTACTCTTAGTCAGTTTGTGCAGATACCCCGCAAATCTGACCACATTATTATCATCCAGCGCCGCCTCAATCTCATCCAGCAGACAAAATGGGGACGGTTTCAGATTCTGGATGGCAAACAGTAGAGAAATGGCCGTCAGCGCCTTCTCCCCGCCAGAGAGCTGCATCATATTCTGCAGCTTCTTCCCCGGCGGCTGGGCAATGATCCGTACACCTGCCTCAAGGATATCCTCATCCTCCATCAGCTCAAGCGTACCCTTGCCCCCGCCGAACAACTCCTTGAACACCTGATCAAACTCACTGGCAATCCGAGCAAACTGCTCGCGAAACTGCTTGCGCATGGCCCCATCCAACTCCTCGATAATCTGCTCAAGGGTGGCTTCCGCTTCCACCAGGTCATCATGCTGGCCCTTAAGAAATTCATACCGGTCAGAAACACTTTTAAACTCCTCAATGGCGTTGACATTAACATTTCCAAGTCCTCGTATTTCCCCCTTAAGCTCCTGAATCCGCTTCTTCATCTTTGCCAAATCCGTAAGGCTTTCATCCCGCAGCTCCTTTGCCCGAATGAGCGTAATCTCATACTCCTCCCACATATAATTGATCTGCTTGTCTGAAGCTGACTCAAAATTCTCCTTTTGGCTCTCCAGACGGAAAATCTCCTTATCCAGATCCCCCATATGCTTTGACAGTTCTTCCCTTTTCAGAAGAAAATCTTTATGCTTCTGGTTCAGAGCCTCCCGCTCCTTCTTAAACCGTTCGATCTCCTCTTCTATCTCCACAAACAATTCTCCAGAATTCTCTATGGTATCCTTAAGTTCACTAATCTGTTTTTCCTTCTCCTCTATCTCCTTAGAAGTGCCCCCTTTATTCTTCTTAAGCTCCTTAAGCTCCTCCTGAAACTTTAAGATCTCCTCGCGAATACGGTTCTCATTCTCGTCAACAAAGGTAAACTTCTGCTCTAAGCTTGCAAATTCCAGGTGGATTTCCTCTGTCCGCTTCACCTTTTTCGCTTCTTCCTCATGGTACGCATCCAAAAGCTTCTGCTCCTGCTCAATCTTTTCGGTCAACTCCTGCTCCAGTCTCTCTGAGGTATCCAGCTCAACATTAATAGACTCCTGATTATCTGCGATATCTGTAATCTGAGCATCCAGCGCCTTAGCCTCTGTTCCCATATTCTCGGCAATCTCCCTGGCATTTTGAATCTTCGCCGCCGCCTGGTCCGCGTTCATTTTCGCCGTATTCTGGATGACGTAAGCCTTCTGAAGCTTTGCGCTGATCTCGTCCATTTTCTCATAGTATCCAGCCCTCTCCTTTCGCAAAAGCTTTGAAGAAGCCTCCACCTCATCCATCTCGCGCTTTAACTGCTTGACTGTCCGCTCAAATTCCTCCATCTCACGCCTTCTGCTTAACAGATTACTGGAATTCTTAAACGCACCGCCGGTCATGGAGCCCCCTGGATTAATCAACTCCCCCTCAAGGGTAACAATCCGGATGGACTGCTTATATTTCTTCGCAATGGCAAGGCCGTCATCAATGTGTCCCACCACCAGCGTCCTCCCAAGGAGGTTATCCGCCAACGTCCGGTACTTTTCCTCCACCTTCACCAAAGAATTGGCAGTTCCTACCACTCCAGTCTCTTTTAGGGCATCTTCCTTGATACTCCCCGCATAAGAACGGATATTCGTAAGCGGAAGAAAGGTTGCTCGTCCAAATCGGTTCTTTTTTAAAAAGCTGATCATCCGTTTCGCCGTCTCGTCATCTGAAGTCACAATATTCTGGATATTTCCGCCAAGGGCCGTCTCAACGGCAATCTCGTAATCCTTCTCCACCTTTATGAGATCTGCAACCACACCAAGTATTCCCTTCTCACGGCTTCTTAAGTCCATTACCTTCCGGATACTGTTGCCATATCCGTCATATCTCTCCGTAAGATTCTTCAAAGACTCCAATCGAGACTCCTCACGATGGTATGCAGTCTGTCCAATCCTAAACTGCTCTGTCTGCTTTTCCAACTGCTTCTGTAATACGGCAATCTTCTCCTCATACTGGCTGTTTTCTTCTGATAACTGGATAATCTTACCGGAAATGTCCTTAAGCTCCTGCTGATATTTAAGAAGCTCTTTCCCTTGAACCTCCTCCTCCTCACGGGCCTCTATAATCTGGCGGTTCATCCCTGCTCTGCGAACCTGAATCTGCTCAAGCATTGTATCATACTTCTGAATCTTCGCCTTCGTAGAAGCACGATTATTCAAAAGCTCCATGATCTCCTCCTTGTGCTGCTCCATGGAGGCCGTGACAGAGGCAATGCGAGACTGGACATTAATCAGCTCCGCCTTCGCCTGATTCTCAAGCCTGGTCTGCTCATCAAGCTGTCGTTTTAACTCCTCCTCCTCACGCTTTAACTCATCTAACTGTCCCTTTCGCGCCTCTATCTCAGAAGCAATGGTTCTGGCACGCTGGTCATAATGGGCGTCGTTCATGTGCATACTGTTAATCTGCTCCTTAAGCAGCTCAATCTGGTTCTCCAACTGCTGCTTCAAGAGATTCGTCTCATTAAGCTGCCCCTTCGCCTTCTCAATCGACGCATCAAGCCCGTCAACCTGCTCCTCCACCGTCTCGTACTCCGTCTTCATATCGTCATACCTTTGGCTCGCCTCCTCAAGCTCAGCCCTGGTAAGGTAAAGTTTACTGGTAATCACATTCACCTGTTCCTCAAGACGCTCTGTCTCCAGCAGAAACATGTTGATATCGTAAGTCTTAAGTTCTTCCTTCTTCTTCAAATACTCTCTGGCAGTCTCCGCCTGACGCTCAAGGGGCCCTACCTGCTTTTCAAGCTCTGCTAAAATGTCATTGACCCTCAGAAGGTTCTGACGCTCCTCCTCTAGCTTCTTCACAGACATGTTCTTCCGGCGCTTAAACTTCACGATTCCTGCTGCCTCGTCAAAAAGCTCACGACGTTCCTCTGGTTTACCGCTCAAAATCCGGTCAATCTGCCCCTGTCCGATGATAGAATATCCCTCCTTGCCGATACCTGTATCATAGAACAGCTCATTAACATCCTTAAGCCGGCAGGCACTCCCGTTAATCAGATACTCACTCTCCCCCGACCGATAGAGCTTTCTCGTCACGGTCACCTCCTGGAAATCAATGGAGAGCTGATGATCGGAATTATCCAGCGTAATGGCCACCGACGCATAGCTTAGAGGCTTACGGTTCTCCGTTCCCGAAAAGATCACGTCCTGCATGGTGCCCCCACGAAGCTGCTTGACCCTCTGCTCACCTAAAACCCACCGCACAGCGTCCGCAACATTGCTCTTGCCGCTGCCGTTGGGCCCTACAATCCCCGTGATCCCATTGTGGAAATCGAATTTAATCTTATGTGCAAACGACTTAAAGCCCTGCACTTCAATACTCTTTAGATACATTCTACACCTACTTTATATTCAGGCTGCGCAGCTTTAAAATACTCTGATAAGCTGCCACCTGCTCCGCCCCTTTCTTCGTGCGGCCCATGCCCACGCCGTATTCCTTATCACCAATCAGCACAGACACATGAAAGGATTTATCATGATCTGGTCCTTCCTCTCCCACCAAATGGTAAGTAATCGTCTCTTTAGTATTCGCCTGCACAATCTCCTGCAAGATAGTCTTGCTATCAAAAAAGAGCGTCTTATTCTCAAGGTCATTCAGAATAAAACGATGAATAAACTCTTTTGCATTAGCAAACCCACCATCCATATAAATCGCCCCAATCAGCGCCTCCAGCGCATCCGAGGTAATCGAATCCCGCTTCCTTCCGCCGGTTGCATCCTCACCCTTGCCAAGCAGCAGGTATCTGCCAAGCTCCAAGTCTTTTGCGCAGAACGCAAGAGCCGGCTCGCAGACCATACTGGCTCTCGTCTTAGTCAGCTCCCCCTCCGGCATCTGCTCATGTTCAAAAAACAGAAATTCACTGCTGACCAGCTCCAGTACCGCATCCCCCAGAAACTCCAGACGCTCGTTACATTCATGTTTGGATAAATGCTTCTCATTTGCATAGGAGCTATGAATCATCGCCTGCCTAAGCAACTCAAAATCCTTAAACCTGTAACCTATCTTCCCCTCTAATACCTTTAATTCCTGATTCATTCTATCGCCTCACAAACCGAATCCAAGAGCCTGCCGACGCAAGCCCGTCCTATGCTGCTGCCAAAAACGAAAAAGCCCTGACGGGCTTTTTCTAACCTTCTATCGCCTAGTGGTTTAAATGCCTAGTTGTTTGTCGCATTCTTAATCTGCTCCACAGCATCTCCCACTGTGACGATCTTCTCCGCTTCTTCATTGTCAATCTCGATATCGTAAGTCTCCTCTATTCCCATGATGATCTGAAAGATGTCCAGAGAATCCGCCCCCAGGTCATCCACGAAAGTTGTATCTTCCGTAATCTCATCTGCATTCACATTCAATACATCTGCAATAATCTCTTTCAACTTTTCAAATTCCATACCATCTCTTCTCCTTTTCTGTTAATCATTTTCTGATACACAATGTTCTTCTTTTATTCAGCGGATACTGCATCCGTTTGAATACACTCTCTGATCTTCTCGTTGATTTTCTGCTTCTTAAAGGTCACACACTGAAGCAGGGTATTGCTGACCTCCTTCGCCTTCGCGCTTCCGTGAGTCTTCACCACCAGGCCGTTAAGCCCCAAAAGGGGTGCCCCGCCGTATTCACTGGCATCAAAAGCCTTAAGCGTCTGCTTAAGAGCTGGTTTGATCAACAGCGCGCCAAGCTTACTCCTTAAGGAAGACATAAGACCCTCCTTCACCTTGCTGATCAGGACTGCGCCCACTCCTTCGTATAATTTCAGAATGATATTTCCCGAAAAAGCTTCACAGACCACCACATCCACCTGGCCGTGGGGAATCTCCCTGGCCTCCACGCTTCCGGTGAAATTAATCTCGCTTAACTCCTTGAGAAGTGGAAATGTCTCCTTCACCAGCGCGTTTCCCTTTTCTTCCTCTGCACCGATATTGACAATCCCCACCTTCGGGTTCTTCACCCCAAGAACATGCTCCATATAGATGGAGCCCATCTTGGCAAACTGTACAAGATGGGAGGACCTGGCGTCCACATTCGCCCCGCAGTCAAGCAAAAGGGATACCCCCTTCTTAGTTGGAACAAGGGATGCAAGGGGCGGACGCTCCACTCCCTTGATGCGCCCTACCAGCGTCTGGCCCCCAACCAAAATGGCGCCTGAGCTTCCCGCCGACACGAATGCATCCGCCTTGCCTGCCTTCACCATCTTCATACCGACTACAATAGACGAATCCTTCTTCCTGCGGATGGCGTTCACAGGCGGCTCCGCCGTCTCGATTACCTCAGAAGCAGGAATCACCTCAATCTGCTCCTTCTGAAACTGATACTTGGCAAGCTCTTTCTCAATAACCTCTTTTTGCCCAACCAGGAATACCTTCATGGCAGGCTCCTTACGAACGGCATCCACCGCTCCTTTTACCATCTCAGACGGGGCGTTGTCCCCGCCCATGGCGTCTAATGCTATATTCGTAATCTCCGTCATCTGTCTTCCTCCTGACATTACCCGCACATCGTCCATTAAATAACCAGCCATACCTCTCTTATTGATAGCCATTTATTTAATCTACGATGCACTAGACTAATTTTACTAGACATTATAGGAAAAAGCAATACCCCATTCTGTCCAACATGCAAAAACATGAATGAAGGGTTAAAAAAACGCCGCACAGTCAGATTTCTCCTCCTGTGCAGCGTCCTGTCACTTCTTAATATAAACAGATGTAATTAAATCAGATAATTCATCATCATGCCCACAGCATAATAATTACTCATATTGTATGCTCCGCCCCTGGAGTACATTCCCAGTACACTGTACGGATTCGTCGCCATACTCTCCAGTGAAGATGAACTGCTGGACGTACCAGAAAATGACTTCTGGCTGCTTCCATTAACCAGAGAACTTGAGCTTACATTCATAGCGCTGGTTGCCTTGTTGAACATACGGTCTGCAACTCCGCCCATGCCGGAAACCAACTCTTTTGTCAGAGATGGGTTCTTCTGCATGTTCGTCTCAAACGTGCTCTTGCTAAAGCTTAAGGTTGCATCCTTATTAACTGTAATTCCAAGCTGCTTTAATGACTGCTCTGAACCGATACCGGAAATCATATTGCGAAGCTGTCTGCTGACACCGCTTCCCTTGTCATAATTATCATTGAGGAACTTCAATGATGAATTATAAGCATCAACCAGATTGCCAAGTGCAGAAGCTACACTGCCGGAATCCACACCAGCCTTAAGGGTAGCCTCACCGGCTTTCTTAAGCTCAACGCTTACGCCGTAGTAACCGATTGAAACATTGTTCTTATCAGTCTCATATTCTGTAGTCTTACCGTCTGCGGTTACGGAATACTTTGCATTCGCTGACTCTGTCTTTACATTTTCAACTCCTGCTGCTGCTCCAAGCTGCTCTCCGCTGACTGTAAATGTCTTGCCTTCGCCTGTTTCCTTGCCTTCCAACTGAAGAGAAGCAACTCCATCCTTCTCCACAACGCTGGCTGTCACGCCAACCTTGCTCTTATTGATCTGGTCTGCCGCCTCCTTCAGCATCTGGGCATTGGTCTTGGAACCTCCATTCGCCTTCACGGTGCCTACTGATACGTTTACGGAATTTTTACCATCTCCTACGGTAAAATTCATCGCTGATTTTGCATAATCAGATGCTTTCACGCCTTCGCTTGCATTAACCTGAGCCTGGGCTATCTGAGTAACGTCAAGCTTATACTCTTTGTCATTCTTAACCAGTAATTTGCCGCTTGCTGTCGCAACGTCATTGTTGGTGCTTGTAATCGCAAGATCACTCATAGCGCCGCTCCTGTTAGAGCTTTTCAGCTCGTTGGCTGCATTCATCAAGTTCGTCATCTTACTGCTGTAATCCTTAACAAAGCTGATATCTGCATTCATCGCTGCCTTACGTGATGGATATGACGACGAATATGACTGATTCAGCTTCGTATTCCGGGAAAGAGCCTGGGACAGGCGAAGACTGTTAATGGATGACTGATAGCTGTAAAGGCTATTCAACCCATAGGAACCGATTCCATTGATTGCCATACTTCTTCCTCCTTTCTTAACATTATATATTTCATTCCACGTTTCCACATCCATTTCGGATATGAAAATCGTTGGAATACCAGTTGTATAAGAATGGCTCTTCCATCCTTCAATATTATATCGACAAACTGGATATAAATGTTAATAGTAGAATCCCTATCTTTCTCTCTCCCTAAGGACTTCGAAGATCTTTCGAAACATGTCCGCACCATCCAGTGGTTTTGCAATATGGCCGTCCATC
>ERZ808028.2002-NODE-2002-length-10724-cov-5.159012_pt1 | contig 10724 bp, 11 predicted proteins | sample MGYA00380184_ERZ808028 | MGnify/ENA primary metagenome ERZ808028 (study PRJEB31490, sample SAMN06133397) | mouse gut metagenome | isolation source: J8_1 | host: mice | place: China: Chengdu | collected 2015-05 ...
GTATGGACAGAGGGCTTAGGCTCGCAGCTTCTGCCTGTGTTTGCGTCTTTGCAGAGCAGGCGGACAGAAGAAGAGAGCCTGTAAGAACAAGGGTGAAGCCTTTCAGTTTTTTCATTATCATAAGAACGCCTCGCTTTCTATAAGATATGGTTCATTGTATTCCCGGGAGCCTGGGGAAGCAAGGCAGGCGGCATAAATGAGCGCCGGGAGGGCAAAAAAAGGCGGCTTTCGAAAAAATATCCCGTCAGAACCGAAAAAAATTCCCTATCTGAGTTTCTTTGTTTTTCTTATAATAATCCCATCAAGAGCACGGAAAGAAAATAACAGGAGGTAAAGTGATGAGAAAAGGGTCATCTGTGGCTGCAGGGCTGAAAAAGGACAGTCTCTGGCAAAGCATCTGCAAGCATAAAGGACTGTATCTGATGGCGCTGCCAGGATTTATCTGGTTTGTACTGTTTAAGTACGTCCCGTTGGCAGGAGCTGTGATTGCCTTTATGGATTACGACATTTATAAAGGGATCGGCGGAAGTAAATTTGTAGGCTTCAAGCATTTTGCACATTTTTTTTAGTTTCCGGAATTTGGACAGATTTTCCGGAATACGGCAATCCTGGGCGTTTATGATGTATTGATCGTATTTCCGATACCAATTATTTTGGCAATCCTGATGAATGAGGTGAGGAATGCGAAATACAAAAAGGCAGTGCAGACGGCCGTGTACGTGCCCCACTTCCTATCTTGGGTTATCATCGGCGGTATCTTCACCACACTGCTCTCGCCCAACACGGGAGTTATCAACAATCTCCGCCAGATGCTGGGACTGGATTCCTGTCGCCGCGGAAAGAGACGAAAGTGTCTATGACCTGCTAGATCAGGCCATGATGGAAGGCACGCCCGGCGCCGGTGGCATTGTGCAGGAAACTGTTGGAACACAAAAACGGAACTAATTACGTAATAGGTCTACTCCCAAGGCATTGAACAGTTCCTCATCCTTTTTGGATACCTCTGAAATGATGAATTTGTCCTTATTCAATATACCTGCCGTATAAACTTTATATATGTTTTTGGCTATCATTATGACCTCATTTGGGGTCCATTCATTGTCCATCCCGCTTTTCCTGATTGCTAATACGAGGGAATAGAAATACAAAAGGCTTACATGGTTTATGAATGTCCATCCCAGCATGCTTTCATTGCTCCGCTGGGATGACGCCCCGATATCCACTGAGTTCTTCAGGTAGTCAAAGCACTGCTCAATGTCCCACCTTTCCTTGTACGCCAGATAGATTTTTTTCGCTTCCTCATCCCTGTTGCTGACAAAGGCAAAGATTCCCTTGCGCCTGTCCGAAAACATATCTGCGCCGCCCCCGCCCTGGGAATCCTCTATCCGCTGGGCCGTCTTTAATTCTTCTTTCGCCTTTTTGGCATCATCACGGAATATATACAGATAATTCCCTGCATTCCCGCAGGGTTCTTTGTGGTGCCAGACCACCCTCCCCTTAAAGACAAACTGCCCGTCCCAGCGTTCCATGTCCGGGGCTGTCTCAAATTCCTCCCTGATCAGCTTTGTGTTCCTCTGCAGAGGGAGGATATAGTTTAATTTCTTTTCCATGAGGAAGGAGACATTTTTCTTTGAGTAAAATCCCTTGTCACCTATGACCGTGCAGCTTTTTATCCCGGAGAGCTTTATCGTGTCTGCCATTGCGGCTTTGTCGGCTATGTTTCCCGGCACCATCCGGTAGTAGACCGGCGCATGGCTTCCCGAATCGAACAAATACAGCAGCCTTATCTGTTTTTCCTGGCTGTGCTCAGGGTTATACCCTTTCCTTGCATAAGAATCTGAATTCCTTGTGAAAAGTGAAGTCCCGTCTATCAGTACCGTTGACTGGTCCGAAACAAACATCTTCATGTAACGCCCCATCTCCGCTTCCCGGTCTGTGCCAAGCATGGACACCAGGTTGCGGACTGTTTTATCGCAGGTCCCGATATCCGGATAAAGGTCTACAAGATAAGAATCCTCAAAACAGCGCTTCATCAGCCTGGGGGTGCAGCCATATACCAGCCTCAGCAGGGCAACTGTCTTGACCTCCCTGTAAATGTCAGGGAATACTTCCTTTAACCTGTCTGAGACACCCTTTCCAAGCTGCTCAAACATTTCAAACACGCCATAAGTACGTATGACCGGGCTTACCGCTTCATACAATCTGAAATGGTTTGCGTTTGGGATAAATCCGTCTTTTTCCGTAATCTTTCCAATACATTTTCCGGTAACTTTTTTGGGTCTGTGCTTCTGTGCATCCCATTTCGAAGAAATCTCATAAACATAGAAATGGTTCTTGATGCACCTTATTTCTGTTGCCCCATATTGGTTTATATCGGGCTTATGCGCTTTTATCTTATCAGGGATAGCCATTCGGTCTGCCTCCATTCCATATATACGTAACTTACGTCTATATAATAGCATAAAAAGGGAGTTTTGTCACGCTAAATTTCAAAAAATCAACCAAAAACCAATATTTATATCACAAAATTCTATTATTATGGAGACGAATAAGTGTTTATTTGCTTTCATTTTACATATTTCAGAAATTAAGCGGCCTTATCTATCTACGTAATTCGTTCCGTTTTTGTGTTGGAAAATACAAGCATCCATGTGGGGGCGGCAGTGGGCTTTCCCCTCGGACAAAATACCGTTGCGGCCAAGGTCTTTGAGACGGAGGACGCCATTAAAAACGGGGCTCATGAGATTGATTATGTGGTCAATCTCACCCAGCTCAAGGAAAAAAATTATGCCTATGTGGAAGAAGAAATGAGAGCCCTTGTGGAGCTCTGCCGCCGGGAGAAGGTGATTTCCAAGGTGATTTTCGAGAACTGCTATCTGACCCGGGAAGAGAAGCTTGCCCTGGGCAAAATTGCAGAAGAGGTAAGGCCGGACTTTATCAAGACTTCCACGGGCTTTGGGACAGGGGGAGCCACCTTTGAGGATGTGGAGTTGATGAAAAACGCAGTGGGGGACAGCGTAAAGATCAAAGCGGCAGGCGGAATCCGCAGCCTGGAAACCGCCCTTCGGATGATTGAGCTGGGCGTATCCCGCATAGGCTCCACGGCCAGCGTTGGGATTGTGGAGGAATTAAAAAGAGCCGGTATGGGATGAGGGACAGAGAGGGATCATTGCAGAATAGCAGATCCATCCGTCCTCCCATTTCAAAATGCCGGTTCCGTCCTGGGCTTTGATAACGGAATCAATATTCAGAAGGCCGATGCCGTGATTTTGGGGATCGGCTTTTTGAGTGACAATCCGATTGTTTTTGATCTGTAAAGGCGCGGGAGCGGGATTTCGCACAGAGAGGATGAGCTGCCCGTCCTCCGTGAGCATTTTAAATTGGATTACCTTGTTCCCATCCTGTCCCAATCTCTCGCAGCCTTCGATGGCATTATCCAGCAGATTGCCCAGCAGGGTGACAATGAATTCATCGCTCATGGAAAGGGAGGACAGATCATTAACCGACATGGTCATGACAATGTCCTTTTCCCGGGCCTGCTGATATTTCTGGTTCAGCACCACGTCCACCACAGGATGATTGGTGGAGACAAACACGGCGCTTTCCTTAAGGCTTCCTCTGAGGCCGGTGATATAGGCCAGAGCCTCCCCGGATTTTCCGGCCTGGAGCATTCCCTGGATGCAGTCCAGTTGATTTTTGTAATCGTGGAGATACCGCTTTTGCGCTTCGTAGCTTTTTTGGATGCTGCGGTATTGGTTCATCTGACTCAGGGTCCGTTCCTGGATGAGGCGGAACTTTTGCATTTCTCTTTCCTTTTTCAGGAAATCCCCGATCCAATAAAAAAGACACACATTGATCGCCGCAAAGCTGAAAAGCGCTGCCAGCATGGCCCGGCTGTTCTGAACAGTGCCGTCCAGGGAGACCATGGCGAGAGACAGGACAAGGATCAGGCCCAGCAGAGGAAAAAGGGCGAACCTTGTCCACCTGACGTCCTCTTCTGCCAAAAAGCGGTTTTTATATTTATAATGAAAGAGAAGCATCATACATAAAAAAATACCAGCCGTTATTTTCTCTGCTTCGCCCGTCAGGCGCCGGAATAAGGGCAGGGGGACAGAGGAAAGGGCGGATACCGTGATCATGGTGGTCAGCCAGTAGAGGGCGCAGAGCAAAACACAGGCGGCCAGATTTTTCAGCGGGGTAACCCGAAAGTAAAGCTGTGCGGCAAGAAATACCACCAGAATAAAGCGAAGGGGCTGAAAAATATAGGGCGGGATTCTGGTGAAGGCGATCAGGAGAAAGCCTGCTAAAAACGCCAAAACAGCGGTGTATTCCATCCATGGCCGGAGCCTGCGGGGAGGGAAAAGGGCGGTAAAAAAGGCATGGCAGCTCAGTCCCATGACGAGAGAAAAGAGGATTGTGTTTAAAATCATTTCCATCAGAAAGCTCCTTTGTAGGCCGTGAAGGCCTCTTTTACAGACTGAAATTTAAGCCGCGGGATGGGAAGCTCCTCCCCAGTGTCCAAAAAGGCGGTGTAACCGCTGATTCTCAGAATATGCTTCATATTCACGAGATAGCTCTTGTGAATGCGCAGAAAGCCATAGCCGGAAAGGGCTTCCTCGATGGAGTCCAGCTTTCGGTAGAGCCGGAGGATTTCCCGGGCGGTTCCCATATAGTGAAAGAGGGATTTGTGTTTCTGGCTTTCGATATAAAGGAGATTGTCGGTGTATAATTTCCGTTCCCCGTCCGTGAAGGGGAAGGTTACCTGCGCGGTCTGCATTTTCCGGAGAATGGCGTCCATACATTCCGGAAGGGAGGCGTCCAGCGTGTCTTTTAAAAGATAACGCAGGGCATTTACCTTATAGCCCTCCAGCACGTAATCAAAAAAAGCGGTGACAAGGACGAGGAAGGTATCGGAATGGAAGGAGCGCATCCGCAGGGCCGTCTGGATTCCGCTCAGGGCGTCCATGGTGATGTCCATAAACACAATGTCATATTTTACCTGATTTTCGCACTGGCCCAGAAATTCCTCCCCGGAGGAAAAGAGACTGAAATTTCCTGCTAAATCGTGATTTAAGAGATAATTTTGTACAAGGGATTGGAGCTTTTCCCTGTAAAATTCCTCATCGTCGCATATGGCGATCCGCAGCATGGCCTGCCCTCCTTTTTGATGAATGGTATTGCAAAAAGAGTATTATTGAAGTAGTGTATCAGAGGGAATGCTCTATCGCAAGCGGCAAAATAATTTATGGTTTACGATTCGATACGAAAGGACGGTGGGAAGCGGAATGATACATATCGCAATCTGTGATGATGAAAGGGAGTTTGTGGAGCACATGAGGGGATTGCTTGAGAGATATGCCGATGAAACCGGGGAGGAAATAAAGATCACAGCCTGCTATGACGGGATGGAGCTGGTGGAGAAATATGACCCCGGTATCGACCTGATCTTTCTGGATATTCAGATGAAGCTGGTGGATGGGCTCCACGCCGCAGGGCAGATCCGCCGGATGGATGAGAAGGTAGGCATTATTTTTCTGACCACACTGGCGCAATATGGTCTGGAGGGGTATAAATACCAGGCGGAAGACTATATTATTAAGCCCATGAAGTATGTCCGCCTGAAAGCGGAGCTGGACGGAAACCTTTCATTTCACCCTGTTTCCCCTGGCGGTCTGCGCACCGCTACGTTTTTGTAGAGCGAAAGCGTGGCGACGAGGAACCGACCCGTCATCCGGGCGTCCTCTTGCATGGGTGTAAAAAGCAACAGCTATCCCGCTTCTTGACAAACGCACCCCCTCCTTTTACACTATAGAAAACGCAAAAAGGCAGGGAAGGGCAATGTTTCGTATCTTAATTGTGGAAGACGACAGGGTGATTTCCGGGATGATGAAAAAGCATCTGGAAAAATGGGGTTATGAGGTGGAAACGGTCACGGACTTTGCCAATATTCTGCCCCATTTTTCCGGGTTTGGTCCTCATCTTGTCCTGATGGATATTGGTCTGCCCTATTACAATGGGTATTACTGGTGCGCAGAGATACGAAAGCTCTCCCAGATTCCGGTGATTTTCATTTCATCTGCCGGCGACAATATGAATATTGTGATGGCCATGAATATGGGGGGAGACGATTTTATCGTCAAACCCTTTGATTTGGAGGTGCTGTCGGCAAAAATACAGGCGATTTTGAGGCGGGCCTATTCATTTCAGAAAGCCTCCCCGCTTTTAGAGTTTGGAGGAGCGGTGATTCATCTTGCGGATATGTCTCTGGAATATGAAGGGAAAAATTTGAAGCTTTCCGGCAATGAGTTCCGGATTTTACAATTGCTTTTTGAAAATGCGGGGAATGTGGTATCCAGGGAAAGTATTATGAAGCGGCTGTGGGATGACGAATGCTTTGTGGACGACAACACTCTGACAGTGAACATGAACCGGCTGCGCAGGCGGCTTAAGGAGGCAGGCTTAAAAGACTTTATTTTGACCAGAAAGGGAGCGGGTTATCAATTAAATGGATAATGGTTTTATTAAATCCTATCTCAGGGAGAGGATGAAGCCGGTCGGCCTGCTGGCCGGGGCGGTTTTGATCCTGTTTCTGATCGCCGGAATTTACGGCTATGAAGAGTCCTTTCAAAATATGTCCTACGCCCTGGTTTTGATTCTGTTCTTCGGGGGCTGGCTGGCACTCTGGGATTATGGGCATTATTACCGGAAGTGCAGGAAGCTGAAAGAAGCGCCGGAGCATATGGGAGAGCGTATCGGTGATCTGCCGGAGGCAGAGAGCATGCCGGAACAGTTATATCAGGATTTAATTAGTGTCGAGGAGCAAGAGAAACAAAGGCTGACCACAGAATATGACGAAAAGCGCAAGGATATGGCGGATTACTATACTATGTGGATTCACCAGATCAAAACGCCGATTTCCGCAATGCGTCTTTTGATGGAGGATGAAAAGGAACTGTCGGCTGTCAGGGAACTTTTTAAGATAGAGCAGTATGCGGAAATGGCCCTTAACTATGCCCGGCTGGATTCCCTGTCCTCCGATTTACTCTTTCAAAAGCAGGAGGTTTATCCGATTGTAAAGCAGGCTGTAAAAAAATACGGGGTTTTGTTTGCGGGAAGCGGACTTTCCTTTTCTCTGGAGGAGTTTTTCTGCTCTGCGGTGACAGATGAGAAGTGGCTTTGTTTCGTGATTGAGCAACTGCTTTCAAATGCGCTGAAATATACCGGAGAAGGCGGCATTTCCATCTATGGTGCGGATGAAGAAGGGGCAAAGAGGACAGGTTCTGTAGAGTACCTCGTCCTGGAGGATACCGGAATCGGTATTCGCAGGGAGGATCTTCCGAGAATTTTTGAGAGAGGCTTTACCGGATATAACGGGAGAGTTGACAAAAGGTCTACGGGAATCGGGCTGTATCTGTGCAGGCAGATCATGGACAGGCTTTCCCACAAAATCAGGGTAGAATCAGAGGAAGGTCTGGGAACCAGGGTGATTCTTGGGTTTGCCCAGGAACATTACAGAGATATGTGACAAAAATGTAAGTTTGGAAACGGGAAATGTAAGCCGGATCAATGGCAGGGCATTTCCCGTTTTATTATAATAGCTTCAGATACAAAAAATAAACAATTAAAACATGCGTTATTTTGGGAGGAGGCTGACTAATGACTTTGCTGGAAGTGAAAAATGTAAAGAAAATATATACCGCCAGATTCGGGCAGGTGAAGGTACAGGCGTTGAACGATGTTAATTTTTCTGTGGAAGAGGGGGAGTATGTGGCAATTATGGGAGAGTCCGGCTCAGGAAAGACCACTTTGCTTAACATTCTTGCTTCCCTGGACAGACCCACCAGCGGGAAGGTGATTTTAAAGGGAAGAAACTTCGGGGAAATCAGGGCAAAGGAACTCTGTGTTTTCCGCAGGGAGCATATGGGGTTTGTGTTCCAGGATTTTAATCTGCTGGACACCATGTCTCTTAAGGATAATATTTTTCTCCCTCTGGTACTGGCCGGAATGAAGCATGAGAAGATGGAGCAAAGGCTGATTCCACTGGCCAAAAAGCTCTCTATCCTGGATATTCTGGAGAAATATCCTTATGAGGTTTCGGGAGGACAGAAACAGCGGGCGGCAGCCTGCAGGGCGCTGATCACCCGCCCGGACATTGTACTTGCGGACGAACCCACCGGAGCGCTGGATTCCAAGGCCTCCGCAAAGCTTCTCGATTTGTTCGGGGAGATTAACGCGGAGGGACAGACGATTTTGATGGTGACCCACAGTATCCAGGCGGCCAGCCATGCGGGACGGGTTCTTTTCATCAAGGACGGCTGTGTCTTCCATCAGATTTACCGGGGAGAGAGGAGCAAGGATGCTATGTATCGGATGATTTCCGACACGCTCACGGTACTGCAGACGGAGAACGGAATGGCTTATGACATGGGGACAGACGAAAGTGAAATCTCAAATACAGGCGTGAACGGACATGCAGAAAGGAGCAGGCATGAATAAATGGAAATTATTGCCGCATTTAGCGGTTAAGGGGATTGTACAAAACGGCAGGATTTACGGTCCTTACATCATAACATGTGTTTTTTCTGCGGTTACCTTTTTTATCTTTTCCTCTATTTTGCATAATGATCTGTCCAAAAGCCTTCCGCGCAGCGCTTATGCTTGGTTAATGCTGATGATTGGCCAGATCCTTCTTGGGCTTATCCTGATTCCTTTTTTGTTTTACGCCAACAGCTTTCTGATTAAGAGACGTACAAGGGAGATTGGGCTTTACAGCATACTGGGACTGGAAAAAAAGCATATTGGAATCATGCTGGTCTGTGAGACACTGATTCTTTATATGCTGGCGGCCGCAGGAGGAATTCTCTTCGGGGGAGTGCTCTCCAAGCTGCTTTTTTTGCTGCTCCTTAAGATGAGCGGACTTCCTGTAAAGGCGGAATTTGTTTTCACCTGGCAGGCGGTAAAAGAGACGGCGGCCTTTTTTATGGCAGTTTTTGCAATTAATCTGGTCTATGGATTGATTCAGGTAGGAAAATCCCGGCCCGTGGAACTGTTTTCCGGGAGCAAAAAAGGAGAAAAGGAGCCTAAATGGACAGGGTTTTGGGGGATTTCGGGGATTTTGATTCTTGGACTGGGCTATGCCACGTCAATTCAGTCTGAGGTGGACAGCCAGATTTTTACGGATTTTTTCCTTTCGGTATTTGAGGTGGTGCTTGGCACCTACCTTTTATTTACCTCGGGCAGTATTTTGCTGTTAAAAAAACTGAAAGGAAATAAAAAATTTTATTACCGCTCTGAAAATTTTATTACGGTTTCAGGAATGCTTTACCGGATGAAGAAAAATGCGGCGGGACTTTCCAATATCTGTATTTTTTCTACGATGGTGATCATTACGCTGGTGTGTACGGTGAGCCTCTATGCAGGTTTTGACGGTATTGCCCGTTTCAAGGCTCCCTATGATCTGGGGGTCGTCTGTACGCAGGGTAATCCAAACAGGGAGCTGTTGGAGGCCGAGATGTCAGAACTGGAGGAAAGGTATGGGATCAGAGCGCTGCGCGCAGACAGTATCGACAGTATGAGCTTTGGCTGCGGCAGGCAGGAAAACAGTTTTTTACCCAGGGAAGAGGTAAGCCGGTTTGAGGATGTCTATGATGTGAGGTTTGTCACTCTGGAGGACTATAACAGGGTGGAGAAAGAGAATAAAGAATTAGAAGAAAATCAGGTGTTATTTTATTCCACAGGGAAGGATTTCGGTTATAATAGTGTAGTGTTCATGGGAGAGCAGGTACAGATTAAAGAGGAACTGACAGATTTCTTCCCATGGCCCAAGTCAGGAAGAACGGATTTTGGAGAAGAATATGTGCTTGTGGTAAAAGATGAGGGCCAATTTGAGCGATATGCGAAAGCCTTTGCGGAAAAAGGAGGAATCAGGGAGCCTGCGGATTTAGAGGAGAGCCGAAGGCAGACTGTAGGTGTGCTTTTGGAGGGAGAGGATGAGTTAAAACAGGATTTTATTGCTGAATTGTCTGTCTGGGTGCAGGGACAGGAAGGGTTTTTGGCTCTTTTTAACGGGATGGACTCCAGGGCCGAAATAGAGACTATGTACGGAGGTCTTTTGTTCATCGGTATTATTTTTGGAATTGTGTTTTTTATGTGCCTTTTGCTGATCATGTATTACAAACAGATCACGGAAGGGTACGAGGATCAAGGGAGCTTTGCCATTATGCAGAAGGTAGGGATGAGCGATAAAGAAATTAAAAGTACCGTCCGCAGACAGATTTTTCTGGTATTTTTCCTGCCGCTGCTGGGGGCGCTGCTGCATACCTTTGCGGGAATGTTCATGGTAGAAGCTCTGATGGGGGTACTGGGTTTGTTTGATGATAGGCTGATTGCGGGATGCTGCGCCGGAATCGCCCTGCTTTTTATCTTGATTTACGGGGTCAGCTATGCAGTGACGGCAAAAACCTATTACCGAATTGTGAGTTGAGAGAGGTGAAAAATGGTTTTCGTTTTGACTTTGCTTGGGCTGTTCTGCCTTGGCTATTTTATCTGTATCGCCTTTTTTGTGGGGCATGGCACAAATTTCTATTTTATCTGGCTGCCCCTTGGAATTGGTGCTCTGTTTCTGGCTTTTCTGCTAAAGAAAGGGTTTTGGGAGAGTCATATTCCCATATGGCTGCGCAGGGGATTTCTTATTTTAATATGTGCAGGGCTCCTGCTTTTTCTTG
>ERZ808028.2004-NODE-2004-length-10715-cov-7.434574_pt1 | contig 10715 bp, 11 predicted proteins | sample MGYA00380184_ERZ808028 | MGnify/ENA primary metagenome ERZ808028 (study PRJEB31490, sample SAMN06133397) | mouse gut metagenome | isolation source: J8_1 | host: mice | place: China: Chengdu | collected 2015-05 ...
GCACCGCCGCGCAGCGGCGGCTTTGCCCTTGACAGGCTGCCCCGGCTGTGCTATGGGTGGCGCGGCGACGGGGGATACATCCAGCAGAGCCTCCGTGGACGAAGCGGGGGAAATGGGCGGGTCCCTTCTGGTCACGGTGTCCAGAAGATATACAAAAACACCGCTCCGTTTTGGCGGAAGCGGTGTTTTGCGTAAGGTTGACAGTCCATTAAATTGTTGTGTTTTTGTATGCTCTTGTTAAGGAAAGATACGCTTTTGGGATCGCTAAATATTCAGGTCCCAAAGACCCGAAGAGAGCGGCAGTCGGTGCGTATTCGCTTTACCTATGATATTAACGGTATCCTGGACGTGGAAGCAGTTAACAAAAATGGCGAAAAGGCCCAGCTGATCCTTCAAAATCAAGAGATGCAGGCCGAAGAGGTAGCCCGGAGGCTTCAGGTCCTGTCCACCCTGAAACTGCATCCCCGGGAACAGGAAATCCCCCGGGCTTTAATCGCCCGGGCGGAACGGCTCTATGTGGCCACTGTGGGCGGTCTGCGGGTACAAGTTTATCGGATGCTGGAGTGGTATCAATCTATTTTAGACCGTCAGGATAGGTTGTTGGTGGCAAAGGCATCCAGAAGAGTGGAACGATTTTTAAATCAAGTGGAGGCATGGATAGGAGACGATGGACTGTTAAACTTCAATTTTAACCTACCCAGTGGCGACGAGGAGGACGAAGAGTAGTGAACTGGCCCTGGAGTGAGTTGGGATTGCCTGGGCCGGCAGATCTAGCGGAAGTACACCGAGCCTATGCTGAACAACTAAAAATGACTCACCCGGAGGAGAACCCGGAAGGCTTTCAGCGTCTCTACAAAGCCTATCAGCAAGCTCGACGCTTGGCCCGACGGAGCGGAATGCATCCTGTCGTGTCTATTCGCCAGACAACCCCGTTGCAGAAAGAACCGTCAAAGGAACCAGGAGACGGGAAGGACCTAGTGGATGTACAGGAGGAACAGGAGTCTGAGAAACGGAAGGAAGAAGGTACGAGCTGGGATTATGAGGAGATATTCGCTCAACTGGCCGACCAACGGGCGCAGAAACGGCAAACACACATTCAGGAACGCCGAGAAATATATTTTGCAAAGCACAGCCTGGCTTCACCTGAAGAGCAGGAACGGCTGGAACAGCAATGGGGCCATTTGGAAAAGGCCATGGCCACAATAGAGGAATTGACTGCCAGCGGTGCGCCCATGTATGGCTGGGTAAGCTTTCTCCACAGCAGTGCTTTTTTCGCTGTAAAGGGAGACAAAGACTTTGTCGCTGCTCTGGAAAGCTTTCTGCGTTGCAACCCTAGTTTGGATGAACAGGTGAGGGGAGAACTGTCCAAAGCGTTTGGATTGCGCCATGGAACGGTGCCGCCTATCTGGCAGGGACTTAACGAGCTGTTGAACGGTGTGACATACAAAACACCTGAGCGGGAAAATAATAAAAAGAGCCGGAGAAGAGTGGCACTTGCTGCTGTTTTAGGTTTCGTAGTGCTGATTCCCGTGATATTTTTGATGGTTTCTCTGGTGATGAAATATGTTTCAGGATTGTATGGAAAAGGGGAGAGGGACCGGCTGTGTCAGTATATGGAGGAGGATTTTGGTCGCGCCATAGAGTCCCGCTGGGAGGGGAGAGCTAATTATGAAAATTTATACGCCCCTTGGGATGAGCCGGAACTTACCTTTATGGCTTGGCCGGAGGGAGAACGGAACTTGGCAGAAGGAGAGCGGGGCTACACTACCAATTATAGTGACGTGATGGTTGCAAAAGAGCTCGATGAGTTTGCCAAGAAGTGGAGCTTTGAGCTGGAGCTGCGCCAGGAAGGTGGCTGCGATGGTGTAATGGGGGTCTATGGAAGTTCGCCAGGAACCTATATCTTAAAGTTGCCCTTATGGGGGGTGGAGGAAGGCCTTGCAGCCCTTGGCGAGCTGATGGAGCAATTAGAAGCTAAAGCCTGGTATCAGGCATTTCCACCATCTTATCAGCTGTGCTTTGCCTATCGGGACTTGAGCTACCTTATCTATACGTCTCAAGGTCCTTTTGATGGTGTCCAGGTGTTGGATTACTATAAAAATGAGATGGGTGGAGATTTGTGTGCTTTTCTGGTGGATAAAAGCGGTTTAGCCTGTGAAGATTTTAACGGAAACGGTTTTCGTTTGGAGTCTTTTGGAACGGTGGAGTTGGCAGGGAAATGCTGGTTTTTGGTCAGTGGTTTAGACCGTACCACAGGAGAAGTACTGCGCCAGTACATTTATAACGGCAGCAGCCTTACCAGCATCCCAGCAGAGCAGTTCAATCCAGATCTGAAAAGTTATGAGCTTAGCGGAGAGCGGTTTGACAGCACGTGGAAGGAGGTACCTCAGTATTTATGGATCACCCGGCGATGATTTTGGTTTCGGGAGGGATTCAATATGAAATTTTGGCAAAAACATGAGGTGGCTATTCGATTTTTCGTATCACTGGTTTTTGCGTGTGTACTGGGTGTCGGGCTGTCGGGGCCGGCCTGGGAAGTCTATACCCGACAACAGGACCTGGGATCTGGCGGCGTAGGCAGTCCGGCTCAGGTAAACACCCCAATAGCCCATTCCATTGCAGAGATGAAAACGCTGGAACGGTTTAATGTCCAAGTGGTACAGATATCCTGGGATGATGTGGAGGGGATTTATCTTCTAGATAAATATTTTAAAATTGTTACACTGGATAGTGGCGAACGGATTGCTATGCGCTACAACATGGAGGCAGACCGTTATGATCCCTCGAAAGCCCTGTGGGAGTCACCGGTAGGTGTTTGGCGGTCGTGGGTGCTGACCGATCAGGAACAGGCCATCTTGAACCGTGAAAACCTTGACTTATCTTCTACGGATTATTACGCAGACATGTTGGGCAATCATGAGTCAGCGATGACACAGGAGGAGTTTTCTATTAGTTTTGAGATACTGGTGTCTTTAATAATGTTGTTGGCGTTTGGTGTAGCTCAGATACTGTGGAAAAGGTGCCAAAAGAGGCGGGAGGAGATTACCCAGCCGAAAAATGACCTTGAACGTTGGCTGGTAGGCACTTATGCTATCTGGGGGCAGTTTTTTGCGGACCTAGTTATGAAGACTAACGATGCAGCTCAAAAGGGCGCTTTCCACATCGGCGCGGTGCCCCGAACTCCAGAGACTGTGCGGCATACCATGGAAATGTTGGATACCAGCTGGGATATCAGCAATTATAAGGAACTGTTGGACACGGTGGAATATATGAGCGCAGGCCCAGGTTTTCAAAACTGTGTAGACCAAGCGGGCCAAGCGTGGGAACTGTGTCGTTCTATGCAGTTGTTGGGCTGTGCTTATTTGGTGGGGTGGTCCGATAGAGCGGAGATGGTTAGCCGGTCTTGTGTGGTGGGAAAGATTATCCAGAATACTTTCCGATCTTGGGATGAACTATGTCAGGGTTTTCTGGATGGGTTTGCATCCTGGAAGTTGTCCAGCGGCATTCATTTGGAGGCAGCTCAAAATGCGGTTCAGCGACGGGCGGATATCTATTGGGCCATAAGGGTGAGAAAAGACAGCCCTTATAACCTACCGTGGCAAATGGAATTGGAACCTGGAAAGTATGACTTGAGCAAATAAACAAGGTTTGAAGAAAAAGCTGCTGGCTGATGCCGTCATATATCTGTTTTATTGTATCTTAAGAGTTTTCCATAGAAAGTTTCAGCAAACACTTGCAAATTATCAACATATTGGGTATACTATATCAGGTTCGACAAAAACTGCAAGGAGGTCATCCCTGACATGGCTCAAATTACAAAGGATACCATTATCGGTGATATTTTGGACATTGCGCCTGATACTGCACCCATTTTTCTTTCGATCGGAATGCACTGTCTTGGCTGTCCGTCTTCCCGAGGAGAGACAGTAGAACAGGCATGTATGGTTCACGGTGTGGATGTGGATGCGCTATTAGAGAAGCTAAATGCCTCTATTGCCTGAAAATCTCTGGAAAAGAGCGGATACTCCGCTCTTTTCCTTTATGTTGAAAAGAACGGGGGAGAGGACATGGACTTGCCACCAAGGCTCCGGGCTATTGCAGAGAAAGTACCTCAAGGTGCCCGTTTAGTCGATATAGGAACTGACCACGGTTTTCTTCCAGTTTGGCTTCTGCTGAACGGCCGAATTAATGCAGCCATCGCTGCTGATTTACGGTCTGGGCCGCTGGAACGTGCAAAAGAGAATGCTCACCGATATGGACAAAGCCCATACATTTCTTTTCGGCTGTGTGACGGATTATCGGGTGTCTCGGCTGATGAAGTAGATACTGTGGTGATTGCCGGAATGGGCGGAGAGACAATTGCTGGGATTTTGGAGGCAGCGCCTTGGACCCATCAGAATAAGTTACTGCTTTTACAGCCTATGACTGGCACGTCTCGCCTTCGCCAATGGCTTCAGACTCATGAATACGCAATTCTGGATGAAACATTAGTCTGTGAAGGAGATAGACTTTATAGTGTATGGACTGTCAAAAACGGAATGATGCAGCCGTTTTCTCCGGCCGAACTGTGGGCAGGTGTAAACAACAATAGTCCTCTTCGAATGGAGTATCTAAATATAGTAGAAAAAAAAGCCGAAAAAGTTTTGCAAGGACACATGGCGGCTCAGCAGTTGGATGGAGCATTTATTGCCCAAATGAAAGAAGTAATCGATGGATTGAGGGAGATGAAAAAGGAGCTGAACTTATGACAACAGTGGAAAATGTATTTGCTTTTTTACAAGAAAAGGCGCCGTTCGAGCTGCAAGAAGGATTTGATAATGCGGGATTTTTAGTGGGCCGGGGAGATGCTTCTGTCAGTAAAATTTTGATATCTTTGGACATTACAGAACAAGTAGTACAAGAGGCCAGTGAACAGGGTGCCCAGCTTATAGTGTCCCACCATCCTTTGATTTTTGGCGGAATTAAATCCATTACGGACAAAACGAGTACTGGATGTTGCTTGCTGGATTTGGCCGAACATGGAATCGCCGCTATTTGTGCCCATACCAATCTGGATGCAGTGGAAGGGGGTGTCAACGATGCGCTGGCTTTGCGTCTTGGTTTGGCCGATATTGCGCAATTAAAACAAATAGGTACGGATAGTCAGGGACGAGCCTACGGCATTGGTCGGATAGGCTGTGTACCGGAACAACCCTTATACGATTTTGCTATGGCAGCGAAACGTTTGTTGGGGGCAAATGGTATCCGTTTGGTCGATGGCGGAAAACCGGTTCACTTTGTAGCCGTTGGAGGAGGGGCTTGTGCCGAATTTATGACAGATGTTCTGGCACAAGGCTGCGACACTTTTGTCACCTCTGACGTGAAGTATCATCAATTTTTAGAGGCCCGTGCTTTAGGCCTCAATCTGCTGGATGCAGGACACTTTCCAACAGAACAAGTAGTCTGTTCTGTTCTGCAGGATTGGTTGTCTAAACGTTTTCCTCAAGTGTTTGTATCCATTTCACGTAGACACACAGAGGTATTTTCTTACCTTTAATTCGGTATGAACCGGTCCTTGGCCTCATATGGTTGCAACGAGGAGGGACTGGCTAATGAAACGTGATATTTTGCTGCTAATGCTGTGTTTGTGCATTCTAGGTGGGGTGAAATGGCTGGAGAGCAGGCAATCAGTACCTGCTATAGCTGTTTCAGAAAATAAAAGTGATTGTACACTGGTTTTAGATGCTGGACATGGCGGGGAAGATGGCGGGGCTAGTACCACAGCAGGCGACAAAGAAAGTGACATCAATTTGGCGATAGTACTAAAAACTCAGGCGCTGATGACCTTTTTAGGGACTGAACCTAGACTGACTCGGAATATGGACCGTTCATTGCACAACGCAGAAGCCAAAACTATCCATGAAAAAAAGGTGTCTGACTTAAAAAACAGGGTAACTATGATAGAAAATATCCCCAATGCAGTTCTTATTAGTGTACACCAAAATCACTTTACAAATTCAAAATATGCCGGAGCTCAAATCTTTTTCAGCACCGGCGAAGTCAATCGTCAGTGGGGAGAATATGCTCAAGGTATACTGCGACAAGTATTGGACCCAAACAATAGCCGAAAGGCTAAACGAATACCAGATGGTATCTATCTTTTTGAACATGTCAGTTGTCCAGCTATTTTGGTGGAGTGTGGCTTTTTAAGCAATGCCGAGGAGGCAGCGTTACTCCTTACTAATACCTATCAAAAAAAGATGGCCATGGCGTTGGCAGGAACATATTTTTTTAAAGCTTCAATGACCCCATAGTTAGGGAGGGAACTTATATGGCAAAGGCCAAATTTTTATTTTACTGTACAGACTGTGGAAACGAAACTTTAAAGTGGCAGGGGAAATGTCCTGCCTGTGGAGCTTGGAATACCATTGTAGAACAGCCTGTAAAAGATATAAAGAAGAAAGGGTCCATTGCTGTAACCACCGGATTGAGGATACATCGGCCCAAACCGATGTCAGAGGTGGAGGCAGTGGATGAACTTCGCTTCAACACTGGGATGAATGAGTTGGACCGAGTACTGGGCGGAGGTGCGGTAAAGGGATCTTTGGTATTGGTTGGTGGTGCGCCAGGCATAGGAAAATCTACTCTAATGTTACAAATATGTGACAATTTGTGCCGATTTTCCGATGTTTTATATGTATCAGGGGAGGAGTCCGAACGGCAAATCAAGTTGCGTTCTCAACGGTTGGGTATTCGCGAGGCGGGACTTTACCTTTATTCAGAGACCAACTTGGATGATATTGTGTCCGCAGTTCAGGAGAAAAAGCCTGATATCCTCATTGTAGATTCAATTCAGACCATTTATAACGGGGATTCCAGTTCTTCGCCGGGCAGCGTAGCACAGGTGAAGGAATGCACAATGGCTCTGATGCATTTGGCTAAGGGAATGGGAATTACAGTCTTTGTTGTGGGCCATATCAACAAGGAGGGGTCACTAGCCGGCCCCAAAGTTCTGGAGCATATGGTGGATTGTGTGCTCCATTTTGAAGGGGAGGAGCACAATTCCTACCGTATTTTGCGGGCGGCAAAGAACCGCTTTGGGGCTACCAATGAAATAGGTGTGTTTGAGATGGGGGACCAAGGGCTGGTTGAAGTACCGAACCCATCGGAGGCCATGCTGTCTGGACGACCGAAAAATATGCCTGGTTCCTGTGTTACCTGCGTAATGGAGGGAGTGAGGCCGGTATTAGCAGAAGTTCAGGCACTGTTGTCACCGTCAGTTTATGGGAACTCCAGGCGTACTAGTAATGGTTTTGATTATAACCGTGCTATGATGATGTTGGCGGTATTGGAAAAACGGGGAGGATTGGCACTGTCTGGTTGTGATTTCTATGTCAATGTTATTGGCGGTCTGACTTTGGATGAACCTGCTGCTGACCTGGCCCTGATTGTGGCGCTGGCATCCAGTTTTCGGGACAAGCCCGTACCCTTTGACCTGGCGGCCATCGGGGAGGTGGGACTCACCGGGGAACTGCGCTCGGTGAACGCCGTCAACCAGCGGCTCAGCGAGGTGCGGCGGCTGGGATTCACAAAATGCCTGGTTCCAGCCAAAAGCAGCGGAAAGCTGGCGGCGCCCACAGGATTAGATCTGATCCGGGTGGGCAATATCCGTGAGGCCATCGCTGTGCTGGTTTGATAGCCGGGGCGTAAAATTGAGACAGGTATCGTTGGGAGCCGCCTGTCCCGCAGACTGGGCCTGGGCTAACGTACACAGGCCCTCGTTTTGAAACCTGCAATTTTGCGTACATGGGATGAAGCTCATCATAATCACCTGAAACACAATTTTACTGTAGAGCATATGAGGAAGGGGGTCTGGGCTGGCACACACTCAACTCAACAAAATAAAAATTTTGTTGAGTTGAGTGGAGGGTAACCTGACTTATTTTGCCGTCTGGAGCGTTTTGGTCGTTTGAGACCATTGACTTTGGACCTATGCGCTCCGGCTGGGTTCTGCTTTAGTTTACCCAAGTGTCCGCATGTTATGATTCGGACTGGTCGGCCTGTATTATGACGGACTATCGTTTGGAGGCTCCGCCCATTCTGCGGGACTTTTTAACTTATCACGAAACCATTCAAGGACACTCTAAAAAAACTGTAGATGAATATTTTCTCGATTTACGTACATTCTTCCGCTATATCAAAATTGAAAAAGGCCGAGCTCCACGTTCGACGCCACTAGATGAGATTTCCATTGATGACGTGGATTTGGCGTTGGTGAAATCGGTGTCTTTGACAGATGTTTACGCATTTCTCAGTTTTCTAAGCCGGGATCGGGTGAAACATGCCAATGGACCTAGCGCCAGGTATGGGCTGGAAGTCTCTTCTAGAGCCAGAAAAGTGGCTACAATCCGTTCATTTTACAAATATTTAGTATTAAAAGCGAAGTTGCTAAATGAAAGCCCGATTCAGGAGCTGGATTCTCCCAAAATTCGGCAGACTCTGCCGCGCTATCTGACCCTGGATGAGAGCATCCAGCTTCTGGAATCCATCGACGGGGAAAACGCGGAACGGGATTTCTGCATCATCACCCTGTTTTTGAACTGCGGCATGCGGATCTCCGAGCTGGTGGGGCTGAATCTTTCCGACATCCGGGGCGACCGCATCCGTGTGCTGGGTAAAGGCAATAAGGAGCGTATCATCTATCTCAACGCCGCCTGTCAGAACGCCATTGAGGACTGGCTGGAGGTGCGCTCCCACTCCGGCGCGGCAGATCCCTACGCCTTGTTCATCTCCCGCAAGCACACCCGGCTTACAAAAGACGGAGTTCATTACATGCTCAAGCAGCGCTTCACCGCCGCAGGACTGGACAGCAGCAAATACTCCGCCCATAAGCTGCGCCACACCGCCGCCACCTTGATGCTGCAAAACGGCGTGGACGTACGCACCCTTCAGGAGGTGCTGGGACATGAGCACCTGAACACCACCCAGATATACACCCATGTAGACAGCGACGCCCTGCAAAACGCCGCTCAGTCCAATCCGCTGGGGCAGATCAAGGCCAAACGCCGGGGGCGGCCACCGAAACAGAAGGAAGATTGAATATTAAGATGAGGTAAAGCATGTTGGTATCACAGATAACAAAAGAAGATTTAACAAATGATGTGATAGATCGTCTTTTATTTGAAAGCTTGAATGACAATGGAGCAAATGTTGACTGTATTATTGTTTTGGGGAGTTTAAAAGCAGCAGAATATAGGGTCCCTGTAGCGGCTGAGGCGTTCTTTTCAGGAAGATCTGAAAAGATTTTGTTGTGTGGGGGAAAAATAAGAAACTTTTCAAGTGAAAGTATGTCAGAAGCAGATAATATGTATCAAAAAGCCTTGAAATTAGGAGTCCCCGAATCAAGCATTATTATTGAAAAAAGTTCTCAAAATACAATAGAAAACATATTATGTTCATTGTTAGAATTACAACGTTCAATGTGGCTGAATGAAGTAAAAAGCGTATTGCTGGTGACAACGACATATCATATGCGTCGAAGTTTGCATATAGCAAGATATCTGTTTCCGTCTCATATCAGCGTATATCCTTGCCCGGCAGATGATACAACAACGAAAAGGGACAATTGGATGAATACACTGGAAGGAATCGACAGAGTAAAGAATGAGGCATTGAACATTGTAAGATGTGTGAATAATGGAGTAATTCCTGATTTCGAAATATAAGAGATAAAACAAATTCTCAATGAAAATAAAGCGGCAAAAGCGCGGAGAGCCTCAGCTCTCCGCGCCGTTGTCTGTCCTTCCCTGCCCGTTATTAGTCCCGTTTGTCACTTTGAGCGCCCCCACGATGTGGAGGAACCGCCACTCCACCACATTCTGATAGCTGTCCAACGGCCGATAGTCGGCGTCGTTGGAATGGGCTGCAATGAGTATGTTGTCCGGCCTAGGTACGGCCCCCACCGATACAATCACCGGTGTGTGGGCGAACACGCCTCCACTGGTCTCAAATCGGAGCTGGACAAAATCGCCGGGCCGCAAAAAGTTCATGTGCACCTGGATGCCCACCGGGCCGTCCGTGGGCTGGGGCCGGGTCATAAAGTCCCAAAAAAACTGCACCCCCGTCCAGGAGGGCGAACGGTCATTGGCATCAATGTAATACCAGCCGAATTCCGGGGTGAAATTCATGATGCCAGTGCCCGCATACAGGCACTGGGACGCGAAATTGGTACAGTCGCCGCCGATCTCGCTGAAATCATAGAAGGCCGGATTGCGGGTGTAGGCCCATTTGTGGGCGTAGGCCACCGCCGCCCGGCGGTTGTATGGGAGCAGCTGAATCATGCTGCCTCTCCCCCTTTCCCAATATTTTACGCCCGCCGTCATTTTGTTGACACCAGCCGGAGAAATTTTCCCCGGTTTTGTCAGTTTTGACTTGCAGAAGCTGGTACTTTTACTTGCTTTTTCCCTCATATAATGTTAAAATCATAACGGAAACTACCAAAATTAAATTTTGATAAGGAGTTGGACAATTATGCCACTGGTTACCTCGACCGAAATGTTCAAGAAGGCCTACAACGGCGGTTACGCCGTGGGCGCGTTCAACGTCAACAACATGGAGATCGTCCAGGGTATCACCGAGGCCTGCCGTGAGGAGAAGGCCCCCGTCATCCTCCAGGTGTCCAAGGGCGCCCGGGCCTATGCCAACCACACCTATCTGGTGAAGCTGGTGGAGGCCGC
>ERZ808028.2007-NODE-2007-length-10702-cov-3.553882_pt1 | contig 10702 bp, 11 predicted proteins | sample MGYA00380184_ERZ808028 | MGnify/ENA primary metagenome ERZ808028 (study PRJEB31490, sample SAMN06133397) | mouse gut metagenome | isolation source: J8_1 | host: mice | place: China: Chengdu | collected 2015-05 ...
AATGTATTGACAAAAATACCACACAAACGTACAATAAAATTACAATTAAAACCTAATCGGTTATAACATTTTCACAAAAAGGAGGGTTCATTATTATGAAGAAGCGTAAAATTACGGCACTGTTAATGAGTTTGGTTATGGTATGTTCCCTTACTGCCTGCGGCGGTAAAGACACCAGCACAAGCCAGCCCGAGCCGGCTCCTGCTCCGGCAGACAATACGGCAGCGCAGGACACGGCAAATCAGGATTCGGCAGAACCTGCTGCATCCGGAGACGCTGCACAGGCAGCAGACATCACCCTGTGGACATATCCGGTCGGCAGCTGGGGTGACTCAGCTACTGTAGACGCTCTGATTGCAAACTTTAATGCGGTATATCCGGATATCCACGTAACGGTTGAGTATTTGGATTACACGAACGGCGATGATCAGATTAACACTGCGATTGAAGGAAACCAGGCGCCTGACATTGTACTGGAAGGACCTGAAAGATTGGTAGCAAACTGGGGCGCAAGGGGACTGATGGTAGACCTTGCGGACCTGTGGACGGACGACGCAAAGGCAGCGATTTATAACTCCGTAGAAAGTGCCTGCAAGAGCAGCGACGGTGTATATTATGAGTATCCCCTATGTATGACAGCACATACGATGGCTATCAACAGAGACATTTTTGAGGCTGCAGGTGCACTTCAGTACATAGACGAAGCAAGCGGCACATGGACAACAGAGGATTTCCAAAAGGCAGTCCAGGCAGTATATGATAGTGGTCATAAGAACGTCGGCGCCGTTTACTGCAGCGGCCAGGGCGGTGATCAGGGAACACGTGCACTTATCAACAATCTGTACGGCGGAACCTTTACCAATCCCGAGCATACGGAATATACGGCAAACAGCCCTGAGAACATCAAGGCGCTTGAGCTGTTAAAGAGCATGGACGGTATTAACTTTGACGCTTCCATCGCGGGCGGCGATGAGGTGAATATGTTCTGTAACGGAACGTTCGCAGTGGCATTCTGCTGGAATGCAACGCAGGAAAAGAATAACATGGAGCAGGGAAACATTAATTTTGACGTGCTTCCGATGGCATTCCCGTCAGAAAACGGCGAACCGCAGCTTTGCGGCGGTATTTGGGGCTTTGGTATCTTTGACAACGGCGACGCTGCAAAGATTGCCGCTTCAAAGACATTTATCGACTTTATGGCAAACGACGAGACGCAGGCTGCCCTGAGTGTAAAGGCTTCCAACTTCTGGCCTGTAAAGGACCTTGGAAACATTTATGAAGGCGATGAGCTGATGTCAGAATACGCGAAATTTATCCCTTACATGGGTGACTACTATCAGGTTGTAGGCGGATGGTCTGAGGCTCGTACTGCATGGTGGAATATGCTCCAGCAGGTTGGCTCAGGCACAGATGTGAGCACGGCAGTAGAAGAATTTGTCACGACTGCAAATACCGCAGCGGCAAAATAACGTTTCCTATCACTCTAGCTAAAATAATTTGACTGTAGATTTGCGCCCCTTCCCGCGCATGGGGAGGGGCGTTTCCTTATCAAATGAACTGTCAGAAAGGAGGATTTTTATGGCAAAACAAAATCCCATGAGCAAGGCGCTTGTCCGCAGGGAAACCATTGCGGGCTACGCATTTATGCTCCCGAGTCTCATCTTTTTTTTAGGGTTTGTGGTTTATCCGATGATACAGTGTGTTTATACAAGCTTCTTTGACGCGACCATGAACCGGGAAGATATTTTTATTGGTCTTGCCAATTACAAAGAATTGTTTCAGGACAAAACATTTCTCGGAGCGCTGAAAAACACGGTGGTTATCGTTATTGTTTCCGTACCGGTTACCTGCATATTTTCCCTGTGGGTAAGCTCGGTGATTTATGACCTAAAGGGATTTGCGTGCTCCGCATTTCGTTGTATCTTCTATCTTCCGGTGGTAACAGGCTCCGTTGCCGTTGCCGTTGTATGGAAATGGATGTTTAACAATTATTATGGTATTTTTAATTACATCGGCACAAATACGGGACTTATCGAACAAAATATCAACTGGCTGGGGGATGAACGGTTCGCACTTGGCTGCATTATCCTCATTCTTCTGACAACCTCCGTTGGTCAGCCGATTGTCCTTTATGTATCGGCATTAAACAACGTGGACCAGTCCCTCGTGGAGGCTGCGGAAGTGGACGGAGCGACCAAGTTCCAGTGTTTTTGGAAGATTAAGTGGCCGCAGATTATGCCTACTACGCTCTACATCCTTGTCATCACGACAATCAACAGTTTCCAGTGCTTTGCCCTAATTCAGCTTTTGACAAGCGGCGGACCTAACCACAGCACGGACACAATTATGTACTACATTTACTACAATGCGTTTAAACTGTACCGTTACGGCTACGGAAATGCGATGGGCGTTGTGCTTGCAATTATGATTGCCCTGCTCTCCGCTTTGCAGTTTAAGATGGCTGAAAGCAAATAGGAAAGGGGGAACTGAATATGAAAAATAAGCAGACGAAACATGTAGATGTTTACAAAATAATATCTGTCATTATTATTGCAATTTTAGCATTCGCATTTGCCTTTCCGCTCTACTGGATTATTATCGGCTCATTCAAGACATCTGCGGCAATCAATTCCGCAACACCGCAATGGTGGCCCGAGGAGTGGGTGCTTGACAACTACAGAAAGCTTTTCAGCAAACAGACGGCGGAGCTTTGGGAAATCAGTATTCCGTTTACCTCCGTCAGCTTTGCCGGACCGACCGTTCCTGCGGCAATCCGCTGGCTCTTGAATACGGTATTTATGGCTGTGGCATCGATGATTTTGACCTGTGCCACTTCCGCGATGGCAGGATATGCATTGGCAAAAAAGCGTTTTGTCGGACGCACGCTTCTGTTCTCGCTTATCGTGTGTGCAATGGCGCTGCCAAAACAGGTTATCTTAATCCCGCTTCTTCGTGAAATGGCTTCATTGGAACTGTACAATACGATATGGGCAGTTATCTTCCCGATTGTGGGCTGGCCCTTCGGCGTCTTTTTGATGAAGCAGTTTGCGGAAGGCATTCCGGGTGAGATGATGGAGGCGGCAAAAATTGACGGCGCGGGCGAATGGAAAACATTTTACACGATTGCGCTTCCGCTGATTAAGCCGGGTATCGGTGCACTGGCAATCTTTACCTTTATCAATTCATGGAATGACTACTTTATGCAGTTGATTATGCTTACCAGCACCAAGAACCTGACCATTTCACTTGGTATTGCAAAGCTGCAGGCGGAAAATGCGACTGATTTCGGTCTGATTATGGCAGGTGCGGCTTTGGCGGCAATTCCGATTATCGTCGTATTCCTGATATTCCAAAAGTATTTTACAAAGGGAATTACAATGGGTGCCGTTAAAGGTTAATATAAGGTTTGGGACGGAGGTTTTCTATGATTTATACGGAAATAAAAAACATAGGCAGATACCGCGGCATAGATGAACATTTGGATAAAGCGATTGATTATCTGTGCATGCACCCTTTGGACGGACTTGAGGCAGGACATTATGACATTGACGGAAATTTAGTCTACATGAACGTATTTGATTATGAAACAATTCCCGAGAAGGGCGCATTTTTTGAGGCGCATAAGAAATACGCAGACATTCATATGACTGTGACAGGCGAGGAAATCGTCGGCGTTTCCGATATGTCAAAGGTATCTGTCAAGTCTTTCGATGAAGAGAAAGATCTTATAGAAGTGAACGGAACGATAGAACATTACATAAAGCTGATACCGGGAAAGGCGCTGATCACCCTGCCCGAGGACGCGCATATGGTGAAGCTTGCCGCGGGCAGTCCGTCGGCAGTGAAAAAAGCTGTGATAAAGGTTTATATCGGATAACAAAACATTAAGAAAGGAGCACGGTTATGAATATGAGAGATATTGGAAAATATCAGGGAATCATTCCTGCGTTCTATGCCTGTTATGGCGAAAATGGCGAGGTTGACGAGGGGCGCGTGGAGCAGCTTACGGATTATATGGTAAGAAAAGGCGTAAAGGGTGTATATGTCGGCGGTTCTTCGGGCGAGTGTATCTATCAGAGCGTCGACGACCGGAAACGGACACTGGAACGCGTGGTAAAATCCGGTGCGGGAAAACTGACAATCATTGCCCATGTGGCGTGCAACAACACGGCGGACAGCCGGGAACTTGCAGCCCATGCGCAAAGTTTAGGCGTGGACGCTATCGCGGCAATTCCCCCGATTTATTTCCATTTGCCGGAGTATGCAATCGCACAGTATTGGAATGACATTTCGGACGCGGCGCCTGACACGGATTTTATTATCTATAACATCCCCCAGCTTGCAGGGGTGGCGCTGACAATGCCGCTGTTTCACGAGATGAAGAAAAACCCCAGGGTGGCTGCCGTAAAAAACAGCTCTATGCCGACGCAGGATATTCAGCTGTTTAAGGCGGAAGGCGGCGAGGGCTTCGCCGTTTTGAACGGCCCCGACGAGCAGCTTGTGGCAGGTCTTGCGATTGGCGCGGACGGCGGAATCGGCGGTACGTATGGCGTTATGCCGGAGCTTTACCTCAAAATCATGGAGCTGGTAAAAGCCGGAAAGCTTGAGGATGCAAGGAAGGTGCAATATGCGGCGAATGAGGTGATTTATGCGATGTGCGCATGCCACGGAAATTTATATGGCGTTATCAAGGAGATTTTAAAGATTCGTGAAGGCATTGATATTGGCGGCGTCCGCAAGCCGCTGCCGTCGCTTATTCCGGACGATATGGCGCAGGTGAAAAAATGTGCGGACATGATTGATAAGGCTATAAGTCAACTTGCATAAGAAAGGGGTAAAGCCATGAAAAAAGAAGCGTTATTTGAGCAAATGAAGGGAAAAGTAATTGTGTCCTGCCAGGCTGTTCCCGGTGAACCTTTGTATGTGGAAGAAAAATCAATTATGTATCTGATGGCAAGAGCCGCAAAACAGGCAGGCACACCCGTTATACGCACCAGCAGTATCCGTGATGTTACAGCGATTAAGGAGGAAACCGGACTTCCGGTTATCGGGTTAATCAAGGTACAGTATGACGGCTTTGAGAGCTATATTACACCGACCATGAAAGAGGTTGACGCGCTTGTGGAAGCAGGCTCCGACGTGATTGCGCTTGACTGCACCAATCAAAAGCGCGGGGACGGAAAAAGCATTAGCGAATTTATCACGGAGGTGCGCAGGAAATATCCTGATGAAATTTTGATGGCGGATATTTCCACTTATGAGGAAGGCGTCAACGCATGGAAGCTTGGAGTGGACATTGTAGGCACTACGATGAGCGGATATACGCCGTACTCTCCAAAGCTTGACGGACCGGATTATGAGCTTGTGAAAAAATTATCATCGACGGTTGACATTCCGGTCATTGGCGAAGGAAGGGTACACAGTCCTGAACAGGCAGTGGAAATGCTGAATGCAGGAGCATTTGCGGTTGTTGTAGGCGGTGCGATTACAAGACCTCTTGAGATTGCGCAGCGGTTTATAAAGGCGGTTGAGAGCAGATGATAAAGAAACATATTGTATGCTTTGGTGATTCCAATACACACGGCTATTGTGCCGTTACGAACGGACGGTTTGACGAAGACGAACGGTGGTGCTGTTTATTACAGAAAATGCTTGGAAATGAATACCTTGTCATTGAGGAGGGTTTGAGCGGACGCACGACATCTTTTACGGACCCGATTCATGAGGGGCTGAACGGGCTTGACTATATTTATCCGTGTCTGATGAGTCATGAACCTGTTGATTTACTGGTGATTATGCTGGGCACAAACGACACCAAGGAGCGGTTCGGCGCTTCGCCGGCGTGCATTGCACTGGGATTGAAGCGTTTGATTGACAAGGCGGTATCGACTAGAGACTGTTGGAATAAAGCAACGGCAAATATTCTTATTGTGTCACCGCAGAACATAGACAACCGGTATGAAACATCCAACGTCGGTGAAACAATGGGACGGGGGTGCGCCGAAAAATCAGAAGGACTGGCAGAAAAGTTTGCAGAGATTGCACAACTTACGGGCTGCCACTTTATGGATGCCGACAAAGTGATTACGGCGCCTGTTAATGATATTGATTATATGCATCTGACATTGGAGGGACACAGACAGCTTGCCGAAGCACTTGCTAAGAAAATTACGGAATTATTCGTTTTATAACCCCCCTAAATTTTGGAGACGGCCGTCCGGCTGCGCGTTATTTTGCAACCGGACGGCTGTTTCTTTGTTTGGGATTTCTCTTATCAGAAAGCCTTTCTCCAAAAGCCGCTCCTTCCAAATTTATGGCACTGCGATATAATGGCACTCTTTTACCGCACGCACCGTCTTTAACGTCAGCAGTTCCAAATCATTCTCTCTTGTAAAAATATGGCTATTATTTTTTTGAAAAGTAGATTATAATAAAAAAGAAGTAACAAAAGAAACAGAAAGGAGTACTTATTTATGGGGTTATTTTTGCAGACAGCAATCATACCCGATTGCAATGAAGCAGCGGTAAGAGATACCGTAGCGTCCGTGGCGAAAAAATATTCCCGGCAATTTGAAACGGCAGACGGTAATACAGCATCGGAATATCACATCATTGACTTAATTCCGGATGCCTGCCAGTACTATACATATGAAAAAGGAGTGGGCGTTTTATTTAACGAGGACTGCATGGGCTATGAGTCGCTTGCATGCGCAATGTCGGAAGAATTGAGAAAAGCCGTCCTGCTTCTATACATATACGATGGCGATTATTGGGGATACTTTTTATATGACAAGGGGTTGGAAATTGACCGCTTTGTCCCAATGCCTGACTATTTTGAAAAAGTTACGCAAGACGAAACAGCGCAAATAAAAGGTAATGCCGGTATTATTGCAAAGTATTTTCATGTGGATAAAGCTTCCATTGAAAAGTATCTTGTATTTTGGACGGGAAGCATGCAGAGAAACTACAGTGAAAAAGCGTACGCGGATGATGAATTTGGGCAGTGTGAAGATTGGCAGATGGCGGATTTTATGAAGAAATTAGGCTATCCGTACGAGTGGTAGGCAGCCCTGACATTTAAGATTATAATTTAGAAGCGGACGCTAAAACGCTTCACAACGGAGAATAATGTGAAATTTTAATTTCACACGGCAAATGTATGCCTGCGCCCAAATTCGCAGGCACTGACTAGAATGGAGGGTTTTATGGGATTTTTAACAGGAAAGACCGCAATTATTACAGGCGCTGGAAGGGCTGTTTTAAGTGACGGCAGATGCGGCTCTATCGGCTACGGAATTGCGACAGCGTACGCAAAAGAAGGCGCAAATTTGGTAATCACAGGACGAAACGTGAAGAAACTGGAGGATGCAAAAGAAGAGCTGGAGCGGCTCTACGGCATTCAGGTTCTTATCGTTCAGGCAGACGTCAACGCAGGTGCGGACAACGAAGCAGTTGTTGCAAATGTTGTGAAGCAGGCAATTGACACCTTTGGAAGCATTGATGTTTTGATTAACAATGCACAGGCTTCCGCTTCCGGCGTGCCTTTGGCGGAGCATACGACGGAGCAGTTTGACCTTGCGCTCTATTCGGGACTGTACGCGGCGTTTTATTATATGAAGGCGTGCTACCCCTATTTGGCAAAGGCGAAGGGTTCCGTGATTAATTTCGCTTCCGGCGCCGGACTGTTCGGCAATTTCGGACAGTGCGCTTACGCGGCGGCAAAAGAGGGTATCCGCGGTCTGACGCGTGTTGCGGCGACAGAATGGGCAAAGGACGGAATCAATGTCAATATTATCTGTCCGCTCGCATGGACGGCGCAGTTGGAGCAGTTTGAGAAAGCATACCCCGATGCGTTTAAGGCGAATGTAAAGATGCCTCCGGCAGGACACTACGGCGACTCGGAATTGGAAATCGGACGTGTATGCGTACAGCTCGCATCACCGGATTTCAAGTATCTGACAGGCGAAACACTGACGCTGGAGGGCGGTATGGGATTAAGACCGTAATACAAAAAGGAACCGAAAGGTTCCTTTTTATTCTCCTCCATTTCCGTTTTCCGATAATGCAAAGGTACCCGCAATTGCGTGTATCTGCACGCCATAGCCTTCCTGCGCATCAATAGGATAGCGGGAGCAGACGCCCCATGTATCTGTACCCGCCGCCTTTAACTCGACACCGTAAATCGTTTCCCCGTCCTGCCGGAACATCCTGTCATTGATGAGCGCATAGCCTTTATCCAGCAGTTCTTTTTGTGCCTCGTCATAAGACCTGCGTTCCATGCGGACAGTCCAAAGCCGGACGTCATCGTTGTTCCATGCAGTCCATGCATCATAGATGCACGTTTTCCATTCTTCGTCTATATCTTCCCAGTTTTCAAAATCCGAAGGATACCACTCCCCGTCGGGCAGGTAAATCATATATCCGTTTCCTTCTGCAATTACGGCAGCCACTTCATATTCTTCTCCTTCCAAAGAAAATGTCAGTGTCGGCGTCTCTTCCCGTACATTATCCGGAACGTCCGCGTCAGCCGTCACTTTCTCCTTCTGTTGAAACGGCTCTGTTTCAACGAATGTGTCATTTGACAGTTCTTCCTTCTCCCCGAATTGTTTTGGCGCCTCCGATTCCGGTTTGCTTGTGGCAGTGCACCCTATTGTCATTCCCAATCCGATTGTTAAAAGAATGACAAACAATAAGATACCGATACCGTTTTTCTTTCTATTTTTGCGTAAAATATTTTGAAACCGTTTCTTCATCACTTTTTTCCCTCCGTAAAATTGTGTGGACAGCACGGTCCGTTTCGTGCATTGCTTATGGATCGTGGATAACAGCGTTTCGGTGTAGGCTTTGCGCTGCGCATAATCTGCGCCCTGCGTTACGCGCTCGTCACAGGACAGCTCCATGTCAACAGTTGCCTCTTTTCGCATCAGCCAAATAAGCGGATTAAACCAGTGAACTGCATTTGCCGTTGTCAAAAGCAGCTTCAGACAGACGTCCCCCCGTTTTAAATGCACAAGTTCGTGCTTTAGGATAAAATACAGCTCCTCCGCGCTGTATTCTTCGTCCGGCAAAACAATGACCGCACCAAAAAATCCGAGCATCATGGGGCTTGCAGCGTCGGCAGATGCGATTGGCACAACACTGCGCTTTATTGCAAGCTCCTGTTTTAATTGCATTAATTGGCATAAAATGCGGTGGTCTTTTATCACTGCTCCCGTTCTGAACAACCGTCTTTTGTACCGCATGTAGCTTATCAGGTGAAAGCCGATAAAGCAAAGAGCGCCTGCTGCAATGTTTGCAGCGCAGTACGTATATCCGTGCCGCTAAAAGGAAGGAGCAGGCGTACTGCCAAAAAAAGCCAAATCCAGTATTTCCATTTTGCGGCATAGCGCTTGTTGATAAACGGTGTCAGTGCAATCAGCATGACAGTAATCCATAGCCTTTTTGTATATGTTTCATTCGTCCTCTTTTGCCCATCCGTACGCGTATTTAACCGCCTTTTTCCACCCTTTAATCCTCGCGGCTCTGTCTGCTTCTTCCAGGGAAGGAATGAAATCGCAGTCGGTTTCCCAATTTTTGCGAACTTCTTCTTTATCTGCCCAATAACCCACGGCAAGCCCTGCAAGATATGCCGCGCCCATTGCTGTTGTTTCCACGCATTGCGGACGAATAACCGGAATGTTGGCAATATCCGCCTGTGTCTGCATTAAAAAGCCGTTCGCACTTGCACCGCCGTCTACCTTTAATGATGTAATTTTAATTTTTGAGTCCGCCTCCATTGCAGCGAGCACGTCATTCACCTGATATGCAATGGAATCCAATGCCGCACGGATAATGTGGCACTTGTTGACACCGCGTGTAATACCGACAATCGTTCCTCTCGCATATTGATCCCAGTACGGTGCACCCAGACCAGTAAACGCCGGAACAACATAACAGCCGTTGGTGTCCGCAACTTTCTTTGCCATGTACTCCGAATCCGCTGCCGAATCAATAATGCGCAGCTCGTCACGCAGCCATTGTATCACCGCACCTGCAACAAAAATCGAGCCTTCCAACGCATAGTTGACCGTTCCGTCAATCCCCCATGCAATCGTCGTCACCAAGCCGTTATCGGAAAACACTGGTTTTTCGCCTGTATTCATTAACAGGAAACAACCGGTTCCATATGTATTTTTTGCCTCTCCCGCAGTAAAACAGGTCTGCCCAAACAGCGCCGCCTGCTGGTCGCCCGCTGCGCCTGCAATCGGAATTGCGCCGCCAAGAAATGACGGGTCCGCCTCCCCGTAAACGCAGCTTGAAGGTTTCACCGTAGGAAGCATACATCTAGGAATATTCAGCTCGGCAAGGATTTCGTCGTCCCACTCCAGCGTGTTGATGTTAAAGAGCATGGTGCGGGATGCGTTGGAGTAGTCCGTGACGTGGACTGCGCCTTTTGTAAGTTTCCAAATGAGCCATGTTTCGACCGTTCCAAACAGCAGGTCGCCGTTTTCGGCTTTTTGCCTTGCGCCGGGCACGTTGTCGAGTATCCATTTGACTTTTGTCGCCGAAAAGTATGCGTCAATGACAAGTCCTGTTTTTTGCTTGAATGTTTCGGTCAGTCCTTTTTCTTTGAGGGCATCACATATCTTGGAGGTCCGTCTGCACTGCCATACGATAGCATGATGAACGGGAACACCAGTGTGCCTGTCCCATACGATGGCGG
>ERZ808028.2009-NODE-2009-length-10696-cov-4.933421_pt1 | contig 10696 bp, 14 predicted proteins | sample MGYA00380184_ERZ808028 | MGnify/ENA primary metagenome ERZ808028 (study PRJEB31490, sample SAMN06133397) | mouse gut metagenome | isolation source: J8_1 | host: mice | place: China: Chengdu | collected 2015-05 ...
GATTCCAGGGGGAAAGAAACTGATCTACACCCACCTCTCGATGCCCCTGACCGCACTGACAGAACTGCGCGCAAGAGGCGAGGCGGAAAACGATGAGCGCCTGACCACTCTGGCGGATATCGTGGATGCCCATCAGGGATTATGGTGTCCTGAAGCGGAGGAATATCTGCTGGCAAACTTTATCGAAAAATAATAACCGGGGACTCCGGTCTGTGAGTCTCTTGGTTCAGACCGGAGGAACTTATATGGATTCAATGGAAACACGCAGAAATGCTATTGTAGATTTGATCAACGAAAACGGAACCGTCAGCTTTTCCCAGCTGAAGGATGCCTTTCCCAACGTGTCGGAGATGACGTTGCGCACGGACCTGAAGCTTTTGGATGAGGCAAAGCGGATCCTGCGGATCCACGGAGGCGCAAAATCCGTCCAGGTCATTATCGGAACGGACGATTTCCTGAACAGAAAATCCGTCCGCAATATACCGCAGAAACAAAAGATCGCCGAAAAGGCGCTGACCTTTCTGCGCCCGGACACCACCGTCTTTCTGGATTCCGGCAGCACAGCCACCGTTCTCGCCCGCCAGTTTCCCGACCAGTCCAACCTGATCTATACCACAGGGCTGAGCTGCGCCACGGAACTTGCCAATCTGTCCGAACCTACGGTCATGCTCCCGGGCGGAAAGCTGAACCGCTACAGCCAGAGTGTTTTCGGATTTTCCGCCATCAGGGAACTGGAGGGCGTCAATTTCCATCAGGCATTCCTCGGCATTACCGGATACCATCAGACGGCGGGTTTCAGCTGCGGCATCCGCGATGAGGCGATCCTGAAGCAGACTGCCATCCGCCAGTCGGACCAGGTAATCGTGCTGATGGATTCGAGTAAGATCGGCTTAAAATGCAGCTTTAACATCTGCTCTCTGGATGCCGTGGATATTCTGGTCTCCGACGGAAATCTTCCGGAGGATTTTCTGGAAGAGTGCGAAAAGCACAAGGTAGAAATTTTATAGCAATGCGTGAATCCTGATTCCATTCACAAGATCGGCATCTGTCCATCCCGTGTACCGGAAGGACAGATGCGGAACTGGAATAGAATAGGAGGACCTCTGTCTTGAAAAATAAAGTACAGCGTTTTGGCAAATTTTTATCGGCTATGGTCATGCCGAATATAGGCGCTCTGATCGCCTTCGGTTTTCTTGCCGCACTGTTTATAGATACCGGCTGGATCCCCAACAAGGGATTCAACAGCATGGTCGGCCCGATGCTGACCTACTTAATACCGATTCTGATCGCGTCCACCGGCGGACGCATGATCGCCGGCGATAGAGGCCGTGTAGTCGGCGCCATCGCCGTGATCGGCGCGATCCTCAGCAATACGGATATCACGATGCTCATGGCGGCCATGGTCATGGGCCCTCTGGCGGGCTTTTGCGTAAAAAAGTTTGACAAGCTTATGGAAGGCCATATGCCCGCCGGTTTTGAGATGCTGATCAACAACTTTTCCGCCGGCATCATGGGGATGCTGCTGGCGATGCTCGGCTACATAGTGATCGGTCCTGTCATGAGCGGCATTTTATCAATCCTCTCCGCAGGCGTAACCATTTTAGTGAACAACAACCTGCTTCCCCTTGCCGCCGTCTTCATCGAGCCGGCGAAGGTACTGTTTTTAAATAACGCCATCAACCACGGCGTCTTTACGCCCATCGCCACCCTGCAGGCGGCGGATGCCGGAAAATCCATTATGTATATGCTGGAGGCCAATCCGGGGCCGGGGCTCGGCGTCCTTCTTGCCTACATGTTCTTCTGCAAGGATAAGACGACAAAGGATTCCGCGCCGGGCGCAGTGGTCATCCATCTGCTGGGCGGTATCCATGAGATCTACTTCCCGTATATCCTGATGAACCCTCTTGTGATCATCGCGCCCATCGTGGGCAACATGGCGGCGATCCTCTGGTACAGCATCACGGACTGCGGTCTGGTAGGCCCCGCCTCCCCGGGCTCCATCATCGCCTATCTGATGATGACGCCTGGCCCGGACATGATAAAAGTTATTGTCGGCGTGCTGATTGGAGCGGGCATCTCCTTTGTGATCGCTTCCCCTATCGTAAAGATGGCGGGTAGCAAGAGCCTGGAGGAAGCCCAGAGCGAGATGGCAGCAATGAAGGCGGAAGCCAAAGGGCTGAACGTTGTTCCGGGTACCGTCGAAAATGCCGGCGCCGTGAAAAAGATCGTCTTTGCCTGTGACGCGGGCATGGGTTCCTCCGCTATGGGGGCAACCAAATTCCGCAACCGCATCAAAGGCAACCGCCCGGACATCACGGTCATCAACACCTCCGTGGACAACATTCCGGGAGACTGCGATATCGCAGTGGTACAGGCCACGCTGGCGGACCGGGCAAAGAAATCGGCGCCGCAGGCGCAGCTCATCACCCTCGGAAATTTCCTTGCTGATCCCGCGCTGGATGCCCTGTACGTCCAGCTCACCACCGGCGATCAGCCGGCAGCGCCCGCCGGGGAAAACACGGATATCGTCATTCCCGATGTGCCCATCAAAAAGAGCATTCTCATCGCGGACGGTATCCGGCTGGGTCAGAAACCGGTGACCAAAGAAGAAGCCATTCAGGCAGCCGGCGAACTGCTTGCCAAGCTGGGCTATGTGGACAGTTCTTACGCGGATGCGATGCAGGAGCGTGAAAAGCTTGTCACCACCTACATGGGCATGGGCGTCGCCATCCCCCACGGGACCACGCAGGCGAAAGGCATCGTAAAGAAGAGCGGCATCGTATTCTTCCAGTACCCGGAAGGCGTAGACTTCGGGGAGGAAAAAGCACAGCTCGTGTTCGGTATCGCCGGCGTTGGCGACGAACATCTGGATCTTCTGGCGAATATCTGTACGATGCTGGAGGATGAGGCAAGGCTGGAAACCCTAAAGACCACCGATGACGTGGCATGGGTGCTGGAACAGCTCTCCTGATGTGCAAAGACTGATAAGCTGCGGCTAGATCATAAAAGCCCAGTTTATCAGTCTTTCTTTGTTAAGCGCCCTGTTAACCGCTTTGTTTCCGGCGTTAAACCAGTACCTTTTCGGTCATCTCCAACACAGCAAAATATTGCAACCACTTATATTCCAAAAACAACCACCTGTCAAAAAACAGTGGAAATCTTCTTTCCCATATCCTATACTATATCTGCAGTAAGGAGGCAGCCGACATGCAGATCGAGATCAAACTTGACCCACATTGTAAAGAGCCGAAGCTCATCGTGGTCACAGACAAAGTTACCGAAGAGATCAACACGCTGATCAGAAACCTCTCCGGCGAATCCCCATCGTTTCTCGCAGGGTTTCAGGGGGATGTGATGGAACTGTTAAACCAGTCTGACATCATACGCATTTATGCGTCGGGCGGAAAGGTGCTGGCAGTGACAGGCCGCGGGGAATATGTGCTAAGGCTCCGATTGTATGAACTTGAGGAGAGGCTTGATAAAAAGGAGTTTATCCGCATCTCCAACTCCGAGATCATCAATCTGAAAAAGGTCGGGAAATTTGACCTGAGTTTTTCCGGAACGATATGCGTCTCCCTTCAGGATGGTAGCACCACCTATGTGTCAAGACGCTACATCGGCAAGATCAAAAAAATATTAGGAATATGAGGTGAAAGACGATATGAAGAAAAAAATGATCATCCGCGGCCTGACCGGCGCACCCATCGGGCTGGCGATCAGCACCATCATTACCATTATCATTTCCCTGTGTGTAAATGACGGCAATTTTTATCCCGTTGTGCCGGAACTGGCCACGGATTGCGGATCGGAGATCCGTGCAGTACTGCTGCAGGCTGTATGCTCCCTATTCTACGGCGCAGCCTGCGCGGGAGCTTCCGTCATCTGGGAAACGGACAACTGGAGCCTTCTGCGCCAGACTGTAACGCATCTGCTCGTATGCTCTCTCGCCATTTTTCCGATTGCGTATTTTATGCGCTGGATGGGGCACAGCGTTTGGGGCGTTTTGACCTATTTCGGCATTTTCTGCGCTATCTATTTTGTGATCTGGATCACCCAATATTTCGCCATGAAAAGACGTATCGAGCAGATCAATACCGGAATACGGAAGATCAGCGGTTAAAAATGACTTGTTCCAATAAGTAGAGAGAACAACTAAACTGCAAACTCTCTTCTATAAATACTTTCGCGCTACTGACTCTTCGATCTGATACTGGGCGCACAGTCTCCCAACGATCTCCTGATCCGACATATTCAGACTGCGCAATATATTAATTGTTCCTTTATAGAAATTGTCAATTGCTTCCTGCTTCCTGTTGATTTCTTCCTTCTGGGCATCTATTGTCTCTTTCTGGGCACGGATTTCCTCTTTCTGCGCACTGATTTCCTCTTTCTGCACACTGATTTCCTCTTTCCGGGCACGGATTTCCTCTTTCCGGGCACGGATTTCCTCTTTTCGGACACGAATTTCCTCTTTTTGAACATCTATTGTCTCTTTCTGCGCACTGATTTCTTCTTTCTGCGCACGGATTTCCTCTTCCTGAACACGGATTTCCTCTTCCTGAACACGGATTTCCTCTTTCCGGGCACGGATTTCCTCTTTCCGGGCACGGATTTCCTCTTTTTGAACATCTATTGTCTCTTTCTGCGCATCTATCGTATCCTGCTGTTCATCAATCATATACTGTACCGTATTCCTGTCAAGCTCATACAATTCTTCAGAGAACATTTCCATCACCCTTTCTGTATTCCTGCAGATCTCATATCCTTCCTCATATATCTGGCGAAATTCCGGATATTTTTCTATTAACGTCATAATCCGTTCCGGATCATCACATGCGAGCAAAGTCAGCCACGCCTCCTGTTTTCCGCTGATATCTTTATTTTGCTGGCATTTTATGAAGATGTCAAGCGGAATAAATACATATCTCTGCAGAAGCTCCAGTTTTAGCCCTGTATTTGACTTTTGTTCAAAGAAATGCCAGTACTTTTCCGGGTATCTGTGAAACTCTTTCGGGCTCTTTTCAAACAATACTATCGTATATACATTCTTAATTTCGCGATAGCTGAATTTTTTCTCCTTCTCGCCCCTCACCCGCTTATATTGCCTGAGCAGCAGATCCGCCGAGTAGCACGCGCACCTCTGTCCCGGGAACAGATACCCTATTTTCTGCATTTCAACATTCGCTATACTCCCATCGTCCAGCTCTACCACAATATCCATGATCAGCAAAGATGTCTCATCCGCGATCCTCACGGAATCCCCCGGCAGAACTTTAAGCACCCGCACCTTTTGTCCCAGCAGACAGGAAAGAAAATCGTTAAACCGTTCCGGTACATACTCCGGATTCAATATCTCTTTAAAGAAGCCATCATATAAAAATTTCATCCCTCTTACGCCGGTACAGATATCCAGAAATTCCTCCTGCTGTCCTTCTTCCCAACCGGCAAATACTTCACGAAGCGCTTTATTCTTTTCGATTTCCGCCAGCAGCTCCTCCCTTCCCCAAATCAACGGAAAATATTTTTTTAATTCTACTGCCATAAACAATCCTCCTCTGTAAATAATTTAAAATAAATACTATTTGGTAACTTCCGGCAGAAGCCGCCGATCGTGCGAATCGCACAAAGAAACTATAAGAATTAATTTGATATGTATATAAGATAACTTTTCTGACAGATTTTGTCAAGCTATTTTTTTCGCTGTCTACATGCTGGCGCTGCCTGTTCTGCTCTATCCGCCCCACATCAGGTATCCGCTTATCACCTGATTTTTCAATGAATAAACAACTCTAAAATATGATCCCTTCATACTCCTTCCCGGATAAATCCTTAAATTTTTTGTTCCATTCTTCTTGTGTCAGTTTTGTATATACCCTTTCCCCGTCACATATTTGAAAATTCCAGAAATAAAAACCGGCTTCCTTCATATCTAATTCCCCATTCCCTTTTGACCTTACCCCTTCCTCCGGTTTATCGATATAATACAATTCCAGACCATCTACAAATATTTCATTCCAATCTTTGTCACAACGATATAATATATACTGTTCATAATCATATACTCCATAATACCGGTCACAATATAACAGACCATTATCACAAAGTTGTGTATAACAGCCCATGAACACCTGTTGCCTGCAGACTTCCAAAAGCCGCATTGCCCGAATTATCTTTCCGACTAATCATAAATTATTGTTTCGTTTATATTTATTTACATATTCCCATATTATCTCTCCATCCTCTAAATGATCTTTACAATATTTATCACACACCAAATTTAAATAATACAACAATTCTTCAGCATCAATTATGACCTCTTCCCCATTATGCAGTCCAAACTCTGCCCCTTCATAAAAAGGTGTATTTTGTTTATCAAAATCATCCAGATCATTCCAGAAAACACATGCTCCATAATTCTCTCCAAAACCACTATTATTGCTTATTCCCTCTACAACTTCTTTAAATCTATAGTCCTTTACCATATTAAATATTGCCTTTACCGGAAAATGTTTCTCCGACAACAATTCATCCTCCGTAATTCTAAAAGAGCCATTCATTTTCCTTTATCCTCCTACTTTTATCAATATTAAATACAATATATACTTCACACATTCCACTTTTATCCATTATCTGTTTATAGCAAGTCTCTAATACCTCATCTTTTGTATTGCATATATCAAGGTTCTCAACATAGGTGTCATACCACATTGCAAAATGAATACCATTATCTATTAAACAATTGAGCAATTTATATATCACTTGCTTCCCCTAACCAAAATGCTCCTCGCATCAGAAAACCACTTGCACTCGATATAGAAAACCCCGGATCATCTAATCGACCATTTCCTTTACAGATCATACATTCGCTCATCCGCAACGCCTCCCCTTGATTTCTAAACCAACTCATTCAATTCATTATACTTCAGCATTAGTGATAAACCCATCCCATCCTAACGCCTTAATTTCATCGAGTGTTGCTGCCCTCAACTCCCCGTTTCCAAAACATCTCCGCCCATTTACATTATTAAACGCATCCTGTGAGTTTTTCCACTCTGCATAACATTCCTCACATATTACAACCCCCACTATATTGCTCAATGTATCGTCAGACTCTTTTTACTGAGACAGAAACCTCCCATTTTTCCACACATAAACAACATGCTTTCCGTCCGGCAAATCATCATTTTCCTCCAGAGCAGGCACAAAAAGATAATACTTCATCGGCTTGATATGATATTGATCCCAGTTTGTATCAAAGCCATCCAGATACGCGTCTATATCTGCCGCATCTACTCCCGCTGTACTGCATGCCTCAACAATATTTTCCTTCGTGAAACCCAAATCTGCGAGATACGCCTTCTCTCCGTTTTTGGCAATATTGATATTACATCGTTGCCAGAATTTTTCCTCTTTACTGTCGCTGGTAACATCAGCTATAAATGTAATACTGATGAGTTTACTAGATACATAATTCATTATATACTCTGCACGCAAGATAACATTCTCGTCACTATTTTTATAAGCCCTATCTTCAATCTTCTCTATCGCCTCCGAAATGACTGCATTTGCATTTTGTGTCATTTCCGCATTACCTGCTATCTCAAGATATGGATAAGTGATCCTTACACTCGTTTTATCGACCTTTCCGGATTCTTTGTACCTCCCAACTACCTCTGCATAGGAGCCGTCTGTTTCTGTCAACTTATCGTTGCATGCTCCGCTCTTTTCCATTACTTCTTCTTTCCAGACATACTCCAGCCCTTCCGCGTTTTCCTTTAAAGACATATCCAGGTCCGCATATATCGTATCTACCACTTCTCCGTATCCCAATCCTGCTACTAAAGTCAATTTTTCTATCCCCATTTTGGATAAATAAAGGTTGCTGTAATAATGATATCCCATCCCCTGGTTTACGGCGCTGCCACCTTTTAAAACACCATTTTCAAGATAGATCCGATTATCATTCGGGCTGATGCCTGCCAGCGTATATGGGAACCATTCTTCATCTATACTAAACTCTCCGCTCTCGCTGTCATACAGTAATTTATCAATACTCATATGAATAATTCTGCTTTGATCCGTTTCCACCCTTATATCCTCGTCTTCTGTTACCCAGAAATTATTTTCGCGGTGCTGTAATGCTATCCCTGTCTTTTCCATAAACTCTTCTATCGTAAGGTCTGCATAATCCGTCAGTTCGATCTTTTCCTTGACAACAGGTGTCGTTTGCGCCTCATGTACTTCCTCCCCATCTTTTTGCATACCTTTTTCATCAGCTAGTTTTTCTCTCGCGCTTTCATATTGCTCCTTATCACTTTGCATATTCCCCTTTTCCAAAAAGGCACAAAACGATACAGCTATCAAAAGAACCCCTGTTAAAATTATTGTAATATGCCGTTTTCTCAAGCGCGCACCCCCGCAGTCTATTTTTTCCTCTATATCGATTCCGTTAATGTGATCCAGCAGATTTCATCTGTCCCTACATCAATGTATTTTCGTTTTAATTCAAGCCATTCTTCATAGGACATCTCTTCATAATCTTCACTATAGTATCTATCTTTTTCATCAAATTGACCATCAAGATCATCATCATAACAGGCAAAGGATATATCCCATATAGTTTCTCCCTCCTTATTCACCTTAATATATTGATAGTCATAATGTAAAGGCGCTCCTCCGACATGTATATACAAAAAATCACCATTATTAAGTAACTCTGTTCGGGGATCCAGAAATTTCCAAGTGCGCAGCTCACCTTTTTCACAGTCAATAATATAATAGTACCTTGCTGATCTGACATGAAGTTCCACAAATCCATCTTCATCGGAGTCAAAAAAGGTATAATCCGTAAAATACCGCCTTTCCGGCTCCCCTGTCGGTATTATGATCTCATCGATCGACATTCCGTCGGCAGTGATCTTTTCCCCATTGAGAAAGTCCATATATAATTTATACTCTTCTTCCTCCCTGTCCGCCGTATCCTCACTCTCAGGAACCGGAAGTGTCTGATCAAAGTCATCTTTATCTTCCACCGGCTCGCCGATATTATTATCAGATATTTCATTACTAACATTTTTCAATTTTTCGTTGATATCATTATCGGATATTTCATCGATATCATTTTTTTCCTCATCTGGTGGTTCCTCAGATGCCGTATCCTCCATCTCCACTTGGGAAGAACCATTCCAAAAGTCAATCAAGAATAAAGAAAATATACCAACTAACAACAAGCCAACTGTTATAACTATAAGTTTTCTTTTTTTCATGATAACGACCTGCTCTTTTGAGCATCCCCAAATCATTTATACCGCTCTACACCGTAATAATAATCGTTACTGCCATTATACCGGTAAAAAGTGCTCTTCGCAATATTGGCTTCCGGTTCGGATCAAAGCGGAAAAGGGCGCCTGACAAACATATCAGGCGCCCTGTCCATGTACCGGCGATTTTATGACTCGGAAAAACCTTCACCGGTCTTTCTGTAAAATGTCAGAAGATACAGCCCGCACAACCCCACAGCCGCATAGATGATCCGGGCGATCCATCCGATCCCGAAAAGGGATTCCACCAGATTAAAATTGAAAAATCCGATCAGTCCCCAGTTTATGGCGCCTATGATACCGATCGTGAGCGCCGCTATATTCAATGCCTTCATAAGAACACCTCCCCATTGTCTTTGGTTACATATCATTGGACATATTGCATGTCATTATATAGATTTCCCGCAACCTTTAGAATTTATCCTGCTGTATTTAAAATGGATAAACCTTCCAATTCAGACAATCGAAAAGATTTTCATATCCGTAAATTTTTATATTAAACAATGCTCATAAACCACTCAACTGTCTTTGGATCATGATGTGAGAAGAACAGGCTTGCACCGGTATCAAGCGCTTCGATCTGTGCCATCTCCTCCGCTGAAAGTTCAAAGTCAAAAATGTCGATATTCTCTTTCATTCTCTCTACATGGACTGTCTTAGGGATAAGAACAACATCACTCTGTAATAAGAAACGAAGCGCAGTCTGTCCTACTGACTTACCATACTTCTCCCCGATCGACTTTAACGTCGGATTATTAAAGTAATCATTCTTTCCCTCTGCAAATGGTCCCCATGACATGATCTGGCAGTTGCGGGCTTTCATATATTCTTTTGCCTCTTTCTGCTGACAGAATACATGTGTCTCAACCTGATTCACAGCCGGTTTGATCTCCGCAAAATGCTCAAGATCAATAAACCGGTCAGGGTAGAAGTTTGATACGCCGATCGCTCTTACCTTACCTGCTCTGTACGCTTCTTCCATCGCCCTGTAAGAACCGTAGTAATCGCCAAAAGGCTGGTGGATCAAAAGCAGATCAATATAGTCAGTTTGAAGTTTCTTTAATGACTCTTCGATAGATGCCTTTGCCTTCTCATAACCTGCATTCGTGATCCAGATCTTTGTTGTGATAAAGATTTCTTCTCTCGGGATGCCGCTGCGCCTGATCGCAGCACCTACGCCCGCCTCATTTCCATATGCCTGCGCCGTATCTATGCTCCTATAACCGGCAACAGTCAATGCGTTGTACACACATTCTTCTGTCTCCTCCGGCGGAGTCTGATATACTCCATATCCAAGTTTTGGCATCTTTACGCCATTATTCAAGCTTACATATTCCATACTGATATCCTCCTGTTCTGTGATCAATCATTCATCA
>ERZ808028.2010-NODE-2010-length-10690-cov-2.623481_pt1 | contig 10690 bp, 9 predicted proteins | sample MGYA00380184_ERZ808028 | MGnify/ENA primary metagenome ERZ808028 (study PRJEB31490, sample SAMN06133397) | mouse gut metagenome | isolation source: J8_1 | host: mice | place: China: Chengdu | collected 2015-05 ...
TAAGCCTTCGCATACTGGTAAATTTCCTTCAAAGTCATAGCTTGCAAACTATGCAACTTCACGTGTTCTTGCTCATTATCTGACATAAAAAAACCTTCATTTCTATCAATACTTAGTTACTTTCTGGAAAAGGACGACCGCCTAGAAGCTGAGTGCAAAAAGATGTCGCTAGCTATCACGAAGCCAGGAACTCTTTGGGTCTAAGAAGTGTTAAGAGAGGACTTGATTGTTGTTTGGGTAAAAATGCAAAGGACTGCGACACCCTTGCCACAGCCCTAACATGCATCACTACAGCGACAACATTAGTTTACTGTAGAATAATCGTATTGTACCAATTGAATATCAGCACCTAAAGCTGACAATTTTTCATCGATATGGTCATAACCACGTAAAATATTACCGGCACCATATAATTCAGTTTCACCTTCAGCCATTAACGCAGCAATCACTAGACCAGCACCAGCACGTAAGTCTGAAGCCGTCACAGTTGCACCTGTTAATCGGTTAGGGCCATTGTAAGTAATCTGGTCATTGTGTTCTTCAATATTTGCACCCATACGCGCTAACTCAGGCACATGTTTCACACGTTTTGGATAAATAGTATCCACTAATTTACCGTTACCATTCGCTGTTAATAATAATGGCGTAATGGGTTGTTGTAAGTCAGTTGCAAAACCTGGGTATGGCGCTGTTTTAATATCTACAGCTTTTAATTGCCCGTCATTTGGATGAACGTAAATAGCATCATCGCTGATGTCCATTTTGACTCCCATCTCACGTAATTTCGCTAGGAAGCTTTCAATATGTTCAGCAATTACATTGTTGACAGTAACCCCTTGGCCAACTGCCGCAGCAGCTGCAATATAAGTACCGGCTTCGATACGGTCAGGAATTTGTTGGTGAGAAGTACCGTGCATTTCGTCCACACCTTCGATACGGATAGTAGAAGTACCCACACCTTTAATCTTAGCACCCATTTTGTTTAAAAGCATTGCAATATCAATGATTTCAGGTTCGCGGGCTGCATTTTCAATGACAGTTGTCCCTTTAGCGCGAGAAGCTGCCAACATAATGTTGATGGTTGCACCAACGCTGACAACATCTAGGTAAATTTCAGTACCAGTTAGGCCATTACCGTTAGTTGTTAAATGCATAGCACCTAATTCATTGCTTACTTCAGCACCTAAAGCTTCAAAACCTTTTAAATGTAAATCCATTGGACGAGGACCCAAGTTACAACCACCTGGTAAACCAACAACACCCTCACCGTATTTACCTAATAAGGCACCCATGAAGTAGTAAGATGCGCGCAAGCTTTGGATCTTACCATCAGGCATTGGGATATTCTCCATGTTCGTTGGGTCAATACGCATCACGTGCTCATTGAAATCAACGTCTACATTAAAGTCTTTCAAAATTTCAATTAAAGCGAACACGTCGTCAATTTCCGGTACGCCCTCAATTACCACCGGTGAATCCGCCATAATCGCTGCAGGAATTAGCGCTACTGCACTATTCTTCGCTCCAGAAACCGTAATCTCACCCTTTAACGGATTACCACCCTTGATGATAAATTTTTCCATTATAAAACCCCTCACTCATCGTTTTCATTTTCGTTTTATTTACGCTATTTTTCATTCTGTTAATTTCATAGACTAACTCTTGTTTGTTCATTAATTACCTATACTCGTCACACATGCTATTTTTGCACACTTTTTCCGATTCTATGATAGATAATGCAAGATTGATTATACCTAATTCTCTATGATATAACTACCGTCCCCGCCAATTTTAATTGTTTTTTTAACTTCTATGTAAAATTTGACATATATACAATCAGTTATGGGAGCCATTTAATTTATTATAACCCATGAATCAACCATTATTCATTCGAAAGGTTTAAACATCTTGCAAAAAGGGCAATTTCACGTAAATCTGAGGATTTCAAGTACAAAAAAAGAGCAACAACCAAAAGGTCATTGCTCGAAAAAGGATATATAAAGCGGAAATTCACTGGCTAAAATGAATTATGCTTTGTTTGATGAACCAAACATACGTAATGTTTCACGTGCTGTTTTAACGATCGCAGCTTTACCTGGCGCTAAAACTTTACGTGGGTCGTATACTTTGTCATCGTTGTTTAAGTTTTCGCGAACTGCAGCAGTAAATACGATTTGTAATTCAGTATTTACGTTGATTTTCGCATGACCGCGTTCGATTGCTTTTTTAACTTGCTCTTCTGGAATACCTGAACCACCGTGTAATACTAATGGTGTGTTTGTGTATTCAGAAATTTCTTTCATTTCATCGAAACCTAAAACAGGTTCGCCTGAGTATGGACCATGAACTGAACCTAAGGCTGCAGCTAATGCGTCGATACCAGCTTCGTCAACGATACGTTTACATTCTTCTTTATCTGCGTAGTTGATACCAGCAGTAACGCCGTCTTCAGTACCACCAACAGTACCGATTTCACCTTCAACAGAAGCGCCACGTTCGTGTGCGTATTCTACAACTTGTTTAGTCATAGCGATGTTGTCATCGATTGGGTGGTGAGAACCATCAATCATAACTGAAGAGTATCCAGCGTCGATTGCACGTTTACAAGTTTCAAAAGATGAACCGTGGTCTAAATGTAATGCAACAGGAACAGTGATTTCCATTGTTTCAATTAAAGCTTTAACCATAGCGGCAACAACTTCTGGGCCACCCATGTATTTACCAGCACCCTCAGAAACACCTAAAATTACTGGTGAGTTTTCTGCTTGGGCTGCTTCTAAAACAGCTTGAGTCCATTCCAAGTTGTTAATGTTTAATTGTGCTACTGCATATTGACCGTCTTTCGCTTTTGTCAGCATGTCGACCATGTTTTCTAATGGCATAAATAGATCCCCCTGATTTTTAATTTTGATGTGCTCATGCTTATTGTAACCCTTATCAATTGCATTTTACAAGAGTTTTGCCTCATAAAAAATTAAATATTAATTGATGCCATAAAATAACAATTAGCAAACGCATACATCGTTTTTATTATTCTGTTCATACAATTTTTGCAATAATAATCCTAATCGTTTATAGGCTTTTTTGACTGAAAATAATCATTTTCCCCTAAACCAGGCTATTACACTGACTAAGACTGGCTAGCACTCGAATCTTCATCAGTAGCAATAGCTGCAGTGGTTGTATCTGCTACTTCTGCATCACTTGCACCACTTTTAGCATCAGCTTCCACAGCGTTTTTGTCATCGTGACTCCATGCACCATTCATTGAAGCGCTAGTTGAAGCATCAGTTGTATCTTCCTCAATTTTCACTAACTTTTGTCCTGTTTGTTCTAGATACCACTCAATTACAGGTTGCAAGTCTAAAACATGCTCGTTGATTCCACGATACTTACCATCTTCATCATGAATAGCCACATAATTATGGACAACATAATTTTCTTTATGGATTGGTACGTGTACATGAACACCTTCCATGTTTCCTGACCGCAATTGAGAAATTACCCAAGAAACATTCTTCACAGCGCGTGGTGGGTGAACAGCACCAAGTGGGCTACCTACATCTTTTTCGTAACGAGAAGCAAACATGTCTTGGCCAGGTTTCACTCGGTTATAGTAAATATACTGGTTATTCTCATCTGCATAAGTCAATTCAAGAGGGATTGTCTTTAAGAACCAATTTAATTGGTTTACTGTTAATAAACCACGGTCTAATTTAACATAAGTATCCCCTTCAACAGCGCCAACCTTCTCTGCAGCCCGCTCAACCCAATCTGGTGCAGTCATATCTACGCCTTCGATGGTTGTTTCACAATGTTTCGTAGCAGTTAAATCTTCCTCAGGGAATACGGGGTTATCTTTAAGTGGTTGAACAGATTCAACGTATTTCATAAACTTCTCTAAGCTACCTTTCAAGAAACTTACAGTGCTAGGTTCAACTAAATCACCATTAGCATTGATTGCCTCTTTACAATTTCCTAATAGGAACTCTTGCCCTGGCATGACTAAAGCATCAATTCCTGGTGCCTCAAGAATTTGACGTAAGTGTAATTGTGATCGTGATGTTCCTTGATCTAGATAAGAAGCACCGATGATTTTTACAGGTTTGTTTTTCAATGGATGAATTGTGAAGGATAACCATTCCAATGCACTCTTCAAAGGCCCTGGTGTTGTATGGTTATGCTCCGCTGTAGCAATAATCACACCATCTGCTTGGCGGATTTTCCGGTTCAAGGTATGAACAGGTCCCTCTGTAGCTAACTCCGGATTATCTTGGTTAAATAAAGGTATTTGGTCAATTTCAAGAATCTCTAGATCAAATAAATCAGTGAATTCTCTTTGAATATATTGTAACAATAAACGGTTATATGATTTTTCAGCAGTTGAGCCAACAATTCCAACAATTTTCATTTTGTCACCCTAGTCCTTTCTACTTGGTCCACTCGTAGTTTTCAGCAGCTGCTTTTGTATCAGTTCTTAGCTGCGTAAATTCTTGTGTATGATCAATAAATTGAATAAATTCTTTAAAAATAGCTTCTAATTGTTCAACAGATTTTTGGTCACTTAAATCACCATCATCATCAAAAGCTTGTAAAGAATTTCCTAATAAAAATTCTGAATTTGGTATCACACGTGCTCTAATATCTGGTGAGTCTAGAATTTGGCGCAAGTGCATTTGTGCTCTAGAAGATCCTAAACGACCGTTAGAAGCACCAGTAATCATAATTGGTTTATCTGCTAAGGGATAAATATAATAGCTTAACCAATGTAAGGCATTAGTTAGTGAAGAAGTAATGGAATGATTATATTCTGCAGCACTGATAATGACCGCATCTGCTTGCTCGATTTTTTTCGCGTCCTCTTCAACAATATTTGGAAGTGTCTTATCTTCTGGTTTAGTAAATATTGGATAATCACGGATTTCCAATAATTCAATTTCAGCTTGATCTGCAAAATGTTTCTGAATATATTTAAGAAGTTTTCTATTAGTAGATTTCTTAGAATTTGTACCTACGATTCCGATAATATGCTTCATGATTTTCTGTCCTTTCTATAGTAGAAATATAACCTGCTAACAAATAAGTTCAACTTTGCCCTCTAAACCAGATGTATAGGTAACTTGTCCCTGTTGGTCAACAACCAACACTTCAATCTGGTCTATTTGTTCTGCTTGATTGATAATTGCTTCCTTAGATAAGGGAAACAACCGAGTAGTCCAAATCTCACCATCTAATGAAGATTCACTCACCACAGTGACACTGCGAATGTCCGCTTGAAAGGGCTTACCATTTGTGGAATCTAAAATATGGTGGTAAAGATTTCCATCCTGTTCGAATACACGTACGTAATCCCCAGACGTTACAACTGATTGGTTACTTAAATCGACAATGGCCTTGTGATAACCACGCGTTTGGTCGGGATCTTGGATACCTATACGCCATTGTGTACTTTCTGTATGATTGGGTCGATGGCCATAGAATCTAAGGTTACCGCCAAGATTAATAGATGCCCTGGTTACGCCTTGATCTTTGAAATAAGCGATAATTTGATCTGCCGCATACCCTTTTGCAAGCGCACCTAGATCAATCGACATCCCTGGCTTAGCAAGGTAAACTGTTTTTTCTATTTCATCCAGATGAATTTCATTCGGGTCTACTAAAGTCAGCCGGTCATCAATCTCTTGCTGGCTAGGTTTACGATAATCCGCAAAACCGATCCGCCACAAGTTAACTAAAGGCCCAATAGCTATATTTAACTTTCGTCCCGATGCAATACTTTCTTTTTTACCGATTTGAATGAGATGAAATAGCTCTGGATGAACGCGTATAGCCTTTAATCCTGCCATTTGATTAACTACCATTAATTCAGAAGATGGGTCATTCGCTGAAAAACGCGCTTCCAATTGAAACAAACGCTGGACTGCAGCAAGTAATAAAGAATTACTATTTGGATGGTCAACCATTAGGTCAATCGTCGTACCCATCAAATTTATAGAATGCCGTTGCTCAAAGTCCAAATCACTAGCCTCCAACTTCTTAAACCTCTTCCACCCTAAATAGTAGACAGTAACCAAAAACTAAACCGCAAACGCCTACAAAAATTTGTACACCTCTTAATGGCATAAGTAACATTGATAAACCCATCACAAGATAAGTTGTCATTAGGATATGAACTTTTTTGCGCTTGCTGATACCACCTTGTCGCTTAAATTCGCCAACATACCGTCCATACAAACGAGTAGATTCTAACCAGTTTTTAAATCGCGGTGAACTTCGCGTGAAAAACCAGCCAGCAAGCAACAAGAAAGGCGTTGTCGGTAGAACAGGTAATATGACACCTACACTTCCTAGGACCACACTTAGCAAGCCCAATATTAGAAAACCCTTTTCTTTAATAGTCCTCATTTTCATTCCTCACCCCTTGAAAAAACATTCACATGATAGGTCTACCTCAAATTACCAAATTACATTTATTTCGTCAATGAAATATACAAATACTAAAAAGAGAGTGCAACATTTGTGTTACACCCTCTAAAATATGTCTTATTTTATTATCAATCTTGAACCAAATTGTATTACTTATCTAGCGCCTTATGACGAATATTTAATTGATGTTGTTCATAGTTCGCTTGTTTTAGTTGTGGCAAGCTCATCATGGCGATAAAGCTGACTAGATAAAGGCTTGCTAAGAAAAGCATTACCATACCTACACCTGAAGCATCTAAGATAAAACCAATGATAACTGATGAAAAACCACCCACTGCACGTCCAACATTCAAAATAGTATTATTGGCGATGGCATTCACTTTAAATGGATACAAACGAGAAATCATTGCACCATAGCCAGCAAACATGCCGTTTACGAAGAAACCTACAATAGCGCCTCCGATTAAGATGGTTAATGCTGAATTGGCAAAAGTGAACAGATACACTGAAACTGCTGATGCAATTAAATACATACCATAAGACAATCTTGGCCCTAATCTATCTAAAATTTGCCCAAATGTCAGCATTCCTAGGCACATACCCAAGATCGTCGTTACCATCCAAGTAGATGACCCAGAAACCGTCACACCAACTTGTTCTTGCATGATTGTTGGTAACCAGTTCATCATCCCAAAATAACCAGCAATTTGTACAGTTGTCATCACCATTAAGATGATTGTTTGATAGGTTTGCTCTGGTGTCTTAAACAATTCGCTAATAGAAGGTTTATCACTTTCATTAATATCTACTAGGTCTTCTGTGACTTCATCTGTATTAATCCCTAATTCATCTTCTTTAATAGTTAATTTCGCCCATACCACCACTAGGATTGGTAAGATACCGAATAGGAATAAGCCTCTCCAACCAAGTGTTGGCACGATAAAACCTGCTAGAAGTGCCGAACTGATGGAACCGATTTGACCAACAATTCCATTTAAGGATGAAATTCTCCCTAACTGTTTAGCCGGCACAAGTCCAGCCATGATGGAAATCGCTACTCCGTACTCACCACCAACTCCGATACCCGCGATAAAGCGTAATAGGTATAGGTATTGAATATTTGGCGTGAAGAAGATTAAAGCTGTTGCGATAGAGAAAGTTAGAATCGTTAAGTAGAAAACCTTCATCTTGTCCCAACGGTCAGCTAAGACACCGAATAGTAAACCTCCAGCTAGCATCCCTAAGTTGGTAATAGTGGCAATCCAACCCGCCGCTACACTTGAAATCCCTAATTGGCTGATGATAGAAGACATTGAGAATGATAAGAACATCACATTCAAATCATCTGTCCCTGATGCAACAATAGCAGCAATCAAGGCATTACGTTGCGATTTGTTTAACTTGTGGTCTTCCGTCTGTAGTGCATCTCTTCTTGTATTTTTTTCGATTGTTTTTTCCATTTTTGTGCTCCTTTTTTGATAAAACTGGTGTAATTCCCTCATTTAATCACCATAAAAATAAAATTAGGCAAAAAAAAATAAGGACATAAATCTGGTAAAGCTGTTATTTGTATAGTAGGTTAGGTCAACTTAACCGTGTTTTTCAGACCAAACTTTAGGGTCTTTGTACCATTCCATCAACTTGTCATAATGTGGTGATAATTTAGGATCTTTCGCTGCGTAATCCAAAATCTTCACATAGTTTGTCAAGGTCATTAAAGGATAGCCAGCTTGTTCGAAAGCATCTTTTGAAGCTGCTAATAAGTAGTCAAAAATAGCTACTGCTGCGATGACTTCTCCGCCTGCTTCTTGAATTTTATCTGCTGCCGTAATGACGCTTCCACCTGTTGAAATCAAGTCTTCAATGATCACTACTTTTGCGCCCGCTTCTAAAGCACCTTCAATAGCATTTTGTTTACCGTGATCTTTGGCAGAAGAACGCACATAAATCATTGGTAAATCTAAGCGTTCACTTACAAAGGCTGCATGAGGAATACCAGCAGTTGCTGTCCCTGCAATCACATCTACGTCAGGGAAGTTTTCTTTGATTAATTCAGCCAAAGCATCTTCCACTGTTGAACGCACACTTGGATATGACATGATTAGTCGGTTATCTGTATAAATCGGGGCTTTAAGTCCACTTGCCCATGTATATGGTGCCTCAGGGCTAAAGTTTACTGCCTTAATCTCTAGTAATTTTTGTGCTACTAAATCCGCTTTTTCTACTGTCATCTTGCACCCTCCTTATTGTCCAGACCAATCATTTGTGATTTGGTCGTAAGTTTCTTTTGAATTTTCAGCTTGTGTAATTGGTCGTCCCACAACGATGTAGTCAGAACCACCTTTGGCTGCTTGGCTTGGCGTCATGATCCGTTTTTGGTCGTCCGCAACAGAAGTCGCTAGGCGGATACCCGGTGTAATCGTTTGGAAGTCTTCCCCGCAAGCCTCTTTAATAGCTGCTGCTTCAAGTGGTGAACAAACCACACCATCAAGGCCCGCTGCTTTCGTTAATTTAGCGTAGCGCAATACTGAATCCAATACTTCACCTGGAATTCCTTGTTCTTCGTTCATTTGTTCAGTAGAAGTGGACGTTAATTGAGTGACACTAATTAACATAGGACGTTTACCTGTCGAACCTGCCTCTAAACCACGAAGCGCTGCTTGCATCATTTCTTTCCCACCTGCCGCATGTACATTGACCATTGCAACACCCGTACTGGCTAAAACGGCCATTGCGCGCTCAACCGTATTTGGAATATCATGTAATTTCAAATCTAAGAAAATGTCGTGGCCTTTTGCTTGTAACTCTTTTAAGAAAGCTGTCCCACCAGCATAAAACAATTCCATACCTACTTTTATATTTAATTGTTGACCTTGGAACTGATCAAGGAACGCAAATACCTCTTCTTGATTAGGAAAATCTAAGGCAATAATTGGTTTCTTCGGATCCACGTGGCACTTCCTCTCATATTTTTCTGTTATTTCTTCATTTTTCTCTCATTTATCTAAAAATGGGCAAAAAAAATAACCAACAACGAAACAAGGTTGCTGATTATATACTAGCGGATGCTGGTTTTAAAATTTGTTCACTGACAAAATAAAGTGGTTATTCTTGTGAGCGAACAGCTCTTATGTTCAGGGCATCCTTACGCTAGTGCAGTTTCCCCTGTTTTTACTCTGTTGGCTATTGTACCGACTTAGAAAGTTAGAGTCAACACATATTTTAATAAAATATTTACAATTATTATTAAAGACTGTCATATCAACTATCGTACCAATAAAAAATCCGCTCCTTTATACGAAACGTACAAAAAGAACGGATAATTTGCATTTTTATCTTATTAATTAATTTACATAAGCATCAAATATTATTTTTTCTTACGGACAAGCACAGCACCTAAAGCAGTTGTAATCACACCTAAACCTGTCGCTAACGCGCTCATAGTTTGGGCTCCTGCTGCTGGTAAAGTAGCAACCTGGTCATCAACAGTTGTAGACGTCTCTTCAGCCTTCACTTCTGCAGATAAAACTGTTTCTGCAACTTTTGAACCTGTCTCTGCCACAACAACTTCTGATTCAGCTTTCGCTCCTTCAGTCGCTACAGTTTGTGCAGGAGTAGTAATTGGTTCAGCTACCACTACACCGTCTTCAGATGTCGCTACAGGTGCTTTTACGTCATTAGTAGGAACTTCTGATTCTACGACTGTCTCTGGATTTTCCACAACCGGAGTCTCTGGTTCTTCAACCGCTGGAATTTCAGGCTCTACTGGCGTTTCTGGTTCCTCTACTTCTGGAACTTCTGGTTCTACTGGCGTTTCCGGTTCCTCTACATCCGGTAATTCCGGTTCTACTGGTGTCTCTGGTTCCTCTACCTCTGGGACTTCTGGTTCTACCGGTGTCTCTGGTTCTTCAATACGATTCACCAGAATAGTAATCTCTTTTAATGGGCCTCTATAAGACCCTGTACTACCGACGATAGAAGTGAATCCCTCACTAACATCTACACTATCGTAATAGTAATCTGATGAATTAATATTTGACATAGCATTTCTGATTGTTTCATCTGTAGATTCATTTGCTACATAACCAATGCTATACAAAATAGACCCATAATTGTCTTGAATTGATACTTTTCTATAAATTCTTCCATAATCTTGATTACTATAAATTATACCTTCAGGAAGGAATGGCTTCTGAATCGAAGATATATCTGTATTATTATAATTTAAAACGTAAACGTTCTTCTTAATTTTTGTTGAAGTTAC
>ERZ808028.2012-NODE-2012-length-10663-cov-5.015303_pt1 | contig 10663 bp, 6 predicted proteins | sample MGYA00380184_ERZ808028 | MGnify/ENA primary metagenome ERZ808028 (study PRJEB31490, sample SAMN06133397) | mouse gut metagenome | isolation source: J8_1 | host: mice | place: China: Chengdu | collected 2015-05 ...
AAAGCCGTATGCGTTAATAGCGCACGTACGGTTTTGTATAGGGGTATGGGGAGTAATCCCCATATCTACTAGAGCAGGCAAAAAATCTGTAAAAAATGCGGGACAGGGTGAAAAAATATGAGACAAGAGACGATAGACAGGATCAGGAAATTTACTAAAGACCGGGACTGGGATCAGTTCCATTCGCCTGGAAATCTGGCAAAATCAATTTCCATAGAAGCGAACGAATTGCTGGAATGTTTCCAGTGGAGTGATACGGACTATGACCCAGAGCATGTAAAAGAGGAGCTGGCGGATGTGCTGGTCTATTGTCAGGATCTGTTGGACAAGCTGGGACTGGACGCCGACGAGATCGTGAACCGGAAAATGGATCAAAATGAAAAAAAGTATCCGGTGGAGAAGGCGAAGGGGAGAGCGGAGAAGTATGACAGGTTGTGAGGGGGCGAGGTATGGCATGGTGTGGCAGGCCGTGAGCAGCGGAAGTATGGCCCGGTGTGGCAGATTGTGAAGGAGGGAAGTATGGCATGGTGTGGCAGGCCGTGAAGGGCGGAAGCATGATCCAGTGTGACAAGTTGCGAGAATACAGTTCCGGCATAATGGGCGGAACGATGCGGCTGCATACATCTTAGAAAGAGCCAGGAAGAGATAATCCGAGACTTTGCAGGGCAAGGCGGAAGTCTTCCGGAACAGGCGCTTTTATTTCTGTTTCTTCTTTCGTGAAGGGCTGCAGAAAATGTATTGTTTGGGCGTGTAATGCCGTCCGGTTTATCGTTGAGGCTGCGTTGTTTCCATATAAAGGATCGCCATATAAAGGGCAGCCGACAGACGCCATATGGACTCTGATCTGGTGGGTTCTGCCGGTTTCCAGATGCAGGCGGACAAGGGCATGGTTTTCTTTGACGGCAAGGGTTTCATAATGGGTGATGGCGGGCTTTCCCTCCGGGGTTACGCACATCTGTTTTCTGTTCGCAGGGTCCGGTGCTAAAGGGGCGGTGATCTTTCCTGCGGGCGGGATCGGTATGCCCTCCGTTACAGCCAGATAGCTTTTGGAAAGAATATGCGTTTCTCTCTGGCGTTCTAACCGGGTGGCGGCGGAGCGGTTTTTGACTGCCAACACCACGCCGGAAGTGTCCTGATCCAGTCTTCCGAAGATACGGATCACAGAATCTTCTTTTTTGCCGCGCAGATAATAAGCCAGACGGTTGGCCAGCGTGTCCGCGTCATTTCTTCCCGCCGGATGGATCAGGAGACCGGCGGGTTTATCTATGACGATCATATCTGAGTCCTCATAGAGGATGGAGAGTTCACCGCCTGAGGCGGGCAGTTTTCCCGATGTTTCCTGTTCAGTCTCCAGCAGTATTTCCACCAGATCGCCTGTTTTAACTACAGCGTTGGTCTTTCTGCGCTCGCCGTTTACGCAGATGCCGTTCTCGCGGAATTTAGCGCGGCTGATCTCGTTTCTGGTCAGATGGAGTCGGGTTTTTAAAAAGGTTTCAAGTTTGAGGCTGTCGTCCTTTGGAGGGACGATGGCGGTCAGTTTCTTTTTCAATGGTTTGGACCTCTAAAGTTGGGGATCGATGAAAGGGTATTTGTTGTCTGGTTAAGGGGAGTATAGCGGAAAGCGGTGGGGGAGTCAAGAGGGGAGTGGGCTTGAAACAGCCCTGATATAGGATTACTTCGCAGTGGCTGTTTCGGAATAAATGTATTATAATGGAATGTATGTGGAGTTATCCGGGGCTATGGGGGATCGTGGCATAGAGGCGGAGAAATTTTATAGAAAATCGTAAGAGAGAATGGGATTTATGGTAGTGGGAAGACTGACTGAGTTAAAAGATGGATTTGAGACAGCGTTTATCGATGCGGCGGTTTCGTCCAATCTGGCGTATAAGCCGCAGTTTGTATCAAATAATTATAAAGAAGGAAAAAAGGTATTGTCTTCCATTGAAGATGAGCTTTTGTTATGCGATCAATTTCAGATTAGTGTGGCTTTTATCACGATGAGTGGAATCACGCCGCTGCTCCAGACGTTAAAGGAACTTGAGAGGAGAGGGATTCCCGGAAGGATACTGACAACAAATTATTTGAATTTCAGCGAACCCAAGGCATTGGAAAAGCTGAATCATCTCCAAAATATTTCTCTGAAAATGTATGATGTGGAAACCGGAAGGGAGGGGTTTCACACTAAGGGATATATTTTTAAGAAAGAGGAGATATATCGGATCATTATTGGAAGTTCCAATATGACAAGCGCCGCGCTGACAAGCAATCGTGAGTGGAACACAAAACTTGTGTCAACCGGGCAGGGCGAAGTGGCAAAGCAGATCATAGAAGAATATGAAGAACTTTGGAACTCCGGGCACTCTCTTGTGTTTGATGAGTTTTATGAGACATACAGGGAACGTTATAACATAATCAGGCGGCAAAGAGCGATCGCCAGAGAGGATGAAGTAACTTCCATTGAGAAATATCGTTTAAAACCAAATTCCATGCAGGTCGGTTTTATCAAAAATCTGAGAAAAATTTTAGAAGCAGGTGAAGAGCGGGCGCTTCTTATTTCAGCGACAGGTACCGGAAAAACATATGCTTCCGCTTTTGCGATGCGTGAGCTTGGCTTTAAAAGAGTGCTGTTTCTTGTGCACAGAGGTCAGCTTGCAAGGCAGACCAGAAAGTCTTATGAAAGGGTTTTTGGCAAAACAGTTTCCATGGGACTGGTTGGTGCAGGATATCATGAATATGATAAGGATTATGTGTTTGCGACAGTTCAGACATTGAACAGGGAGGAACATTTACTGGAGTATGCACCGGATGAGTTTGACTGTATCATCCTGGATGAAGCGCATCATTCTGCGGCAGATACCTATCAGAAAGTCATGAATTATTTTAGGCCGAAATTATGGCTTGGCATGACGGCAACTCCTGATAAGCGTGACGATGATGTAGAAGGAAGAAATATCTATGAGATATTCCACTATCAGATCGCATATGAGATCCGACTGCAGCAGGCGATGGAAGAGAATATGCTCTGCCCGTTCCACTATTTCGGAATCAGTGACATTTCTATGGTGGATGATAAGCAGATCAGGACTAAAAATATAACAGAAAGAGATTTTAATCAGCTTACCGGCGACGAGAGAGTGAGACATATTATCGAGCAGGCAAAGTATTACGGATATAGTGGCGATCGCGTAAAGGGACTGATCTTTTGCAGCAGAATCGACGAGTCGAGGGAATTATCTGCCAAGTTTAATGCATTGGGATTTAGAACAATAGCATTAAACGGCGATGCATCGGAGGAAGAGCGTTTTCAGGCTTTTGAACGGCTGGCGATGGATGAAAAGGATGCTTCAGAGGAGATGCAGCCGTTAGATTATATTCTTTCTGTGGAAATTTTGAATGAAGGGGTTGATATTGTAGAGGTAAATCAGGTTATCATGCTCCGTCCGACAGAATCACCGATCGTATTTATACAGCAGCTTGGGAGAGGGCTTCGCAAGGCGGAAGGGAAGGAGTATGTTGTGATTTTAGACTTTATAGGAAATTACAACAATAATTTTATGATTCCGGTTGCACTGTCCGGAGACCGCACCTATAATCCTGATATCATCCGAAAATATGTGATCAGTGGCAATGCCACGATTCCCGGGGCATCGACCGTGCACTTTGATGAGATCGCAAAGGACAAGATATTTTCCTCTATCGATAAGATCAAGGGGATAAGATCGATCATAAAAGCGAGCTATAAAACGTTGAAAAACAGGTTGGGACAGGTTCCCTATTTACTTGATTTTTATGAAAACGGAGAAGTGGACCCTCTGGTGATCATTCGGGAATATAAAACATATCAGGCTTTTCTTGAATCGGAGGAAAAGGAGCTTTATACAGGAAGAGTGACCGAGCAGGAGAAGGTAATTTTAGAATATCTGTCCAAAACTATTTTATCGGGTGTGCGGCCTTATGAACTTGAAATATTGAAACGTTTGCTGAATCAGGATGCCGTTCAGATAAAGGATATAAAGAGAGAGTTTCGGGCGAAATATGGTTATGAAGTGGATATGTCCTCTTTTTTAAATGCAGTGGATGTTTTGAAGGGAAGCTTTGTCAGTAAAGAGGAGGAGAGTATAAAATATTCGCATGCCTATATTGTGAACAATGTGGATGGACAGATGTTCCGCAGGGTAGCAGAGTTTGCCAGGCGTTTGGAGCATGCGGAATTTTTGAGACAGGTTGAAGATATTGTTGAAGTGGGACTGAGAAGATACAGAGATAAATATCTTTTGGGAAGGACAGAGAAAAGTCCGTTTGTGCTGTATGAGAAATATTCAAGGCGGGATGTGAGTCTTCTCATGAACTGCGGAAAGGATATGTCTTCCACCATGTATGGCATGAAACGGATCGGTGAGGATGTATTTATTTTTGTCACCTATCACAAAGAGACGAGCGATGAGGCCGGAAAAAGTTATGTGGAGGGCAAGCCCGATTATGCGGATGCGTTTGAGGATAATATGATCTTTCGGTGGGATTCACAGATCGGGAGAGGTGTGGAGAGTTCCTATGTGGAGGATGTTGTAAGCGCGCCGCGTAAGCATCTGCTGGTGAAAAAAAGCGATAGTGAAACGAATTTCTATTATATGGGACAGTTTGATGTGATTGAGGTGAGGGCGGCAAAGAAAAAGGATAATAATGGGAAAGAAAGGGATATTGCCAAGTTTCAGATGAAAATGCATCATGCAGTCCGGGAGGATTTGCTGCGGTATTTGCGGAGCAGTGTGAAGGGGACTGAGAAGTAAGAGAAAAAAATAGTTATCTATTATAATTGATAGATAAAGGGGTAATAGAAAATGTATATAAACGGTATCGACTTTCCAAATGATATTATTGATGCAATAAATGAAGGAAATTTAGTTGTTTTTGCAGGTGCAGGGGTTTCAATGGGGAAACCTACATTACTTCCTGATTTTGGAAAATTGACAGAGCAGATAGCCGTTGGAACAGGACAAAGCTGTCAGCGTAATGAATCCTATGAAGTGTTTCTTGGAAGGCTGAAACATCATGGCATAGATGTCAATGAAATTGCAGCAGAAAAATTATCGCAAATGAACTTGCGGCATAACGATTTGCATAAATATATTGTTGAATTATTTGCCGATATTTCAACATTGAAAATAGTGACTACAAATTATGATAATATGTTTGAACAGGTTTTCGAACAGATGGGGATTGAGAATGTTAAAGTTTATGATGCTCCGGCATTGCCTTTGGGAGATGACTTGAGGGGAGTTGTACATATTCATGGGAATGTTAAAGAACCGGAATATATGGTCTTGACAGATGAAGACTTTGGCAAAGCTTATTTATTAGATGGATATGTATCTCGTTTTCTCACAAAATTGTTTGATACATATACTGTTTTATTTGTAGGATATAGTTATAATGATGTAATTGTGAGATATTTAACGAGAGCAATGACAAGGTATCAAGTTCATAAAAGATATATTTTAACGGATAATAAGGATGGTAATTGGGCGGAATTGGGGATTCAGCCAATCATCTATGAAGCAGGTAGGTTCGATATATTAAATGATGGAATTCATAAGTTGGGAGAAAGAATTAAGCGAGGGCTTTCTGATTGGAAAAACAGTTTAAGTTTAATTGTGCAAAAGCCACCTATGGATTTAACTGTTATAAGTGAATTGGATTTTTGTTTGCAGGATACAAGCAAAGTGCGCATTTTGATAGATAGTTTAGAGGGAGAAGAATGGTTATGGTGGATAGAAGAGAGGGGGTATTTAGACAATTTATTTGTTCTGAATGCGCAGTTAAATGAAACAGATTTGTTATGGTTAAACTGGCTTGTAGAAAAATATGCAGAAAAAAACGACAAAGCGATCAAAAAAATAATACTAAAACATAATAATGGTATATGTCAGGAATTGGCAAATTGCATTATGCAAAAAATTGTAAATAATAATGCGTTGTTTAGTGAAGTAGTGTTAAAAGAATATCTGGTATTATTAGATGGATATTTAACGGACTCATGGATAATTTCAAGTGCAATTAAAGTTGTTATGGGTAGAAAAATATATTCTTTGGGGTGGCATCTTTTTAAAAAATTATTTGAGTTTAAAATGGTTTTGGCAGAAGAAATGTTTCCGCAGAGTGAAGATGGATTTTGTTTTCAGCATATGATTTTGGGAAATGGATATTTGATTGATGATATATGGGAACTATATGGAGAATTTTATATAGAATATAATGCTTTAGAAATACTGAATTTTGGAATAGATTTTATTATGAAGATTCATTTCTATTATGTTCAGGCGGGTATGGCTACCGGGGAAATGGAGCCTTTGGAATTATTCCATTTGACTGATTATGGAGATGGTGAATGTGTAGAGGATTCGAGAGATGCAATAGGTATATTAGAAAAGGCAATTGTAGAAGTATGTAAAAGAATTCAAGATGTAGAAAAAAATCGTGTAAGATATTATTTGGAGCAATGTATTAAATCGGAATCAGTATTATTAAGAATAATTGGATTCAAATTATTGCGGGAAACAGTTGTTTTTTCAAGCAACGAGAAAAAAGATTTATGTCTTAAAAAAATTTGTAATCATTCTTTTATTGAGAAGAAGCAAATATTTAAATTAGTTGCAGATATATTTGATGATTTGGATGAGAATGATCAGAATAAAATTTTATATGAAATAGAGAAAGGGAAAGATTATGGTAATGAGGAGCGAAATGCTTATGCGAAATATAATTGGGCAGTTTGGCTAAAGAAAAAATGTAAGGCTAATATTCATGTAGATGAGATTATTGAAAATATTAAGGCTGCTTATCCAAGATTTCAACCAAGAGAACATCCGGAGTTATCTATTTGGACTTGTGGCGGTGGTTATGATGATGAAATAAGTCCTATTAATGAAACAGAAATGAAAGCAATGGATGTTATTCAATTGTTGAATTTGTTGAAAACGTATGATGAAGATAAATGGGAAGGTCCGAGCCGTGGAGGGTTGTTAAATACATTTGCTAATTGCATAAAAGAGGATTTTATATGGACATGTCAAATACTTGAAGTAATGGTGAAGGAACTGGAGTATAATTTAGACGTATGGAGTTATTTTTTTCAGGGATTGGAAAAAGGAAATTTAGGTGCTGAAGAAACTATTGCTATATTAAATATATTGAAGAGCGATAGCTTGATCAAAATACATGATTATGAGATAAGTAAGTTTTTAAAGAAAGCTATCGATTCGGAAGATGTTCAAAAAAGTTTTTGCAAATACAATAAAGAATTTTTTGACATCTCTCTCCAGATTTGGAGAAAAAGAGGAGAAGGAAAAAAAGTTACAAATTGCCGGATAATCGATAAATGTTATAATGATACAATGGGTGTGTTAGCATTATCTTGGGTAAAAATGTTATCTTATGAAACAAAAAATGGTATCCCGGAAAAATATAAAAGATTATTTGGAATGATTTTAGAAGAAGACGATAAGGAGCAGGCAATTTGCATTTTATCAGGGCAAATGACATTTTTATTTAATCGTGATAGGGAGTGGTGTATAAAAAAACTATTTCCGTTTTTAATGAGTGAAAATGTGGAAGAATTTAGGGCGGCTTGGGAAGGAATTACATGGTTTTCCGGGCATTTGTACAAGGAATTGGCAGATGAGATGGTATCAATTTATCTATGTGTAATAGATAGACTTGATAGTTTGGAGGGAGAGAATCGAAAAAGATTCATAGATATATATACGAATATATTAATATATGTAGTCGATAATCCAATAGTTGAATTTATCCCAAGACTATTTAGGATAGCAAATAAAGAAGATCGTAAACAATTTATCGATAGTATTAGAAGAAATTTACATAGAATGAGTAATAAACAAAAACAATATATTTGGAATATGTGGCTAAAGGATTACTGGAAAAACCGTATAAAAAATATTCCCGTTTCACTGGAAGAGTATGAAAAAAGCGAGATGCTAGAATGGATTTGTGAATTGGATGAACTATATTCAGAGGCAGTAGAAATTATTATTTCTGGTCCTCGGATTGGTAATATAGAATCTCATTTTTGGTATGAACTAAAAAGAGGAGAATGGGCTGGACGGTATCCGGATGAAACAGCCAAGCTAATTACATTTTTATTGAATTCTAATGCGGATTTAAGTTATTTCCACAAAGAAGTGCGGGAAATGGCAAAAATGATATCCTGTATTGATATGAAAAATCAGTATGCATTATCTGAAGCACTGTTAAGAAGAGGAGTATTTTAATGATACTATACAAAGAAACCAAAGAAACCTACCTGTCCGACATCGCCGCCAACCGTTTCATCCAAAAACTGAGCGATGCCTACACTAAAAAAATCGGCGAGCTGAACCCGAAAGAAGTACAGTCATGGGAAAATTCCGATGCGGATCATATGTACAGAATACTGTCCGATCCGAGGATTCCGGAAAATCTCGGGGTGGCGGTGGAGTACCGGGCGCCGGGGTGTGCGGGGAGGATAGATATGGCGCTCTCCGGCAGAGGCGCGGACGGACGAAGGAAGCTGGTGTTCATTGAACTGAAGCAGTGGACAGGGCTTCATATGAGCGCGGAGCGGGACGGATATATTCTGGACGGGGATGATGAGTATCATCTGAGGGACCATCCGGCGAAGCAGGTTTATCAGTACAGGGAATGGGTGAGGATGAGTACGCCGGAGGAGGACAGGGCTTTTGATCTTGAGGGGTGCGCTTATCTGCATAACTACGAGGCGGCCGGGCAGGACGATCTGAGGGCCGAGGAGTATCGTGAGTACCGGGATGCCTGTCCAATGTTCTATAAAGCGGATCGGGAGGAGCTGATCTCGTACCTGTGCCGCTGTTTTTCGGAAGGCGACGGGGGTGAGGGCATAGAGTATCTGGAAGAGCATTGCACCGGAAGTTCTGTTGAGATGAGGAACTGGATCAACGATATCGTGCGGGAGGCGGGCGACCATCCGTTATCCCCGGAACAGCAGAATATAGCGGACAGGATTTCGGCTGTTGTAGATAAAAGCGTGGAGGATCATGAGAAGTATACGGTCATCGTGAAGGGAGGGCCGGGGACAGGCAAGTCCGTGGTAGCCATTAAGTCTCTGTTTATGAACTACCGCAAGGCAAATGTGCATGGGAGGTGTCTGTATCTTTCGAAAAATGCCGCGCCCAGAGACGTGTTTATGGGGGCGTTCCAATATGGATCGCAGCAGTACAATATGCTCAGAAACATCATGAACGATTCCGGTTTTTTCGCAAGGGAGGCTACGGCGGCATCGATTTTAACCGTGGTGGATGAATCGCAGAGAGTTATGGATTCCACAAACGGCAGAGACCGGAACGGGCAGTGGCATGTGTATTCGAACGATAATCAGATCGACAATATTGTGGAGCATGCCGGTGTCTCCGTATTTTTTATCGACGAGAAGCAGACCGTTTCCTTAGCCGATGCGGGAACGATCGATAAGATCAGGGCGGCGTCCCGAAGATATCACAGTCATCTGATAGAGCTGCCGGAGCTGAAAGCGCAGTTTCGGTGCGGCGGATCGACGGAATATGTGGAGTGGGTGGATTCGGTGCTGGGAGTGGCGGATGGCGGGAGAGGCATTCACTCGGATTATGACATTGAGGTGGTGCAGGATTTTGCCGTTTTCCGGCAGGAGATGCGCGGGCTGAATACGGATAATAACGCACGGATCGTTGCGGGATATTGCTGGCCGTGGACCTCCAGAACGGATGTCACGGAACGGCTCACGGATATTCCGATAGGCGGTATGAATCTGCGTTGGAATAACGATACGTGGCTCGGAAGGAGAAAACGCGTATGGGCGCTCGATGCAGGTGCATTTGAGCAGGTCGGCTGTATCCATACCTGCCAGGGACTGGAGTTTGATTACATAGGCGTCATCATAGGCGGGGATCTGCGGTATGAAGGCGGTCAGCTGATAACGGATCACACCAAAAAGGCGGAGGATGATTTTACGACGAACAGCAGGGCCAGAAGCAATTATCTCCGGGCAAACGGAAATGATACGAGGAAGCTGGAAAGGGAACTTGACAGGATCATCAGAAATACCTATCGGATCCTGCTGACCCGTGGGATGAAGGGCTGCCGCATCTATTGCGTCGATCCGGCGCTTGGAGAATATCTGAGGCAGCGTGTCGATGAGTTGCGGCGGTAACTGCGGCAAAATAGCCGAAAGCGAAGGAGAAAGAAAATATTGAAGACAATAAGAGTAGTCGCGGCTGTGATAAAAGCGGTCAACGAAAAAAACGAGACGGTCATCTTCGCAACCCAGCGGGGCTACGGAGAGTTCAAGGACGGCTGGGAATTTCCGGGCGGGAAGATCGAAGAGGGGGAGAGCCCCAAGCAGGCGCTGAAGAGGGAGATCGCGGAGGAACTCGATGCGGAGATAGAGGTGTTTGACCTGATAGATACGATCGAATACGATTATCCGACGTTCCACCTCTCCATGGACTGTTTCTGGTGCAGGGTTGTGGCGGGAGAGCTTACTTTGAAGGAGGCGGAGGCGGCGAGGTGGCTGACGCGAGAGGAACTGGACCTGGTGGAATGGCTGCCGGCGGATGTCACGCTGATTGATACGATAAGGGCGGAGATATGATTCCTG
>ERZ808028.2014-NODE-2014-length-10649-cov-7.847049_pt1 | contig 10649 bp, 10 predicted proteins | sample MGYA00380184_ERZ808028 | MGnify/ENA primary metagenome ERZ808028 (study PRJEB31490, sample SAMN06133397) | mouse gut metagenome | isolation source: J8_1 | host: mice | place: China: Chengdu | collected 2015-05 ...
GTCGGTGAAATCTCTGCCGGAACATCTGACTGGGACATCTCTTTATCTGACATCACAATCACATAATCGGAGGCATGAGAAAATTCCAGACTTACATTTCCATCCGGATTAATCTTTCCGGCATTGATAAATACCATCTTTCCGTCGCTGTCATGATAATACAGATTACCGAACTGTCCCGAATGTTCACTTCCCACGTTCACGGTCAATGAAGCTTTAAATCCGAAATCTCCCTCATGCGCTAAGGAAAGCTGTCTGATTGGATTATCTCCTGCAAGCGCCTGTAAGGTCTTACTTGGTATATTCTTGGTATCCAGTATTACTTGAAGATTAATATCTTTCAAATTGCCAGCCTTAATATCTGTACCGTTAATCGTCCAGGTATATCCGCCCATATTCAACTGAACATCTACATCCTTTCCTTTGGCGGCTTCCAGTATCTCCTTTGAAATTACGGTCGCACCATCCATATCTATGCTGACAGACCCGCCGGATTCTGCTGATTTAATAATCTTTATGGTATTATCAATCGTCTCTTGCGGAAGGGTTACTCCCGGCGCCGGAATTGACGGATTCTCTGGCTGGCTCGGATTCTCCGGCTGGCTTGGCTGTGTCGGCTGATCTGGTTCTTCGGAAGCCTTAGTTCCATATCCACAGAACGTCATACATTCTTCTACCGTAAACGTATCACCCGGCGGAGCAGAGACACTCCATACCACGTTTTCATAACCATCAAAGGACTTCCTACATGTAACCGTCTCGCCTTTTTCCACCACTTGGCAGATAATAGTTTCATATTCATAATACTCATCCCCATCCCATGCAGGGAGAGCCATTACTGGGTCTATGATATAACGTACTAAACAATTTTCGTATACCGCTTCCATATTAATCCGTTGCCCTTGGGTTGCTACAGCGTTGTCCCCAATGCCCGTAATTTTCCATTCTTTAAAAACTAACCCAGGATAAAATTCCGGTAATTTCTCCTCTTTAAGAGTCTTAATCACATCCTTACCAGTTGTCCCTTCATCTACAAATACTGCTCTTTTTGCATAGTTATTGCCTCTTTGATTAAAACTATTTATATAGCCTACTTCCAATAATATCTTGCCTGAAAATTTAGCACGGAGTTTGATAGAAAGATAATCAGCAGCAATTTCATCATCTTCCATTATATTATTATTATATGAAGTATTCTCCCATTGTTCTAACCTATATTCCTTCGTGATATCTTCCGGTAAGTACTCTTTTGCCTTTTTTATTACAGAACCATAAGTTTCTCCTTTTTCAAAAAGTAATGGCAGAGTTTTCTTACTCCAATTACTTTCAGTATCAACATAAGTATATTCTACCGTTATACTATTTTTGTCATAAACAGCATCTATACGAACATAATCTGTATTGAAAGGACTTTCATCCGTACATCCATAAGGCATTTCCATCTCCCATTTCTGGAATGACATACCTTGATATGATTCTTCCGGCGCCTCTGCACTTTCCAGCATTTTTCTCAGCTCTTTGCATGTCATGCCTTCGGGAACTTCTACTTTCTGCGTTTGATAGGATGTATTCCCATCTGCTTTGCGATATTTATAATTTGCAGAAACAAGTGTTTTATCATATTTTGCCCGAATAGACATATAGCTCGAATTTCCTAAAACCTGCGTATCCTCTGTAATTGGATTTCCTCTATAATCCGTCCATCCAGTTTGTGTAAATCCTGAATATTTTGACTGCATTTCTGGAAATGTAATGCCAATCTCCTTCAATGTCTGACGTCGTTCAACTTTTTCTTTTTGATACTCCTGAATGGTTTCCCATTCTCCATTCTCATTTAATGCACTAAAACTAATGTTAATATCATAGGTAAGATTTACGAATGTATCCCCATTTTTTACATTAATATAATATGGATAATTTGCGCTATGAGTAAATGCACTGTAATCTGCACTGTTGTTTTCTGTATCTTCAATATGAATTTCTCTTATATACCATTCACATGGATATGTATCCTCTGTAATATCAAGTACGCCTTCATATATACCTTTCTCATCATCGTAATATACATATACAGATTCTGTGAAATGTGCAATATCTGAAACAGCAGAAAAATTCACAAATCCATATTCTTTCAATTTGCTTCCGTCGCTATCAGCTTCTATAGTAATATTAACAACATCTCCGGCAGACAGCATTTCTCCATTTTTATCTAATGAAAATGACTTGATGACAGGCTTTGTCACATTAGATTCAGTTCTTTTTACGGTATACTTGCACTCTCCTATACTATCTATATTGAGATACTCTGCCTTCCCTAATGAGCCTTTCTTTATATAAATGCTCTGTAAAGTCCACATTCCGTCACCGTAATAAATTCCAACAGTATTATTGCTTTTGAACTCTTTTTTATTTTCCGTATTCACTGAATAGAAAAAAAATTCTCTGGTACTCGTATATGAAGCATTTTTACATTGAAAGCTCGCATATATTCTATATCCCTCTAATTCTTCTTCCGTTTCCAGCGTCATCTCCAACATCCCATTTTCGTCAAGAGTCTGTCCATTTTGTTTAAATCCAAATTTTTTTATATGAACTTCTTCTGATGTCTGCTGTTCTACAGAAACCCAGTATTTATATTCTCCATTTTCGTAACATGAATAATTAATATAATTACTAGCCTTGTCTCTCACTTCAATTGAAGAAATCGATATTTTTTCAGCGCTCGTATTTGATAGTGTATACTCACATACATAACATCCCTTTTCTACATCATAGGAGGTATCCATATATGCAGTACCTCCATCAGCAGAAATCCCTGCTTCTACTTTCAATCCTCCTTCTTCCGTCCCCGTATCATAGGCATACACATAAAGCCGAATAGTTTCATCCGCCTTTACAGTTGTACCCTGCTGCGGAAATTCCACCTTTTCGATGACAGGCTTCGTCGTATCATACTGCCCATTACCTGCCTTTTCGGTTCCTGTTGTTCCCCCTGACTCTTGTGTCTCTTTTTCTTCATCTAAATCCTGATTAGTCTCTGTATTATCGCCAGCTTCCGTCATTTTATCATCCGTCGCCGGTTCTTCTGCATAGATAGAAACAGGATTTGCCATTGTAACTAACATAGCTATCAACAGCGCAAAAATCGAAATCCTTTTTATTAACTTCCTTTTCATTCGTTATCTGCTCCTTTTACTCATAATGATTACTTTTCCTATAACAACTCCCACCTAACCGCCCCACCTTTCATCTCCCATAGCACTCACCTCCCTTCCCTACCTTCCTCTCAAAAACACCACACCCTTATTTCTTTACCTTCTCTGCCAAATCAACGAATTGAATCGCCTTCTCCCAATCATCCAATACCCGATTTGCCAACACCATTTTCAATAACGTAATCATGTCTTTAAAATTCTCCCTGTTCTCCTTCTGTCCATCTGATAATGCCTGCTGCATTTGGACATATCCCTCATAGATTCTGGATTCCGTCAAAGACTGGTTCTTTTCCATACTTTCTTTCATAGACAGCAAAGAACGCCCCGTCTCGTCTAACCGTTCTTCCATTCTGAAAAGTACGTTCATGATCGTTTCATACATATCCTTCTGCTGCCTCATGTTTTCTTCTAATTTCATCCTTACCTCGTAAAACTGGTCCTTATAAAATACCTTTTCCCATTTATTCATACAGCATATCTCCAACTTTGCCAATTTATCTTCTATGGTTTTTATAACAGTCCTTCTACTAACTGAGCCGCCTCTATCGTAATCAATGGTTCAATACAGTTCCTTTCTATATCGGATTCTTCCAATTTACCTGTCTTTAACATATCGTCATACTGTTTCTTTGCACTCCAGACCTTCTTCTCATAAGATTCTGAATAATCTAAAAAGAATGATTCGATATCCTCCGACTGCTCGTTTAGTACACCTCTTACTCTGACTGACAGATTAGAAAACGCTTCATTAATTACTTTTTTACTGAATTTTTCCATCTGCTTTTTCTTTTCTGTACCAGAGTCTAACTTTAAGATTCTCAAACACTCCGAATCGTCCAGCGACATCCTCTTTGCCAACGGATTTTTCACACTTCCCTCAATCGTCCTCTTGATTTTTGAACGATTCCTTTCCACCCGTTTCAGGTTCGACGTATCCTTGATAATGGCAGACGTCTCCTGTAAAAACTGAATCAAAGTATCACAATAATCCTCCGCCATCTGAATACACCGTTTTTCTAATTCTTCGGATTTCTTCAATGATTTCTCGGAAAATGTCATCAATAATTCATTCAGCTTTTCGGTCGAATAGACATTCGCCGTATTTCTGTCATACGAACTTTCCACGCCTACATTACTGGAATATCCAGAGCATACATCTTGAATTGCCTCTCCAACATCACTAATCGCATCTATCCCTGTGAACTCGCCGATTTTTTCGATTGCCCCTCCTATTAAACCTCCCAAAAAACTAAAAAGTCCCATATCACTGTTCCTCCAATATTTTTTCTATCATATGACATCCTTCTATCGTATAACCCGCTTCCGCAATCATATGTTCTGACTTCTCAAAATAATTTTCTGCATCTATACTTTCCAACTGCCGGATATGATTTTGTTCATTTTTTCCCGTCTTCTCAATAACGTGAAGCGTTTCTTCTTCCACCTCCATAAATAAATCCGAAAGCATTTCCCTTACCTGCAGGCAATATTTGTCTAGTGCTTCCTGAAAAACCTGACTGGAAAACCCACTCATGGCTTGTTCTTTTTGTGTCCCCGGTATCATTCTGATAATATTTCGCAGTTCCCGATTGCTTAACGACACATTCCGGCAGACCTCATCATCAATAAAACCTTTCATTCCAGATAACAGTTTCTTTATCTGCCTGTCAATACGCCCCTTGCGAATCCCATACTTTTTTAACAATGTCTCCTGTTCGTTAAAAATCTGTTCCAGTTCTTCCCCATAATAGGATACCTCCTGAGATACTGCCTCCTCGATTCCCGAAGCCCTTCCCCTTACTTCTTCCTTATATGCCTCAAACATTTCAATGACATTGTCTATATCAGACGCAGAAGATTTTTCATCTACAGGCTTTGTAGATGAAACCTTTTTAGAAAGCTCTGATATTGCGCCAATTACAAATTTTGCAATCTTTCCTAATACATCTGGTAAAATCGGAGGAAATTTTAACATTCTGCCATCACCTTCCTAACGCCTTGATTGCCCGTTCCAGTTCATCTGCCCTTTTCCGGGTAATCGTCTGGAGTCTATTGATCATGCTTTCCAGTTCCCGCTTATCATCCTTTGTTTCTTCATACTTTTGGGTAAACTCTTTTTGTTTTTTCCGGATTTCTTCTATCCCTCCCTGACTGGTCTTTATAATGTCCTCCTGTTCCTTTTTAATCTTCCTCATACTATTCCGGATTTCTTCTTTACAGATCAGATAAGAATTTGTCACATCCTCTGTCAGAAGTTTCTTATAGCGGACTACGATATCATTATTTATTTTCCTTTTCAGTGTTTCTATTTGTGTAAAATCACAGAGCATTTGGTAATTTGCATGTAAATCACATACCCTCAATTTAAACAATATAGATTTCAAATCAAACATTTTATCGCTCTGGTCGTCTTGTGCATAGGTATTATATTCTTTCAAAAGCGTATACAAATATGCCGAAACAGGTATCAGGTTCCTTTCTGCCAACTGCTCGTTCCCGAAGGCGCCCTTTCTCTTTAAATGCTTGATCCATTCTAACCTTTGCGCCTGCCAGTTTTCCAAAGGGCGATTCAGGGTATCTAACTGCGTCGCAATCACGAATACTTTTTCCGGATTATATCTTACATTAGAAAAGACGCTGTATATGGTATGCATTTCCTGCCCTGTCAGAGCGTCTGATTTGACGCATACCAGCACGGCATTCGCCCTGTCTATATAATCTCTGGTAATATCGGAACGGTATTCTACGATATCATCAAGCCCCGGTGTATCTACCAGAACCACTCCCTTAGGTAGCTCAAAATCTTTAAGACCCACCTCAACCTCTTTTACGAAATAATGGACCGGAGATTTTGAAGACGTCCATCTTGTAATCTCCTTTACCAATTCCTCCTGCGTATTACAAGTAACCTTCCGAGGGCTAATGCCTAACCACTTATTCTTTTCCTCATCTGCGTTCAGAGTTTTGTATTCTTCCAAAAAAATATCTGCATTTCCCTCTACCGCACTTTTCCAAAGACTGTCCCATTCTTCTTTTGTGTAAAGCAAGACCTTCACATAATTATCATCCGACTTTTTAAATTTAGTCAAAGCGGCTGTCTCTGGCGTGACTTTTGTAGAAGCATATTCGTATCCCAATAATGCATTAATCAAAGTTGACTTCCCCGCTTTAATTGCCCCAACCAAAGCAATATGAAACTCTGCGTCTGAACACTTTTTTAAAAAGGTATCGAGATTTTTCATCATGCCTGCTGTAATATAGCTGCTTATGCCCTCCACTTGAAGAAGCTTTTTTGTTCTCTCCATGGCCGCTGCATATCTCTGCACTGTCTCATCCCACAAATATGCCGGATTATTGACCGGACTGTCTGCCAAATCTTTAAGTTCCTTCACCCTATTCTCGTAGGTCCTTTGAAGCGATTCATCTTTAAACTGAAATTTCTCCATTGTTGTTTTCTCCTCCATGGTATTATTTTGTCTTTATATGGAATCTTCATATATCTTTTCCATCTTACGAATCTCCGTCTGCATATCATCCAATAGCTGCTTCGGCGCAAGTACCTTCACCCAGCTTCCCTGAGACAAAAGTTCCATAATCGTCCCTCTGCTATACTCCACTACCGCCGTAATCTCCGCCGCTTCCTCATGCTGACAGAAAACGCTTGCCGTCGGGAATTTGTCTAAGATAGCTCCTACCGATGGTCCTGTATAGAGAAAGCGTATTTTCATAGGCTGTCCCATAAACATTTTTTGATTATATACTTTTGCCCTTTCCAGACGACGCCTTTCTTCAATCTCAATAGGAATTCTCTCCTTTCTCTCATGTATTTCTGCAATCCGATCCATCCGATAATAAATTACCGCTGAATTTTCCACATCTCCACGACAGGCCAATAAATAAAAATAAAAACTGGAAAATGTAACCGCTATAGGATAAATCCAGCGCTCTACCACCTTCCCATTTAACTTTTTGTATGTAATCTCTATACTTCGCCCTTCTTTTATGCATTCTTCCAACCGCCATACAGTATCGTATAAGTCGAGACACCCTTCCGTATGTACTTGACAATAGTATTCCATCTCATTTTTCCAAAAATCCCGAAACAGCTTTTGATCTGCGTGGCTGCTATATACTGTCAGATTGTCAGTCATACTCCTTAATTCATCCTTCTTAAACACCCTGCTTCCCAATAAGATTTTCAAAATGACGAGAAGTTCTTTTGCCCGAATCCCCTTTCCTGCACTCAAAACATAGGAACGTTTCTTCCTGTCATACATAAGTTCTACATTCCCTACCAGTTCCCTATGTTCTGCCAGAAAAGAACGGATGATACTGATATCCCTTGATATGCTCTTTCTTGCAACCTGATATTCTTCTGACAGCTCTGTGACAGAAACTTCATTTCCGGAATAGAGCCTATATAAAATCGCTAAAATCCGATTCTTCTTCTCCATTTATGTTTTCCCTCTTTTATCTTCACACTTCCCTAATCCTATTTCCTAAACATATATTTTCAATCCAGTTACTCATGTACACATTATATGATATTTACATTAGTTATGCAAGAGTAATTCATTTATACATTAGCCATGTATAAATAAGCTATGCAAAAATTTATTTTTCGGTGATAATTGTTAAAAAGGAGGGCATCCTATGGTTCGTTTACGAGTGCTAGAAATATTAGAAGAACAAAACCACACCAAATACTGGCTTTACAAACAGATGAATCTGAGCTACCAGAATTTCAACCGCATGATTACAAACCAGACTAGTTCCATCCGATTTGAAAATCTGGACTTGCTAAGCAACATTCTTCATTGCCCTATCGGGGATTTGTTTGAAAAAATAAATGAGCACATAGAATAGCAAGTTATTCCATGTTGCTTTCTAAGGGCTGTCACACGAAATTCCAGAATACATGCTTTACTATATATGAAGCCATTCTGCAATTTCCCCTGTGCAGCCCATATCCACAGCTTACTCTTGATGATACTCCCCAATGCACTCCATAAACAGGAAATAGGCGTATCTGAATCCTCTTGTAAATCCACGCTCTTCTCCCATTTCACATGCCATAAGAACCATATCCCTTATTTTTTCGGATTCCTTCTCTCCAAAATCTCCTTGAACATTTTTTAAAACTTCCTCATGGAATTTTGTTTCTTTCCTGCCGTCTTTATCCGTGAGCATTTTATCAAGATGGTTTAATTCTGCTATCATGTCATTCATATAATTGTACGGAGTCTTATCTACTCCCATTCTCCTTTCCCATACCGAATCCATCATTCTTTTTGTATTTCTATTTCTGCTTGTCCGGATTTTGCATACCTATTCTACCAAAGCAAACAGGACACACCCCTGTCCCTCCGAAAAATTCGGACATAATTATATAATTTTATCTTTCATTTCCCTTCTCCAGCAAGCCCTCTGTCTGAAAACTAAAATACCCGTCCCCCACAATGACATGGTCCATCAACGGTATCCCAAAGATTTTTCCCGCCTTTTCTATCCTTTTCGTCGTCGCCATATCTTCCTCACTCGGCACGCACCTTCCCGACGTATGGTTATGCACCATCACAATCCCTGCCGCATTTGCCAGAACCGCATGTTTGAAGATTTCCCTTGGCTCTGCTAATGTCGCATTTACCGTCCCAATGGACACCGCCTCGATTGCCGCCAGCTTCCCTGCGTTATCCATGGACAGCACCAGCAGATACTCCCTGTCTGCACCCGCCAGAAACTTCCTTGTAAATGCCGCAACTTTTTCCGGTCCGTCAATTTCTTCCATCGCATACGGAAGCTCTCTTTCCCGAACCATCCTTACCCGTACAAACGGCACGTAATTTTTCACTTCTGCTTTTCCCACTATCCAATCCCCCTGACCTCCATATATTCTTCTAACATTCCTTTTGCAATCTCTACCGGATTTCCCTGACATTCATCATCATGCCTGACCTCATAACGGGAAAACCCTTTCGGTACGGAATCCCTTAATACTCTCAGTTCTGTAAAAATTACCTCCTTCTCCAATACTGTGACCTGTTCATAACGAAGTTCATTTGCTTGATACCTCATTCTCTTTCCTCCTATCTCACACAATTCCCTCTAAATCAACGCCAATGCCCGGAATCTTCTTCTCATCCTTATGAGCCTTGCGGAAACTCCCCGCATGGTAATGTTGCAATGCTCTGCAATTTCCCTGTAAGTATATCCTGCCGCCCTCATGCAGACAACCTCCTTCTCTTTCACCGTCATATGGGACATCAACTGCTGTAACTGCACCCGATCTTCCAATTCACTCGCAACACAATTCACCTGCTCTAAAACCTGCTCTCTTGAAAACACACAGTCATAATCTTCACGGTATGTCTCCATAAGGGCATTTCGTTTCGGGCAATTCCGATAAATATATTCTTTTATCATGCTGTATCTCATTTTCCTCCACGCAATGGATGAAAACGGATACTTTGATAACTCCGGTTTTTCCAAAAACTCCTGAACCGCTTTTAGATATCCAAAGATTACCACGTCATAAAATTCAGCCCGTTCCAAATGATTCTTCCATAGAAACCGTTCCACCAGCATATGGTTCTGTTCTGCAAATATCTTCTGTTCCTCTGTCAATATGCGCATATTTTTCATCTGTATATCCTTCTCCCTTCCCAGACAGCAAAAAAACCGGGACATTTCTGCCCCGGCTTTGCTATTTCTTAATCTCATTATCTGTTTCTTCCTTATTTAAATTTAAAAAGTGTCCGAATCGGACACCCATACTATGTATCTTCTCATAATTTCCAACACTGGCCGTATTCTGCCGAAACACCGCACGTTAATTATGTCCCTATTATAGTTTCCAGCACACTATCCGGCATACATCCCTGCGTAAATTACTCACCGCCCTGACACCGTATCATTATATCGTGAAGTAAATATAAATCCCCCTCGCTTACACAATCCGCCCGGTTCATAATCACCCTTGTAAGAAATACCGCCCACTCAACATCTGTCCACGCTTCTTTCGAGGTGTCCGATCCGGACACCTTTTGCATTGCCTCCGTAACTGTTTGCGGAATGACCGTCAGGCTTACCCTTTCCCTGCCCCACTCCCGCAGTATCTCTTGATGGCGGCTTAATTTCTTGAACTGCCTTATCTTTCCGCCTCCTACAGCCTGTTCCATTTCCTTTGTCTCCCTTTTCCTTACCGAATCATCCTCTGGAATTTGTTTCTCATCCTGCGGCAGAGATTTCATATCCTGCTTTTCCACCACCGAAAATCCTCTATCTTTCCCTTCCCGTTTCTTCATCGCCCTCTCCGTTACCTCCTTCGCCTTAATACCGCCTCTTTCTGACGCCTGCCTTGCAATCTCCCTCTGTTCATCCAGCGGCAGTTTTGCCGCCTCATATGCGGCAGAAATCCCTATATTTCCCTTCTTA
>ERZ808028.2016-NODE-2016-length-10641-cov-4.054809_pt1 | contig 10641 bp, 9 predicted proteins | sample MGYA00380184_ERZ808028 | MGnify/ENA primary metagenome ERZ808028 (study PRJEB31490, sample SAMN06133397) | mouse gut metagenome | isolation source: J8_1 | host: mice | place: China: Chengdu | collected 2015-05 ...
AATGTTTTAACCGATTCCGTCTACTACTTTTCAAGAAAATGTAAAAAAATCAAAAAATTGTTTTAGAGATTCATAAAAACTATACTAGACAATATGCGTCTCTTGTGCTATTATAATCAGAGTGATGTAACAAATTTGTAATATTTATCAAATCGTTCCATCACGAATGAAGTAAAAGCGCACTCGTAGTCTAACGGATAGAACGAAGGCCTCCGACGCCTTTAATGCAGGTTCGATTCCTGCCGGGTGCATTGCATCACTCTGACAATAGCAGAAGCAGACAAATGTATTAGATGAAAGAAAGGATATTTGTTGGTTTATGGGCAGACGGAGAAAATCATCTTTGCATGGGGGAATTGGCGATCAAATTGAAGATATGAAAGAATGGGTGTCGGATCATACAAAGATTGTGATGCCCATCGTTCTTTTAGTATGCGTTTTAATAACGGTATTAGTGGCGGTAAACGCGAATAAGAAAGCGGCGGAGGAAGCGGAGGCTCAGCTGGCGGGAGTAGATCCTGCCGCAGCTTCGGGAGAAGAAAGCGCGGTACCGGAAGAAGAATTACCACAGCTGGAGCTGGAAGTCAATGCATATCCTGCAGTAAATACACTGATGAGCGATTACTATGCGGCGATGGCAGAAGGAAATATCGAAGCGGTAGAATCCATGAACGCTTATGTGGAAGATAAGGAAAAGATCAGAATCCAGGAAATGAGCAAATACGTGGATTCTTATCAGGAACTGGATGTATATACGAAACTGGGGCCCGTAGAGGGATCTTATCTTGTTTATGTATATTCCAAAGTGAAGTTTACGGAATATGACAAGCCGGTACCCGGAATGCAAGCGTTTTATGTTTGCACGGATGAGGAAGGAAAGTGCTATATCAACGGCGGAGAGGCTAATTCCGTAGTAACGAATTATATCCGCGAGATTTCCTTGCAGGACGATATGGTGGATCTGAATAACAAGGCCGTGGCGGAGTACAATGAGCTTTTGGCGAGCGATGAAGAGTTGAATGCTTTTCTTGCGGATCTGTCTACCCGGATCGATGCTTCCGTAGGCGAGATACTCGCAAAGGCGGAAGAGGATGCGAAGAGAGCGGAGGAAGAAGCACAGGCAGCCGCGGAGCAAGAGGCAGCTCAGGAAGAAGCGCCACAGGAAGCCGCGGAACAACAGCAGCAGACAGCAACCATAAAAACGGTAAAAGCTACGGATGTGGTCAATATAAGGAGTTCCGACAGCGAAACGGCGGATAAGCTTGGGAAAGCCCAGATAGATGATGAATTTACCCTTCTGGAAGAAAAAGGAAATGGATGGAGTAAAATCAGCTTCGAAGGAAGAGACGCATTTATTAAGAGCGAATATCTTGAAGTAATTTCCGAAGAAACCGTGGACGTGGAACTGGCACAGGCGGATGCGGAAGAACCGGAAACGGCGGATACCGAGGATGAAAACGCCGGCGGCAATACGGAAAATACAAGCACGAATAATACGAATACGGCAGATGTGCAGACCGTTACCGTGATTGAAAATGTCAATGTCAGAAAATCGGCCAGTGAAAACGGGCAGAAGCTGGGGCTGGCATATACTGGTGAAAAGCTGGAACTGCTGATGAAACAGGCCGACGGATGGACGAGGGTAAAATATAACGGAGAGACGGCATATGTAAAATCGGATTATGTAGAATAGCGGTACGGGAGCAGAAGAATAAAAGACAACACCGCGGAAAATACTGTGGGAAATACGGACAGGAAAATGAATAGCCTGAATAGGAAAGGATAAAATAAAGGTATAGGCATAAAGATATGCTTATACCTTTTTTTATGCGCAGGGGTGCGTAAGGAAATTAGCAGCTTTGCTGCACGCACCTCGCGCGGCGAGTAGGGAAGATGAATCTTCTCTGCTCGATTATGTCCGGCGGATACTTTCAGTAAGTTGGGATAAGGAGAGAACCAGGTTTGTGTCTGCACGGCATTTACAAACTTGTGAAATGGAGGAAAATATGAAAAGAGATGATGCGGAAATTTTAAGGGAAGTGCAAAAAAATACGGAGATGGCGATGAAGGCGATCGATACGATCAGCGATAAGGTATATGATGATGATCTGGCGGTGCAGTTATCGAAACAGGCGTTGAAATATTCAGAAATCCATAATAAGGCATTGGACAGAATACTGGAAGGGAAGGCGGAACCATACCGGACGAATAATGTCAGCCAGATGATGCTGGTAGGGGGAATTCACTCCAACACCTTATTTAACACGAGTACAAGCCATATAGCGGAGTTGATGATCCAGGGAAGCAACAGAGGGATCACCGATATGTGCAAGTCGTTAAACCATCATGAAAGGGCGGATCATACTTCCCTGGAGATTGCGAAAGAACTGATGGATTTTGAAGAAAAAAATATTGAGCGGTTGAAGAAGTATTTATAATTGTATACATGTATCATTGTACAATTTGAATAAAAATGAGGGAAAAACTTTTACAGTTTCGTTTACTTAAGCGTCTTGTGCAATCAAAAACGGCATTATATAATAATACGTGGGTGGCCGGTAAACGACACAGACTGCCCGGAAGAGGATACTATTGGCTTGTTTATATAAAATAAAGGAGGGCATAAAGATGTCATACGTTGATGAGGTTTTTGATTTGGTAGTGGCTAAGAACCCGGCTCAGCCGGAATTCCACCAGGCGGTCAAGGAAGTGCTGGAATCTTTGCGCGTAGTGATCGAGGCAAACGAAGATGTATATAGAAAGGATGCGTTGCTGGAGAGATTGGTAACGCCGGAGAGAATAGTTATGTTCCGCGTTCCCTGGGTGGATGACAAGGGGCAGGTACAGGTAAATAACGGCTTCCGCGTACAGTTCAATAGCGCGATCGGCCCCTATAAGGGAGGCTTGAGGTTCCATCCTTCGGTAAATCTTGGCATTATTAAATTTTTAGGTTTTGAACAGATCTTTAAAAACTCTTTGACAGGCCTTCCGATCGGCGGCGGCAAGGGCGGCTGCGATTTTGATCCTAAGGGAAAATCTGATAGGGAAGTAATGGCTTTCTGCCAGAGTTTTATGACGGAACTCTACAGGCATATCGGCCCGGATACGGATGTACCCGCCGGGGATATCGGTGTAGGCGGCAGGGAGATCGGCTATATGTACGGACAGTATAAGAGAATCCGCAACCGTTATGAAGGCGTGCTGACCGGAAAGGGACTTACATACGGCGGTTCCCTGGCAAGGACACAGGCAACGGGATATGGTTTGCTTTATCTGACCGAAGAAATGCTGAAATGCAACGGCAAAGATATTGCGGGCAAGACGATTGCAGTATCAGGTGCCGGCAACGTGGCTATTTATGCCATCGAAAAGGCACAGCAGCTTGGCGGCAAGCCGGTAACATGCTCCGACTCCACGGGATGGATCTATGACCCGGAAGGAATTGATGTGGCGCTGTTGAAAGAAATTAAGGAAGTAAAAAGGGCAAGGCTCACGGAATATGCGGCAGCAAGGCCCAGTGCGGAATATCATGAGGTTGGAAGTTCCAAGGTATGGAGCGTGAAATGCGATATCGCTCTTCCTTGCGCAACGCAAAACGAATTGGATCTGGAAGACGCAAAAGCATTGGTGGCAAACGGCTGTTTCGCAATAGCGGAGGGTGCCAACATGCCTACTACGCTGGAAGCGACCGAATATTTACAGGAAAACGGAGTGCTGTTCTGCCCGGGCAAGGCTTCCAATGCCGGCGGCGTAGCTACTTCCGCCCTGGAAATGAGCCAGAACAGTGAAAGGCTGAGCTGGACTTTTGAAGAAGTGGATGCAAAGCTGAAAAATATTATGGTAAATATCTTCCACAATCTGGATGAAGCTTCGAAAAAATATAACATGGAAGGAAATTACGTGGCCGGAGCAAACATCGCAGGATTTTTGAAAGTTGCCGAGGCTATGACGGCACAGGGGATTTGCTGATCAATAGAATTTTAGGGTAAAGAGTATATGGAAAAGTCCTGGAAATGCTGAATTTCCGGGGCTTTTTTATGTATCGGAATGACAAAAAATTGTCAGAATGTTTATAAATAGAGGATAATTTACGTTATTTTGAGATCGTTACATGCATGCGATATTCATAATTGAAAGCTGTAAAATTCCACGTTGAATTTTACAGCTTGCTTGCGTATAATATGTGTAAAAGAAGAAACTATAATTAATAAGGAAAGGAAGTTGATTTTATGCCGAATATATTACCTGTATCAGATTTGAGAAATTATAATGAAGTACTGAAAAATTGTCAGATTGGAGAACCCGTGTTCTTGACCAAAAATGGTAGAGGCAAGTTTGTGGTTATGGATATTGAGGACTATGAGCGTGAGAAGGCTGAGAAAAAACTCTTAATGAAGCTACAGGAAGCAGAAGAGGCAGTTAAGGATGAAAGTGCCTGGATGAGCTTGGATGGACTGAAGAAATCCGTCGGGATATAGCTTATGATGAAATTACGGATTAGCCCTATTGTGGTAGAAGATTTGAAGAATATTAAGAAGTATATTGCGGAAGATAATGAAGAAATGGCAGTAAAGACTATTCGGGAGATATATGCTCGAGTTGAGAGCTTACAGCAATTTCCGTATGCGGGAGCTGATCTTGCTAAGAGGGTTAGCTTCCGAACGGATTATAAATATGTGATTTGCGGGAATTATGTTGTGTTGTATAAGATAGGAAAGGAGTATGTTGAGATTTACAGGGTAGTGAATCGATATCAGGATATTACACTGATATTTTGATGCTATAATAGAAGGGAAAACGGAGATTAAGATGGAAAATAATATGAAATAAATGCTAGTTATGCAATATATTGAGAGACGACGGTATTACATATTAGCATGAGACGCAGATGATGCCAAGACACCGGCTCTGTCTCGCCTGCGGCGGTTTTGATATCATCTGCGCCTCATGCTATGGAGTGGTCAAGGGGGAACCAAGTTTCCCCATTGCATTAAAAATGCCAATGGCGGTATTCTGAAAAAACCAAAATTGGGGATTGACAGGAATTAAAAAATAGCTTATTATTGACAATAAGAAATGGGTTTTTACCGTACAGTGTTTTCACTCAAGCGGGCTGCTCGTTTCTTTTTTTATTGCCAGAATATCATACAGATATTTCCTGCCATCATTCGCATGACGGACAAGCATACTTGCTGAATAAATATTATGTCTTGCTATTTTCCCTGTTTTGTCATCATATACAGGCAATGCAAATCTGATGTTGTAGCGATACCAGCCATATACCGCATCTGTTTTGTGCTTTTCTTTCCGGGTTTGCGGAGACCAGTTCTTTTACTGCTTTTTGGTGCTTTTATGTGGGGTCCTCTCCCGGGTTTGCGGGGATCAGGCTTGTGGTATGCGGTGCAGGATTTTTTCGCTTTTGTGACAATATCCATGCGCACATTCCCATGGTCATTAAGGGCTTTCAGTTTTTCAAGGGCTGGTACAGTAAGGAAATATCGGTCCAGCAAAAGCAGAGAATCGCCAAAAGTAAGGGTAGCCTGGTAAGCGTCCTCTACCATCTGAACCACATGGGAGGCGGCTGAAACCGATGCGCCTTTCCACTCCCCGGCAGCCTGAAGGCCGTCATGGAGCCGAATGCTTAAAGGGATGCATGCCCAATTGCGGACACTCCCGGCCAGAATGCCAAGTCCGCCGAACATACGGCCGTGGATGTATTCTGGCTTAGCGGAATTTTCAGATTCCTGGAACAGCTTCTTTATCCCGGGCATACGGCATCCTTCCTTGGACTGTTTCACACCGTCGCCTACAAGGACATGGAGGCTATCTTCTTTATAAAGAGACGCATACTGGCTGACAGCAGAGAACCAGCGTTTTCGGATATCCGGGAGTGACCAGGAGGATGCCCTGAAGAAATGCAGCATGGACTCATAACAGCCTGGGGCAAGTGCAAGGTCACGGATTATGGAAGTGACACCAAGTTTATCGGAACGGAGCATAAACCCTGTGATGATGACTACAAACCAGCGGAAAGTAGCTTTGCGGGAAAAACAGAATTCAAAGTGGCATAAAATATTTTCAATAAAATTTATCATAATCGTATGGTCATCCACGCAAAAGTATGGTAAACTCATACCATGAATGGCACTTTTGCGTGGATGGTATCTCTTTCTTTGTGGTGATTAAAGAATACCATAAATCCATACAAAAGGGCTATTCTTTTTATTGAAAACTTTTAACTCACAAAGCTGATTAAAAGCAAGATTTTTATATGGAGGGAAACATTAATGAAATTATTTAGACTTTATGGATCACAGGATTATAGATCGCTTTACTATAAGAACAGAGATTTCGGGAAAAAATATGTTGGTAAATTTATTGGGACCGCATTTTATGATGAATGGAAAAAGTGCGAAGTAGAAGTGCGATTTAAGGGTAAATGGGGGGATAAACAAACAGATATCATGGATTTTGGTGGGTTGATGGGAGTTGTTTTGAACCATAAAGCTAAAAGTAAATTAGAAGACTTGATATTACCATATAGTGAATTACTCCCACTAGAATTAATGGGAGAGGAGCTTTATTTATTAAATCCTATAATTGTTTTAGATTGTTTAGATCTCAAGAAATGTCAAACAAAAAAAATATCGCCATTATATGATGAAAAAATAACAAAATATGTATTTGAAAGGGGACGAAACTATCCTTCTATCTTTAGGATCAAAAATGAACCACGAAAGTATATTGTAACCGAAGAATTTGCTAAAAGATTAGAGGAAAATACTTTAGTGGGATATGTTTTAAATGAGTTGTGGGATTCAGAAGATGTAGGATAGTGTGATAACACGAAATAGAGCTTGTATATCTATTCCCAGGTGACGAACGGGAACGGGGCTTGCGCCCGGTACGCATGTAACATGCGCGGGGACCAGATCAGGGAAGGACAGGCCATCAGTGAGGGGATCACCAAGACCGTCCAGTTCCGCTATGAGCGGGCGGGTCGCCTGTCTGAGAAACGGGAGTTGATCGCCAGATGGAATGAGGGAGGTGCCAAGAGGTCCATCCAGGAGGCGGTCACCCCCTACAGACGTGATACCAACGGAAACTGCATCAAACATGTACTCCCAGAGGATTATGATGCTGCTGTCGATGATGGATCTGGATATAGCTACTGCTACGATGAGGAGGATCGGCTGACTGAGATGATGGGGCCGGACGGGGCGAAACTCGCCTGGTATGCCTATGACCTTCATGGGAACATGACTGCTGAAGGAAAAGTGGATGGATCTGCTTCCTATTACTGGTATGATTTGTCCGGAAACCTGATCGAGAAGGCGGAACCAGCTCCAGGAGGAGATGGTAAGGGGTTATTCTGCCGCACATCCTATACCTATGACGGGGATGACAGGCAGACTGGGATCTGCTTTGATGGCGGGAGATGGATTCTAGTGGGAGAAAGGGACGAGAGAAGACTGGAGGAGGCAGAGGCCGGAAGAACTCTGCGGCTTTCTTGTTCCTATGATGCCAGAGGACGCCTAATCCAAGTGACAGATGGGAACGGGGCCTGTGTCCGGTATACATATGACGTGCGTGGAAACCGGATCAGAGAAGAGCAGAGCATCAGTGAGGGGATCACTAAGACCATCCAGTCCCGCTATGACCGGGCGGATCGACTGTTTGAAAAAAGAGAACTTATTGCCAGATGGGATGGAAAGAAATTCGAAAAATCTATACAGGAGGCGGTCACTGCCTACGGGCGAGATGCCAATGGGAATATCACCCAGATCCGCACACCGGAAGGATATCAGATTTTTCGGGAATACGACCTGCGGGACTGTCTGGTCTGCAAGCGGATAGTGGATGAAAAGAACGGAATCGACCGCAGCACCCTCGTATCCTACGACCACGCCGGGAACGTAGTATCCCTGCGCCGGAAAGGGATAGATGGCTGGGAAACGGAGATTACCTACCAGTATGACTTGAAAGATCGTTTAGTCCGGGCCAGCAACATGGAAGGTGCCGTGTTTGCGTACCATTATGAGCTTAACGATAGGCTGGTGGAGGAGGAACGTCCTTCCACAGGCCATACCCAAGGGACAGGGACATGGAACTACCGGTATGACTGCATGGGCCGTCTGATTGAGAGAACGGATCCTGACGGCCAGATGGAGGAATGGAACCAATATGATGAATTGGGGCGGAGGACCGTCCAAAAACTGGCAGATGGGGAAGAGTTCCATTTCCATTATGAGGCACAAGGACACCTTTCTGGTGTTGCCAGCGTCAGGAGTAGGGAAGAAGGCAGGGAACTGCAGAACTACCACTATAACAGCCGAGGTCAGGTGACCGGGATCGTGGACGGAAATGGAAACCAGACCGGTCTTGATCTAGACGCTTGGGGAAGGTTGATGAAGATCCAGGCAGCGGATGGTGGGGTGGAAGGATATACTTATGATCATGCCGGGAATATCACTTCCACAACGGACGCAAACGGGGGAACCATCTATTACCGTTATAACAGCCAGGGGAAGGTCTGCGAGATCACGGATCAGGAAGGTTTGAAGGAGCGGTTCTATTATGACCGGGAAGGGCGGCAGATCCTTTCTATTGACCGTCTAGGCAACCGGGTGGAAATCGAGTATAATATAGATGGGAACCCTGTGAGGAGGGTCAGCTGTGACAAGCACGGGGAGCACCGTGACGTAAGGACCTGGAGGTACGACTGCCTAGGATATCTGAAAGAGGCGGTGGGCGGGGGATTCCGCTACCGCTATGAGCACCGGTCGGATGGTAAGCTCCTGTGCAAGGAAGTTTCCGGCCATGCTGCGCTACGATACACCTACCATCCAGATGGCAACATAAAGACTATGACCGATGGCAGCGGCAGGGTACTGTTCTACGGGTATGACCATGGTGGAAGGCTCATTTCTGTAGCGGATGAAGCCGGGGAGATCGTAGGCTACCGTCATACCCCTGGAGGGAAGGTAAAGGAGATCCGACATCGAAACGGGGTGAGGACGGCTTATGAGTATGATACGGAAGGGAACATCATCCGCCTGCTGACAGAAACCAGGGATGGGGAGGAAACCAGCTACATCTACGACCTGTGCGGGAACCGTCTGGAGAAAAGGAAAGGGGGGAGGACAGAGAGATACCGTTATAATGGGAAAAACCAGCTGGTCAGACGGGTGGCAGGCGGAGATGCCTGGGACTATACCTATGACCTCCAGGGCAACCTGGTCAGGGAAGCTGGGCCAGAGGGGGAGCGGCAGTATCTTTATGATACCGAAAACCGTCAGATCCGTGTCCTTTCCGGCGGGAAGGAGATCCAGGAGGAACGGTATGACGGGGAAGGGATGCGTGTCGGCCTGACCGTGAACGGAAAGAAGAGTACATTCCTGTATGGAAATGGGAACCTGTATGCGGAGTTTGATGAAACAGGAGCGGATGTCAGCCGTTATATCTGGGGATATGGTCTAGCGGGACTGGGATACCAGGAAAAGTTCTATGGGGTTCACCGGGATGAACAGTTGAGCACTGGATGGATCACAGGAGGAGCAGGGAGCCTTGAAAATGCGTATGAGTATGATGCCTTTGGGGTGCTCCTGGGGAGCTATGGTAAGGTGCCGGGGCGGCTCCTTTATGGAGGCCAGCAGTATGACGCAGAGATGGAGCAATACTATCTGCGGGCCAGATATTATAACCCGATGATCGGGCGTTTCATGCAGGAGGATACCTACCGTGGGGATGGGCTGAACTTGTATGCCTACTGTGCAAACAATCCGGTGATGTATTATGATCCTGGTGGAAGAAATAGTGATTGTAATCATGCTCGAGGTGCAAAGGAAAACACACAGCAAGAGAATGTAGTAGTTGAGGATGGAACAGGAAACAATATTCAATGGTCAGGAGATAAAGGTATATATTCTGTAGCATATGAAGTAGAACTGCCAAGTAATATGTATCCAGGGAGTAGCGATGAAAGACATTTTCAAGAAGCAAATAAACAATTATATAATGCGTTCCAGGCAGATCCAGAATTTGCACAATTAATGGAATCTATATATCCAGGTATTGTAGAAGGAGTGAAACCGGGGAAAAGAGGCGCTTTTTCAAGAAAAGCACCGACTAAAGATGTTACATGGCATCATGAAGCAACACGTAGTGGTATTTTGCAATTAATTCCAATAGAACAACATAGGGCAAAAGGGAAAATTCAGTCAATTCTTCATCCACAAGGAAGAGGAGGAATGGAAAATTGGGGTGGAGGAAGAAAAAGAAAAAAATAGGAGAGGCTAAAATGAGCGAAATGTTAGAATTAGTATATGTATTAGAGCATATTAATGAATTTAATTGGTCAGATGCATTATTTTTACCAGAAGATGAGGTGTGGAATCTAAACACAAAATGTATGGTTTTAGATCCAGACGATGTAGAGGATGATGAGGAGGATGCCCCTCAAATAGCAAAAGAAAAGGGGTTAATATATACATTAAGTATTCAGAACGTTCAAATGATTTATGAAAATGTACATGAACAGAAAGGGGATTGTTCTAACGACGACTTAATAAAAGCATTCCTATATTATTATGATAATGATGCATAAATAGAGTTTTAATGAAACCCTTTTTTTTCTATCTG
>ERZ808028.2017-NODE-2017-length-10619-cov-5.265130_pt1 | contig 10619 bp, 10 predicted proteins | sample MGYA00380184_ERZ808028 | MGnify/ENA primary metagenome ERZ808028 (study PRJEB31490, sample SAMN06133397) | mouse gut metagenome | isolation source: J8_1 | host: mice | place: China: Chengdu | collected 2015-05 ...
AAAATTCATTTTGCGCTTGCTATAAGTCATCTGAGACTCAATACTCCCGCCGCAAGCACAGTGCCCGGCTCATTAGCCGCGGGAATAAAACGACAGTTATACGCCGCAGCCGCCCTGCGTTCAAACGATGCCGATCACTTCCACTTCGCAGAGTACATCCTTCGGAAGCTGCTTTACCGCCACACAGCTCCTTGCCGGTTTTCCGGTAAAATACTTTTCATAAACCGCATTAAATGCGCCGAAATCCGCCATATCCGCCAGAAAACAGGTGGTCTTCACCACATTTTCATAGGTGGTGCCCGCCTCCTTCAATATTTCGCCGATATTTTTCATCACAAGTTCCGCCTGCTCCGTGATATTTTCCCCTTCGATCCCTCCTGTCGCGGGATCGATCGGGATCTGCCCGGATGCAAACAGAAATCCGTTTGCGATGATTCCCTGTGAATACGGCCCGATCGCCGCCGGCGCCTTGTCTGTCGCTATTTTCTTTAACATAACACTGTTCTCCTTTCATCTACTCCGCAGGCTCAATACTTCTCTGCGAAGCAAGCACTAACTCCCATCCGCCCGCTTCGGCGGCACTTTATGCCTTCACTCCTCAAATTCCGCGGTCACATAATATCCCGCCGAACGCTCCTCCACACTGACCACAATTCCTTCTCTTGCCAGCATCCGCTCCGAGAAAGGGAAATTACCCGACATCGCCAGAGACGGGTCTATCGTGTAATAATAGTTGCTTGGAAGCACCCCCTCCGTCACAGTGATCTTGTCCCCCTCTTTCAGCAGGCCGGGGCGTTCCATCTTGAATTCCATTTTTCTCATATTCCTGTCCTTTGTCAAAAGCCGCACGCTTCGCGTTAAAAATCCCTGCGGCTTTGGCCCGCAGGGATTCGCTTTCCTTTGATTTATCCGGCTTATACGATCTCCGTGTTACGGAACTGCCTGAAATCCCAAAGCCGCCAGGGTTGCCGGGTCTGTCGGGATCCCCATAGCTGCCCACGCCGCCAGAGTCGCCTGATCTACCGGTATGAGCTGGGGTGCCGGCTTATATGCGTCAAAGCATCCATGTCCGCCGTACACGAGGCAGTACACGCTGTATGTGCCGAAATAGTTCGTTCTGAAGGTGATCGTCTTCGGATCCGTATCCAGATCTGTCAGATAGGATACCGTTCCGTCCACATTCAGTCTGAGTACCGCGAAATCCTTGGTGTTATCCCTGAGCTTTTTGGGGATCTCCATCACAAAATCCATCTCCTGAACGGTGCTTTCCCTCGGTTTATAGACACCGCCTTCATACAGGAAAAGGTTCATCGTAAAACTGGGGCCCATCTGTGCGCCCACAGCCCATCTCGCGCTGTCCAGCGCCGATTTTGCAAGCTGCCCGTACTCTCTGTTGTTAGCAATATAGACATGGCTCGCTGCATCTGCATACTGGCTGATATTTGCCCCGGTCTCCATATCAACTATATTCATCGGCGTAACGGGTACCAGCGCCGTCAGGTCCGTCGCATGGAAATCCGTCACAACAGAAGGCCAGATGATATCCCCCGATGTAGTTGTCACTCTGTTGGTGAGTTCCTCCGGTGTATTTCCGTCAATCCAGGCGTTCGGCTCAGCACAGGCAACTAATGGCGTACCCACAGCTACCGCCGCAGCCAGAACAAGCGCTGTCATTTTTTTCCATATTCTCATGGTTGTCCTCCTATTCCAGTTCCGCATATGTCCTGCTTGATCACTTTATATGTTACTACTCTCATCATACGCACGGCCGGAATTTGTGTCAACTCTTTTTTGCCGGTAAAATCTTCAAAAAGATAAAATTTAAGGAAATTTTAATCTTCTGGCCCGAAGTTTTTCCTATCCCTGCATCCGGATCGTTTCGATCAGGTTCTGGCCTTTCAGCGCATGCAGCGATATGCGCACCGTCACCCAGATCACTGCAAATGATGCTGCCATCACCCCTGCGATCGTCCCCCAGGGCATCCGAAACGGGATGGGCAGTATCCTCTGCACGCAATACTTCATGAGCCACACAATGATCATGCCGACGGGCAGTCCTGCCAAAAGCGCCCTGCCTGCGCAGAAAACACTTTCCAGATTCAACATCTTCCGCAAAGATTCGGAGGTCATGCCGACACTCTGCAGCACCGCAAATTCCCTCGCCCGCATTCTGATATGAAAGATTTCCGTGCTGATCACGTTGAGAAAGCCGATCAGTCCCAGCAGGAAGACGAAACCATACAGGAAAAAGAAGGCGAGCACAACGGCGATATTCATGATCTTTGCAAAATCCTGCGCCCCGAACACCCGGCACACGAATCCCGCCTCCCCGTAATCCAGATCCCCCTGCGGAAAATACTTTTCCAGAACGGTCTTCGCATATGTCATATAGCCGTTCTCGTCCTTTGGCGAAGACATCCAGTTGTATCCTCTCACCTCCGCATAGGGAAGGATCAGGCGCACCGGCCTGATGTTGGGATACATCAGTTCCGCCGGGATATCCTCCCCGGCCAACATGCCGCCGATCCTCACCTGTTCTGTGCTGCCGTCCGCCCGCTCAAGCCGCAGGGAGGAGGCCGACGCAGACAGCGGCACGATGTGTTTCTCCCTCCCGCGGTCATTGTATTTGTAATCGTTGACCAGCACCGCGTCGCCATACGCTGCGCCTGCCCTCTCGCAGATCTCTCTGTAATGCGCCTCATCGATGATGATGATCTCCACTTCCAGCTCGTACGCCGGCCGCTCTCCTGCAGACGGGTATTCTGTATCCTGCTCCTGCAGCATTTCCCGCAGATCGGGCGTGATCTCCTGTTCCCCCAGCACTGTCACATAGGTATTATAGTCCTGTCCCATGCCGAAAATCTCGCCTTCCCCGCACGCCTCAAGTTCCTCCGTGATCTTTTCCGCAAGCACATTATCGATGGCCTGCACATAATGGCTTTCCCTGCGCCCCGTCTCCGGATGGATCCTGTTTTCATAGTTTGACGTATAATCCGCCATCACGGTATACCCGTAGTCATAGGAAATGTAATCCGATATGCCGTCCGCGATCTCCTTCAGGCCGCTCATCGTCACAAACAGGATCATGCTGAACGAGAGCGCCGTCACCGCGGATCGCATCTTTTTGTCACCTGTCGCCGCATTTTTGCGCGCCAGCTGATATACAACCGTTCTCTTTCCGTCGATCTTACGTTTCGTCCGCCTGTACTTTACCGCACTGCCCTCGCCGCCGTTTCGGATGCACTCCAGAGCCGATATCTGCATGGCTTTCCTCGCAGGGATCATGGCTGAAAAAATGACCGTGCCCACGGAAACCACGACAGATATGAGCAATGCCGTCAGAGAAAAATCAAAGGAAAAATCAAAACTGACCTGCCTCATCATGGACCGCACCAGCACATTCAGTTCATCTGTATAACTGTTTGCCACACCGATCCCCAGAAAACTCAACACATAGCCGAGCGCCACGCCGGGCGGCACTGCCAGCGCGGATAGGAAAAAACTTTCATACATGATCGTTTTACAGATCTGTTCCCTGGTCGCCCCCGCGCATTTCAATACGCCGAACTCCGCCACCCGCTCACTCGCGCTCATGCGGAACACATTGGAGATCACAAGGATCGACATGGCGGCGATCAGCATCCCAAGAACAGCCGCGGGCACGATCAGCATCATGGTGTATGCACCCTGGTATGCGCCGTAGCCTTCCCCGAGAAAGCTTTTGAGCATCGTGTTCCCGCTGGCCGCAAAATTCACCACCGCCGTGAGCAGCGAGGATGACAGCACCACGGCAAGCACGGTGATCACGGTCCGCGCCTTCTTCCGCCTGATCTGGCTTAACGCCAGCATTCCCAGAACATTCATGGCCGTATCACCTCGTCTCTTAAGATCCTGCCGTCGCCGATCGTGATGATCCGGTCCGCCTGCAATGCTATTTTTTCATCGTGTGTGATCAGGATCAACGTCTGCTTTGCCTTCTGATTGGCTGCCAGAAGCAGATCTATGATCTCTCTTCCGGCTTTGCTGTCCAGATTTCCGGTGGGTTCATCCGCCAGAATAAATGCCGGATCGTTGATCAGCGCTCTGCCCACCGACACCCTCTGCTGCTGTCCCCCGGACAGCTCTCCCGGCAGGTGTGTCCTGCGATGTGACAGTCCTGTCATCTCCACGATCCGTTCCAGCTTTTTATGATCCGGCTTCCGCTTATCCAGCAGACAGGGCAGCATGATATTCTCGTCGACGGTCAGATTCGGGATCAGATTATAGAACTGGTAAACAATGCCGATATTTCTGCGCCTGAAGATCGCCAGCTCGCTTTCATTCATACCGAAGATCTCTTTTCCCTCGATGACGACGCTGCCGGCACTCGGCCGGTCTATCCCGCCGATCAGATTCATCAGCGTGGATTTTCCGGATCCTGAAGCGCCCACTATGGCGACAAATTCTCCTTTTTTTACCTGAAAACTGACATGATCGAGGGCGGTCACCTGATTGTCCCCTCTCCCGTAGATCTTTGTCAGTTCCTTTACCTCCAAAATTGCCATATGATACCTCTTTTCTTATTTATCGTTAATGCCCCGGCCAGACGTATCCGCCGCTCTTCATTACATCATAAATAAGAAAAGTGACTCTCCGGTGACTATTTGTAAAATTTCATCACAAATGTCGCCCCGCATCCCTTTCCGCCCGGCAGCACCTCTATCTCCCCGTTCTGCGCACGCATGATGGAGAGCGCCAGCGGCAGCCCGATCCCGTATCCGTTCTCCTTCTGTGAATTTTCATACCTGCGGAACAGGCCGGCGATCTGCTCCTTATTCAGCCCCTCCCCCGCGTCCGTCACGGAGATCCAGTCATAGATCGGGTTACTGCCGCATTCCACGATGATCTCACTGCCCTCCCCGGAACACTCCGAGGCATTTTTCAGCACATTGATCAGCGCCTCTACCGTCCACTTTTTATCGCAGCACAGCACCTGATCCTGCTGCAGCGTCACTGTCTGATTCCTCACATCCAACATGATCTCTATGGATTTTAACGCCTCCTCGATCAATCCCCGGGCATCTGCCTCCTCCCGATGAAAAGAGGTGACCGAAGCGTCGAGCTTTGCCATCTTCAAGAGAGCCGTCACCAGCCATTCCATGTGCCTTATTTCCTTCTTCATGCACCGCAGAAACTCTTTTTGCTTCTCCTGCGGCGCCTTTTCCATCAGTTCCGCCATCAGCATCATGGATGTGACAGGTGTCTTCAACTGATGGGAAATGTCGGAAAGATACTGCGCCAGATGCTCCTTTTCTTCCACTGCCGCGTTCTTCCGCTCCTGCTCCAGACGGATCAATGTATAGATGTCGTTTTTCAGGATGCTCCATGCCCCTTCCCGATGATCCCGGGGATCAAAATCCCGGCCGTCTATCGCGCTGCGTATCCCCTCCGAGAGCTCCTGCACCTCTTTTTTACTGATCAACACGATAACCGATCCCCCTGACTGTAGTGATATGTACTGCATTCCCCAATTTCCGGCGCAGCCGCCTGACATACACGGTCAGTGTATTGTCCTCCACAAAATCCCCGCCGATATCCCATATCCTCTCAAGGAGCTGTTCCCTTGTCAAAAGAATGTTCTGATTTTCCGCAAAGATCAATAACAGACGGTACTCCAGCGCCGTCAGCGCGGCTGCCGCTCCCCCGACATATACTTTTCCGGCGTCTTTATCGATCAGAACCTCGCCGATCCTCAAAATCTGCGGAGGGTCTTTTTCTTCCTGAAGCGCCTTTTTGATCCGCGCAAACAGCTCCCGCAGCCTGAAAGGCTTTGTGATATAATCGGCGGCGCCATCCTCGAGGGATGCCACGATCTCGTCCTCATCGTCTATGACGGTCAGATAGATGACCGGCACATGCCGGGTCTTCATCGCCTGTCCGATCTCTCTTCCGCCGCCGTCCGGAAGCTGCAGATCGAGCAACGCCAGATCAAAACCGGATTCCCCTATTTTCTGAAGTGCCGCCGCAACATCCCCGCAATGCGTGACTATGTAACCCTCCTGCTCCATCGCATAAGCCAGGCCGGACGCTATGGAAGCATCGTCCTCCGCAAATAAAATGCGGGCTTTACTCTTTCTTTCATTAGATGCTTTTTCCTGCATGATCATTTATCTCCTGTCATGTAAAAAGGCAAGGCCAAAGCGCGGCCCTGCCGTAATGTTATATCTGTTCTTTTATTCTTCTTTCCCGTCATGCTCTTTCTGGCGGCTTTCATTTTTTACATCTGCTGTCCTGTAGACATCGTAGCCCTCATAGTGATAGCTGGCATCCACGCCTTTCATAAAAACTTCCCGATCACCAACTCTATCAGTCAACGCCGCTTTCAGAAGCATTTTAATCTCCAGATCCCGGACAGGACTGCGTTCCATCGCCAACAGGTAATCCTCCTTGTCCACCAGGCTCCAGTCAATGACCTGCCGGAGTTCTTTTTTCAAAATGGCATCCAGCCAGAGTCTTGTGCTCCTGCCATTCCCCTCCCGGAACGGGTGCGCCACATTCATCTCCACATATTTTTCAATAATTTCGTCAAAAGTGGACTGCGGCATTTGTCCAATATGCTTAAGCGCTTCCTGCAGATAAAGGACGGAGACAAAGCGGAAATTCCCTCTCGCGATATTCACAGTTCGGATTTGTCCGGCAAAGCTGTATATCTCATCAAACAGATATTTGTGGATTTGTGCAAGCCCCTGAAATGTCCCGGTCTCAAATTGATCCAACAGGCCCTTTTCAAACAGCTCCAGCGCCTTTGCCTTGCTGATCCGTTCCTCCGCCCTGGCAAGCTCTGCCGAGTCAGTGATGTTCAGTTTATTTTCCAACGCCATGCCGCATGTCCTCCGATTAGTGTTCCCCGCTGTTGGCATTATACCGAAATAACAGCGTTTCGTCAATCGCCCGGAACTTTGTCAGCCTGCGTATGGTACGGTTGAACCGTTATTATCGCAGCGGCACTATCATGCGCCAGCGCCCTCCAGCACGATCCCGTGCGCGATCCCCGGGACCGTCATCCCCTCGTTAAAACTGGTCTTGGATAGGAGCGCTCCGGTGGGCACAAAAAGCACCCTCTTCCAGACGCCTTCCTCCAGCATCTTCAGGATATAGGCGGAGAGCGTCACCGCGCTGCAGCCGCAGCCGGAACCGCCGCTTCCCACATCCTGCGCATTGCTGTCATAAATTTCAATGCCGCAGTCCATATGCTGCTTTTCTATATCTATATTTTTTTCTTTCAGCAGATCGATCAGCGCCCTCTGGCCCACAAGCCCCAGGTCTCCGGTGATGATCCTGTCATAATCCTCCGGCGTCCTGTCGAAATCCTGCAGGTTCGCAGCGATCAGCTCGCTGGCGGCAGGCGCCATACAGGCTCCCATGTTCATGGAGTCCTTGATGCCGTAATCCACGATCTTTCCGCTTGTCACACCGGTGATCTTTGCCCGGTTCCTTTTATTTGTTTTGGATGTCAGCACAAAAGCCGCGCCCCCTGTCACGGTCCAGGTCGCTGAAGGCGGCCGCTGGTTTCCGTAGGCGAGGGGGTACCTGAATTCCTTCTCCGCGCTGGCGAAATGACTGGATGTGACACAGATGACATCCTCCGCCATCCCGCCCGAGATCGCCATTGTGCCCAGCCCCAGCGTCTCTCCGCAGGTAGAACAGGCGCCATATACGCCCATATGGGGAATGTTAAACGAAGATACCCCGAAGGAGGAAGCCGTAGATTGGCCAAGCAGGTCGCCCGCAAACAGGTAGCGGATCTCCTCCGCCTTCATGCCCGCTTTTCCGAGCGCCAGCGTCACCGCTTCCTTCTGCAGTGTGCTTTCCGCCTCCTCCCAGGTCTTACAGCCGAACAGGTCATCCTTGCCCACCATATCGATCAACTCTCCCAGGGGTCCTTCACCTTCCTTTGTCCCCGCCACACAGGCACTCTGCCTGATATAGACCTCCCTCTTCGGCATGAAACTCTGGTTTCCCGCCGTAACGCCGTTTCCGTTCACTCCCGTTTTTTTATTTTGCTGTCCCATATATTTTTAAACCTCCCTGCACACTTTACTTATTTCCGCGAGCAATGAGCCAAGTGCCGTGCTTGCACGAGCATTAGACGAATGCCGCGAGGGTGAAATACCCCGTAGCTTGCTGCGAGGTATTTCACTAATAAAGTGCGCAGAGAGGCGCTCTTTTATACCGCAGAACTCCGCTGCTCTCTAAAAGGAAAACGAAATCTTTGACTGTCCTTCCGCATTCTCCCTGACCGTAAATTTACTCTTTCCGGTATATCCGAATATACCGTCCCTCTTCCATCGAAGTATACCCAAATTCTCCCTCCGCATACCGCATCAGCCAGCCGTCCGGATCTGTCATTAATTGACCGTACCAGTCATCCACAATAATGACATTCGGCTGCTTTTCCGGAAACTTTTCCCAGTAAGCAAGCAGCCTCTCATCGTAAGCCGTGGGATTGACAATGGAATAATGGGAAATCTCCACATCTTTAAAGAGATACTGGATCGTTCCCAGATTCATAACCTGATCCACCATGATCAGCACCCTGTCTCCGTCCCGTATCATGCTCTGCCATTCTTCATAGTCGCAGTTATAAATATAGGCGCACATATAATCTGAGATCGTTCCGGCTGCCGGCCCATGCTTTAAGATGCCGCCGCTCTGCAGTACATTGTGATATCCTGTCCCGGAGCGCAGCGTATAACCTTTTCCGAATACGGCGGTAAACGCCCATAACAATAATACAATATAAACGCAGCCTGCAGGATTACCATGTCTCCCGGCTGCCCATCCCGCTGTATCTTCCTCTGCTCCATCGGCGTTATTCTCTGTCCGCCCTGCCGCATTTTCATCTGTCTCATTGGTATACTTACCCGATCTTCTGCCAAAGCCTCCTTGTTCCCCCCAATACATGATGACCAGCGTCATTCCGAAAAACGCCGCCGTCATGGCATGGGGCAGGGAATCCATCAGTCCGAGATCCGTCAGATATACTACCGCAATAAGCGCTCCCGCAGCCAAGATCATTTGATCAAACAGCAGGCCTCTCTGCACAGCTCTTTTTATCACTGCAGCCTCTTCACCGCCGCCTGCCTCGTCTGTTTTTTCTCCTTTTATGCATTCCGTTTCAATCTTTCCCGCTTCTCTATTCTCTGTTTTTCTCTCTCTCCGGCATGCCTGTTTCAAAGTTCTCTGTATGCCTTCTTTTTTCATCGCGGAAACATAATAGGATATCCCCAGTGCTGCAAACACCGCCAGATGAATCTGCATCCCTTCATATCCCGCGTTGAAAACCACCCAGTACCATATTTCCACCAGACAGGAGAGCGCCACGGTCCAGATCAGCCGCACCTTTTCACCTTCTTTTACAATTTCTGTTCCTTTCCCTTCCTCTCCGCATTTCGCCTTCCGCCATCCCTCGGTCACTGCTGCTCCTGCCTTCGCCAGAACAAAAATACAAACGCCAAGCCCGACGGGTACCAGCAGATCTCTCCCCAGAGAAACCAGCTTATCCGCAAAAGACAGGGAATGCGTGATATCCCCGCCCACAATATAGGAGAGCGTTCCGATCAGCCCTTCCACCGTATTATTCCGCAAAAGCAGCCCCAGATATGCGATGCCGCCCCCCGCACAGATCCCGGTAAAAATTCCCATATCCGCAAATCTGTCCTTCCCGGAACGCCTCCATAGGATCCACATCACCAGAAAATACAAGAGCAGACAGGATGGATAAGAAAGCACCTCCAATACAAGCGCAAACGCCGCAAATATCAGATATTTTTTCCTTCTGACATATCTGTTGATAACGCTAATGCCCTCACCAACACCTCTGACGCCTGTTCTGATACCTCTACCAGCATCACCGACACCTTCGCCGCCGTTTACGACATCCCAGTCATAATACCGTATCAGAAAAAGTGACAGCAGTGTAAGGAACCATACCTGCATGATACCGAACTCCGGCAGCATGATCTGTTTAGGGATCGTATTAAAATAGATCAGCCCCAACAAAAAAGCGCTGTCCTTTCCGATCATCCGACGCAGTGTCCGGCACAGATACACGCTCACCCCCAGATGGATAAACGTCCCGCAAAGCCTCAGCCAGATCACCACGCCTGTTTTCCCGCATACCGCCAGATAAGGCCGCATCAGCAGCTCGCAAAGAAAGGCGGAGGACTGGTGGGGCTCCCACATATCCAAAAACAGCTTATCCCCTTTTACATGGCGGTAAGCCATCACAAGCTGATATTCCTCGTCCAGCCCGAATGCAAAAAAAAGCATTTTCACAGCTGCAAAAATGCTTAAAACAATCAGTACAATTTTAAATTTCTTAAAATAACCTCCTGTTTCTTTCCTGTTTTCCAATGCTTTTCTCAGTCCTTTATTTTCTCAGCCTCTTAGTTCTTTCTCCCCTATTTTCTGCTCTTATTACTCTATCTTTTCTCTCTGACTCTTTTTCTTTTACCTGTCTACTCTTTTTTATCCCGCTCTTTATTCCTCACATCCTTCACCTCATCCACAATATAAGGCGGACGCGTCCTCGCTGCATCCAGAGTGCGCCAGATATATTCCCCCAGTATACCCATCAT
>ERZ808028.2018-NODE-2018-length-10618-cov-3.165734_pt1 | contig 10618 bp, 6 predicted proteins | sample MGYA00380184_ERZ808028 | MGnify/ENA primary metagenome ERZ808028 (study PRJEB31490, sample SAMN06133397) | mouse gut metagenome | isolation source: J8_1 | host: mice | place: China: Chengdu | collected 2015-05 ...
ATGTGTACTTTTTGCGACAAGAATGTGGGGAAAACTTTAAGGAGGTAAGGTGTTAATGAAACAGAACAAAGTAAAGCAATTTTGTAAACGCGGTTTTAGTATAGGGCTTTCTCTGGCTTTGGCAACGACGATGCTTCCGCCTGCCAGTGTAAAAGCAGCAGATGAAATTATGCCGCTTGAAGCAACAACGCTTGCAGCAGGAAGTGTTTTAGCAACTGAAACAACGTTAACAAAAAATCAGCCGTTTACATCCAGAACCGGAAGCAGAAATTTCAGTACGCCGGCATTTACGATTCGGCAGGTAGTAGAGGGGGAAAAGATCGTAAATGGTGAGTCTGTCGCGGTGCGACCGGGAGATGAGAACGCAGGCGTTGCGGGTGCACAGAAAAGCGATTTACTGATCGCTTCCGCTGAGGCAAAGTACGACTCGCTTGGAGATGGCGGCGGACAGGACCTTATTGTTTCCGTATCCAGCGACCAGGGCAAGAATTGGAAATACAGTTATCCGTTCTATTTTCCGGACAGCGTTGGCAGTGGGGTAGAAGGCGCCACTACCGTCAGCAATCCCGTTATTGTAGATAAGGAAATACTGAATTCAAATGCGAAAGAGCCGGGGTTTGTCATGGGCGGCACAATTTATGTGTTTGCAAATGTGTATCCGGGCGGCGTGGCTGTTACGTCAGACGACCGGTTTGAAGCTCCAAAAGCCGGATCCGGTTATGTTACGGTTAATGATCAAAAGCGTTTGGCATTGACAACCAAAGATTCGGGAAAAGACGCTTCAAATCCGTCTACGGCAGAGGAAGGGTCGAAATATGAATATTACGTAGGCGAATTTCAGGAAGGCCGTGCAAATGTTATGAGTATGACGGATAACAGTGCGACCGATTATCAGGTAGACCAATGGTATAATTTATACAAGAAAAATTCCAGCAACGGTTACGATGCTCTTCTGCAGGACCAGCTGGGTACGGCAGATGGCGAGACCGCAAAAAAAGTACAGCAGAATGTATTTTATGCGGACTCAGATCTTCATGTGTATAAAACGGGATATGTAATGTGCGTTACTTCGGAAGATAACTGTCTTACATGGAGTGTGCCCGAGATCTTGAACCCAAGCCTGTATGAGACGGAAGATACCGTGATTACATTATCTGCAGGAAAAGGATTAAAGACCAGTGCCGACAGGATTGTCATTCCGGCTACCATTGAAAAAGCAGATGCGGACGCTTCGGCGAGTATGCTCTGGAAATGTACGACGGACGAAACACATGGCTGGCATCATGCAGATGTTCCCGCAATTGCGGCAGAAGAAAACAATACGGAACCAACCTGGACAAAGGGCGGGGAAATCGTGGAGCTCAGCCGCGGACAGCTGCGTATGTTTATACGGACCGGACGGGGACTGATTTATTATGCAGATGCCGGAAGAGGCTTGGATTCCGGAGAGACGGAACCGGCAAGTGACGTAGAAAACGTTGGGGCAGGTTCGGATATGTTTACGTTCAAGGCGCCGGTTGCTACAGGAACTTCCGTAACGCCGGATGCAAAAGTAGCGGCCATTGAATATACCAAACCGGTAGATGCAAAAGAACGTATTATTATGACGGCGCAGCCGACTGGTTCCGGACATACAAACGGCAGGCTGACCGTATTCGGAAAAGACAATGCTGCAGACCTGGCAAATCCGACCATTACGCGTTTGTTTGATACTTCTCTGTACAACGGAAACTTTGCTGCGGCTTCTATGGACGAGATGTATTACGGCAGTAATATTGCACTTCTTTGGGAAAACGGAAGAGGAGACGTACAGTTCGAAAGCTATAATACGCTGGATATCATGGGTACGGATCACTATGTGGCAGGTCTTGAAGTGGACGTAACGCTGAATCCGAACGGCGCTGCCTATACCAGAAGCGGTTACCGGGTAGCAGGCGTGGATAACCTGGAACCTGCAGACAGAGTAATCGAACCGCAGGATGCGGAGCTTTACAGCGTTACGTTTGACAGAGGAACCGAAAGTGAAGATACGGTAAAGATTCCGTCATTACATTCCATTAAAAAAACCGGTGCGACAAACGGAACCCTGGGAGGCGTTTATCAGGCGGATTCAGATGCAGGCGTCAGCATTGAAAATGCAGAATTTACATTCCGGCGTCCCTCCAATGCAGAAAATCAAGATCAGTTCTATCAGATTTACAGCGAAGGAATGCAGCGCTATTTAACAAATGTGGACAGTGTCAATGTTTTGTTCACAACAACACCGCGAAACAGCATCTATGTTGCGTACAGCGAGGACCACAAGGGTTTTGTGGTTGACAATCGAAGCAGGCTGAACGGGCAGGACCACAGATATTTGCTGTTTGATCTGCAGGGATATACATTTAATACATCGAGTACAGTCAGTGCATCAGATGCCAGATATAAGGCGGGAATGCAGGTACTGAAAAAAGTGACGAAAGCAGAAGCGGACGAGGCGCAGGCAGCTGGAAAAACGGTATATGACTTGACAGAGGGCGCTGAAGACGACTACAAATATGTTGCATTGGGCGCTGATGATACGATTGACATTTCCAGAAAATACCTGATTGCATATAAGGTTGCTGAAAATTCAGACGATAGTACATTTGGAAATGGCGGACTTGTTATTCTTTATCCGCATAATACAACCGCAAATCATGCCAAGCTGGTATATGGAACAAAAGATGCTGTTCTGGAGGCAAGAAAGACACTTACGATTACGCCGAAGGCAAAAAAAGGAACAGAAGACCTGAAAGTCAATAATATTACCTATCATATTACGGTTGAAAATCCGACGATCAGCGTACCGAAAAACGGAAGCGCATTTATTGATGGTGTAACCGCTGATCAGGTTGTACTTGGGGAAGCAGGCGAAGCGCTTGTGACTGTAAAGAATGCGACGGAGACAAGAAAGGCATTGTTTGATTGTGTATCGGAAAATCCGACGCCTATGACGCTGGATGGATATGCCACAACGCCGAACTGGGATGCAAATGTAAAAAATGCTGAGTTTGTTATTACAGAAGCAGGAACGGACGGAGGAGATAAAATCTATACGATTTTCAGTGAACTGGAAGGAAATTATCTCGAAAATCAGATTGATGCAAACCAGATCTTTACAAAAACAAGAGCAACACATAAAATGACGCCTGTCGGAGAAGGCGACGAAATTTCGTTTGAAATTATGCGTGCAGGAAATACGGGGTCAAATCCGAAAAACGGAAGATATTTATATTTCTATTATAAGAGAATGGGATTTGATGCGGTCAGCCAAAAAGACGGAAACGATCCATGGTCAGGGAAACCGTTTTCTGATCCTGCTGCAGGGGATTTTGGATATGAATTGCTTGAAAAACGTACGGATAACCTGGAATCTGATGACGATCCAATCCCTGGCTATAAGCGTGCAACAGAAATTGTTTCCAAACGCAGCTATCTGATCACAGAGTATTTTACCGATCCGCAAAGCAAAGAAGAAGTTATCCTTGTTATGTATCCGAGAAGCGGTATTAGAAATCAGTCCAAAATGTATGCAAACACGGAAGTTTCCGGTGTGGAAATCAGTGCAAAAGCAGATATCGATGCGGAAGCAACGGCAGATATTACCATAAACGGAACCGTACATACGATTGTCATCGATACGGAGTGTGACCATGATTGTACCTGGATGGAAATTGTAAAAGAAGCGACCTGTACGGAAGCAGGAATCCGCGGACAGCAGATTTGTTCCGTATGCCGGGAAGAAATGACGCCGGGAACCGTGGTAGAAGCGCTCGGACATGATTTTGATGATCCGGATTGTAAAGTTGAAGCAGATCCCGATCACATGCCGTCTTATGAGGGCACAGGTACAGACGGACAGAAAATCATTACATGTATCCGTTGTGACGTGACAAAAACAGAAACATATCCGGCGTTGGATTATGCAAAAGACGTTCTGGCAAAAAATGCTGCAGATGCGGAAGCGGAAATAGACGAAACGCTTTATACAGAAGGAAGCTACGCAATTTTCAATACGGCATTAACAGCAGCGAAAGCACCGGCACAGGATGCAGACCTGGCGGCTATCGTTGCGTTGATGAATAACCTTCAGTCGGCAAAAGACGGTTTGGTGACAAAAGCGCTGCAGGCAAAGCGGGATGCATTAAAAGAAGCCATCCAAAACGCGATTGCAGACGCAGCAGATGAAACTTATACGGAATCTACAAGAACAGCGCTTGCAGAGGCAGTGGCAGACTACAAAGATCTTACGGAGGAACAGCTGATTTCTGCAATAGAGGAAATGGAAGAAGATCAGTTAACAACGTTAACGAATACGCTCAACGATATTGAGAGAGTGACCGTAGCGGATGAAAAACGTGAGATCGCAAAGCAGGAACTGGAAACCTTAGTAAACAGCGCCGACATAAAGACACTGATCGACGGTAAGAATGCAGATAAGAAATATACGGCAGAGACATGGGCTGCATTTGAAAAAGCATATAAAGATGCGTTGGATGAAATGGCAACAGCAGATGAAGCAAGGCTGAAAGAATTAAAATCAGCGCTTTCTACGGCAAAGGCAAATTTGAAAACGGTTACCGGCGGCACCCCAGGAACTCCGGGAACAGAAGTAAAAGACGGACAGAGCTTTACAATTGCGAGCGGAACCTACCAGGTGGCAAGCGCAAAAGATAAAACCGTTATTATTACAAAAGGCAAAGATGCAAAAACCGTGAAAGTAGGACCGACCGTAGTCATCAACAAAGAGACTTATAAAGTGGTCGGCATCGGCAAAAAAGCATTCAGCGGATTGAAGAACGCGAGAAAAGTCGTAATTAATGCAAATGTGGAAACGATCGGAGAGCAGGCATTTGAAAAATCCAAGAAATTAAAGAATGTTACACTCGGAAAAGACGTGAAGAAGATCGGTAAAAAAGCATTCGCAAACTGTTCGAAACTCAACAAAGTAATCATAAAAGGCAAAGCGCTGAAGAATAAAGGCATCGGCAAACAGGCTTTTAGCAAGACGGCAAAGAAAGCAACGGTTAAATGGCCGAAAGGATTAAAGTCGAAAGATAAGAACAAGTTAAAGAAGGCAATCAAAAAAGCAGGTCTGAAAGTAAAATAAGAGACCACAAGGAATGAGGGTATCGCAAACATCCAATTGGATGATTGAGCGATACCCTCGCTCTATATGTACTAAAGAAGCGGCTCTTTGACACATTCCGCAGATGATATGGGATATCTTTTGCAACGATAGGAATTCCGGCTTTATCTATTATGAAAATTGAATGGTATGATTCCTGCAAGATGGCTATTGTTCCGATTTTGCAGGCACAAATATGAGAAATTATGAAATGGTCTGAGAAAATACTTTGGAATAAAGTCAATGGATTGCTAAAAGAAAATCAATCGTATTTTTTTACGATTGATTTTCTGCGTATTTCTGTGTATAATATAAGCAGTAAAATTGGAAAGGGAGAGCAGTGTATGCGTGAAACAAGAACAATAGAGTTCAAAGAAATGATTACAAATACATTTTTAAAAACAGTAAGCGCCTTTTCGAATTATGATGGTGGAGAAATATTTTTTGGCATTGATGACAATGGTAATATCAAAGGACTGCCGGATGTAAAACAAGCGTGTCTGGATATCGAAAATAAAATTAATGACAGCATTACTCCGCAGCCTGATTATACACTGGAATTGCAGAATAATGACAGAACGATAAAACTGACTGTAAAAAGCGGGCTTCAAAAGCCATATTTATATAAATCGAAAGCATATAAGCGAAATGATACTGCAACAATAGAGGCTGACACACTGGAGCTGTCAAGACTGATTTTAGAAGGAAAAAATATCAGGTTTGAAGAATTGCCGTGTGAAGATCAAGAGCTAACTTTTGATACGCTATGCCAAAAATTAAAAGAATGTATTCAAATTGAAACTTTTAATCAGGATACCTTGAAAACGCTGAACTTATATAACAGCGCCACCGGATATAACAATGCGGCTGGTATTTTGGCGGATAAAAATCATTTTCCGGGAATTGATATAGTGAGGTTCGGTGAGAACATCAGTGTGATTCATAAGAGAGCAACATTTGATCATATATCCATTTTGGCAGGCTACGAAAAAGTATCAGAGGTATTCAAAGATTATTATCAATATGAGGAAATACAAGGCACGGAAAGGAAAAAGACAGAAAAAATACCGGAGGCCGCGTTTAGAGAAGCAATCGCAAATGCGTTGATTCATAGGGCGTGGGATGTGGAGTCACAGATAAAAATTTCGATGTTTGACGACAGAATAGAAATTATTTCTCCGGGAGGACTGCCTTTTGGAATAACAGAAGATGAGTATTTGTCGGGGAAACTTTCAATCTTAAGAAATAGAAATCTTGCAAATGTATTTTACAGGCTTGGATTTGTCGAAATATTCGGTACAGGAATTACACGGATAAAGCAGCTCTATGAAGAAGGATTGAAGCAGCCGGATTTTGAAGTGTCGGAAAATACAATTAAGATTGTACTTCCGGTTTTTGAGAAAAACCTGAATTTAACGGAAGACGAAAGAAAAATATATAAAATATTAAGCAAAACAATGCTGAAATCAATTAGCGAAATTGCTCCTTACGCTCCGTTTGGTAAATCAAAAACAACACAATTACTGAAAGAGATGGGTAAAAAAGGTGTTGTGAAAATTGAGGGCAGAGGAAGGGGTACTAAGTATGTGATAAAGTAGTCACCATGACAGAGGGTAATAATGCAAACATCTAAGACTGTTGCAGATTTAATAATTGAGTCAAGGGATGATCCGTCTTGAAAAGGAGACCCATAAGGCAGCAAAGTTGCGTCATGTTTTTTCTATTCCAAAGACAGACAGAAATGCTTTATACATTAGAAAACCAGAATCTGGCAACAGAAAAGAATACCTGGAAAATTATCAAAGGTAATTTTACTTGTTTCGTTTGATTCATTTGAGAAATAAATGGATGGATAGCTTCTGTCCCAGCAGTGAAGCGCTGATCCGGCCTCCATGGAGTTGCACAATACGCTTTGCAATGGACAGTCCAAGCCCGGAGCTTTGAGTATCGCTCCTGGCCTGGTCCCCGCGATAGAAGCGCTCAAACATTTGATCAGGGTTCAGTCCGCTGGTATCTGCCGCCTGGTTTGTAAAGCAGATATGGAGCCGGCCGGTGAGCTCTGTTTCTGCCGTTACTGTTATAGGAGCAGATTTGTCGGCATATCGGCGGGCATTGTCGAGCAGGTTTTGGAATACCCGGACCATTTGGTGTGTATTGATATTGGCTGTATAGGATTCTGTTTTTATCTGCCAGGAAAGTGTAAGTCCGTTTGCCTCCATCAGCACTTTATGTTCATAAAGGACGTGGCGCAATAGTCCTATTACATCCAGCTGCTCCATATCAGGAATCTTTTCGGCAGAGTTTAGTTTTGTATATTCAAACAGTTCATTGATCAGCACGTTCAGCCCAGTCAGGCGGCGTTCCACCACTTCAATATATTCAGCGAACCTCTGCTGGTCTTGTGGTCCTGTCTGCTTTAGCAGATCCACATAGCCGATAATGGAAGTGAGGGGACTGCGCAGGTCGTGGGAGACATTGGTGATCAGTTCATTTTTGCTCTGCAGCTGTTTCTTTTCCAGTTCCTGTTTTTCACTGAGCTGGACCGACATCTCATTGATGCTGGCGCATAGTTCTGTAATTTCGTCACTGCCCTGCAGTTCCATAGTTCTTCCAAAGCCTTCTTCACGGATTAGCTGGATTTCCTGGGAAAGATACTCAACATACTTTACTTTGCGGTTGATCCTGACAGAAAAAGACAGCACAAAGCATACCAGAGGGGGCGCTGCTGTTAGTACAGTATGAAGGTATTCGGCGGCAGCGCCATGCTGTAAGCTCAGATGATAGAAAAATTCCCTCAGTCCATAATTAAACAGCAGATATTCCACAGCCAGTACAACCAGGCTGATAACAAGGGAATGACAGGCGGCTTTCAGAAAATATGCCGTAAGGCGTTTTCTGAAAGATACTGATATTCTCCTGTAAACCAGAAAAAGTACCAGGATTGTCCCGGCAATGACAATGCTGTTGATCAGGATATAGTCAGGAATCATTCTCCAGTCTGTCATATCTGATACCCCCTTCCCCAGCATGTTCTGATAAAATCTGGATGTACACCGTCCCAGTTCAATTTGCTGCGCAGGTTTGCAATATGCATCATCACTGCATTTTCTGAGTGAAAAAACTCTTCATGCCACACCGCTTCATAAATCTGGGACATCGCCAATACCTGTCCCCGGTTTCGCAGCATATATTCCAGAATATCATACTCTTTGCGGGTCAGCCGGACTTCCCGCCCGCTTACCCAGGCCTGGCGGCTTTTGGTATCTACCGTCAGGTCATCTGCCTGAAGCGTATGTGCCGGCACTTTTGGCTCATTGTACTGCTTATAGCGGCGGAGCTGGGCCTTAATGCGGGTAAGAAGCTCAATGGGCTTGAAAGGTTTGGTCACATAATCATCACCGCCGGCTGTGAGTCCCTGTATGATATCCATATCTTCCGACTTCGCTGACATGAAGATAATTGGCATTTTGTTTGTTTCCCTGATTTTGAGACAGGCGCTGATACCGTCAATTCCTGGCATCATCACATCCAGAAGGATCAGATCTACCTGATAGTGTTCCAGTACATCCATAGCCTTCCTGGCATTTTCGCAGGCAAGGTATCGGTAGCCCTCATTTCCCAGATAGATGCCCAAAAGTTTACAGATATCTTTATCATCATCAATAATTAGTATAAATTCTTTCATGATTTCTTTTTGCATCCTCCTCTTTGCAAAAATACTGCAGGACTGCCGAAGCAAGAAACATCACTAGAAGCTCAGAGGCAATGATCTGCCAGTGTTTTAGGCCGCATAAGACACTGAATGAACCTGAAAAGGACATCATTCCGACAGATATGATTTTTGCAATTATACCAATTTTCAGGAACTGGAACAAGGGTATTTTTAAAAGTGCAGAGCCTGCCACCTTTCTTTTTTCCCTTAAAAATGCGGCAGGCCGACAGTAAAGACAGGGTATACATGACTGCAAGACCCAGCACGGAACCTGCGACGCCAAGTAGAAAAGCTTCAGACTGCCAATATGATCCGTTCCCCACAGTACCACTGCGGCTTCTGGTATCGGAATACATATGGGGAGAAGTACTCATAGAAGAAAATAAATGAAACACATCAGATACCCTCCCTGCAGCAGTTTATATTGTTGCTATTCGCGTCCTGGGGACCGTTTCTAGTAACGTTGATATCTGCTTTACTGCATTTTAATTTCATATTCAGTACATTTGCCGGAGGCAGATTGCGCCAGATGCGTACAATTTTCCGGATATTGAAGTATTCCTCCAGAAACTGCCTGCGGAGCAGAGTATACTGGAAGGCAGTAAATACACCTTTTGCTCCGATAGCTTTTTGCGTTTGAGACAATATCCTGCTGGACACAGGCTCCGGCAAGGAGGTAAAGGGCAGACCGGAAATAATATGATCCGCATGCGAAAAGCCCTGCTTTTTTAAAAAGCGGCAGACGTTTCCTGCATCTCCATGGATCAGTACTACACCCGGTACTTCATGAAATTGTTTCTGGAGCATGCTGTAAAAACGATCATTTTGTTCAATCACAATATAAACCGTGCCAGGTCTTTTTTTCTTACACACTTCCCGGGTAAATATGCCGGTTCCGGCTCCATATTCGACAATACACTTTGCTTTATCAAAATCGATCCAAGCGGTCATGGCAGCTGCCAGATGTCTGCTGCTGGGAGCGACAGCTCCAATAGTGTCTGGAGTTTTGATGTATTCTCTTAAAAATTTCCACATATAAAATCCTCCTACCTCATATCATAAATTCAAAATGCTGTGCTGTTATTTGATGGTTTAAGTATAAAACGGGGACATAAGGAGAAAACCGTAGAAAATATAAAGATTTATTTAGGAATGTATATATAGTAACCAACTTTGCGTTACTTTTCACGGGCTGGTATCGCTCATAGAAACAATTTAATTACGAAAGACAGAACAAGAGCAGACTCACGGGCATACATTGATGCTAAGACGGACGCTGGATGGGAAAAGAGAATCGCATGGATGGTGGACAGGCTCAATAGAAAATCCTTCCCCTGCGCTGGCTTTGCCAGCTATCCCTTTATGGACTTGCTGCCAGAAAATCTTTCAGAAAGCCTATTCCATTTAGCAAGTTAAGGTTGTATAATTGAATCAGCGATAAATCCGAATTGTAGAGCTGAAAACAAGAAAGACTTCTTAAACAAAAGTTTAAGAAGTCAGCGGTATGATAGATTTGAATGAAGGAGGATACACATGATTGTTTATTTTTCAAATATCAGAAGGAGTCTACTAAGAATATAGAAGGAGAGCAAAACATTGAGAAATGATATAATAATACGTCCAGAAACACATAAAGATTATAAACAGATAATTTCATTAATTTTACGTTCATTCAGTGAGGGGACGGATTATTCTGATGGAACAGATATTATTGCTTTAGTGGAAGAGATAAGGGATTCAAAATATTATATTCCGGA
>ERZ808028.2019-NODE-2019-length-10616-cov-3.428599_pt1 | contig 10616 bp, 8 predicted proteins | sample MGYA00380184_ERZ808028 | MGnify/ENA primary metagenome ERZ808028 (study PRJEB31490, sample SAMN06133397) | mouse gut metagenome | isolation source: J8_1 | host: mice | place: China: Chengdu | collected 2015-05 ...
GATAAAAAACTTGATTGAGTGGGAGAGACTGGGACTTAATTTTCTGGGACTGGTACAGGATGGACAAAGTGCCTATGATATTATTTTGCGGGAACATCCTGACATTGTGATTACAGATATTCGTATGCCGAAACTCACGGGGCTGGAAATGATTGAAAAAGTGTCGATGAGTGGAATTAAGGTGCATTTTATTGTGGTCAGCGGGTACCGGTATTTTGAATATGCGCAGAGAGCTTTGAAATACGGGGTAAAAGATTATCTGTTAAAACCGATCGATGAAACGGAATTAAATAAAATTTTGGAAAAGGTATATGCGGAAGAGATGCAGAAGCAGAATCTGGAAAATAAAGTGGAAACGCTGGAAAAGGATCTGTTTCACAGCAGGCATATGCTCCATAAAGAGCTGATGGAGCGTGCTTTTTCAGAAAAAAATGAACATGGGGGAGAAGAAAAGAGCCTTGTTCTCCCGGCTGAGGAGAAACTCATGGGAAGAGGCTATTTTCAAGCCGTATCGCTGAAAGTGGACAGGGATATTGCCGGGGAAAGAGACGTGCCAAAAGAGCGGCTGATTATGCAGAAACTTGCGGAAAAGGCAGAGGAGAGTTTACAGGCATTGACGATAGATTTGGTAGTCTCCGTGAAAAGCGGCATGTGGCTGATGCTGCTTTTAAATTATAGGGAGGATCATAATGACCGCATTCAGGAAGCGCTGGATACTATGTTTTATAAAATGCGGAATTATATCAGCGGATTTGAAGGCTGTGCGGTCACGATGGGCTGTAGTCCGGGGATAACGGAGTTTTCCAAAATAAACTTGATTCTGGAAATATCCCGCGAAGCGGCGGAACGCAGGATTTTTGAGGGATGCGGCAAGCGCATAGAAAATTATGGGGATTCTTCGGGTGGTGAAACCGCATCAAAAAGCTGGACGGATATTCTTTCCGGTCGCAGGGAGCAGATCAAGGGAGATATCTCTATTTTCCGAACGGCAGAACTGGGACGAACCATAAAGGAATGTTTTGAGGAAGCGGAACGGATGCAGCTGATGGCCAGCGAATACTATGGCTTGGGCAATGGCCTGATAGCGGAATATGCCGCGGTTGTACTGGAATTATTCCAGACAGAGCCGGAAAAGGCGGCACAGTGGCAGGAAGCGGTCGGCCATTGCAGAACGGTCAGTTCGTTGCAAAAATATATAAAGGATGCTTTGAAGGAAGATCTGGAAACGATCAGGAAACGCAGAGAAGACCTGGAACGCAAGCCGGTTTTAAATGCGATTCGTTATGTGCAGGAGAACTATGGACAGAAGATACTGCTGGAAGACGTTGCGGAAATGGTCGGGTTCAATGCCAGCTATTTTTCTGAAATCTTTAAAAAAGAGACCGGGAAAAATTTTACCACCTTTTTGCTGGAAGTGCGGATAGAGGAATCCAAAACTATGCTAAGGGATACAACAAAAACCATTTATGAGATAGCGGCTGACGTGGGATATAAAGATGCAAAATTCTTCAGCCAGCAGTTTACGAAAATGGTGGGAATCAAACCAAAGGAATATAGACGTCTTTACTATTAGAGAAAGGCATGATTATCGATATGAAAACCTCTGTTAAAATATATGCCTATTTTGTGCTTCTGGTCGCAGCTATCCTGATGAGCTGGATAGGCCATGGGAGCATTCGGATATTGGCCGGTATTCTTACGCTGCTTTTGGCGGCATATGGTTGTCTGAGGGCGGGATTGTTCTGGCGGGAACTGGAACGGGTAGAGGAGCTGCCGATAGAATCATCGGAGACGAAAGAATATTTCCAAAGTTCCTCCAATCCGGTGCTGCATTTGATGGGGCAGACGCTGCTGGACTATGCCCGCGATCTGGAGAGCAGATACAGTGCAAAGGTGGAGGACAGACAGAGCAAAATAAATTCTTTGCAGAGCCAGATTAATCCGCATTTTCTTTATAATACGTTGGAATGCATCCGCAGCGAGGCCGTCTGCCAGGGATGCGGCAGTATTGCCAAAATGGCGAAAGCATTGGCCTCTTTCTTCCGCTATAGCATTAGCAGAAATGAAAATGTGGTGACTGTGCAGGACGAATTGAATAATATCCAACATTATATTATGATTCAAAATTATCGGTTTGAAGATAAATTTCAGTTTAGAGTGGAAGTGGAGCCGGAGGATAAACTGGCATACGCTTGTCAGATTCCTAAAATGACCTTGCAGCCGATTGTGGAAAATGCTATTTTTCATGGCTTGGAAACAAAGCAGGGAGAATGTCACGTGATCATCCGCATTCGTCTGACAGAGCATTTGATTCTGATTGTGGTGTCCGATAATGGCATAGGCATGAATGAGGAACAGCTTAAAAAACTTCGTGAGGGGACGGAGCGGGAAAGGGAAAAAGGAGGGGATATGGCCGATCATGGAAATGGCATCGCTCTCTATAATGTGAACCAGAGGCTGAAACTCTTATTCGGAGAAAACTACGGTCTGCATATCTACAGCATGGAGGGAGAGGGAACCGATGTGGAAATCCAAATGCCTGTACGCACCGGAAGGAAAGATTAAAAGTTAAAAATTTTTAATTCAGGATTTGCGTCTGCCTGGCATTCACAAGTCTGAAATATGCAATACAGGCGCGCAGAAACGAGGAAAAATATGAAACAGGATTTTTTGCGATTCCATGAGCTTTCTGTCAGAAATAAGTATCAGGAGCAAATGACGGGGCTGAATATGGTATTTTTTGAAAAGGAAAGTTATCTGCTCTGCAGCCTGGATCATACAGGAAGAAGTCTGGCTGAAATCTTCAATGGAGACAGCCGCATTGTGGGCGGCAGGATCTTTGATGCGGAAGGAATGCCGGGCGACTGTACGGAAATTTTTTTTCAAAGGGAAAAAATTTACTATGTGGACAGCCATGTCCGGTTTATGAATTCTCTGAATCTGGCAGAAAACATTTTTTTGCTCCGGCCGAATAGTCTGAAAAAAGTAAAGCTGAACCGGAAGGCGGTTCTTTTGCGGACAGAGGAGTTGTTCCGGCGCTACGGGTTGCCGTTCCAACCGGAACAAAAAGTGGAATCGCTGCGGGCGATTGACAAAGTGCTTTTACAATTAGTAAGGTTAGCGGATTTGCAGCCTAAGATGTTGGTGATCAATAACTTGTCTTTTATTTGTAATAAAGAAGATATGGAACGACTCTTGAAAATATTGGGAAAAATACGGGAAGCAGGTATTTCCATGCTGATTTATGACAGCAATCCGAATTGCTTCGTATCTCTGGCAGATCATATTTTATTGGTAAAGAAGGGACAGATCGTAAAAAAATTTTATGATCGGGAGGCTTTTGAAACTTACTGGGAACATTCCTCGGGATCAATATCGGAAAAGGTGGCCAAAAAGGAGCCGGCAGGAGCGGAGGGCAAAGAATATTTTCGTTTTTCCTGGCATTTTCCGGGTGGAGAGCTGTGCAGCTTTGAGATACATCCCGGGGAAATCTTATATTTTCCATCGGATGGTTGGGAGCATCAGCAAGCGCTTTGCCGCGGGATGATGGGGCTCGGCGAAGGCGGAGTGGTGCTGGAGGCAAAAGGGCGGAGGATCGTCTGTAAAAAACCGGAGGTTTTACAAAAATATAACATTTTTTTCTGGGGCGAAGAGAGGATAGAGGATGAGCTGTTTCCGAATATGAGTGTGACGGATAATATTCTGATGCCGTCCATGAAGCGGATCAGCCGTATGGGATTTTACCGGGCTGGGGAGCGGTTTATCTTGCAGGATATGGACTTTTCGGAGATTTTGGAGGAAGGCAGGGAGACAGGAAGCCTTACGGACGAAGGCGTGTGGAAACTGCTGTGCTATCGATGGAAACTATATCATCCCAGAATGTTAATTGCTTATAATGTGTTGTCCCGTTTTGACCCAGAGATGAAGCGGTGGATGGCCGGGCAGCTTTTACAGATGGCAGGGCGCGGGACTGCATTTGTTCTTCTGGAGACTGCTGATGAAGCGGCCAGAAGCATTGCGGATCGGGTGATCCATACAAAGTAGCATGGAATAGGTTCGGGTCTGCGCGGCATTCACGAACTTGTTCATGTGCCGTCCCAACAAAGCGGGGACAAAAACCGCGCAGAAATGAGGCAAAAAATGATAAATCTTTCTTTTCTCATCAGACAGATATCACTTATTACACTTTTGACGGTGGGCGTGTCGCTGGAGATGATCGGCGGAGTGATCGATCTTGCTTTTGCGGCACAGCTTTCCGCCTCCGCCCTGGTTGGAATTTTTCTGATTGCCGGAGGCTGCCCCGTTTGGGTGGGATGCATCGGCATTCTTTTCTTTAATTTTTTTCTCGGGTTTCTGAAGGCAGTTTTTCTCGTGAAGCTGCGTGTCCCTTCTATTATTTTTACATTGGCCATGCAGGTGATCCTGTCCAACTTCCTTTTGGCAACGGTAGATTATACAGGCATAGTCATACCTGAACTGCGGGAAAGCTACCGGGGCAATATTTATATTGGGATGGAGCTGACAATAACTGTTCTCTGTGTGGCAGGGGCATTTTTTTTTCTGGAAAAGAGCTATTATGGAAAGTATTGCCGGATGTTAGGGGAGAACCTGCCGCTGGCCCGGGAAAACGGCGTGAAATGTTTTGGCATTTCCGTAGCGGTCCATCTATTTGCTTCGTTATTTTTTTCCATATCTGCCGCATTTCTTATGTTTCGCACAGGGAGCAGCAACAGCGCATTGGGCGCGACTTATCTCTATCAAATCCTCACGGCGGTGTTTTTGGGCGGCGTTCTTCCAAATACAGGAAAAGGACGTATATTCGGAATGCTGTCCGGCGCTTTGGCGGTGACGTTGGCGGTTACGTTCCTAACAGGGAGCGGCTACCTGTACCGTTTTGAAAATATACTGGAGGGAAGCATTATCCTTGTGGCGCTGGCACTCGGCGTCAGAAAAAAGAACCGAGAATCGTCCCCCTAATTCCAAAAATCCCCTCATTGAAAGAAACGTCCTGAAAAGGTAAAGTAAAATTATCAATTCAATCAATGGGAGGTATCATATGACTAAGAAATTATTGAGCATGCTGCTTGGCCTGACGCTGGCAGTAACGGTAATGACAGGGTGCGGTTCCGCACCGGAAGCCGGAAAGGCAGAAGAACCCGCGGCAGAAGCAGGAACAGAGGAAGCTTCGGAAAGCGAAGAAACGGCACAAAGCGAAGAGACGGCAGAGGGAAGCAAGAGCTATAAAATTGGATTTTTAGCGCCGACTTTGCAGACAGAATTTTTTATTTCGATTGACGATGGATTAAAAACGGAATGTGCGAACAGAGGATGGGAATATGTATCCGTGAGCTTTGACAATGATTCTGCAAAGGCAGTGACCAACATTGAAAATATGGTGACAGGGAACTGTAATGTAATTATTGCCATGGTATCCGATAGTTCCTGCGATTCCGCTTTGGCAGATGCACAGGCGGCGGGCGTAAAGATTATGGAGTGCGGCGTACAGACGGATGTTTATGATGTGTGCCTAAGCACTGACCAATATGCGGTTGGCGTGCAGATCGGCGAGATGGCGTCCGAGTGGATCAATTCCCAGCTTGGCGGCGCAGGAAAAGTGGTAGTTTATACGACGGTACAGAACCAGGATATGCAGAACCGCGGACAGGGCATCCAGGATGCGATCGCGGAGAAGGCAAAGGATGCGGAAATACTGGAAGTTGTGGATATCGGAAAAGATGTGGTCGGCGCAGGTACTTCCACTACGGAAAATATGTTGCAGAAATACCCGGATTTGAACTGCATTGTCTGCTATGGCGATGCTGCGGCAGTAGAATCTATGGAAGCGGCGAAAGCGGCAGGTGTTGATGCTGAAAACTTTGGTATTTTTTCCTGTGACGGTACGGCACAGGCGTTGGCAGGAATTAAAGCGGGAGATCCCCAGAAGGGTACGGTAATGTTTGCTCCTCTTGCGCCTATGATGGCTGAATATGCGGAGCGCGTTTTAAACGGAGAGACATTTGATGATATTGTAACATCAGAGACAATCAGCGTTACCGCTGCTAATATCGATGAATATTATACAGAATAAACAAGACAAGAGCAACAAAAAATGCCCGGAAAACGGGCATTTTTTTGAAAGGAAACGAGTATGGCGAATACAATATTAAGTGTGAGGGAGATCACGAAAGATTATCCGGGAGTGCGCGCCATTGATCATCTCTCCTTCGATGTGGAGGAAGGGGAGGTTCATGCTCTGATCGGAGAAAACGGAGCGGGAAAATCGACGCTGATCAAGACTTTATCCGGTGCGATCACACCGACTTCCGGCACGATTGTCGTAAATGGAAAAGAATTCTCCGAAATGACTCCTAAACTGGCAAAAGAGCAGGGAATCGGCGTCATTTACCAGGAATTTACATTGGTGCCCGGGATCAGCGCGGCGGAAAATGTTTTTTTGGGTGAAAAAACTTCCAAAGGAATTTTCGTAAATATTAAGGAGCGTGAACGCCGGGCAAAAGAGCTGTTTGATGAGATGCAGGTGGAAATCGATGTATCGAAACCAGTCAGGGATTTATCCCCGGCTTGCCAGCAGATCGTAGAGATTGCAAAAGCAGTCAGTAAAGAAGTAAAGATATTGATTATGGATGAGCCTACGGCACCTTTGACGGTCAGTGAGGTGGATACGCTCTTTCGCATCGTGCGGGATCTGAAAAAAAAGGGTGTGACGATCATTTATATTTCCCATCGCCTGGAAGAGTTGTTCGAAATAGCGGATCGGGTGACCGTTATGCGGGACGGCACTTATGTAGGGACGGAGAAGATAGTGGATATTGACCGCAGGAAACTGATCGCCATGATGGCCGGAAGAGAGCTGAAGGAGAGTTATCCATCCAGGAAAGTAGATGTGGGCGAAGAGGTATTGCGGGTGGAAAACCTTTATGGCAACGGAGACAGGAATATATCGTTTACACTGCACCGGGGAGAAATCCTTGGATTTGCCGGACTGGTGGGAGCGGGGCGTACAGAACTGATGCGGGTGCTTTACGGAGCCGATCCGATGGAATCAGGAAAAGTATATATCTATGGAAAAGAGGTACATATTAAATGCTGCGGCGACGCCATTCAGGCAGGAATCGGTTATATTCCTGAGGACCGTAAAGCTCACGGCGTTTTTTTACCGATGACGATTAAATGGAATACGGTGATCAATAATCTGAAAGCGTTCTCCAGCGGATTATTTGTGGACACAAAGAAGGAAAACCGGGCCGCGGAGGAGTATCGGGAAAAATTCCACATAAAAACACCGAGTTTAGAGCAGCGGGTGCGGAATTTAAGCGGCGGCAACCAGCAGAAGGTGGTGCTTGCGAAAACGCTGGCAGCAAACAGCGAAATCGTAATTTTTGATGAGCCTACCAGGGGAATCGATGTAGGGGCAAAACAGGAAATTTATAAGCTGATGAATGAGCTGGTAGAGAGCGGCAAATCTATTCTCATGGTATCATCGGATATGCCCGAGCTTTTGGGAATGTCAGACAGGGTAATCGTCATTTATGAAGGGGAAAAAACAGGAGAAGTGTCCAAAGAGGAATTTAATCAGAATTATATTCTGGATTTGGCATCTGGAGGAAAAGAAAATGGAACAGACTAAAAAAACATGGGTTGATTATTATAAGAAATTTGGTATTTATATTTTTCTTGCGGTTGTTTTCGTCTTTTTTGCAATTTTTGCGCCGAACTTTCTATCATCGAATAATGTCATAAATATTTTACGCCAGGTGTCCATGTTCGGTATCGTAGTAGTCGGCGTATCCGCAGTAATGATAGGCGGCGGCATGGATTTGTCGGTGGGCGGGCAAATGGCGGTGGTTGGCATGATACTGGGTTATCTGATGGTAAACCTGAACCTGGGGATTGTTCCCGCTATACTGATCGGCATTCTGACAGGCTGTATCTTTGGAAGCTTAAATGGTATTCTGGCGATCAAACTTCATATGGCTCCTATCATCGTAACGCTGTCTATGATGTTAGTGCTGCAAGGCGTTGCCTATTTGATTACCGGCGGTTATCCCATCACAGGAATGCCGGAAGGCTTTACCAGGATAGGACAAGGGTATATCGGCATCATCCCGGTTCCCGTTATTATTTTCGTGTTGTTTGTAGTCTTCGGATGGGTTGTTATGAATAAAACTTATCTTGGGAGACAAATCTATGCGCTTGGCGGAAATAAAGAAGCGGCAAGGCTTGCAGGTATTAACGTGGACAGACTGACGATCTTTATTTATGCATTTACAGGTTTTGCAGCCAGCATTGCAGCGGTTATTATGGTGGGCAGAACGAATGCTTCCCAACCGGGAGCGGGAAGCAGTTATCCTTTCGACTGCATGACGGCGGCCTGTCTGGGCGGAATCAGTATCAGCGGCGGAGAAGGAAAGATCAGCGGCGTTGTAGTAGGTGTCATTATTCTGGGGATTCTGGACAACGGCTTGGTACTCATGGGAGTAAATTCCAACTTCCAGAGCGTGGTAAAGGGCCTGATTCTCCTGGTTGCAGTAGCTATCGACTGCTATCAGGGAGGCAAAAAGAAAAAAATAAAATAAGGGGAGAAAAAATATGAGGACACGTGCATTACCGTATTATGAATTTTCAGAAGGGTTATTTGAAATAGATGAATTTGACTGTGCCTCCGTGTTCGTGATCGTTGGAGAGGAGCGGGCGCTTGTTTTGGACACAGGAACAGGAATCGGGGATCTGCGCGGGGTGATCGAACATAAGATTACGGACAAGCCCTACGATGTGGTACTTACCCACAACCATGCGGATCATATCGGCGGTGCGGGATTTTTTGACGAAGTGTGGATTCATGGGGCAGATGCTGACTGGAGCAATCTGCCGGTGCCGCCCACGCTGGCAGGACGCAAATTTTATGCAAAATTGATTGCGGACAGGGAGAACAAAAATTATGCGTATGATAGAGAGAGGGATATTATTGAATGGCCGAAAGAGCCTGTAAAGCATATTCTTCAGGATATGCAGGTCTTTGACCTGGGCGGAAGAAAAGTGACGGTCTATCACTGCCCCGGCCACACAGCGGGAGAATGCGCCGTAATTGATGATAAAAGCAGGATATTGCTGGCCGGAGATGCCTGTAACAGAAATCTTCTGATCCCCGATGACATGGTGGAGGAGGCCGGAAAGGGACTGGAGCGCCTTCTCGCCTTAAAGGGAACCGAGTACGATCTGGTATACAACAGCCATCATGATTTCAGAGGTTTTGGTTCTCCTCTGGGAGACACAGTTCTACCGGATGCCGTGACATGTCTGAAAGCCATTCAAAATCATACAGCGGCATATAAAAAAGTACCGGATACTCTAGCTACAGAAGGCTCCATGAAGACTGTAGCCGAATATGGAAGCGTACAAATTTCAAACCCAGGCGAAGCTAATTGGCCCAAAGACGAAAAGGGCGGTAACATATAATAAAAAAATGCCATGCAGACTGTATTCATCTGTATGGCATTTTTTATAGCAAAGCAAAATGCCTTTTTTCAAAAACTATAGAAGTGTTGTCTCACGGAAATGAATTTTTATAAGCGCCCTGGCGGAGAAAGCAAAACGGGGCGGGGACGGCCGGGAAAGGGGTTGGTGGGGAAGGCAGTTTTCTGCCGGAGCTTCCAATCAGATTTCACTAATGAAATGGGTGAGATAATGGAACCGGACGAGCCGGAAGCAACGGCATCCATGCCTATGCTTCCTAAAATTGCCCTCCGTGGCAATTTTCTTCTGGTGATCGACCATTTCATAAGTGAAATTACTGATTGTACGCAATGGCAGAAAACCGGCCCTTCCGTCATCCCCTCCCAGTCTGTCCCGACCCATTTGGCTCCCTCCGCCATGGCGCTTATAAAAATTGATTTCTATGGCTAGGATTCATACACGCTTGTCACGGAATGTAGGGTATGGTATGATAACACCAGCGTTTTAGCAGGAGGAGCGGATCGTGGGAAGAGTGGCGGTAATCGGCGGGGGCGCGTCGGGAATGATGGCGGCGGTAACAGCGGCCAGACTTGGCGCGGAAGTGACGGTATATGAAAAGAATGACAGAGTGGGGAAAAAAATATTAGTTACCGGAAACGGGAAGTGCAATTTTTCCAATCGGGATTTTAGCGAACGGCATTATTATGGAGACAGGAAGAAATTAAAAAGTTTTTTTGACCGGTTTTCGGTAGAGGATGCGGTGGATTTTTTCATAAAGGCCGGGATGCTGGTGAAGGATAAAGGGGGGTATTTGTATCCATGGCCGGAACAGGCTTCTGCAGTGTTGGAGATACTGCGGATGGAAATGAAGCGAAGCAGTGTGAAGATAGAACTGTGCGCCGATGTGAAAAGGATTGGCAATGAAAAAGAAAACGGTTTGTGGACCGTGTATTTTGGAACGGAAAAGGCGGAACATGATGCGGTCATACTTGCATGCGGCGGGTGTGCGGCGCCTAAGACGGGTTCAAACGGAGACGGATTCGCGCTGGCCCGGAAGCTGGGCCACCATATCAGGCCGGTCGTTCCCGCGCTTGTCCAGTTAAGATGTAAAGATCATTTCCTGAAAATAACAGCTGGGGTCA
>ERZ808028.2021-NODE-2021-length-10611-cov-3.389785_pt1 | contig 10611 bp, 13 predicted proteins | sample MGYA00380184_ERZ808028 | MGnify/ENA primary metagenome ERZ808028 (study PRJEB31490, sample SAMN06133397) | mouse gut metagenome | isolation source: J8_1 | host: mice | place: China: Chengdu | collected 2015-05 ...
GGATCTCACCAGTGATCACCGCACCGGTCACAGTCACCGATTCGCTCCCCAGCGTCTCATAGTAGTCCGAATCCTGATCCGTGCGGATCCCCTGGAACGTGAACTCCGGCGTCCTCCCATTGGAAATGTATTCCTTTACGATCTGCTCATACCGGGCCGTGGTCTTGTATTCATCCAGCGTGCCGGTTATGTCATAGCCCACCCAGCGCCGGTGCGTCCCCTTTTTCCCGACAATGCGGTAGTTCGCCACCTTAGGGACAAACCGGATCGTCATCTTAACAGAATCCATCACTTCTATGCCGTTGATATACGCTTTTCCTTCCACGGCGCTAAGCGGCTTGATATTCTCTGACATGCTTTACACCCCCTCTTCTATCGTGTGGAAATGGAGAAGTACAGCTTCTCCGCGGAATCTACCGCATGCAGGCCCACATTGAAATATGTCTCATCGCCTTGGCTCCGGCTCTTGTCAACGTAAAAGTCCTCCTCCAGATTGATGTCCATGATCGAGCCGTCCCCTCCACCGGATACCGGCCCATAGGAGGTGAGCATCTTCCGTCCGAGCCCCTCCATGATGAGCCATCCGTCCGGATCATTGCCGAACTTGTTCGGCGGGAAGTTCAGGCGAAGGTCCTCCGAAAAGGAGTCGAGCACTCGGATGATTCTGTTCTTCGCATAATCCGGAGTCCTATCTGCCGTGAAGCTGTGCAGGGAATTGATGTCATATTCCACCACGATCCTGTCCTCGTCAGAACGCGAAAAGAAGAACTCGCCATTCTTTACAGCCTCGACCGCCTCCTCATTGGACTTCACGCCAACGATATCAATCGCCCCGGCGTATTCCACATAAGTATTCGACTGTGTCTTAGAAGCCCCCGCCGTTGCCCCCGCCACCCATGCGCACGCCTGGGCGACCGTAAGCTGCTGCCCATCCGCAGTGCCGTCATCCAGCACCACGGAATTCGTCACGTTGATGATTCCCTCATAGTCAGCCTTGCAGTCAGGCAGGACGGCCTGCACATATTTCCCGACGCCGTCCCGCAGCATCCTGATTTTGGCTATGCACGCGGCCTGCAGCGTGGCCTCGTCAATCGGGAAGCACATGGTATTCCACTTGATTTTCTCTACCTTGTCCAGGAAATCTGTGACCGCAGAGTTCGCCGTTTCTCCGTTGTCACCGTTTTCAAGCCGCAGCGATGCAAATGCTGCCATTTCTGTTTCCGGAGAAGAAGCCCTGAACGTGACATATTTGCCTGTAGATGCCGCAATCAGGTCGCCAAAGGTCTTCATCCCCTCATAGACCTCCACCTTCTCTGTGCCCATATAGACCGTGACATCGAACCCGCCAAGCACGTTCTCAGCAGATACGACAGAGATGTCGTTGCCCCTGGCACCAGGATATGCCGCAGTCACCGTCAGGCCCCCATCCGTGGCTTTCGTTGCCGCAGTTCCGGTATTGATGATATAGACATAGCAGGTGACCGCATTCTTGAAAATCTCACGCACCATCAGCATGGAATCATCCGCGTCATAGACGCTCCTGCCCAGCTTATGCAGAAATGCATCCGGGGAGTCCACCGACAGTTTAATGAACTCTCCGTTCGGCCCCCAGTCATATCCGACAAACGGAACCACGGCGATGCCGCGGGCAGAGCCCTTCGCTTTCTGCTGCTTCTTGGACTTCGTATTGACATAGGTGCCAGGCCTGGTCTTCCCTACGTTGATGTCAAAATTACCGCCAGCCATTACTTCCTTGCCTCCTTCTTCACCTTTTTCTTCATCCATGAGTCCAAAATGGAACCCATCTCAGAGATGCTGTATGTCCCGCTTTCTTTGCCGGCCGTAGCTCCGGCAAAGGTGCTGGACGTCACATGGAACAGCTTCATGCAGTTCGCTTTCAGCACCTCATACGGGAACTTCCTCTCCTCATTCTTTTCCTCAGAAGATTTTACAGGCTCTTCTGCTGCCTGGTTCGCCGCGTCCTTATCGGCATCCTTTCCTCTAGGCATGTCAATCCTCCTTCCCTATCGGCAGTCCGTTCATGAAGATGTCCCTGGCAAGCGTGACTTCCCTGGCATCATATCGGGTATGCCGGTTCCACGACAGCTCCATCTGGTACACCCCATTCTCAATCCTTTTCAGCTTTGGCATGTTCACCCGGAAGCTCTTGCCAGTCTGCTTTCCGCCCGCATCTACCAGCGGCACTTTCCTACGTTTTCCCATGATTGCCTGCAGCACGCTCTCGCCCATCTCATAAGCCGCCATCGTGTCATGGTCCATGAATTTGATGTACATGGCGAATTCTGTCTTATAGGCATTTACAGAAAAGCCCGTCGCTGTCGGGCTTGGAGTCGGGTAGAACACGCATGGGGTCAGCATGTCCGATGGTACCTCCTCGAAATACGGCTGCGCCGTGATGATGCTGTCCACAAAATAGTAGATTGCGGCTATCTCAAATTCCAGCATATCCCCACCTCGCAGACTATAAGAAATCCGAAAGATACTTTTCCAGCCATTCCTGAATCTTTTCTTCCATGTACATGGGTGCAATCCTTTCCATGAGCCTGACGGCATCGTCAAAATAATGGCTGCCCTCTATCCATTTCTGTTTCAGCAGCATTCCGGTTTTTGCCTTCGCTTGATATATAAATCTTGCATCCTTATCCCCGGGCGGCCCTGTCCAATGACCTGGTACCCATCGTGTATCAACGCCTTTAGGGTTCGTCCAATGTCCATCATTCACATAGGATGCATACTTTACATTGGAACCTACTTCTATTTGTAAGCTACCCTCTCTGGCAATGAATACATTTCTTTTGCCGTCTTTTTGAAAACTATTCAAAAGCCGCCTAGTATCTACCGACCCTGCTCGAATGATTGCATCCTGCACATGCGAAAGGAAATCAACCCCTAAGGAATCCAGAAACTGTCTGAGTTCCTTTTTGAATTCCCCGCCGCGTCCAGCCCGCTCCATCTTTTCAACGAACTTCCTCAACTCCGTAGCGTCCATGCTTACGTACTTTCCAGCCACTAAATCGCCCCTTTCACCTTTCCTTGCCGCTGAACCTGTACTGTCATGTGATGGTTCCGGATATTCCTCGGAATCTCCGCATAATATGAAATCCCGCTACCGAGGTCGATGATTTTGTCGTTCACCCGTATATCCGTCCCATAAGGCAGATTCAGCTTACCGACCACTGTATATTCATTGGCATCCTCTGTCTGGTTCAGTGTCCCCGTATCTGACACATTGAAATGGCATGGGACATCAGTCACGTCCGGCTCCTCAGGATAGATAAATGTCTCCCCTGTTATCCCATAGCCCAGATCCTTCCCCTCTTTCCTCATATGGTATATGGCACATTTATGGTTCAACAGATTTTCAAACGACATGCACACCTCCTACAGCTTCCGCAGCTTCATGACCACTTTCCCGTGGTCTTCCGGCAGTACGTATTCCGCCAGCATCGTGCCAAGCCCCAGGCTGTCCGCAATATCCGACTCCGTGTCGACCGTGTAGGAATAGTCGTCGAATGTCTCCGACTTTACCGCCCCCTCTTTCTGCGTGATAGCCTGCTTCGCATAGGCTTCCGCCAAAAGTATGACTGCCATCGTCACATCCGATGGCAGCCCGCTGTCATACTCTTCCGAGTCGAATCTATTGTGGGTATGGAAAATCACATACCGCTCTGCCCTCGCTATGTCATAGGCAAGCTGGCTGTCGGTTCTGGCTCCGACTTTCGGGGATGCGGTGTAGTCCCGAATCTGCTGGGGCTCAATCCAAGGCCTTTTCATGCCGCACCTCCTACGCTTCCGGTCCGGGAACCACCTCAAGATAGATTTCTGCAGATCCGGCAGTCGCTGCGGTGCCTGTCTGTGCAAACTGTGCATACACTTCCGTGTTACTTCCACCCTCCACAAACAACTCCTTTTTATAAATGCCCACAGTGCCCGCAGTCACATCGCTGGAAGCGAGGAGCTCATTCTTACCATCCTTGAACCCGACCGTCAAGACATTGGTGGTTGCGGCGTTAAAAGCAGTCTTTACTACCGCAACGGCTCTCGTTACAAATGTCCCTTGGGGAATCCTACAGATAACTGCGCCCTCTCCAATTCCCTCGGTATTAAAATTTACGGTACCTGCATGAAACATCTGGACCATGCCGCAGGCACCAAGGTCATACGGATATAACTTCATTGCTCATTCCTCCTTTCAATCCTCCAAGCCCATCTGTGCAAAACTTGACAGGCCGAGAAATCCCTGAATCCTCCCAGCACGTTCATCATTGTTCCGGCAGTCTTCGATATTGACTCCATGCTTCTCCGCCAATGCAATCAGCTCATCCTTTTTCATTCTGGCAATATCATCAGCGGAAAGTCCTCTTTCCTCCGACCCTGCATCCGGCACCGGCTCGGATATTTCCTCAAAGCGACCGGTTCCTAACAGTTTTGCAGCCAGATCATCTTCTGCATCAAAAGGGGCTCCCTTTACACACGAAAAACCTTTCATAGCATAAGAAAGCCCCTGGTTCAGCATCAATCTCTTCATCGGGCACCTCCTAATTCAGGGAGGGCAAATTGGTGATCATCGCCGTTGCATCCTTTTCTTCAATGATGGCATCAAAGTCCAGATGGCACACATAGAACCTCTTGTCCTGCATGATTGCTTCCTTGCCCTCGGTAGTCTTGCGGATCTTCATATCGTAGGTATTGACGACAACCAGGTTCTGGGGATCCGTAAGCAGAATTTTGTCATCGCTCATAGAGGGGCACTCCACCGCCTTGATTTTCGCGGGCGAAGTATACACATTCTCCGGAACGGCACCGCCATTCTCAACTACCTTATTCAGCAGATACATCTCCCACTGCTGTGCACGTTTGGGAGACATCAGCCAGCGGAGCCTTCCGTTGTTGTACTTATTAGGCAGCTGCTGGAGCGTCTTATAAAATATGTCCAGGCTCATGGTTGTGTCGCTTTTCGCATCATATACATGGCCCCCGGTGCTGATCTGCTTGATCCATCCATCATTCAGCTTCAGGAAATCATAGTCCTTATCCGTGGACGGCGTTGCTTCATCTCCGTTCAGATAAATATCTTCCAAATCGACACCCAGCTGCCTTGTCATAAGGTTGGTAATAACTGCTTCCAGCTGCTGCCCCTCGATATTCTCTCTGAGAGTTTCCTCTGTAATCTCCCAAGGCAGACGGACTGCCTTGCGGGCATACTCGATCACGCTGGTGGTCACTCCTGCCCTGTATCCATCGTCCTTATTCTCGACTTTGGCCCGGAGCAATCTGGAGCCGATGCCAATCTTATCAATCTCGCCGCTTTTTGCGGTTCTCATAACATGTCTTACCAGTGGTCCAAGATTTGTCGCCTCAAAGGTCTGCTGAATAAATTTCCTCGCCTGTTCCGGATTCAGCAATCCATGGCTCAGGCTGCCGGTCTGAATCGTGCCAGCCTTGTTGATGATTGTTGCGTTAGTAGGCATAGTTATTTCCCTCCTTCTCTCTTCTTAGAAAATGCCCGTCATATAGTGGGGTTCTTCCGCTTCCTTCCGGATGGATCCCGCCGCATCATTTAAGTTGCCGGGAAGCGCCCTGCTCCTCATCACAGGCTCTAGGGCCTTCATGACAGGTTCCATGGCTTTCTGGATCTCCTCCCCTACCATCTTGGCAACCGACTCCGCCTGCATATCCCCGGCGGCTGCATCAGTGCCAGTGCCGCCTCCTTCGCCGCCATCCGCTTCCGGCGCCAGAGCCTCCAGCTGCTTCACCACAGGCTCCATGGCCTTCTTCACCTCTTCGGCCACTACTGCTTTTACTTCCTCTGTCGTCATCTCCACATCCTCCTTCTGAACATTATCTGTTTCTGCTGGCTCCTCCTGGAACTCTTCCAGAAATGCACCGAGCGTATCATAAATGCCTTTGATGGCATTCAGATTCTTCGCGCTGAGGCTCCTTCCCTGCTTCAGTACGGGAGCCGGAGCCGATTCCGCTGCCTTTTCCAGCGACTTCACGATGCTCCCGTCCGATGTGAGGAGCTGCGTGACTATATCGTTGAAGTCCTCCAACGCCTCACGTATGGCGCCTTCATCAGAGTTATAGCCCCACTCCCACATGCCCGTGTCCGGATTATAGAAGTTCCCCTCCAGAGCGTCCCTGAGCGCATACCAGGCAGAATAGAAATTGTCGTCCTTGACCCTGCGCTGGAAGCTCGCCTTCACGGCACCTTTCTCCACCACGTCAAAGCCCATCGCTTTGGCCAGTCTCCGGAAAAGGCCCCTGGGCTCTTCCTGTTTCTCCACCGGCAGCGCCACGTCCTCCTCCGAGTAAACGCCCGCCCCTCCCATGGAAAAGCCAGTGATATCCCCTTTCTGGATGGACTCCCAGACGCCGGCATCGCAGATTTCCATCGTCATCAGCCACGTCCCTTTTTTGATGGACTCCCCCTCAATCTCCATGTCACACTTGGCGACATAGGACTCCACGACAGCAGCGCCATCGCATTTCTCGAAACAGTGCTGCAGGTCGACCTGGTTTCCGTTCTTGGCGAACCAGTAGGCCGCTTTGGTAATCTCTTCCTCGGTCATGTAGTTCCCCTGGCTGTCCTCCACCATGGGCTCATACACGATTCCAGTCACATAGTGACTGTCCGCATCAGCTTTCAGTATCCGTCCGAACGTGGAGAAGCTCGCGGCTCCGTCCCCCGATTTGGTGATCAGGAACTTCTTCCTGTTCGCAGCCTTGTTCACCAGGGACACAAAGCTTATCTTTGCGTCCGTAATTGCGTATGCTTTCGCAATCCGCGGCATAATCTCATACCTCCTTCCAAAAAAAGCGCAGCAAAAAGGCACCCTTCCGGATGCCTGACATTCTGCCCTTTATGCTGTCTCATTCATGACCCGATATAATCTTCAACAAATGGATATTCTTCAACCATCTCCTCCAAAACAAACCGGAGCTGCTCCATCTGACCGCTTGACAAGCCATCAAGAAATTTCTGCATTTCATCTACGCCCATCTTTTTTAGCTCGACCTCTATTGCTTCCTGAAGCCTATCACACCCTGGATGCTCCCCTTTGTACCTTGCATCCCCTGATGCATTCCAAAGTTCACCCAGTTCTTCCATTAAATCATTCAGCATCCCCTTCGACTCCTTTTACTTCAGGCTAAATCCCACCTAGGAATATCGTGCCGGTATTGCGCTCCCTGTCAGCACATACCCCACCTTGTCACGCCATCATGCATCTGGTAAGATTCTACTGCAGCCATTCGTCCAGCGCTACATCATATTTGGGCGGTCCAGTCGGTACGCCATCTGGATAGGATGTCAGAACAAAGTTATCGAACAGGTATTCCAACCTATCACTCGGGAATTTCTCAACGATTTCCTCATACGCCTCGCCTAATTGATAGACATATTCATATTCCCCTGTTTTGATGAATTCTTCGACTTCGCTTTCTGATTCGAAGCATCCAGCTACAGCGCCAACATAATTGTCAAACTCCAATGGATTATCATATTCCCATGTATTTCTTTCATCCATCAATTTATACAGTTCTTTCACACTTTTCATTCTAATCCCTGGCCCCCTCTATCGTCCCATCCCTTTTAGGCTGCTCCATATTATGGGGAAATATCGTCGTTGGACTTCCATCAGCATCTACAAAGATGCCGACTTTCACCCCTTTGTAGTCTGCAAATTTTATAGCTCCGCTTCCGGTTCCCTTATTTGCCACATATGTCCCGGCATTCCTTACGTCATCTTCTGTCCATTCCTTAGGGAACCAGGCCTGGCCAATATCTGCATTAGGATACTTCGTTGTTACTATACCGTTCTTAAGGTTGCTTTTGTGACCTTCAACATGCCCGATTCTTACACCATTTGAAAAAGTCTTTTTGACATGGTACGTAATCCCTTTTTCATCCATAGCATCCATTGACGCTTGTGAATGACCGCCCTTAGCAAGCCTGTTTGTATTGGTGAAATCTCCCACTGTAGAATGCTTTAAAACAGAGTTGCTTACAGTAAATATACCATCTTCCTGCAGTTTCTGCAATGAGTTCTTCTTGACCTTCGACAACATTTCATCGCTGTCAATCAATCCGGCATCATAGAGGGCCATCTTGGACTTCCCCAGGTACTTGACCTGTTCCTCCCGCGTCTTCCCCTTGAAATTCTCAAGGGTGGAGTAAGGGGTGATTCCGGCTTTCGCCTTGTTCTGCTCATCCAGCTCCTTCTTCCATGCGGCATCGTCCTCCTCTAAGTATTTCTGCTGTAGGCGCCTGCGCTCTTCCAGGCTCATTCCTATGGCATCATCAGCGGCTACCCCCCTGTGGATGCAGTGGCAGTTCACGCTCTCGCCCGGAGGGAGACCGGAGTCTCTCGGATACATGGGATAATATGTCTTGCCATCCTTTCCTTTCAGTTCAAACGGCTCCTCCTTTGAAACAATCGTGCCATCCATGGCGACATGATTCGGACGCGGCTCATTCTTATGTGCCCCTGTATGTCTCCATTCTTTCCGGTCTGTAGATGGGCTCTGCTGGATTGCCTCTTCCCTAGCGACCGAATGGGCCCGCAGCACTTCGGTGACGGCCACCCGCCTCGCCTTGTAATATTCGCTCCGCCAGCCTCCATCCATGATTTTCCGCGTCAGTTCCGGTATGCCCTCCCCCTCATCTATGGTCCGCTTGATGGCATCGGTAATCTCCTTGTGTGTGCTGATATGCATCAGCCTTCCCAGCTCCTCGCTCCAGGAAGCAAACCAGCTTTGCGTTCTTTTCCGTATGGCATCGACCACCAGTTCCCCATCCGTCTCCTTCATATATACCGTGGCCAGTTTGGGAACCTCAGCCTCGAACATCGCCGCAGCTGCCTCCCCAATCCGTTCGGCGATGTCGTCATCCTCCAGCATCCCGGCGACATTCTTCTGGGCCTCCTCCCAGTCGCCCTCCGGCGCATCCTCCAGAGCTGCCACGAACTCTTCCGTCTGGTTCCGGAGAGCCTCCGCTACATCCTCCTGCAGGGAATCGATTGCTTCGACAGTCTCTTCCCCCTCAGCAAAGCCCTCTTCCTCCAGCGTATCCGCCAAGTCATCATCTGCCTTGACAAGATATCGGTCTATCGCGTCCAGGATGCCGTCCGCATTGGATATGATGGCTTTCGCAATCATCTGATAGTATAACGGCTGTTCCAGCATGTCACCCACCTGCCTTTTCCCGATACCTATTCAATGCTTTCCTAATCTCCAGCATAATCGGCACGATGTCTGCGTCAGCGAAAGCTGCTTTCTGAATCTGGCCGTCAAGCTGCTCCAGCTCTCCATCCGTGACCCCTCCAGCAGCTTCCTGGGGGCCGCTATTTGGATCTGTCGGCACGTTCCTCTGTGGCTGCATGTTGGCCAATGGCCCGAATCCGGAATCGGCCTGCTGCCCCTGTGAGAGCGTCTTCGAATATGCAAGCGGAATGCCGCCCCAGTCTCCCTCATAGTCTTCGCAGCCGTCCTTCCCCAACACTTTATAGGTGAGCTCCTTCGCCGCGTTTGGTGTCAGCCCCCCAGCCCGTTCCGCAATGTTCAGCATCTTCTGGATGTCATCAGGATTGGTGATGTCCGGATTGTCAAACTGCGCCTCCACATAGCGGAAACGGTATCCATTCAGCAGCTTTTGGTTCACCATCCATGCCAGGGATGCCCTCTCCGGCTGGAATACCTGCTTCTCAGTGACCTCCATGGCCGTCTGGGCTGTTGCCCTATTGAAGTCCGTGGTATATCCGACGTACAGATCCGGGAGCAGGAATGCGGACTGCGCCTTCTTCCTCCCATTCTCCTGGTACTCCTGGAACAGTTCGTCCTTCTGCAAAATCGTGGCAAGGTCTTTGATTTCCACCTCCGGCTTCTCCTGGTTCGTGAATGCCGCTGTCGTCTCCAGCGTATCCGTCTCCAGCACCAGAAAGGAATGCTGGCCGCCCTCCCCCTCGATGCTGTCCATGTACTCCCTCAGTTTTGTGAATGCCGATTCCGTCAATGTGCCGCCTTTGACCAGGATCATAAGGGGCGTATGCCGTCCATGCCGGAAATAGTTGTTGTTCAGCACTTCCGCCCGCCGGTTCCCGTCCACGGTCAGCACCTGGCCTATCCAACGGACTTCCCCATAAGGCATGCTCCCGATCCGGAACTCGATGATCTCGTTCGCCCGGTCATCGATTCCTATGGCTTCATCCGACTCCCTTTCATACTCCCCATTCCTCTTGTCCATGACCCGGGGATCGCCGAACTCCTTGAAATAGACCGTCTTGCCGCCTACATTCTGCCGGAACTTCCTGAACTTCTTTTTCCTGTTGATGGCCTCCCCCTTATGGAAATATTGGATGTCCACATAAGGCTGGAGCGGATACGTCATGTCGATGGATGGCGTATCGATGATGAACTGCAGCTCCGCGACCTCTTGTGCCTGGTTCCTGATGACCTCGCAATAGGCTATCCCATAGGTCTCCCTGTCGCGGATGACATTCTCGAACACTTCCTTGGTCTGCATGTCCATATTGAGAAGCGCGACTGTCTTCTGCAGCGCAGCCCACTCCGCCTTCATCTCAGGTGTTTCCT
>ERZ808028.2022-NODE-2022-length-10594-cov-5.539983_pt1 | contig 10594 bp, 10 predicted proteins | sample MGYA00380184_ERZ808028 | MGnify/ENA primary metagenome ERZ808028 (study PRJEB31490, sample SAMN06133397) | mouse gut metagenome | isolation source: J8_1 | host: mice | place: China: Chengdu | collected 2015-05 ...
GCAAGGAGCCGATCATCAAGGACGGTGTCCCCCAGGACCTGCTCAATTACACCGATCCCCTGCCCCAGGCCCTGGTGCTGACGGCGATTGTGATCAGCTGCGCCATGACCGCTCTGTTCCTGGTGATCGCCGTAGGCCAGTGGAGGGCGGCGGGGAGCCACCTGCCGGCTCTGCTGGGGGGCGCGGCCACCCTGGTCAGCCTGCTGCTGGCGGGGGCGGAGGACATGCTCCTCCCGGCCCTGGCCATCATAGTCATCACCCTGACGCTGCTCCGGCCCCGGCTGGATGAGCGGCGCGCGAGAGAGGAGGAGACCCCATGCCCCTGACCCCTGCCCAGACCCTGGCCTCCATCGCCGTGATGGCGGCGGTCACCTTTCTGACCCGGGCTCTGGCCTTTCTGCTCTTCGACCGGGGGGACCATCCCCCCAAGCTGGTCCTCTACCTGGGCCGTGTTCTGCCCCCGGCGGTAATAGCCATGCTCATCGTCTACTGCCTGAAGGGGGTCACCTTCACCGCCCTGGGGGGCTGGGTCCCCCCTCTGGCCGCCGGTCTGGCGGCGGTGCTTCTCCACCTGTGGAAGGGCAACGACCTGATCTCCATCTTCGGCGCCACCATCCTGTACATGGTGCTGGTCCAGGGGGTGTTCGCCTAGATGGGCAGCCGAGTGTTAATCACGGGCGCGTCCCGGGGCATCGGGGCGGCCACGGCCCGGCTGTTCGCCCGGGAGGGCTGGGACGTGGCCATCAACTACAACCGCAGCCGGGATGAGGCCCAGGCGCTGGCGGTCGAGCTGTCGGGGGTGCCTATCCAGGCGGACGTCTCCGACCCGGAGCAGGCGGAGCGGCTGGTGCGGGAGGCGGAGGAGGCCCTGGGTCCGCTGGACGCCGTGGTGTGCAACGCGGGGGTAGCCCTGCCCCAGCAGCTGCTCACCGACACGACGGCGGACCAGTGGCGGCGGGTGATGTCGGTGGACCTGGACGGGGTATTTCACACCCTCCAGGCGGCCATCCCCGGCCTGGTGCGCCGGAAGGCGGGGGCCATTGTGACGGTCTCCTCCATGTGGGGGGTGACGGGGGGCTCCTGCGAGGTCCCCTACTCGGCCGCCAAGGCGGGGGTGATCGGCCTGACCAGGGCGCTGGCCAAGGAGCTGGGCCCCTCCCATATCCGGGTAAACTGCGTGGCCCCCGGGGTCGTGGACACGGCGATGAACGGCCATCTCACCCGGTGGGAGCTGGCCGCCCTGGGGGAGGAGACCCCGCTGTGCCGCATCGGCCGGCCGGAGGAAATCGCCCAGGCCATCCTCTTTCTGGCCTCGGAGCGGGCCTCATACATCACCGGCCAGGTGCTGCGGGTGGACGGCGGTATGATAATTTAATGAAAAATTCGTCGAATTTTAAGATTTGCGGGCCTGATTTGCGGTTGTAAAACGGGCCAAAACTTGGTATAATAAATCGCTCACAAGATTATGTTGACCAATTTTTACCAAAACCGACAGGAGGGTAGTTATGGGCCGCACCAACAAGGATGTCGGCGGCTACCGGGGCCGCAGGACAATCACGGATATTTTACGATTCATAGCCATCGCCCTGGCGGTGGTGGTGGTTCTTGTGCTGGCCGGAGTGTTCTACCTTCAAAAATATCTGGTCTACAGCGACGACGGGGTCCGTCTGGAGCTGCCCCCCTTCCTGGAGCTGTTCCGCCATGGTGAGGAGCCGGAGGGCAGCGCGGGCTCTGTGACCCTCCCCGACCCGGAGGACATCAGCCTGATTGAGCAGCCTGGGGGCAGCCAGTCCGAGCCCGAGCCCCAATCTGCCGGGGCGGCGGTCACCCTTACGGTGGAGGAGGTGCTGAACGGCTCCGCCTCCGCCCGGCTGGAGGAGCTGCAAGCCCAGGCCCTGGTGCTGGAGATGAAGGACCAGATGGGCCGTCTGGGCTGGAGTTCGGCGGAGCGCATCGCGGGCCAGAGCGGGGTAAACGGGCCTGCGGAGGCGGGCGAGGGCCTGAGCCGGTGGAACGGGGGAGAGGTGTATACCATCGCCCGGGTCCACTGCTTCCGGGACGACACGGTGCCCTACTACCGCAACCCGCTGGCACTGCGCTGGGCGGGCAACGACTGGAACTGGCGGGACGAGCTGGGCCTGCGGTGGACCAGCCCCGCCCAGGAGGAGGTCCGGGCCTACAACGCGGCACTGTGCGGCGAGCTGGCCGCCATGGGCTTTGACGAGATCGTGCTGGAGGAATTTTACTTCCCCATCGGGGGCAAGCTGGACACCATCCGCCGGGGCGAGTCCTACAACCCCAGCCAGTTTACCGCCCAGGTGGAGGACTTTCTCACCCGGGTGCGGGCGGCGGTGGAGCCCTACGGCACAAAGATCTCCCTCCGGGTAGGCCGGAGCACCCTGGAGGGCGGTGAGACGGCCAGCGGGGTGACCCCCCAGCTGCTGGAGGAGTACGCCCACCGGATCTGGGTGGAGGCGGACGGCCAGACCCCCGCCCCGCTGGACCTGCTGGAGGGGGCGGGAATCACCGGCGGAGAGGACCGGCTGGTGCTGGTCACCCACGCCCGGGAGGATACCCCCCTGTTCCAGGCGGTGATCCCGTCGGAGGAGCCCGAAAACTAAATCGAGTAAGCTGCCGGCGTCCACCTGTGTACAACAGATGGACGCCGGCTGTTCGTTTGTCGAAAACGCGGAACGTATCCAGACAGGGGCGAAAAATTGTCTATGGAAATCCGGAGAGAAAGGTCTTGATTTTTCAGGAAATTATGACTACAATGGGAGGTAGCACATTCCTGTAATCTAGCATCCAAAAGAAGGTGGTGAAAACATGGCATTGGAAGCGATTCAAACGGTAACCCAGGCGGAGGCCAGGGCCAAGGCGGACCGGGAGGCCGCGGCGGCTCAGGCCAAGCAGCGGCTGGCCGACGCCCAGCGCGAGGCGAAGCAGACCGTAGAGCAGGCCCGGCAGAAGGCCCGCGAGGCCGCCAGACAGATGATGGCGGAGGCGGAGGACAAGGCCGCCCAGCAGACGAGGGCGGAGCTGGAGCGGGCGGCGGCGGACTGCGAGGCACTGAAACGCAATGCCCGGGACCGGCTTGAAGAGGCCGCACAGCTCATTGTTGGAAGGGTCGTGGAACGCTAATGGCTATCGTAAAAATGAAACACCTGCGCATGGTGGCCATGACGGTTGACCGGGAGGCGCTGCTGCGCAAGCTGCAGCACCTGGGCTGTGTGGAGATCGTCCAGCCAGAGGCTGACCCGGAGGACCCCATGTGGGCCGTCCTCACCCGCCCGGAGGCGGGGGGCCTGGCCGCCGCTCACGAGGAGAAGACCCAGGCCGAGCGGGCGCTGGAGGTCCTCAAGCGGTACGCCCCGGCCAAGGGGAGCTTTCTGGCCCCCAAGCCCGGCGTAGGGGAGGGGGAGCTCCTGGACGAGGCGCGGGCCCAGCGGGCCCGGGAGGCCGCCCGGGAGGTCAACGCCCTGGACCGGCGGCTGGCCGCCATCCATGCGGAAAAGAACAAGCTGGAGGCCCAGAGGGCGGTTCTGCTCCCCTGGCAGTCCCTGGACCTGCCTCTGGAGACTCCCTCCACCCCTCAGGTGACCATCCAGCTGGGCACCCTGCCGGTGACTGTCCCCCTGGGGCAGGCGGAGGGGGAGCTGCAGGCGGTCTGCGAGCTGGCCGAGCTCACTGAGGTGTCGGCCGGCAAGGACGCCCGCTGCTGCACCCTGGTGTGCCACGCCAGCGGGGCCGAGGCGGCCCTGGAGGCGCTGAAGGCTCTGGGCTGGTCCCGGGCCAACCTGCGGGACTGGACGGGCACCGCGGCGGAGAACCTGGCCCGTCTGGACCGGGAGAGCAAGGCGCTGGAGGCGGAGGCCGCCTCTATCGAGGCAAAGTTGTCCGGCATGGGCGAGCTGAACGCCCCTCTGCGGCAGCTGTCCGACCTGGCCGGGGTAAACGCCAGCCGGGAGGAGTGCCGCGGCCGTCTGATGGACACGGGTCAGACCTTCCTGCTGGAGGGCTGGGTGCCGGAGGAGAGCTGGGGCCTTCTGTCCAAGGAGCTGGAGCCCTGGCCCTGCGCCTTTGAGGTGACCGACCCCGCGCCGGAGGACTACCCCCAGGTGCCGGTGCGGCTGAAAAACAACACCCTGACCCGGCCGCTGAACATGGTCACCGAGATGTACTCCCTGCCGGCCTACGGCACGCTGGACCCCAACCCTCTGATGGCCCCCTTCTTCATCCTGTTCTACGGAATCATGATGGCGGATATGGGCTACGGCCTTCTCATGATGCTGGCCGGAGGGATACTCCTGAAAAAGAAGAAGCCCGGGGGCACCTTCGGCCATCTGTGCGGCCTGCTGGTGCTGTGCGGAATCACTACATTTATCATGGGCGCTCTCACCGGCGGCTTCTTCGGCGACTTCCTCACCCAGGTGGTAAAGCTGACCACCGGCGGGGACTTCGCTCTGCCCGCCCTGTTCACCCCCCTGGAGGACACCATGATGATCCTGGTGGGGGCCATGTGCCTGGGCTTTGTGCAGATTATCACCGGCATGGCGGTCAGCTTCGTGAGCAAGCTGAAACATGGCCAGGTGCTGGACGCGGTCTTTGAGGAGGTCACCTGGTGGGTGGTCTTCGCCGGATTGGGCCTGATGATTGTGGGCATCACCCCCATCGTGCTGGTAATCGGCCTGGTAATGGTGGTGGCCGGACCGGTCATCCAGAATCAGGGCTTTGGAAAGGTCACCGGCATCTTCGGCTCCCTGTATAACCACGTGACGGGCTACTTTGGCGACATCCTGTCCTACTCCCGTCTTATGGCCCTGATGCTGGCCGGCAGCGTGATTGCCCAGGTGTTCAACACCCTGGGCGCCATCCCCGGCAACATCGTGATTTTCCTGATTATCTCCTTCGCGGGCAACGCCCTGAACTTCGCGCTGAACCTGCTGGGCTGCTACGTCCACGACCTGAGACTTCAGTGTCTGGAGTACTTCGGCAAGTTCTATCAGGACGGCGGAAAGCCCTTCCGCCCCCTGGACCTGAATACCAAATACTACGAGGTAGTGAAATAAGAGGAGGAAAAACATTATGGAAACTATGGACATGATCCAGATGATTGAGCAAAACGCGGCGGCCAGCTCCTTTGTGGGCGCCTTCGGCGGCCTGGCCATCGCCCTGCTGGGCGCGGGCCTGGCGGCCGTCCTCAGCGGCATCGGCTCCGCCAAGGGCACCGGCATCGCCGGCGAGGCCGGCACCGGCCTGCTGTGCGAGGACCCCAGCAAGTTCGGTAAGGTCATGATTCTCCAGGTCATCCCCGGCACCCAGGGCCTGTACGGCCTGGTGGTGTGGTTCTTTGCCGTGTTCCGCATGGGCCTGCTGTCCGGCGCCCTGCCCCAGCTGACGGTTGTCCAGGGCTGGCAGTACTTTGCCGCCTGCCTGCCCATGGCTCTCGGCGGACTGTTCTCCGCCATCGCCCAGGGCCGCGTGGCCGCCGGCTCCATCAACATCCTGGCCAAGAAGCCCGACGACTGGTCCAAGGGCATGGTGCTGTGCATCACCGTGGAGTTCTACGCCATTCTGTCCCTGCTGGCCTCCATGCTGATGATCATTAACATCAGCGCCTAAGGCGGGTGAGAAGCCAATGGAAGGAATCGAAAAAATCACCGCCAAAATCGCCCAGGATGCCCAGGCTGAGATTAGCCAGCTGATGGCCGAGACCGACCAGAAGGTCCAGGCCGTCCGGGCCAATGCGGCGGCCCAGGCCCGGCAGGAGGCCAACGACATTGTGGAGAAGGGCCGTGCGGCCGCCAGCGAGCGGCTGGAGCGGCTGAGCTCCGCCTCCCAGATGGAGCGGCGCAAGCTGGAGCTGGCCGCCAAGCAGGAGGTGCTGGGCGAGGCCTTCGACCTGGCCCTGGAAAAGCTGTGCGCCCTGCCGGAGCAGGAGTACATCGCCCTGCTCACCCGGCTGGCCCTGGAGGCCAGCTCCTCCGGAAAGGAGCAGATCATCTTCTCCCAGAAGGACCGCAATACCGTGGGCAAGCAGGTGGTCATGGCCGCCAACGACGCCCTGGTGAAGGAGCGGGCTCCCGGCCTGCCCGAGGAGATTACCAAGTCCAGGGTGGGCACCCTGATGGATAAGCTGATCCACAACACCACCGCCATCGTCACCGGCGCAGGTCTCACCCTGTCGGAGCAGACCCGGGATATCAAGGGCGGCTTCATCATGGTGGACGGCGACGTGGAGATCAACTGCGCCTTCGAGACCCTGGTCCGCCTTCAGCGGGAGCAGATGGAGAAGAAGGTCGCCGACGCGCTGTTCGGAGTGTAAATGTAATGCCAAGCAAGTTTGCAAATTTTTTAGTTGGAATAATCAAAGTTTTAATTTGTTTGTTGGTAGCGATGTATTGGATTTGGCCACTTGACCTTATGCCTGGAGTTCCCATTGATGATATTGTAGCAACATTTGTGGGAATTATTGCAGCAAAAAAGTTACCAGCAGTTAAATCAAAAAAAGATTCCTGAGTTCAATAAAGTTAGGAGGGATATTTTGTCCCACCGCAAAAAAGATACGGACTATCTGGCCATCTCCGCCCGGATCCGGGCCATGGAAAACAGGCTCCTCACCCGGGAGCGGATGGACCGGATGATCGAGGCCCGGGACGATGCCGAGGCCATGAAGCTGCTGGCCGAGTGCGGCTATAACGACGCTGCCGGCCTGGACGCGGCTCTGGCCCAGGCCCGTGCCGAGGTCTTCAAGGACATGGAGCAGGGGGCCCCCGACCCCCGTCTGGTAGAGGTCTTCCAAATCAAATACGACTACCACAACGCCAAGACCATCCTCAAGGCCCAGGCCATGGGCTCCGACCCGGAGCGCCTGCTGCTGGCCGGGGGCCGCTACGACTCCGCCGCCCTCTGGGACGGCTGGAAGCGGGAGGCCCTCACCGGGGTGGGGGAGGCCTTCAGGCGGGCCATGGAGCAGGCGAAGGCCGCCCTGGCCGACGGGGGCGACCCCCAGCAGGCCGACCTGATTCTGGATAAGGCCTGCTACAGCGAGATGGCCCAGCTGGCCAGCGAGCTGAGCAGCCCCTTCCTCCAGGGCTATGTCCGCCTGTCGGTGGACGTGGCCAACCTGCGCGCCGCCGTCCGGGTGGCCCGCATGGGCCGGGAGGGCGATTTCCTGCGCCAGGTGCTGCTGCCCGGGGGCAATGTCTCCGAGCAGGCCATCGCCGCCGCCCGGGGAGATGCCCTGGGCGAGGTATTCCGTTCCGGGCCTCTGGCCCAGGCCGCAAGCCTGGGGGCACGCCTGGCCCAGCCGGGGGGGGAGTCCCTCACCGCCTTCGAGCGGGAGTGCGACAACGCCCTCACCGCCTACCTGGCCGCTGCCCGCCGCATCCCCTTCGGGGAGGAGACGGTGATCGGCTACCTGTACGCCAAAGAGCAGGAGTTCACCGCCATCCGGGCCATCTTCGCCGGACGTGCGGCAGGGCTGGATGGGGACACCATCCGCGCCCGGCTCCGGGAAACCTACGTGTAAGGGGGATTGCAGATGTATAAAATCGCCGCCATGGGCGACAAGGACAGCGTCCTGGGCTTCAAGGCCCTGGGGCTGGAGGTCTGCCCGGTAGAGTCCCCCGAGGCGGGCCGGGAGGCCCTCCACCGGATGGCCAAGGAGAACTACGCCATCATCTATATGACCGAGCAGCTGGCCGCCCAGCTCCCCCAGGAGATTGCCCGGTATAAGGACGCCCTCACCCCCGCCATCATCCTCATCCCCGGCAAAGAGGGCTCCCTGGGCATCGGCATGGCCAACGTCAAGACGGCGGTCGAACGGGCCGTCGGCGCGGATATTCTGTAAGATGCAAAAAGGCCTCCCTCTCAGAGGGAGGTGGCACGGCGAAGCCGTGACGGAGGGAGTCTGTCAAAGGAATACTCCCTCAGTCACCGCCTGCGGCGGTGACAGCTCCCTCAGAGAGGGAGCCTTTGGAAGCGGAAACAAGAAATTCACCCAGAAAGAAGGTATAACAGCCTATGGGAAAAATCGTTAAGGTCTCCGGCCCGCTGGTGGTGGCCACCGGCATGGAGGAGGCCAACATGGCCGACGTGGTCCGTGTGGGCGAGCAGCGCCTGATCGGTGAGATCCTCACCATGACCGGCGGCTCGGCCTCCATCCAGGTATATGAGGAGACCTCCGGCCTGGGCCCCGGCGCCGACGTGGTCACCACCGGCGCCCCTCTGTCCGTGGAGTTGGGCCCCGGTCTGATCGAGAACATCTACGACGGCATCCAGCGCCCGCTGGAGGTCATCATGAAGAAGGTCAAGGGCAACAACCTGCCCCGCGGTGTGGAGGTGCCCGCCCTGGACCGGGAGAAGAAGTGGGACTTCACCGCCACTGTCAAAGCCGGCGACAAGGTGGTGGGCGGCGACATCATCGGCACCGTCCAGGAGACCAACTCCATCCTCCACAAAATCATGATCCCCCCGAAAATGAGCGGCACCATTGAGTCCATCCAGTCCGGCTCCTACACCGTGCTGGACAAGATCGGCGTTCTGGTGGACGACAAGGGGGAAAAGCACGAGCTGACCATGATGCAGAAGTGGCCCGTCCGTGTGGGCCGCCCCTATAAGCATAAGTACCCCCCTGTGATTCCCCTCCAGTCCGGCCAGCGGATCGTGGACACCTTCTTCCCCGTGGCCAAGGGGGGCACCGCCGCCATCCCCGGCCCCTTTGGTTCGGGCAAGACGGTGATGCAGCACGCCCTGGCCAAGTTCTCCGACGTGGATGTGGTGATCTACATCGGCTGCGGCGAGCGTGGCAACGAGATGACCGACGTGCTCCGGGAGTTCCCTGAGCTCATCGACCCCCGCACCGGCGAAACTCTGATGAAGCGTACCGTGCTGATTGCCAACACCTCCGACATGCCGGTGGCCGCCCGTGAGGCCTCCATCTACACCGGCATCACCATCGCCGAGTATTTCCGGGACATGGGCTACGCCGTGGCCGTCATCGCCGACTCCACCTCCCGCTGGGCCGAGGCCCTGCGTGAGATGTCCGGCCGTCTGGAGGAGATGCCCGGCGAGGAGGGCTACCCCGCCTACCTGTCCTCCCGCCTGGCCCAGTTCTACGAGCGGGCCGGCTCCGTCTCCTGCCTGGGGTCCGACGAGGACCGTCGGGGCTCCCTGACCGCCGTGGGCGCGGTCTCCCCCCCGGGCGGCGACCTCTCCGAGCCCGTCTCCCAGGCCACCATGCGTATCGTCAAGGTGTTCTGGGCCCTGGACGCCTCCCTGGCCTACCGCCGCCACTTCCCCGCCATCAACTGGCTCACCTCCCACACCCTGTACCTGGACTCCCTGCGCCCCTGGTACGACGAGAACCTGGGCAAGGACTTCCTGCTCAACCGGGAGTGGGCCATGTCCACCCTCCAGGAGGAGGCCAACCTGAACGAAATCGTCCAGCTGGTTGGTAAGGACTCCCTGTCCGCCAAGGACCAGATCACCCTGGAGATCGCCAAGATGCTCCGGGAGGACTTCCTCCAGCAGAACTCCTTCGTGGACATCGACTGCTACTCTGAGTACGACCGCCAGGCCCAGATGCTGGCCATCATCCGCCGCTACGAGGACCTGTGCCGGGATGCCTCCGCCAAGGGCGGCAGCCTGAACGACCTGTTTGGCGTGCCCGTGCGGGAGAAGATCGGTCGTGCCAAGTCGGTGCCCGCCGACCAGTATAAGAGCGCCTACGACGCCATGACCCGGGAGATGGAGGACCAGATTACCGCCATCGCCGAGAAGGGAGCGGATGAAGTATGATTCGGGAATATAAGACAATCGAAGAAATTTCCGGCCCTCTGATGGTAGTCAAGCGGGTCCAGGGCGTCACCTACGACGAGCTGGCCGAGGTGGAGCTCACCGACGGCACCATCCGCCGCTGCAAGGTGCTGGAGGTCAACGGCGATTCCGCCGTGGTCCAGCTGTTCGAGGCCTCCGCCGGCATCAACCTGGCCGAGTCCAAGATTCGCTTCCTGGGCCACCCCCTCCAGCTGGCCGTGTCCGGCGACATGCTGGGCCGGGTCTTCAACGGCATGGGCCAGCCCATCGACGGCGGCCCCGCCATCCTGGCTGACGAGTACCGTGACATCAACGGCCTGGCCATGAACCCCGCCGCCCGGAACTACCCCAACGAGTTTATCCAGACGGGTATCTCCACCATCGACGGACTGAACACCCTGGTCCGCGGCCAGAAGCTGCCCATCTTCTCCGGCTCCGGCCTGCCCCACTCCGCCTTGGCCGCCCAGATCGCCCGCCAGGCCAAGGTGCTGGACGGTGAGTCCAACTTCGCCGTGGTCTTCGCCGCCATCGGCATCACCTTTGAGGAGTCGGAGTTCTTCGTCCAGGAGTTCCGCCGCACTGGCGCCATCGACCGCACCGTGCTGTTCACCAACCTGGCCAACGACCCCGCCGTCGAGCGTATCGCCACCCCCCGTATGGCCCTCACCGCCGCGGAGTACCTGGCCTTCGAGAAGGGAATGCACGTGCTGGTCATCCTCACCGACATCACCAACTACGCCGAGGCCCTGCGTGAGGTGTCCGCCGCCAAGAAGGA
>ERZ808028.2023-NODE-2023-length-10590-cov-10.385142_pt1 | contig 10590 bp, 4 predicted proteins | sample MGYA00380184_ERZ808028 | MGnify/ENA primary metagenome ERZ808028 (study PRJEB31490, sample SAMN06133397) | mouse gut metagenome | isolation source: J8_1 | host: mice | place: China: Chengdu | collected 2015-05 ...
GCCATGATCATCGCCAGGACCAGCGCGAGGAACTTTTTCAAGTTTCTCATTGGATTTGTTTCCTCCTTGTTTATTTTGGCTCGAATTTCGTCACTTTTTGGCATTGATAGGATGTATCGGGATAAGCCATCCCCTCAAGGGTGAAAAGGTGACGGATTCCAGGCGTTTCGCAGAATTTTACGCACTTTTTTCAGGGCCGCCAGAGGAGATTCCGCCCTGTCTTTTCTTTTTGCACCCCCCCTGCCCCGGCGGACGCGTCCGGCGGGAGCGCCGGGAAGAACCATGGCCCAAAGCGCGGCGGAAGGAGCGGAACGGGGGAAACAAAGGGTCGCGGCGCGCGATTTTTGTTACAATTTAAAATTCGACGAATTCCACTATATATAGGAGGCGGGGGGGTGTGTCACCACACAGGATCGGTTTGGTCGATTTTCCTGTGTTTTGCACGATTTCAGGCAACTTCCTGCTTTGTTACAGTTGTGTTACACTTGGGCTTGACCCATTGACTTTTCGCATTTGGGGTTGCTATAATGGGCACAGCTTGAGGGACGGAACCGGACGGCAAAGAGGATGGCTTATCCTCGGGAAAAATGTCGAAAGGTTCTTAAAATCGGGCTAAAATAAACAAGGAGGAAACAAATCCAATGAGAAACTTGAAAAAGTTCCTCGCGCTGGTCCTGGCGATGGTTATGGCCATGTCTCTGATGGTCACCGCCAACGCCGCGAACACCACGTTCGACGACAGCAGTGAGATTACCGCGCAGTTTGAAGAAGCCGCGCTGGTCCTCTCCGGCCTGGGCGTGTTCAAGGGCACAGACGAGGGCAAGTTCAACCCCAAGGGCGAGATCACCCGCGCGGAAGTCGCGGCGATCATCTACCGCCTGGCCACCGGCGATGTGAACGACCGTCAGGTCCACATCTATGATGACTACGGCAAGTTCAAGGACGTGGCCCCCACCGCTTGGTACGCCGGCTATGTGGGCTACTGCGCCAACGCCGAGTACATCAAGGGCTCCAACGGCTACTTCTACCCCATGAACAAGGTCACCGGCTATGAGGCCCTGGCCATGATTCTCCGCGCTGTCGGCTACGACCAGAACAGCGAGTTCTCCGGCTCCGGCTGGCAGGTCCGCGTGGCCTCCCTGTCCAAGCAGCTGGGCGTCACCGCCAACGTGGTGAACAGCGACTTCGATACCACTCTGAACAAGGCCGCTACCCGTGAAGTGGTTGCCGACCTGCTGTTCCAGACCGCCGCTACCGTTCCCACCGTCACCTATACCCCCGCTCTGTCTTACAATGATAAGCAGAACGTGCTGGGCGGCGTGTACAACCCCACCCTGGGCCAGAAGATCTTCGGCCTGTGGTATGCCACCTCCTGGCAGACCATCGACGAGTGGGGCCGCCCCGGCTACAACTGGTATAAGAACGGCTCCTGGGATGGCCGCACCACCACCGACGCCAACACTGGCAAGGCCTACGTGATCAAGGACAACCATCCCCTGTACACCGGCAACACCGCCGGCAACGTCGTGGCCACCATCAAGGCCGACGTGAGCTATGACACCAACAAGGTGCAGGTTCGCGAGTGCGACGTGGCTCAGGGCCTGGAGTTCACCGGTTCCGAGACCTTCCCCCTGTACGTCAACGACAAGAACCCCATCACCAATGATTACCTGGTGGTGGCCACCGACACCGTCACCCCCGTGGGCGGCCAGGGCCGTATCGCCGAGTTCTACTATGGCCTGAACAGCCGCTGGTTCCGCGCTGACAACGGCGACCGCGCCGTCATGATCGACACCATGCTGGCTCAGGTCAACAGCAAGAGCGACGCGGTCCTCGACCCCGCCGGCCACGTGATCACCCCCGCTAAGCTGGACGTGACCATCTGGGACGGCAAGGAGAAGACCAACGTCGCCACCGCCAATCAGGACACCCTGTCCAACCGCACCATCTCCAAGCCCAACGGCACCAAGGAGAACTGGGATGAGTACACCCGCGGCGACTACATCCTGATTCATGGCTACACCAGCAAGGGCGCTGCCCCCGCGGGCAACACCAACCGCACCACCCAGGCCCAGAAGGAAATGGCCGCCTTTGAGACCAACAAGGTTCCCACCGGCACCACCGGCTACCCCGCCAACACCCTGGTGCAGGGCAACAACGTGTGGGTGCTGCAGAAGGCTGAGTCCATCCAGGGCAAGCAGACCGTTACCTACTGGAACCAGGCGAAGCACCAGGTCGACGGCAAGGATTATCCCGACCAGCTGTGCCTGTTCCTGGACCGCGCCGGCAGCAACACCAACACCACCTTCACTTGGTTCTTTGACCTGTTCGGCAACATCATCGGCATCGGCGACGCCAAGAGCACCAACTACGGCGTCATCACCGACATCTACTCCGCCTTTGCTCAGGGCGAGGGCGACACCACCGGCGCCGTGAAGGCCGTGGCTTCCGTGAAGTACGCCGACGGCACCACCGGCACCGTGACCATCGACCGCTTCCTGATGAGCACCACGGATACTGCCGCGAACGCTATCGGCACCTTTACTGCGGGCACCGCTAAGACCGTGGCGAACAAGGTTCTGACTGCCGACGGTACTGTGGCTACGGGCGGTGCGGCTGACGGCCATACCGTGGACCTGCGTCCGCTGTACGACACCACCAGCCATCCCGCCATGACTCCGGGCGTGGCCGATCCCGTGTTCACCGCGAAGGACGCGCAGTTCCCCGGTTACATCTACATCGCGCCCAGCACCGTGAGCAACCGTTACGCCCACTTTGAGGCTGCGTCTCAGGACGTGTACGGCATCCTGTATGACCACATGTTCGAGTTCACCACCGCTTCCGACAATTCCGTGGTCGCCATCGAGGTGGCCGGTAAGTGGACTGCCGCCAACGGCTACGAGAACGAGGACCTGTACGTCAACAAGGCCAACAACGTTGTGGACAGCACCAACATCGGCGTGCTGTACAAGAACCTGGGCTTCCTGACCCTGAACTACGGCGATACCGAGTACAAGGCCACTGTTGGCAACGCCGGCCCCGCCGCCGTGTACGTGGACAACGACACCAAGATCATCGTCCGCACCGGCACCGGCATGGGCGATACCAAGATCAACACTTATGACGGCGTGAGCGCCCTGCCCGGCAACGTGATTCTGCCGCAGGAGTCTCAGGTTGACTGGGCCGACACCGACAACGACGGCCGCGCCGACTACCTGTACGTCACCGGCAACATCCCCGGCACCGTCACCTACGGCCTGTTCTACTACAACGGCGGCGCCTCCCAGTGGAACGGCACCACCGGCACCATGGCCGGCTACCTGAACGGCGACGCTGCCACCCTGACCTTCAACAGCCTCGACCTGTTCAACGCCATCAACAACAGCAAGACCTATGACGGCCACCTGTTCGCCATCCAGATCACCAACGACGTTGTGTCCGGCGTGTTCATGAAGGATAAGGACGACACCATGGCCAGCACCACCACCAGCGAGTGGACCGACAAGATCCTGATGGCTTGGGACGCCGGTACCTCCACGTTTGTGAACGCCACCGGCACCGATGTGGTCGTGAGCGAGCTCCTGCTGGGCACCACCTTCAGCGGCGCGACCGCCACTCCGGGCACCACTGCTTTCGGCGTGGGCTCCGTCAATGGCAACAACTACAGCGTGACCACCGAGGCCATCTACTACCTGGATCAGATCGCCGCCGCTGAGGCCGGTCAGACCAACCTGGCTTACGTGCGCACCAACAACGGCTACCGCATCCGCGTGTTTGACGACACCAACGTCATGCCCGCCGATCCCGCCACCGGCACCGCCACCGCCGAGTACTGGATTGCCCCCAACGCCAAGATCATTGGCGAGCTGGAGTGGCTGAACTACCGCCAGTGCGACGTGACCATCGTGTTCGATAACGGCGGTTCCGGCGACAATGCCAACGCCGTGGTCGAGGTGTACGTCACTCCCGATCCCGACGTGACTCCCAGCGGTGAGGACCCCGTCCCCGTCACTGACGTGACTCCCGGCGCGGGCGTGACCACCATGGGTCTGACTGTGGTCAATGACTTCCAGAACGCTCTGAAGGCCGCCGGCCCCAACTGCGTCATCTACAACGCTGGCGCCAAGGCCGACGCCACTTGGACCACTCCCGCCGAGGATATGTTGTACTTCCCGTTCGTCCAGGCTGTTGCCAACAGCGCTGTGACCCTGCGCATTGTCAAGGACGGCGTGGTCATGTACTACGAAGTCTGTGCTAACGCGGGTGCTGTGGGCGGACACTTCTTCGGCATTGATGTGACCGGCCAGCAGGTTTCCGTCGACGCGGCCATCCATCAGCCCTTCACCGCCGGCAACTACAGCTACACCATCGTGGATGCGGCTGGTACTCTGCTGAGCTCCGGCACCTTCACCATGAACCTGGCCGGCTAATTCCCTTCGCAAAACCACAGGTTTACGGCAAAAAAGGAGCCCCCCGGATTTCCGGGGGGCTCTTTTTGTTCAGATGTGTCCAAATGCGACGTACATACCGCCGAAGCCGGGGATAATGCCGTCGTCTGTCAAAGCCAGATAGGCGGTCTTTATTCCTCCGTCCACAATCAGGGCGGATTTTCCGTTGCTGGTGTCGTTCAGAAAGGCCACCAGGGGCTTGAAGCCCAAGTGAATTACTTGGCCGGAGGGCGCCACGCCGTAGGCGATACGGAAGCCCTCCAGCACGGTGACCCGGTTTTCCAGGTCGGCCACGGGGCCCTCCATGTGTGTTTGCAGCACCTCCTCGATTTTCTGGGTGTTTTCGTTGAGGCCCTTGGGCAGAAACGGGTCGGACGGCTCGATCAGGTTCAGCTTGTACTTTTCTGTCTGTTGCATAAATTTTATCCCTCCCAACGGGGAGGGATAAGGGGCCGGGTGTTGCCTGTCTGGGGGCAACCACTTGACAAAGCTATACGCAGCGATTATAATGAAGGTGAGGAGCTCGCAAGCGCTCATCTGAGTAGGCGGTTTGGCTCTTAAAGTATTAGTTGGCTACAAAGTTCGTAGACAGCCGTCACTTGCCAGAGTGGCGGCTGTCCTTTTTTACCCGCACCGTCACAGTAAAACCGTGAACACTGAGCACAAAATAGGGCCTCGCAAAGCCGCCCTTTGGCTTTGTGGGGAGAGGAGGCGCGGCGAAATGAGCGAGCTTTCGCCAAAGGCGGAAGCGAGGGATATGGAGCGTGCGCCGACGAAGTCAACGTTGCATAAGGAGGACATCCAATGGCAAGCACCGAAGCGGTACAATACTATCAGCAGGCCCTGAAGCAGGGGCAGAGAGAATATAAAAACTGCGTCCACCGGGGATTGAACCCCAACATTCAGGCTCTGGGAGGGGACAAACTCCAGCTGTCCCAGGCCAAGCTGGGCGTGATGGAGGTGCCCATCTATCTGGTGCTGGGCTCCACGGAGGAGGCCCGGTGCAACTCCTTTTCCCCCAGCTTTTTCCCCCTGATGGGGACGGACACCGAGTTTGCCACAAAGTGGACCAACCTCTGCGCGGCGCAGCTCAGCGAGGGCATTCACGACGCCGTCAAGTGCTATGAATACCTGGGGCGGTTTTACGTCCAGGAGGGGAACAAGCGGGTGAGCGTGCTGCGGAGCATGGGGGCGCAGACGGTGCAGGCGGACATAATCCGGCTTATGCCCGAACAGTCGGACGACATCACCACCCAGATTTATATGGAGTTTTTGGACTTTTTCCGTCACAGCAAATGCTGGGGGGTGCATTTCAGCGATTTGGGGGGGTATGCCAAGCTCCAGGCGGCGATGGGCTTTTCCAAGGACGAGGACTGGCCGGAGGATTTTCGGAAAAAGTTTAAGGCCAGGTATTTCAGCTTCCGGAACAGCTTTTACCGCCTGGGAGGCGGAAGCCTGGGGCTGACTGCCGGGGACGCGCTGCTGCGTTGGCTCCAGTTTTACGACGCGGACGAGTTTTTGGCGTCCATTGGCGAGGGGGATTACCGAAAGACGCTGACGGCCATTTGGAAAGAGCTGTGCGTCCACGGGTCGCCGGCCCCTATCGCGGTTAGTCTGGCCCCCGCCGCAGGAGGAGAGGAGAAAAAAAGCGTCATGTCCGCTCTGCTGGGGGGGAGCAGAAAGCGGTTGAAGGTGGCCTTTTTGTTCCAGGGCGCGCCGGAGACCAGCGGCTGGACCGCCGCCCACGACAAGGGCCGGGCGTATCTGGAGGAGCAGCTGTCGGACAGCGTCAGCGTGAAGAGCTATTATAATGTGTCGCTCCAGAATGCGGAAGGGGTGATCGGCGATGCCATCAGCGAAGGGGCGGAGCTGATTTTTACCACGTCGGTGAGCCTTATCGACGCCACGCTGCGGGTGGCGGTGAAGTACCCCAAGGTGCGGTTTATGAATTGCTCCATCGACCAGCCCTATGTCAATGTGAAAGCGTACTACTGCCGGGTGTACGAGGGCAAATTCATCACCGGAGCCATTGCGGGGGCCATGAGCCAGTCCAGGCGGATCGGCTACGTGGGCAGCTATCCCATTTTGGGGGTGCCCGCCAGTATCAACGCCTTTGCCCTGGGGGCGGCGCTGACCAATCCGGAGGCCCGCATCGATCTGCGCTGGCATTGTCTGCCGGGGAACTACATGGGGGAGTTCCAGCGGCAGAGCATTCAAATCGTCAGCGACCGGGACTTCATTTCCGAGCAGCCTGACGGCGCCCAGGGGCTGGCCCGGCTGGAGCCGGACGGGGAGCTGGTTCAGCTGGCCTCTCCCAGCTGGCACTGGGGGGAGTTCTATCTGCGTATTGTCCGGGAGATGCTCCGGGACCCCAAAGCCATTCCCCTGGCGGAGGACGCCAGCCGTGCCATCAACTACTGGTGGGGGATGAACAGCGGGGTGGTGGACCTGCGCTTCAGCCCGGAGCTGCCCGAGGGGGTGCGTTCCTTGGCGGAAATCCTGCGGCAGGGCATCCGGTCGGGGACCATTCAGCCTTTCCGGCGGCTTATCCGGGACCAGGCGGGCAATGTGGTCAACGACGGAAGCCGGGACTTGAGCATGGAGGAGATTTTGAAAATGGACTGGCTATGCGACCGTGTGGACGGCCGTCTGCCCGCCTTTGACGAGCTGCTCCCGGTGGCAAAAGCCACCGTGCGGCGGCTGGGTGTGGACCGGGAGAGCATTCCGCCGGAGGAGGAGAGAGAGACGTGAAGCTGCTGGTGATTTCCGACGCCCCGGACCCGGGGCTGTGGGATTATTTCTCCAAAGATAAGCTCCAGGGGGCGGACGCCATCATCTCTTGTGGAGACCTGCCCGCTTCTTACCTCACCTTTCTGGTGACCATGGCCAACCGGCCTCTGTTCTATGTCCACGGCAACCACGATGTGCGCTATGAGAATCAGCCCCCGGAGGGGTGCGACTGCATTGACGGCCAAGTGGTGGAGTTCAAGGGCTACCGCATTCTGGGCTTGGGGGGATGTATGCAGTACAACAGCAATCCCCACCAGTACACGGAAAGGCAGATGAGGCGGCGCATTGCCAAGCTGGGCCGCCCGTTGAAAAAGGGCGGGGTGGACATTTTGGTGACCCACGCCCCCGCCCAGGGCCTGGGTGATATGGAGGATGCCTGTCACCAGGGATTTTCCTGCTTCAAGGAACTGATGGAGCAGTATAAGCCAAAGTACCACGTTCATGGTCATGTCCACCTGCAATACACGCCGGGTGTTCCCCGGATGCGGGAGTACGGAGACACCACAGTGGTGAACGCTTCGGGGAAGTGTTTTATTGAACTGCCGGACAGGCCCTATGAGCTCCGGACCAGGAGCGGTCTGCGGGGATGGATGACCCGGCGGTTTGATGTGCAGTCATAGACGGGGCGTAAAGACAGCCAAGCTCAAAGTTAGGCCCATGAGGGCGGCTCTGAGCGGCGCTTGTCACACTCAAAAAACTGCCCTGGTTTTTCTGATTGCCGGTATCTTTGTGGACCGTCAGGCAGGACGATACCCAACTTGTAACCCTGGCCGCTAAGTCTGTGCTCATTATGCTGCGCAAGGGTGTGCGATGAAAACAGAACGTGGGTCCCCAACGCGTTGGTACGCATTGGGGACCCACGTTTAAACTTTTCATGTCCGGCGAATTCGCCGGTTCGCTCCGAGTTTGCGGCACACGCGCACCGCCCCGCCTTTGGCGGGTGGGGAGTATTTTCTTACTTATACAGCTCGATAAGCTTCTGCAGGTGCTCCCAGCGCTCCATGGCGGCCGCCTCGTTCTCCTTGAAGAGCTTGTCGGCACGGTCCGGGAAAGCGCGGGTCAGGGAGGAGTAGCGGGCCTCGTTGAGCAGGAACTCCTGATATCCGCCCGCGGGGGCCTTGGAGTCCAGAGTGAACGGGTTCTTGCCCTCGGCCTTGTTGGCGGGATTATAACGGAACAGGTTCCAATAGCCGCAGGCAACGGCTTTCTTCATCTCGCTCTGGCAGTTGGCCATGCCGCCCTTGATGGAGTGCATCTCGCAGGGGCTGTAGCCGATGACCAGGGACGGGCCGTGATAGGCCTCGGCCTCGCGGATGGCCTGGAGGGTCTGGTTGGGGTTGGCGCCCATGGCCACCTGGGCCACGTACACATAACCGTACTGCATGACGATCTCAGCCAGAGACTTCTTGCCGATGGTCTTACCGGCGGCGGCAAACTGCGCCACCTGGCCGATGTTGGAGGACTTGGACGCCTGTCCGCCGGTATTGGAGTACACCTCGGTGTCGAAGACAAAGATATTCACGTCCTCGCCGGAGGCCAGCACATGGTCCAGGCCGCCGTAACCGATGTCGTAGGCCCAGCCGTCGCCGCCGAAGATCCACACGGACTTCTTGTTCAGATACTCCTTCTGGGCCAGGATCTCCTGGATCAGCTTGCAGGCGTCGCAGTCGCAGAACTTAGCGCCGGAGTCCTTCAGCTCCTTGGCGTGGGCCTGGAACTGGGGCAGCTGCTCGCCAAACACGTCTTTGGCAGCGGGGCTTCCGGTGAACTCCACGATCTCATCGACGCTCATCAGGCCATCTTCCAGCGCGGTGATATAGGCCTTGGTGGCCTCGGCGTTGGCCTCGCCGTCGTCCATGGTGTCCAGCCACTTCTGGGCGGCCTCCTTCAGGGGGGCGTAGGTGTACTCGACGGCCAGCAGGGCGCGGGTCTTGTCGGCCAGGGCGTTGCGGATGGCCTTCTGGCCCAGGTGGATGCCCAAGCCGTGCTCGGCGTTGTCCTCGAACAGGGAGTTGGCCCAGGCCACGCCCTTGCCTTCCTTGTTGACGGTGTAGGGGGAGGTAGCCGCGGGACCGCCCCAGATGGAGGAGCAGCCGGTGGCGTTGGAGACGTACATGCGGTCGCCGCAGACCTGGGTGACCAGGCGGGCATAGGCGGTCTCGGCACAGCCGGCGCAGGAGCCGGAGAACTCCAGCAAGGGCTGCTTGAACTGGCTGTCCTTGACGGAGGTATTGCCCTCCATGTCGGCCTTGGGGGCCACCTTGGCAACCATATAGTCGAAGGCGGGCTGACGGGCGGCCTCCTTCTCCAGGGGCACCATGCTCAGGCTCTTGGTGGGGCACACACCCACACAAACGGAGCAGCCCATGCAGTCCATGGCGGACACGGCCAGGGAGTACTTGTACACACCCTTGCCCTTGCCGGCCTTGATGTCCACGATCTGGGCGCAGTCGGGGGCATTCTTGGCCTCCTCCTCAGTGAGGGCGAAGGGACGGATGGTGGCATGGGGGCAGACATAGGAACACATATTGCACTGCACGCAGGTGTCGGAATTCCAGGCGGGAACGCTGACGGCCACGCCGCGCTTCTCATAGGCGGAGGCGCCCTGCTGGAAGGTTCCGTCCACGTGGGGCACGAAGGTGGACACGGGCAGGCTGTCGCCGTCCATGCGGTTGACGGGTTCCATCACGTCCTTGACCATCTCGACGAGTTCGGGACGGCCCTCCAGGGCGGCGGCTTCGGCCTTGTCCTCGGCGGTGGCCCAGGAGGCGGGGACATTGAATTTCTTAAAGGCGGTGGCACCGATATCGATGGCCTTGTGGTTCATGTCCACGATATCCTGGCCCTTCTTCAGGTAGGAGTGGGTGGCGGCGTCCTTCATATAGCCGATGGCCTCTTCCTCGGGCATGACCTTGGCCAGCTTGAAGAAAGCGGACTGGAGGATGGTGTTGGTGCGTTTGCCCATGCCGATCTCGATGGCCAGGTCGATGGCGTTGATGGTGTAGACCTGGATGTTGTGCTCGGCGATATAGCGCTTGGCCACGGCGGGCATGTGCTTGTCCAGCTCCTCGTCGGACCACTGGCAGTTGATGAGGAAGGTGCCGCCGTCCTTCACGTCCCGGACCATGGGGAAGCCCTTGACGATATAGGAGGGCACGTGGCAGGCCACGAAGTCGGCCTTGTTGATATAATAGGGGGCGCGGATGGGCTGGTCGCCAAAGCGCAGGTGGCTGATGGTCACGCCGCCGGTCTTCTTGGAGTCGTACTGGAAGTACGCCTGGACGTACTTGTCGGTGTGGTCGCCGATGATCTTGATGGAGTTCTTGTTGGCGCCCACGGTGCCGTCGCCGCC
>ERZ808028.2026-NODE-2026-length-10566-cov-3.071789_pt1 | contig 10566 bp, 10 predicted proteins | sample MGYA00380184_ERZ808028 | MGnify/ENA primary metagenome ERZ808028 (study PRJEB31490, sample SAMN06133397) | mouse gut metagenome | isolation source: J8_1 | host: mice | place: China: Chengdu | collected 2015-05 ...
AAATATAAATGAACAAAATAAATAATAAAAATAAAAAAACACTGTCATTCTATATAATAAGAAACATAAAATAATAAATAATCGAAGAGGAATGATAGACAATGGAAGTGAAAATTGGTACAGTCATCTCGGCACCTTCAGTGTCAGGAACGCTTATTAAAGGAGAAATTATCAATATATTGAAACATGTCGTCGTTGTTTCGGCAGATGTGGATCATTATGTCGTAAAAAAAGAAAAATTGTTTGCTAACGGTTATACATTAAGTAATGAAGATATGACTATGGATGATTAACTTAATATATTAGTCATAAAAAATGTCAAGAAAAGAATTTATCGTAAAAAAGGAGATTGAGACAAGTTTTGTCTAAATCTCCTTTTTTACGATCTTTTATTCAAAATTCATTATACATGAAGCAATATCTTTGATATCAGAGAGCAAGGAACTTAATGAGATCGGATAAATTTTTTCGTTTTTCATACTTTCTTCATCAAGCAGGGTGCGCTCACAAATAATCAGATGGTCTGATTTCATGATATATTGTGGAACATCTTCTAGTGAATAATACAGTGTCGTATCGAGAATCACATCACTTAATGAAAGTTTTTTCTCCAATGATTTCCTAAATGTAATATGTGAGAGTTCACTTTCTGCGACAATGATGACTCCGATTTTATGTTTGCTGCCGTTCGTCAATACAAAAGAAGTCAGTTGACAAAAAGCTTGTAGATGGAAATAAGGGATGTAGCGAATAGGCGTTTCCAACTCTTGCCCCCATTTTTTAAAAATCTGTTTCACACGTTGTAGTAATTCCATTTGCTGAGCACTTAAAAAAGTATGTTTTGTTACCAAAAAATTACCGATATTCAAGGCACAGGTATAAAGCAAATTAAATAACGGTACCTCAAACAAAATATCTCCATAAAGATTAACTCCAAACTCTTTTTCAAACAATTCAATCAGTACATCGATTTCTTTAAATTCCGTAACTAATCGATTGCGAACATACTGATAATCTAAATCGATCATAAAATAGTTCGGTGAATTATATGGTAGCGTACGATAAATAATGGATAAATAAGCAATTTCTTCTTTTTTCAATGTTTCATCATCTTCAGACTCATTGAAAATATCTTGGAACATATTAAAAATAAGCGCATTTTCCAGAATGTTCATTGTTTCTGAAGGAATAACAATAGGATTGCTTGTTCGGCGAGACAAGGCTAAATAAACGGATAGTTTTAAAAAGGTATATTGTGTTTTATTAAGACGATTTGACAAGATATTTAGAATTACATCTGTGTAATGTTCTGCTTTAGCCATAATGTCCCAATTAACTTCTGAATTTAAATAATCACAGCGCATCCAAATCGATAAAATCAAAAAACGATATTGTAATTCATAAGTTTCTTCAGGATTATCGGACAAGGGCAAAAGCGCTTCTGCAAAATAATTTTCGACATCTTTCTTGATTTTAAAGGCTTTGGTTACTGATAAAAACTCTTCATCAACGAGCGTTAAATAGTCATATTCACCAATGATGTAGCGGGAACAAACCTTTAAAAAATTAGAATCTTGATAGATGATTTTGATCAAATCATAACGGCGGATATTCGGTTTAAAAAAAATCAGGATATGACTACTTGTCATTTTGTAAAATTTTATTTCATTTTCTAGTAAAATAGATAACTTCTGGAAATCTGATTTGATCGTGTTAAATGTGACCCCTAATCGCTCTGCGGCCTCTCCTACATTTATTCGTTTTAGTTCAAAAGCAAATTCAATTAATTTAACTTTTCTAATAATATCTTTTTCGATGTAATCTTCAATCACATTGGGACCTCCCTAAGTCTTTCATTTACTAACTATAAAAATACGCTATTTAAATAACGTTGTTTTTTTTACTTTTTATACCGTTCTATCCAATTAAAGAAATAATAAATAATTTTTGTAAGAGAATGAAAATGAAATCATATCTAAATAGAAGAATAAGTGGGTTTCTAGAAATTGGGGAGAGATTTTAATTAAGAAGTACTTTTTTAGGTTATTTTAAGATAATTTCATCTTTTATAAAAAACAAAGAAAAATGGATCTGTAGATGCTAGATAGAATAAATAATGTAATAAATATAGAAAAGAAGGAGAGAAATTCTATGGAAAAATTGAAAAATACACTTTGTGTTGTTGCAACGATTTTATGTTTGTTGTTACCAACAGCGGTTCATGCAGATACGCAAGGGGCAATTACCAATGCCGAAAATGGAATACTGAAAGAACTCCAAGAAGGGGTCACTGTTAAAGGAAAAGCCTTTCATTTCGATCAGACAGATATTACTCAAGCTGAAAATTATTTAAAAGTACATGATTTGTCAGATAACGTTGCAGTTGAAGTGTCCAATTATTTAAAACAAGCACGAACATTAATCATGGATAATGCGGAAAATATTGATGTTCAATCTGTTGACTCATTAAAACAATTGATTAAATCCTTGCCAAGACCCATTGTTGAACAATTAAAACAAATTGTTATCGAAATTGGCAAACTGCTAGATCTAACTGTTACATTCTATCGAGATGGTGTAACGATCGTAGACTCATCAGGCAATCCAGCTTATTCGACGGGGAATGCAATTAAACAAACGGGTGGGAATTATACAATGAGTGCGGTCACAGCAGGAGCATTAGGAATGGTTTCTATTGTTGCTTATGTTGTAGCGCGTCGGCGTGAGTATCGTGTGTAAAAAGCAATTAGTGAAACAGATTGGGCTAGGATGTTTGATTTCGATCTGTTTCTTTATCCTAAATTATTGTTTTGTTTATCTTGTTGCAAGGCCAGTGATTCAATTTGTTTCATCGTCTATTCAGGTGTTATTACTCTCAGAGGCGCCTAATTTTGAACGAACGTTTTCAACCGGCAACATTAAAAAAACTTCGACAAATCAAGCGGAAATCAATTCAAGTCAAATTCAATTTCCTAAATACGGTGAACACTATGGTGAGATTAGTATTTCTACCCTTAAATTAAAGGTGCCTCTTTACTTTGGCGATTCAGAATCCATTCTTCGTGAAGGAGCGGGTCAGTATATGGGGTCTGTTTTTCCTGGAGAAATCGGGACAACTTTGATTGGTGGACACAATATTGATTCTTTTGGAAAACTATTGAATCTCCAACCAAATGAACAAATAGACATCCAGACAACTTATGGAAACTATCACTATACAGTGACCGATAAAAAAGTGGCTAATAAAGCAGATTGGCAAATTGCAAAGGAACTAAGGCAACAAAAAAATCGTGAATTAATTCTTTATACGTGTTATCCAATCGATAGCCTCGGTTTGACAAACGAGCGTTTATTTATAACAGCAAATTTAATTTCTGGACCTAAAATCAATGAAAATAACTAATAAAGGACTTTAGCAATGAAGAAAAGTTTGACGAAAAGAACCGCTCAATTGTTTTTAGCGTTTGTGTGCTCATTTGTTTTCTTTGTTTTTCTGTCACTGATTGGCATACGAATGACACTGATGCGGCCAACATTTATGCAGCAACAAGTAAACCATTCGCAGTATGTATCCAATGTTCAAAAAGAAATGAATAACAAAATCCAAGATTTGGCACGAGGAAGCAATATCCCGCCAGAGGTAGTCAAAGATACGATTCCTTACACTCTGATCGAAAAAAATATGATGCAATACGTTAATACATTATATAGTGGTCGTTCTTTCACTTTACAAGGTGAAGAAGAAGTGAAAAAAGAACTATACAAAAAAATAAACCAATATGCAGCAGATAAAAAAATGAAAACAGATGAACAGATAAATAAGGGAATTGCTCAATTTGTTGATTCTTCAATGCAGGTAGTGAAACAAGCCATAGAAATCCCCTATTTAGCTAATTTTGTCCAAAAGGTCAATCAATATAAGTCAACATTAAATGCTTTTATGATTGGGGCAGGAATCACTTGGTGTGTGATTAGCGGGATGTTGTTCGTGACCTGTCGTTCAAGTAAAGAAAGAATCCAGTTTGCTAGTTTGATATTTGCTGGATCAGGTATTTCTTTAGTAGTCGGACCTTTAATCCTCTATTTTAATGGTTGGATGAGTAGGATAGGGATCATGACACATAGTATCTATGAATTTGTCCAAACTTATTTACGGACATTTGATCTGCTCTTTATAAAGATGGGTACCATATTATTGGTTCTATCGATACTGTTCTTTGTTACTTTTGTTGTATTGACAAACAAATCAGGAACTACAAAACAGAACACCTAACTTGTTTGTAGCACTTGGTTTGCAAAAGTAAAAAATAGACCATTATCTAGCTGATTATCAGAAAAGGTGGTTAGTCATATGGAGTTGAAACTAAAAGAAAATATCTCTTTTGAAAATAACGTTTATGTAACGATAAAACCAAAAAAATGTTATGAAATGGTCAAACGACTATTAGATATTCTTTTAAGTATCATTGGACTGATTCTCACTTCTCCTATTCTCCTTTGGGTTGCTGTAAAGATCTACTTGGAAGAACCAGGAGCTCCCATCTTATTTTCTCAAGAAAGAGTGGGGAAGAACAAGCGTACTTTTAAAATGTACAAGTTTCGTTCAATGTGTACGGATGCGGAAGAAAAACTAGAGAATTTACTAGACAAGAATGAAGTAGAAGGTGCGATGTTTAAAATCAAAGATGATCCACGTATCACCAAGATTGGTAAGTTTATTCGTAAAACCAGTTTAGATGAATTACCTCAATTATGGAATGTTTTAAAAGGTGAGATGAGCTTAGTTGGTCCTAGACCGCCCTTGCCTAGAGAAGTACGCCAATATTCCCATCATGATGAACAACGCCTTCTAATAAAGCCTGGGTGTACGGGTATATGGCAGGTAAATGGTAGAAGTGATGTCAACTTTAAAGAGATGGTTGCGATGGATCTCCAATATGTGCAACAACGTAGTATCATAATTGACTTTAAAATCATCTTAAAAACCATATGGAAGATGCTCTACACAAAAGGTGCTTGTTAAGATCAAAGAAGCACATCTGAGTATTTCACTGATAGATAAGAACACATGGTTAAGTAGCTTTCTCTGGTTTTAAAATTTTGGTTTATTTCTTAAGGGAATGTTCTTGAATAAGGTCATAAACAGGACAAGCTGTTTATGGCCACTTTTTTGTCAATAAATTAGTTAACGAATACGTAGCCTGTTTTTTATTTTTGCAGTTTGGTTATTCACGGCTTCTTTTAAAAGAAAAAATGTAGTAAATCAATGAGGTAGAATTTTGATAAATAAGAGATTTACTGGATCTTTTATTTTACTTATCATTTTAGGAGGTTGATTCATATGAGTAAAATCTATGAAGCAGTAACCATCAATACTGGTGGAAGAGAAGGAAAAATCTATTCAAAAGAGAAGAACTTTCTATACAATGTAACTTCACCAGGCTCAGGTGTAGCAGATGCTACAAATCCTGAAGAGCTTTTTGCTGCTGCGTACAGTGCATGTTTCAATGGAGCTTTGGAGCTAGTAATGTCCAGAAAGAAACTTGATAATGCAACTTCTGTCCGGGCAACTGTTGCTCTGATGAACCATGGAGATGCTGATTTTTCTATTGAAGTTTTATTAGAGGTATTCATTGAAGGAATGTCAAGCGAAGAAGCTGTGTGCTTAGTGGAAGAAGCAGATCAAGTTTGCCCTTACTCTAAAGCGCTAAGAGGGAATACAAAAGTAATCATAGAAGTTGTTAATGAAGATTTCTAAAAAATATAGTTTTAATATATAAAAGGGATCCATCTATCCATTCATCTATTTCAAGTCATTTATATCAAGTTAATCTTAAACTAGAAGTCTCTTGGGGGAGAGCTTCTAGTTTTTTATTTGGAAAAAAATAAGAGAAGAACTATTTTGGAAACCTTGTTCAGTCCTAAAAACACTTTAAAAAAGAGTTCAAAAAATATAACCAAAAAAACCGAATCATTAAGAAATGGCTTTGACCTACTTTTTAATAATTCGGCTATTGGACTGAGAAGTGCTCTGATCATTATTCTGTTGGTGAAAATTGATAGGATCCTTTTGCTATAAAGCCTTGTCCTTTTACTAGGCGCAATGGAGCCAAGTCTTCGGCAGCAATTGGGTTAAAGTATACTTTACCATAGGAACGATAAAACCAAACACTGTCTGTAGGATTATATCGATAATTGCCAATTCCAACAGTAGAATCAATTGTCAAACTCAATTGATTTGATCTATCAGACAAAACAAGTTGAGTAGTTTGGGATTTTTTTCTTGAACTTCCCCAGATATCTTTTGTGAAGTTCCTGATTTCATAAGGGTAAAGTGGATCGCCTAGTGCCAGTATACTATTATTAAAATCATTTGTTGTAGCTTGCAAAAAAGCATAATCTTTTAATGTTACGTCCTCTAAAGGAGTCGTTTCCACTTCCACACCAATTTCCCCTCCAATGATCGTATAGATGACTTTTTCTCGTAACACAGGGCGCCCAGTACCATTTCTTTTTTTTGTATTGACCGCTTGGACTAAGTTTGTGGTGACTATTTTAAGTTCTTTAGTCGAAAAAGTACTATCTCCGACAATTTTTTTCCCATCTGCATATACTTCTAAACTTTCAGAAGCAGCTGTCGGTGTATCAACTAAATCATCATAAGTATGCCATCCACCAGTATAGCCATCATAGTTAGGATCATCGCCATCAATAGCTGATACGGCTCGCAAGTCATGATAAGGCGAGACATAATCTGTGTAAACTTTATTCAAGACTTCTTTTCTACTAGCGAATTTATCGGTGACATTCTCTGTCGAAAGAGGAAGTAAATAAGCGTTAGAAATTTGCCAAGTTTGATTGTTAGAAACTTTTCCAATTGTTAACATCAAATCATTTAGCTGATCGTAGTGGCTGATAGCTTCGATTTGATTTTCTGTTTTCCTTACTTCCAACATTTCTTTTTTTATTGATACTTTTTGTTCATCTAACTTTTGTAAGTTCTCATCGTAAAATTCAACTGACACATCATCTGATGTAGTTAAACCAGGTAAGTAGTATTTAAAAGCATTTAATGGATCAAGTGTTTGAGAAACAATTGACGTCTCTTCTTCAGAAAGTGTTTTGGAAAAAGCAGGGATAGACAAACAGAGAGCAACGATGATCAGTGAGATAAAAATAAGAAAAAGATAAGACTGAATTTGTTTCTTTTTTTTCATAGAATAAACTTCTAGCATATGCTTTAAATTTTTTCAACATATCTTTCGTCTCCAGGAGTGTGGGTTTCCAACCACTTTTCCTCTGCTTCTACTTTTTTCAAATAACGTGGTACAAAATTGGTTAAATCTCTTACTGGTTCACGATTGGCCCCTAATGTTGCAATCGTACAGCCATTAGGAAGATCCCATTCAAGCACCTTATTTATTTCTGCTTCATGTAATACTTCCTTTATTTCATTCGTAAATTTTTGCGTATCTGTTCCGACAAATAAGATAGGTTCATCGAACTGAGACAGTTGCTTAAGCAGTTCTTCAATTGAAATATGTACATCTTCAAGAACTGTTTCTAATTTTCCATTTTGTCTTCGGTACACACCAGCATAAACATTTTTTCTTCTTGCATCAAATAAAGGCACGATCAACCCATTTACGTTCCGGCAATTAGCAGCAATTGCTTGTAAACTTGAAATCCCCACAAGTTCTTTACCCAATGTATATGCAAGTGTTTTTGCAGTAGTTACACCGATTCTTAGACCGGTGTATGAACCTGGTCCATCGGAAACAGCAATTCGATCGATAGCGGTTGGTGTTAATCCGAGTGCTGAGAATAACTGATCGATAGCCGGCATCAAACTAACGCTATGATTTTTCTGTTTATTGATTTGGATTTGTCCTAAGACAGTATCATCTTCAATCACGCCGATCGCTAAAGTTTGATTAGCGGTGTCTATCCCTAATGTAATCATTTTGATGCATCCTTTCTACTAACTTCTATCGTTTTATATTGTAGCATACTTCTTGCTAAGAAAAAGACAATTCATTTCAGAAAAAAAGAAAAAAAGTTGCAATCATTCGCAACTTTCTCTTGATTTGTTCTTTAGTTTTTTGTAGACTCACGCAAGATAAGATCCGTTTCTACAATGATTTTTCTCGAAATAGGTGCTTTTTCATTCATCATTTGTAAAACGGTCTCTACCGCCAGTTCCCCCATCCATTCCGTGTGAACTTTGACTGTCGAAAGAGCTGGGGAAACATATTTTGCTACACTAATGTCATTGAATCCGATCAATGAGATATCCTCAGGTACTTTTAGACCTTTTTCGTTAATTGCCTTCAATGCACCGATCGCTAGTGTGTCATTTGCTGCAAACAGCGCCTCAAACGAATACTGTCCACTATCTAAGTATTCTTTGACTTTCCGATAGCCAGATTCAACTGAAAAATCTGCTTCAATGATCGTTGTAGTCAATCCTTTACCAGCCATGATTTGTTGGTAGGCAGCAATCCTTGGGTCATCAATCCGTTGATGTCCTTTTTTGGTGTATTCCCTACCAGCAAGCATTGCAATCGTTTTTTTATCTTGGTTAAAAAAATAATCAATCACTTTTTGGATACTTGTTTGAAAATCAACGATTAATGAATTAATGTTATAGGGTGTTCCATCAAAATCAACTAATAACAGATTGCTTTGTGTCTGCTTCAATTCAATCAACTGCTGCTCATCGAATTTTCCTAGAGCAATCGTTCCATTTGTCGGTCTATCACTGATAGCGTCCCACGTTTCCTTTAGCAAAGTCACATTTGATTCCTCTGCCTTTTTCTCTATTCCCAAACGAATAGCAAGATAATAGAGATCCTCTAATTCTTCTTGATCATTGTACCATTGGATCAAACGCAACGACTTTTGATTCAACGATGTGTTTCTATGATGCTTCGTGTAATTCAACTCTTCAGCAGCCTCAAAAATTTTTCTTTTCGTTGCTAGGCTAACTGATAACTCCTGATCATCATTTAAGACTCTTGACACAGTAGCAGGAGAAACCCCTGCCAACTTTGCAATATCTTTAATCGTTGCCACTTGTTTCTCCTCCTATCTATTCCACTCGGGCATCCTTCTTAAAGCGTTGCAGTAAAGCGTTGGAAAGCTTCTTGACCTTTTATATCGCGTTTGAATACCCCTGAATCTTCCAACACACGAGCAAAAACTTTACCAATAGCTTGCTGAACGATCTCTGTTACTGTTTCAGTTGTCACATTTGGATGGTCGGCTTTCAAGCCCTTCGCCCATTCCATGTGATACTCAGCTATCTTATTTTCTTGTCCAAGCAAATACTTTTCTACTTCTGCCATTTCTGATTTTAAACGAGGTGGTAAAACAGCTAATCCCATGACTTCGATCAAACCGATATTTTCTTTTTTAATATGCTGGATATCTCGGTGAGGATGGAAAATCCCTTCTGGATGTTCGTCAGAGACATTGTTATCTCGTAACACTAAATCGAGTTCAAAATAATTTTCGCGTTTTCTAGCAATTGGTGTAATCGTATGATGGGGCGTACCATCTTTAGAAAATGCCGTCACTGCTACCGCGGGATCTGAATATTGATGCCATTTTTCTAAAATACTATTAGCAGCTTCCACTAGGATTTCTTTCCCCGTCGCTTGCAGACGAATGACAGACATCGGCCATTTGACAACACCTGCGATTACTTGAGGATAATCCGATAATTTGATTAATCGTTCGATTGGAGCTTTAGCCATTGGAAATTCATGGCGCCCTGCTTGGTAATGATCATGTGACAGAATCGATCCTCCAACAATTGGCAGATCTGCGTTTGAACCAACAAAGTAGTGTGGTAAAACCTCTGTGATTTTTAATAAACGTGAAAATGTTTCTTTCGTAATCTTCATAGGACGATGCTCTTCTGACAAGATGATCGAATGTTCATTGTAATAAGCATATGGAGAATACTGAAATCCCCAACTTTCCCCATCAAGATTCATTCTGATGATTCGATGATTGGTGCGAGCTGGATAATTTAAACGTCCTTTATAGCCTTCATTGTTCATACAAAGCATACACTCAGGATAATCAACTTTTTTGGCATGTTTTTCGGCAGCAATTTGCTTAGGATCTTTTTCAGGCTTGGATAAGTTGATCGTAATCTCTAATTCGCCATATTCTGAAGGATACGTATATCTGATATTTTTCGCAATCGCTCTGGTTTTGATATAATCATTTCTTTTACTCAATTGATAAAAGTAGTCTGTTGCTTCTTCTGGATTTGTTGCGTAATGTTGTGCAAAAAACGCATTGACTACTGATGGTGGTGGTGTTAAAAAATCCATTAATTGTGCTTCAAAGATTTCGATTTCAGCTGGTAAATCAGTAACCACTTCATTTTTTTTGGCTTGTTCGACTAACCGATCAAGTAACACCACCGATTCTTCTGAAACAGGGCGCACTTCAGTGTTTTCCAAAGCCTCTTCGCCGATCATTCCCAAAATTCGATTTTGCAAATAAATTCGATCCATTTCCATCCAGCCACCAGCTTCAATTGCTAGTGTC
>ERZ808028.2028-NODE-2028-length-10558-cov-2.820723_pt1 | contig 10558 bp, 8 predicted proteins | sample MGYA00380184_ERZ808028 | MGnify/ENA primary metagenome ERZ808028 (study PRJEB31490, sample SAMN06133397) | mouse gut metagenome | isolation source: J8_1 | host: mice | place: China: Chengdu | collected 2015-05 ...
TGGATGTAATTCGTACCATGGGCTATGTGGACTATTTCCTGATCGTATGGGATTTTATCAATTATGCCAAGTCAAACGGGATTATGGTGGGGCCGGGCCGGGGGTCGGCGGCGGGAAGTATTGTCTCCTATGCCCTTAAAATCACGAATATTGATCCTATTAAATATAATCTGCTCTTTGAACGTTTCCTGAACCCGGAGCGGATTTCCATGCCGGATATTGATATTGACTTCTGCTTTGAAAGACGGCAGGAGGTGATTGATTATGTGAGCCGGAAATACGGGGCGGATAAGGTAGTGCAGATCGTTACCTTTGGTACCCTGGCGGCAAAGGGTGTGATACGGGATGTGGGGAGAGTTATGGATCTGCCTTACGCCTATGTGGATTCCCTTGCAAAAATGATCCCCAGGATCCCCAATGCGCTGAATATTACCATTGACCAGGCGCTGCAGATCAATCCGGAGCTGCGCAAAATGTATGAGACGGATGAGCAGGTGAAAGAGCTGATCGACATGAGTAAGCGGCTGGAAGGGCTGCCCCGGCACACCTCCATGCATGCCGCAGGGGTGGTGATCTGCTCCCAGCCGGCAGAGGAGCTGGTCCCTTTATCCAGAGGAGCGGACGGTGCCGTCACAACGCAGTTTACCATGATCACGATTGAAGAGCTTGGTCTTCTTAAAATGGACTTTCTGGGGCTTCGGACGCTGACCGTACTGCGGGATGCGGTGGATTTGATCGAGAGGGATAAAGGGGTTCACATTGATATTGATGAGATTGATTTCGATGATAAAAAAGTACTCACCTCTCTGGGATCAGGCAGGACGGACGGCGTGTTCCAGCTTGAAAGCGGCGGTATGAAGAGCTTCATGAAGGAGCTGAAGCCGGAGAACCTGGAGGACATCATTGCCGGGATCGCCCTTTACCGGCCCGGGCCCATGGATTTCATCCCCAAATATATCAGGGAAAAAAATTCCCACGGCAAGATTACCTACTCCTGTCCCCAGCTCGAACCCATTCTCTCCGCGACCTACGGCTGTATCGTCTATCAGGAGCAGGTCATGCAGATCGTGCGGGACTTAGGGGGCTACAGTCTTGGGCGGAGCGATCTGGTGCGCCGTGCCATGAGCAAGAAAAAGCAGTCCGTGATGGCAAAGGAACGGGTGAATTTCATTTACGGAAATGAGGAAGAGGGGGTGCCGGGATGTGTGGCAAACGGGATTCCCGAGGAGACGGCCTCCCAGATTTTCGATGATATGATGGACTTTGCCAAGTATGCTTTTAACAAGTCCCATTCCGCCTGCTATGCGGTGGTGGCCTACCAGACTGCCTATCTGAAATACTACTATCCGGTGGAGTTTATGGCTGCTCTTATGACTTCAGTGATCGACAATCCCAGGAAGGTGGCGGAGTACATCATGCCCTGCAGAGGCATGGGCATCACCATTCTGCCGCCGGACATCAATGAGGGGGAGAGGGGATTTTCCGTGCAGGGAAGCTCTATCCGTTATGCCCTGACCGCCATCAAGAGCATTGGACGTCCGGTGATCGACATTGTGGTGGAGGAGAGAACGATAAGGGGACCTTACACAAACCTAAAGGACTTTATTACCAGACTGGCAGATAAGGAGATTATCACCAAAAAGACTATTGAGAACTTTATCAAGGCAGGGGCCTTTGATTCCCTTCCGGGTACCCGGAAGCAGTTTATGAGCGCCTATGTACAGATCATGGAGAGTATTATTCATGACAAAAAGAACAACATGGCAGGGCAGATCAGTCTCTTTGATATTGTGGACGAGGAACAGAAGGAGGAATTTGACGTAAAGCTTCCGGATGTGGGAGAGTACTCTAAGGAGATGCTGCTTTCCTTTGAAAAAGAGGTGCTTGGTATTTATGTCAGCGGCCATCCCTTAGAGGAATGGGAGGATCTCTGGAAAAAGGGAATCACCAACACCACAGCGGACTTTGTGCTGGAAGAGGGGGCTGACGAACCGGCGGTGAGGGACAACGCTACGGCGGTGATCGGCGGCATGATTGCGGATAAACGTATCAAATACACGAAAAGTGACAAGGTGATGGCCTTCCTGCAGGTGGAAGATCTGCTGGGAATCGTGGAGGTGGTGGTCTTTCCAAGGGACTACGAAAGAAACAGCCAGAAACTGGTGGAGGAAAATAAGGTTTTTGTGCGGGGACGGGTGTCCCTGGAGGAGGATAAGGACGGAAAGCTGATCTGCGAGAGGATCACAGCCTTTGACGAGATTCCCCGGAAGCTGTGGATTAAGTTTAAGGATAAGGAAGATTACCAGCAGGGGGAGGAAGAGCTGCTTTCCCTGCTTGCGGATTCTGACGGAAATGACAGCGTCGTCATTTATATAGAGTCTTTAAAGGCCATGAAGAAGCTGCCGCCTAACCGGAATGTATGCGCGGATGAGGAGCTGGAGCAGAAGCTGGGGGCGCGGTACGGCAAGGATAATATTAAAATTGTCTGGGATGTGAAAAAGGATTGAAAATGATACTGGATAGAGTTAAAATAGAGAGCAAGGAAAGGACGGTATCTACTTATGGCAAAAGAGATTAGAACCATTGGAGTATTGACCAGCGGCGGCGACGCACCGGGCATGAATGCCGCCATCCGTGCGATTGTGCGTAAAGCCATCGGAAACGGCGTAAATGTAAAGGGAATCAAAAAAGGGTATCAGGGGCTGTTAAACGAAGAGATCGTAGATATGGAAAAGAAGGACGTGTCCGACATCATCCAGAGAGGCGGAACGATCCTGGGTACGGCAAGGTGTCTTGAGTTTAAGGAAGAAGAAGTGCAGGAGAGGGCTGCGGAAATCTGCAGAGAGCACGGTATTGACGGTATTGTGGTAATCGGCGGCGACGGTTCTTACAGAGGCGCTCAGGCACTGGCAAGACACGGAATCAACACCATCGGTATTCCGGGGACTATTGATCTTGATATTGCCTGTACGGAATATACTATTGGCTTTGACACGGCCATCAACACGGCAATGCAGGCCATCGACAAGGTAAGGGATACCTCTTCCTCCCATGAACGCTGCAACATCATTGAGGTTATGGGCAGGAATGCGGGATATATCGCGCTTTGGTGCGGTGTGGCAAACGGCGCGGAGGATATTCTGATTCCTGAGAGGTACGATTTTAACGAGCAGAATATTATCAACAATATTATCACCAATCGTAAGAGAGGCAAGACCCACCACATTATCGTAAACGCGGAAGGGATCGGCCACTCCACTTCCATGGCAAGAAGAATCGAGGCGGCCACAGGGATTGAGACCAGAGCCACCATCCTGGGTTACATGCAGCGGGGCGGCAATCCTACCTGTAAGGATCGTTTCTATGCGTCCATCATGGGATCTTATGCGGCGGATATTCTCTGCGAGGGCAAGAGCAACCGTGTGATCGGCTATCGGAACGGAGAGTTTAAGGACTTTGACATTGAGGAAGCCCTGAATATGCATAAGGAGATTTCGGATTACCAGTTTAAGGTAAGTAAGGTTTTGTCACAGTAAATTTGAGAGAAAAGCATTTGCCTTTGGCTGGCCGGGAATAATGAGAGAGAGAAAAGAGTCTGTCATAAAAGGCAGACTCTTTGCCATAAGAAGGGAGAGAAAATGATTACAAGCCCCTCGAACCCAAAAGTGAAAGAGCTGATTTTGCTCAGAGACAAGCCCCGCGCCAGAAATAAAAGCGGGCTTTTTGTGGCGGAAGGACTTAAGATGTTTGAGGAAGCGCCTGCTTCGAATTTGCAGGAGGTCTACCTGAGCCGGGATTTGTGGGAGCAATTAGAAAAAGAAGAGCGGCATCTATTTATATGGAAGAAACTCAGGGAATGTATCAAAGGCGGAATTACCGTAGAGCAGGTGGCAACCGAGGTTTTCCAGAAAGCCTCTGACACCCGGACCCCCCAGGGGATTTTATTTGTGGGCAGGCAGCTATCCTATTCCCTGGAGGAGCTGATCAAGGCAGCCCGGGAGAGACAAAGGGCAGGCGGCAGGCCTCCCCTGTTTTTGCTGCTGGAGGATATACAGGATCCGGGAAATCTGGGAACCATGCTGCGGACGGGGGAGGGAGCGGGAGCTGACGCGGTGGTCATGAGCAGGAAAACCGTGGATATTTACAATCCCAAAACCATCCGTTCCACCATGGGGGCGCTGTATCGGGAACCCTTTGTGTATGTGGAAGGGCTGGGCCAGGCCATAGCTTTGCTCAGGCAGTACCAAATTCCGGTGTATGCGGCGCATCTGAAGGGCCGGCAATATTTTGACGAACTCTCCTATGAGAAGGGCGGAGCTTTTCTGATAGGAAATGAGGGAAATGGCCTGCGCCGGGAGACGGCAGAGCAGGCGGATATTTGGGTGAAGATACCCATGGAAGGAAAGGCAGAGTCCTTAAATGCGGCGGTAGCCGCTGCGCTTTTGATGTATCAGGCATCCGGATATTTCAGAAGAAGCAAAAGGTCCAAAGCAACATAAAGGCGACAGGAAATCGGAAAGCCGCCTGACGGCGGCAGCATGGAGGTCATGATGTGATGAAAATAGGATTTATAGGACTTGGGAATATGGCAAAGGCCATGATTGGCGGCATGCTGGAAAAGAAAATCGCACAGCCAGAGGAAATCCTGGGCTCGGCCAGGACGCAGGCAACTCTGGACGCTGTTTCGGAAGAATACGGGATTTTGGTGTCCGCCAGTAACAGGGAAGTGGCGGACTGGGCGGAAATCCTGGTTTTGGCAGTAAAGCCTCAGATGCTGGCGGAGGTGATCTGTGAAATCACAGACAGCATCCGACAGGAGACATTGCTTCTCAGCGTTGCCGCCGGAAAAACCATTGCATGGATAGAAGAGGCCTTTGGCGGTAATTATAAGGTAGTGCGCTGTATACCCAACACCACTGCCATGGTGGGAGCGGGGGGCAGCGGAGTGTGCAGAAATGAAAGGGTTTCGGAGGAAGAGATGGAGCTGTGCATGGCCCTGGCCGGAAGCTTCGGGATGGCCCGGGAGATACCGGAAAAGCTGATTGACGCGGTGGGGGCGGTCAGCGGCAGTTCCCCCGCTTTTGTGTTCATGTTTATAGAGGCTCTTGCCGACAGTGCCGTCAAGGCGGGGATGGCCAGAAAGGACGCTTATCACTTCGCGGCCCAGGCGGTTTTCGGAAGCGCAAAGCTGATGCTGGAGAGCGGGAAGCATCCCGGGGAATTAAAGGATATGGTATGCTCGCCGGGAGGGACTACAATCGAAGGGGTTCAGGCGCTTGAGGAAATGGGATTTCGCGCATCCGTGATGAAAGCCATAGAAGCTTGTGTCGATAAAACCCGGAAATTGTAAAAGAAACGTAACATATTTAGTGAAAAACGAAAAAAAAGTTCTATCGTTCCGGTCGGATTTGTAAATTCTTGACAAACATAAGATGATTTGTTAATATGTACTCACAAAAGCTGTAATAATTTTGTAATATATAGAGTATATATGCTTTTGTAAACAGTTGCCGATATTCTGTTTACGCAAAACATACTATGGGAGGTAAGAAAATGAACGGACGTAGAAAGCCGTCGATGATGGCGGCAGCACTTGCGCTCATTCTCTTTTTAAGTCTGACAGAGAGCATTACAGCAAGCGCAAGCGAAGGAAAGGGCGGCCACGACTTTTTGAGTGTGGGCGTGGCAGAAATATTAACCCCCACCACGGAAAGCGTGGAGGAGGAACCCGCAGAAGAGGAGCAGGAGCTTGGCATTGATGAAAAATTCGAAGTCGAAAAGGAGCGCATGGAGCAGGAGCTTACCATGGCAAACGTGGACAACGCTTTGAACATCAGGGCCCAGGCAGACGAGGATTCCGAAAAAGTAGGCGTGCTGTACAAGGACTGCGGCGGCACGATTTTAGAGCGCAGTGAGGGCTGGACTAAGCTGAAGTCAGGAAATGTGACCGGCTGGGCCAAGGATGAATTTCTCTTATTCGGCGAAGAAGCCAAGGACATGGCGGAGGATGTGGGAAACTGGATTGTGACGCTGGATACGGACGCTGTCAGAGTCAGGACGGATCCAAGCGAAGAGGCGGAAACCTGTGGCCTGTTAGCCTATGAGGACTCCGTGGAGTTTATTGATACCGTGAAGGACGGCTGGATCAGTGTGGAATTTAATGATGAGGTGAGATATGTCAATTCCGATTACGTCAATGTTAAGTTTCATATTGACGAGGCGGAGAGCATCGAAGTGATCAAGGCCAGGGAGCGGGAAGAGGAAGAACGCAGGCAGAAGGCGGAAGAAGCAAAGCGCAAGGCAAACCGCGGGGCAGTTGCGGCAGACGCCGATGAATTGCGGCTTCTTGGAGCGCTGATTTACTGTGAGGCAGGAAACCAGTCCTATGACGGAATGGTGGGCGTAGGGGCAGTGGTGATGAACCGTGTCAAGAGCGGCGCTTACCCCAACACCATTCACTCCGTGATCTATGCTTCCGGCCAGTTTACACCGGCCATGACAGGAAAAGTGGCGAAGGTCTATGAGGGAAATGTTCCCAGCGCCTGTATGCAGGCGGCTCAGGCGGCGCTTAACGGGGAAACCACCGTGGGAGGCGCGACCCACTTTAAGCGGGCCGGAAAAAGAGAAGGCTATGTGCTGGGGGATCATGTATTTTGGTAGACATAATGGGGTGTAAGTATGAATTTAACGACGGTTTGGCTGATGGTTTTTGTGGCCTGTATTCTAATTGAACTTATTACGCTGGGTCTTACAACCATCTGGTTTGCGGGAGGCGCGCTGATTGCAGCAATCGGCGCCGCCTTTGGCGCTCCGCTCTGGCTCCAGGCCGTTTTGTTTGGCGCGGTGTCGCTGGTGCTTTTATATTTTACCCGCCCTGTGGCAGTGAAATATTTTAACAAAGACAGGGTGAAAACCAATGCAGAGAGCCTTGTGGGCAAACAGGCGATTGTGATCAGCGAAATTGATAACCTGCAGGGAATCGGGCAGGTGACCGTGGGCGGACAGGAGTGGAGCGCCAGGACGGTCAGAGAAGGGGCCCCCCTTCCCGCAGGCACTGTGGTGGTAATACGGGCCATCAGCGGCGTGAAGCTGATAGTGGAAGAGAAAGAGCTTTAGGAGTAACGGTTTGCTTGTCCAAACTGTTACAGCAGTCAAGGGAAAAGGAGAAGGATATGGAGTTTTTAATTCTGGTAGTTTTTATTGTGATACTTTTGTTGCTGGCTTCCTGCGTCAAGATTGTGCCTCAGGCAAATGCCTATGTGGTGGAACGGCTGGGAGCTTATCAGGGAACCTGGTCCGTGGGGCTGCATATTAAGGTGCCGCTGATCGATAAGGTGGCAAAAAGAATCAATTTAAAGGAACAGGTGGTGGACTTTGCGCCCCAGCCTGTAATCACCAAGGATAATGTAACCATGCGGATTGATACGGTGGTGTTTTTCCAGATTACCGACCCCAAGATGTTTGCCTATGGAGTGGAAAACCCTATCATGGCAATTGAAAATCTGACGGCGACCACACTCCGTAACATCATCGGCGATTTGGAGCTGGATCAGACTCTGACCTCCAGAGAAACCATCAATACCAAGATGCGGGCCTCCCTGGACGAGGCAACTGACCCATGGGGAATCAAGGTGAACCGTGTGGAGCTTAAGAACATTATCCCGCCTGCCGAAATACAGAACGCCATGGAAAAGCAGATGAAGGCGGAGCGTGAAAGAAGAGAGGCCGTTACCCGGGCGGAAGGTGAGAAGAAAGCCAGCGTAACCGTTGCGGAAGGTAAGAAGGCAGCCGCTATTTTGGAAGCGGAGGCGGAAAAGCAGTCGGCAATCCTGCGCGCAGAGGCGCAGAAGGAAAAGATGATCCGCGAGGCGGAAGGTGAGGCGGAAGCCATCCTCAAGGTACAGCAGGCCACTGCCGACGGTATCAGGATGATCCGTGAGGCCGGAGCGGACGAGGCGGTGCTGCGCATTAAGAGCCTGGAGGCTTTTGAGAAAGCGGCGGACGGCAGGGCCACCAAGCTGATCATTCCCTCGGAAATCCAGGGGATGGCAGGACTCGCCGCTTCCCTGAAGGAAATCGTAAGCGAGAATGGCACCGGCGATAAGAACAAAAGATAAAATAAGAAAAAGACAAGACTTGCAGGACTGGAGTAAGCGGGAGGTATGAGAATGAATTTAAAAGGCAGAAGCTTTTTAAAGCTGCTGGATTTTACGCCGGAGGAAATTCTGTATCTGGTGGATTTGGCGGCGGAGCTGAAAGATAAAAAAAAGAAAGGCATTTCCACTAAGGACATGCATTCCGATAAAAATGTGGCGCTGATCTTTGAAAAGACCAGCACCAGAACCCGCTGCTCCTTTGAGGTTGCCGCCCATGACCTGGGAATGGGAACCACTTATCTGGATCCTTCGGGCTCCCAGATTGGCAAGAAGGAAAGTATTGCAGATACGGCAAGGGTGCTTGGCAGCATGTATGACGGAATCGAGTACCGGGGGTTTGGACAGGAGATTGTGGAGGAATTGGCAAAATATGCCGGCGTTCCCGTGTGGAATGGCCTTACCAACGAGTTCCACCCAACCCAGATGCTGGCGGATGTGCTGACCATAAAAGAAAAGCTGGGACGAATCAAGGGCGTAAAGCTGGCATATATGGGAGATGCCCGCTACAATATGGGAAACTCCCTGATGGTGGTGTGCGCAAAGCTGGGGATGCATTTCACCGCATGTACCACTGCAAAATATTTTCCGGAGGAAGCCCTCGTGAAAAAATGCAGGGAAATAGCAGGGCAGAGCGGAGGCACGATCACACTGACCGAGGATGTGGCCCAGGGGACCAAGGGGGCGGATGTAATCTACACGGATGTGTGGGTGTCCATGGGAGAGGCGGATGAGATATGGGAAGAGCGGATCAGGGAGCTCACTCCCTATCAGGTGAACCGAAAAGTGATGGAGAACGCCGGGGAAGGGGCAATCTTTATGCACTGCCTGCCCGCCTTTCATGACCTTAAGACAAAGATCGGGAAAGAAATGGGAGAACGATTCGGCATCACGGAGATGGAAGTGACGGATGAAGTGTTTGAGTCTCCGGCTTCCGTGGTCTTTCAGGAGGCTGAAAATCGGATGCATACCATTAAAGCCGTAATGGCGGCTACCTTATAAAAGCCTGTGTCTATAGGCGTCAAGGCGGAAGGTTTTTGAACAATCCGTGTGGGAGATAAGCCATGAAGGAATCCGGGCAAGAAGGGCGTATGGTACTCTGCGGAGCCAACGCCTATGAAAAAAAGTATTATTTTAATCAGCAGTTTGCAGGCCTGCCGGAATCGGTGAAGGACGAACTTCATATTATCTGCGTTCTCTTTACGGAGGAGGTAGGCGGGATTTTTACCATAGAATTTGAAGAAAGCGGCAATGTAGCCATGCGTACCGAGTATTCCCAGGAAGACTATCTTTATGATGAGATCGGAAGCGGGCTTTTAGTCAGCGAGGTGCGCCGCAGGCGTCAGGAATTATTTGAATCCCTGAGCCTGTATTACAGAGTGTTTATTCTTCATGAGGACGCAGGGGCGTTGCTGGAAGAAGAGAGTGAGTAAACAGGAAGGCTTTAGGAAAGTGGAGAATACAAAAAAGAAACTGCAGATCGGAAATGTGGTTTTGGACAATCCTCTGATATTGGCTCCCATGGCAGGTGTGACAGACCTGCCATTTCGTTTGCTGTGCCGGGAGCAGGGGGCAGGACTGGTTTGCATGGAAATGGTAAGCGCCAAGGCAATCTATTTTGGCAATAAAAATACGGAGGAGCTGATGAAAATCCATCCGGCTGAGGGACCCGTATCCCTGCAGCTATTCGGCTCCGACCCGGATATTATCAGCGAGATGGCAAAAAGGATAGAAGAAAGGCCCTTTGCCCTGCTGGACATCAACATGGGCTGCCCGGTTCCCAAGGTGGTGAATAACGGGGAGGGGTCTGCTCTTATGAAGAATCCGGCACTGGCGGCCGAGATTATTTCAAAAACCGTGAAGGCAATCCAAAAGCCGGTTACCGTTAAGCTCCGTAAGGGCTTCAATGACAATATGGTAAATGCGGTGGAAATGGCCAAAATAGCCGAAGCGTGCGGGGCGGCGGCGGTTACGGTCCATGGCAGAACCAGGGAGCAGTATTATTCGGGAAAGGCCGACTGGGAGATCATTGCCAGAGTAAAAGAGGCTGTAAAGATTCCCGTAATCGGAAACGGAGATGTGACCGACGGCGCTTCTGCCAGGGCATTGCAGGAGGCTGCCGGCTGCGACGGCATCATGGTGGGCAGGGCCGCCAGGGGAAATCCGTGGATATTCAGGGAAATCTCCGCTTTCCTGGAAACAGGTAAAAGCCTGCCAGGGCCTGGGGCGGAAGAAATAAAGCAGACCATTCTCTGCCATGCGCAAAGACTTCTGGAGGCCAAAGGGGAGTATACGGCGGTACGGGAAATGCGAAAACATGTAGCCTGGTATACGGCAGGGTACCCCAATTCGGCGGCTTTGCGCAGACGGGTCAACGAGATGGAGTCCTTTGAGGAGCTGCTGCA
>ERZ808028.2031-NODE-2031-length-10548-cov-3.694394_pt1 | contig 10548 bp, 7 predicted proteins | sample MGYA00380184_ERZ808028 | MGnify/ENA primary metagenome ERZ808028 (study PRJEB31490, sample SAMN06133397) | mouse gut metagenome | isolation source: J8_1 | host: mice | place: China: Chengdu | collected 2015-05 ...
AATGCCTTTTTTGACCTGGATGCACACATCTATACGGACGCCATCCTCCAGCCCGTGCATGAAAAAAACGAATTTGGTGCATTCTGTGACATCGTGGACCGGCACGGGACGCTCCCCGGCAGGAAGAATGTCTACATTGGCGACAGGGGCTACTGCTCCTACAACAACATGGCACATGTGGTGGAACAGGGGCAGTATTTCCTCTTCCGTACAAAGGATATCCATTCCAAAGGCCTGGTCGGAAATTTTGAATTCCCGGAAACGGAATCCTTTGATATTGACGTGGCTGTCACCCTGACGCGGAGCCATTCCAGGAAAATTTCTGTCCCCCCAGGAACCTACAGACGTTTTGTTGACCAGGCGTCCGCTTTTGACTTTATCGAATATGGCTCCCTCGGCACATATACGCTTACTTTCCGTATCGCCAGGTTCCCCATCGGCGATGGTTCCTACGAATGTGTCGTGACGAACCTCCCAAGGGAAGAATTTCCTCCCGAAAGGCTCAAGGCCCTCTACCATAGGAGATGGTCCGTTGAATCCTCGTTCCGCAAGCTGAAATATACGATCGGCCTGAGCAACTATCATTCGTACAAGCCAGAATATATCAAACAAGAAATATGGGCAAACCTTATTGCGTATAACATAACGGAAATGCTGGTTAACAGTGCCGTCATCGAAAAGAAGGAAACAAAACATGAGTACAAAGTAAATTTCACTATGGCTGCACATATTTGCAGGGTCTTTCTCCGTCTGTCCACGGAGAAAGACCGATACAACGTGATGTTCTTGCTGCAGAAAGAACTGATCCCCATACGGAATAAACGCCATTACCCAAGACTTCAGACAGCTCATTTCCGTAAGCCGCGATACTTTATCTATAGGGCAGCCTAAGCATCTATATCATTATACCATTTTTTAGGCAGAGGGGAAATCTGTCTATTTGGCATACCCCAAATGTGTCTGCGGCCGCCAACATTAGTCTATGGGGAAGCTGGGCATCCTGTTTTTGCCATCTTTCCCGCAGTAAGCCTTATGTTGTTGGTGCTAACTTAATGACATTGATTTACCCACTTTATACCTTCTTCTCCCTCTCTTATATACAACGGCCCAACATAATACGGAATCTGAAATTGAAACAGCTTAATTATTCGCTCTTCTACTGTAAGTCCGCTCTCATCCTTCTCTTTCAAAAAAGGGAGAGAGTTTTCAGCGTTACTCAATATCTTTTTCAACTCTGCCAAATAAACCTGGTTCGGAATAACTCCGTTCTCAAAAGTACGCTGTTTAGGTAAAAGTGTTTCTTTCTCCAACTCTCTTTTTAAATATATTACATCCTCATCTTCTTGGGGCATCTGATTTAACAGACGTTTCGTTTAACTCCAAAATGCTTTATATGATTCTTTTTTAGCTTTTCGGTTTCTACGTTCCTTTTCCTTTCCTGAATTTACAGTCCCTACATAACCACTATAGTTATCATCTCCCATAATCCGGAAATATGAATCATATTGCTCCCGACAATATTTCTTTACAACACTTTTAAGCCGATCTAAATCTTCCCCGTGCTTTTTAAAAGACTCTACCCTTGCCTGTGAAAGATAAGTATGCCCCTTTAACAGATGAACCATCAGGCCATCATTATGTATTTTTCTTCCAATTTCAATAATTTCCATAGCGCCGTCTGACAAAATATCAGCAAGGCCGATTATGGTTTCTTCAGAAGAGCTGTCCCTGAAAGAAAGCTGTTTCTTTCCGTATTCTTCTCCTAATATATCTCCAAAAATTACTTGAAGCTTCCCTGATAAACCGCAGATCATTTTAATAAGTTCGTATTCTGCCTTACTCTGATTTTTCTTAATCTGCACGAAGATCATCAATATATCTACACTGTCGTTAATTATGTAAATTCTTTCTAATAAAAAACCTTTCAGCATATTCGCTAAAAATTCTTCTGTTAAAACATAACTTAGTAGAATTATCTTCTTGCCTTCCAATTGTATAATAAAATCCAAATTATTAATTCTATTACCCATTGCAGCTTACTACCTCATATTGTTTCAAAAATATCACGATTATGTCCTACAGTCCCTGCTTTTGCAGGATATACATACTCGCAAATAATCCATTTTTCTCCATCAGCGTCTCAAACGATCCCTCTTCCACAATCTCTCCATGATCCAAAACAATGATCCTGTCTGCAAATCTCACCGAGGATAGCCGGTGGGTGATGAAGAAAGTCGTTTTATCCTGGCTTAATTTTATGATATCCTGGTACAATCTGTCTTCCGCCAGGGGATCAAGCGCAGAAGTAGGCTCGTCAAAGAATATCAGGCTACTGGTACGATACAATGTCCTTGCCAATGAAATACGCTGCTTTTCACCACCGGACAGTTCAATACCGTCAAAGGCTCTCCCCACCTTTGTCCTTATGCCGTCCGGATACGCCGAAAGCCATTGCTTTCCCATGACCTTCCCTAAAATATCCTCTGCACGCTTTTCATCCATACTCTTTTTCGTTTCACTGATACACACATTTTCAGCAAGCGATAAGCAGTATGCCTGCACATCCTGAAACATCGTCGCTATGTTTGTATAACCATCTTTTGACAGTTCCAGCGAATGCCCATAGGAAATTCTGCCGGCTCTCGAATCATAAAGCCCGCACAGTAATTTCGCAAGCGTTGACTTTCCCGAACCGTTCTGGCCCACGATCGCAATATTTTCCCCGGGATACACACAAAGATTAACTTTTTTTAGTGTGTCCTGCTGTGCGGAAGGGTATCGGAAATACACATCCTTTAATCTGACCGCAATATCAGAGGAAAATTCTTTCGGCTTAACGGGGACATCCTCATCAGAAAGGAACTCAAACAAATCCCTGGACAACGACATATTCTTAAATAAATTTCCAAACTGGACCACGACCGTATTGATGTTGGAAAAAACAGCGTCCATTGCCACAAAAAGAACCACAATCCCGCTCATCGCAGCGGCTGCATTGCCGCCGGATAACTGTTCATAGACAGATAAAGCCATGATAGTCGCATAACATAGATAGGTCAGACAGTCCAAGGCAAATATAATCCACAAATTTTTTCGCTCTACCGAAAACCTTACACGGGTCAGGTCTTCATTCAGGTTTTTCCATTTTGTCAGGAAATGCCCGCAGGCTCCATAAACACGTGTTTCCTTTGCCCCAAAATAAGAGGACAGCAGCTCCCATTTTTTTATGTCCGGCGCCTGCTTTTCCCTTAAAGTTTGTAAACTGCCCGTCTCCAATTTAAATCCAATACTTTTTGCCAAAATGATAAGCACAAGCGCTATCGTGATCCGCCAATCAATCTGCACTAAATACCCCGCCATGAGTATCACAGAAAATAAGGAAATAAATATTGCAGAGATCAGCATCATCACCGTTCCGATTGTATTCTGGTATCCCTCTTTTGCTTTCTGAAGCCCCTCATAGAATTGGGGCGTATCATAAAAAATCAGGGATTTGTCCGCCGCCTTCTTCATAAGCGCGCCCTGTAGGGCGATTTCTGCCGTGATCCAGAGGTAGGAGCCCAATACATTCATCATTGCCTTCGTATTATTCAGCAAAAGCGATACGATAAATGCAATTCCCGGCCACACCAGACGGCCTGCTTCAAATGGTGAAGCACTAAGGCGGGCAGCCAGCGTATTGACTGCCATCAGGTTGACCAACGGAAATGATGAGATAAAAATAAGCATACCAATACATAGCAGAAAACGTATTGGAGCGCTCTGATAAATCAGCCGCATAGTGTAAAAAATATAATTCTTTTTCTTCATCTAATTTATCCACAAAATACTGCCATTTTGTGTTCCCTTCTGTTATGTTATTGATACATTTCTTTTTGTGTCGTATACATTTTATAATATAGTTTTCCATCCTCCATCAGTTCATCATGCTTTCCCTGCTCCAAAACACCGCCATGGTCCAATACATATACATAGTCTGCATTTCGGCAGGAAGCAAGGCGGTGGGATATCGAAATGGTAGTACGCCCTTCCATGATCCGGTTGAAATCCTGGTAAAGCGCATATTCAAACATCGGGTCCATTGCCGCCGTAGGCTCATCAAGGATCTTGACCGGGCAGGGCGACATGGTCAGCCTTGCAATGGCCAGTTTCTGCCATTCCCCACCGGACAGCTCTATTCCCCCACTATGCATTGTGCCAAGTATCGTCCCATACCCATCAGGCATGCGCTCGATGCGCTCATGGAAATTGGCCTTCTCTGCACTGTCCATAATACGATGTGTATCATGGATATGGTTTATATCACCAATTCCTATATTTTCTGAGACATTGGTGTAATAATGCTGGTGATCCTGAAACAGGGCTGTGATAAGTCCCAATAATTCTTCGCGCGGAATTTGATTAATATTTTTGCCGTCTATAAGGATCTCGCCTTCCGTGACCCGGTATAGGCGCAGCAACAGCTTAATGACCGTTGACTTACCTGCCCCGTTTTCACCGACTATTGCGTAATGTTTTCCCTTTTCAAAACGCATATCCACATTCTTTAATACCCATTTCGACGTCTTGGGATACTGAAAAGAAACCTGCTTAAATACGATCTCCGAAAAATCCATGTCCGGCTTTGGCAGATCGAACGCCCCTTCCTCATCCTCCAGCGCTTCAAATTCGGTCAATGCTTTTACCGCATATCCTGCCCGGACTGTCTGGTTCGTTTCATTTGATAAGGTTATGATCATCTGATCCATCAGGGATGGGAAAATAGAAATCAGGGAAACGGCATAACCCACCGTTACCTGTCCTTCTCCCAGCCCATGGGCCATAACTGCAACCAGGACTGCGATATACAGGCAGTACAGTATTCCTCCCGCCTGCATCTTCTTTGATCCTTTCAATTCCTCCCTGATCGACAGGGAGCGTACATCCTGGTAATCTTTTTTCCAGCGCGTCAAAAAGAACGGGGTGTATTCAAACAGGATACGTTCTGTCGCATATTCTTTATCCATCATAATATTCCGCTGATAATCACAATAACGGCGCAGCTTTGCCGTTCTCTGCCATGTGTCATAATAGGCGCTTGCCGCACGGACTGAAAAATATGCCACCGGGATAAAAAGTAAAAATAACAGTACAACAAAAAAGATACCCAACTGCATCATCAGGAAAAACATTCCAATTGTACTGACCATAATTGAAACAATGTTGACAACGCCCTTAAAGTAAAGCCAGACCTGTTCTGAGATATCTTTAAGCAATTCCATTTTATCATTGGTCTCCGTATCCTCATGGCAGGGCCATGGAATGGTACATTTTTTCTTTCCAACCTTCATTTCCATACGCAAAAAAATGCACGGCAAAATGGATTTTTCCAAATGATTCTTCAGTGCCGGGAAAAGGAAACGGATTGCAAAAATAACAATTAAATTTTGCAGCAATAACATTAAGACCGCCTCTTTTGTATAGCCATTATCCAAGACCGCATCAATAAAATCCGTCCGGATCTGTGCTGAGAGGATCACCGCCGCCGCCGAAAAAATACTTAAAAGCAAATACAAAATCAAACGGCCTGCATGGGGCTTGTAATTCTCAATCAGTTTCCTCCACAGGACGGCAGTACTAAACTGCCTTCGTTTTGCCTCTGGCATATATATATCCCCTTTTTTCTTAAATTTTCCTGTATTATGAAAAATATTTCACTTTTTATACAAATTGTTGAAAATCCACAACGTTTTCCATGGCACAATGGTTCTACTACACATCCACGACATTTGGGATCATATTTCACTGAAAACATTGGCAACTTCTTTTCTATCTGGATGATCCCATTTTTAGAAAGACGACCTATATAATTATCCATATATAGCTTTGAGCATGCCCTTAATTCACCATGGCAATCTATTGTCAGTGATTTTTCATTAACTAACGGCCTGGAACACTACCCTACTTAAGATTTTGTAAATTTTTCTCATTATTACATCTCTCCTTTAATATATTATTTTAGATGTATTAAAAGTTTCCCAATTTGTCGGACTATAGAAATGAGCCCGTAATCCGGCAAAAATCGCCATTTATGGTTATTTGATAGCCATGTGACGGCAAAGAACTGTGGAACAGAGGGGATTTTAAGGGGGATTCCCCTGGCTTTTGGCCTGAGTTCTTTGCAAAATATACCCTAAAATCCTTGTATATATAGTCCTGATATTGTATAATAGGACTATATAAAGGAGTGATTTTTATGGCAGTTCCACAAGATATCCGTGCCGTCCCAAGACCCGTGAACACCATCGTGGATGACAGCGGCAGGGATGGCCCGAAACGGTTTGCCGTAAGGCAGAGGGCTTCGTCAAAATACGTGCCCGGCGGCAACCCTCAGCCGCGCAACGGCAGGGTCATCGGCCATATCATCAACCACCGCTATGTGCCGGCCAGCAGCCCAATGGCATCGGAAGACGCAGATATGCTTTCCTATGGGGCATCCGCGCTTGTAAAGGCCGTCACTGGAGACCTGTTTTCGAATCTCCTTGATGTCTTTGATTCGGGTGAGGCGTATGCCATCATGTCCATGGCAACCCTGAAGGTGGTGAAGCCCCGGATCACCGCAAACAGGATGTCCACCCATTACAGGCGCACATTCGTCTGCAGGGACTACCCGGGCGCTGCCCTTTCCAAAAATTCCATTACGGATCTTCTGCAGAAGATTGGACAGGACGGCAGGCGGCGCAAGCGCTTCTACCAGCTGCGGCTTTCACAGGTGGCAGCAGACCACCATATAGCCATTGATGGCACCTTAAAGCAGGACACCAGCAGCGTGAATGACCTTTCGGCGTTTTCATACAAGGCAAGGACACGGGGGTGCAGCGAGGTCTCCGTCCTGTACGCCTATGACATAGAGCTCATGGAGCCGGTGTGTGCCGAGGTCTTTCCCGGAAACAGCATCGATGCAAGCTCCTACCCTGCCTTCATCCGGGACAATGACATCAGGAAAGGGATCATCGTTGCGGACAAGGGCTTTCCTCCCAGTAAGATCAAGGAAGAGCTGGAAAAGAGGCCTGACCTGCATTTCCTGACGCCCATCAAAAGGAACGACGCACGGATATCCGACAACGGGATGCTCTCTTTCGAGGGCGTGCTGAACGGGATAGGCGCCCATGTCCTTTATAAGAAGAAACAGATCAAAGGCGGCCGCTATCTGTATGCTTTCAAGGATGCAAAAAAGGCGGCGCAGGAAGAAGCTGCGTTCCTCGCAAAGGCGGAAGGCAAAGCTTTTGATACGCAAAAGTACGATAAGCAGAGGGCTGTGTCCGGCGTGATCGTGTTCGAGTCGGATCAGGACCTCGACCCCAGGACCGCGTATCTGTGCTATGATGACAGATGGCTCCTGGAGCTGGTGTTTAACCAGTACAAAAGCGATGAGTGCCTCGACCAGACGGGCGTCCAGGGAGATTTTTCGGTAATCGGGGCTGAGTTCGTAAACTTCATATCCACCGTGGCCACCTGCCGCATTGTCCGTAAAGCAAGGCAGTCCGGACTGCTTGACAAAATGACTTATGGCGACCTTATGGACGACCTGTCCTCAGCGTGGCGGAGGACAGATGCACCAACTGTCCCAAAGTCAGATGATGGCTGCTGAGTACATACCCTGCAGTGCGTATTTGAAGAGCTGGAAGCACTCGGGCTGTCAGAGCTGGCGCCGAAACCAGAGCCGAAAAAACGGGGGCGAAAACCGAAGCCCAAAGATCCCAATCCTAAACCAAAACGTCCACGGGGACGGCCGAGGAAAGATGCAAGCCAGTCTGCCGGAAGTCTATAGTCCGACAGATTGGGAAACTTTTATTTAGGTTAATTCACCTATGTCATACCATTTTATATTTTCCGTTTTCTTTATATTTTTCGCCACTTTTATTTCGCCATCTTTTTTCGCCACTTTTCTATAGTCCCCGATTTCCCCGTTAAAACAGTCTAACCCCCTTCCCCCTCAAACTCCGGCACAAAGCTCTCCTTCGCCACATCCCCCTCCTGGATAAAGGCATTTTTCACTCCAAGTGAAATGGCATAATCCACCACAGCCTCGTACTCCCTTCTGGTAACCTTCCTGCCCAGCTCCTGAGCGCCCGGGATTTCCTTAACCCTGTCAAAGGGCGTATACTGATTCATCAGACTTAGGTACACTCTGTCCCCGTAAGTCTCATACACATACCGGATCACGTCCTTTGCGTTTTTCTTGTGGCCGGGCAAAAGCAGATGCCGGACGATGACTCCCTTCTGCATCATGCCCCGTTCGTCAAAAAAAGGCTCCCCCGCCAGCCGCACCATTTCCTCAAGGGACACTTTTGCCGCCTCCGGGTAATCCGGCGCGGAGGAATACTTCTGCGCCAGAGCGCTGTCCATATATTTAAAATCCGTGAGGAAAATATCCACAATCCCATCCAGCCTGCGGATTACCTCGCTTTTTTCATAACCGCTTCCGTTATATACAATGGGAATCCGAAGCCCTTTTGCACGGGCCCAAAGGACAGCCTGCGCCACTTCCAGGATATAGTGATCCGGTGTGATCAGATTAATATTGGCTGCCCCCTTTTCCTGCAATTCAAGAAATATCTCCGCCAGCCTTTCCTTTGTTACCTGCTTTCCCTTTCCCCCCGCGGAAATCTCATAATTTTGGCAATAAACGCACCGCAGGTTACAGCCCGAAAAGAACACCGTCCCCGATCCGCTCCTGCCTGAAATACAGGGTTCCTCCCACATGTGCAGGGCGGCCCTTCCCAGGAAAATGCGCTCATCCGCGCCGCAAAAGCCTCTCTGCCCTTCTCTTCGATTCACCATACAGTTCCGGGGGCACAGGTTACAGGGATTGTTCTGCAATCCGCTCCAATCCGGCGTTCGTGATCCTTCATTGCTCTCCATACAACTCCTCCCACTTATCCCGGGGGATCGCCGTAATATTTCCCACGTCATAATAGATCTCGTAATACAGATTGATCCAGTAGTCCTTGTCATCCTCCATATCTGAATTATGGGCGTCGCTGTACGGATTCTCAAAAGCCTCCCGAAGCTTTGGCACCACCACGATACCGTCCCCCTCCGGATCTGCCTTATCCGCCATAATCAGAGCAATCCTCTCCTGTTCCTCCCGGTAAATCCTTGCAAGGTTCACCAGATTATCAAGATAGGTAAAAAAGAGCCACACACAAAGAACACTGACCAGGCTGTACTTCGCTGCCCGCACAATCTGTTCTTTTTCCGCCACATCCACAATCCCCTGGATACAGGCGATGAACAGAAAAATACCAGCGCCGAAATACGCCCTGTTCATAGGGGTAGGCGCTATGGCAAGAGCATAGCTGGTGGCAATTGCCCCTGCCAGAAACAGAATCGTTTCGTTATTATGAATCTGCCGCCAGCTTTCCAGCTTTTGCTGCAGTACAAGAAATACCAAAACGATCACTGTAATAACAATCACTGCAAAGAACAGCTCCCGGAGATTCATGGTGATCTTATAAGTCCTGGAAAGCAGTCCCACAAGTCCTGTATACGCCCCCTCCGACATGGTTTCGCTCCTGTTTCTAATGCCGGGCGCCGAAATCATCCCCAGCATTCCGCAGCACATCCCCAAAACGCCAAAAGCCATGAAGGGATAAAGCCCCCTTTGGCCCTGCCTTTTCTTATTCCACCAGGCGTTCATTCCAAACATCAGCACCAACAAAAGCCCTCCGCCGGAGGTATTTTCGTTGCACCACCCGGCCGCTATCCCGTACAGAAACATGCCCCCCGCAGCCAAAGCGCCGTGCCGCAGCTTTTGCGGAGCCTCCAGAAAATGTCTGTAAAGGGTGACAAACCCCAGAATAATCACGCTTCCCCACAGGTAATTGCAGGCTCCGCAGATCCAAAGCATAGTCTGCCCAAAGCTCACTGCAAACCTCCACAAAAAAGTGATGATAAGCAGGAGCACAAAAATATCATTTTTCTTTTTGCGGCGGATATTGGCGTACATAAGCAAAACCAGCCCCACAAACATGGCGCTGTTCACCACATTAAACACCTGCTTATCCACAGCCAGAGACAGGCGCACATTAAACTGACCAATCACCCGCCCACTGTTTGAAAGGTATTCCCCATACTGCTGTTTCACCAAGTCCCATAAGGAGCTGGCCTCCCGCACATGAATCGCATAAGCATAGTCATCCGACAGATAGGGCGTCAGTATATTATAAACATAAATCGTCAAAAATGCCGCCGCCAGTATCATACAGAATATAGGTTTTCTATGTTTCTCCACAAAAGCCGCCACGCTTGTTTCCTTCTCTTTCCTGTTATTCTCATGGGCTGCACAGCAGCTATGCCGCCATGCTTTCCATCATTCTAACAAAACCCTCCTGTAAATGCAACGAAAACACCTGTCCCCATCTGGAATGTTTTATAAAAAATATACTGGCTATAAGTAATTAATATAGTATAATAATGGTAGATTACGGTACTCTGTTCTTGAAGTTCCTGTGTCACAAGGTTTTTCAGGACAGAGTACCGGAAGTGTTATGCCATTAAATCATT
>ERZ808028.2032-NODE-2032-length-10542-cov-5.173913_pt1 | contig 10542 bp, 18 predicted proteins | sample MGYA00380184_ERZ808028 | MGnify/ENA primary metagenome ERZ808028 (study PRJEB31490, sample SAMN06133397) | mouse gut metagenome | isolation source: J8_1 | host: mice | place: China: Chengdu | collected 2015-05 ...
ATACCGTCTCACCCAAAGACGACCCGGAAACACAATTTTTTGTATTCAACAAAGTTGAGGGAGAGAGTTTCGGTGTACCGGGCTTTCGTAACGGATTACAGGACACCTATTCACTTGATATTTTCGGCAAGGCGTTTGAAACGCGGGCGGCTGATACAGATGTGCAATATTCTTTCGACTATTTTTATCCTGTCAAGTCATCATCTGTCTATTATTCTGATTTGTATGTGAACATAGAGCCCGTTTCTTCTGGAAATTTGGAAACAGTGTGTATGGTATTGTCCCAAGCCTACGCAGATACCTTTGAAAAAGCACAAGTGATGCCCTCTGGAGTGTCTGTCATGCTCACATATAAGGAACCTGCATGGCTAGAAGACCAATCTTGCCTGATAAGGATTGACAGCTTTTATTTGAGTGGGTTTGATACGAACACCGAAACTATTGAAAAATATATTTTGGACGAGGTAAGTAAATATCAAAAGAGGCTACAGCAAACTGATCCATAAGGGCGTTACGTCCTTCGGTTTTACAGAGGAGTAAATTTTGGTATGGTATTTCAATAAAACAAGAGAGCAGGTGAGAAGCATGGGATTGGCGTATTTTTTCTTGTTTATTATGATACTGGGGGCAGCAGGGGCAGCGGTTGCTTTATTGGTGTTGGCGTGGATAATCTGGAAAAAATCTCGTTTCAAAATCTTTTCAGTCATCCCTGTGCTTTTGGCTGTGCCTTGCGCTGCTGCAGCATTTTACTTACTGGAAATCGTTTGGAGAGAGCCGCCCTGGGGGTTCCATTTCTGATAGGCTGACAAATCTTCTTAATAAAAGCTTGGGGAAAATGTCCCGAAGCAGGCGGCAAAAAATAATTACAGTTAGGAGCGTAGAACTATGGCAAAATTTCAACTGAATCCCAGAGAGACACTGATCGGCAGCGGGATGATGTCAATCTATTTGAAGCAGGGACTGAGCAAAAAGCCGTTTCAAGGTAACATTTATATCACAAATCAGCGGGCGTGTTTCAAAATCAGCATGATGCCCGGCGCATTGGATATGGATCTGCCGTTGGAAGACATCAGGGGATTTTCGGTGAGCGGTGTGGCGATATTTACCCAGGGAACAATCCACAGCCGGACAGGAGAAAACTATTCCTTTACGGGTTTCCCGGCAAAAAAGCTGCAGGGCTGGCTGATGCAGTTAGGCGTGCAGAAATTGTAAGGTAAAATCGGAATTGGAGGAATATTATGGTTCGTGCAACTTTAGCATTAGCTTTTTTAATTGGTATCGTCTTGTTACAAATTTTTCTGTCGCAAACAGAACGCAAATGGCCTGGACTTATTTTACCTGTTATTTCATTTTTGTTTGGTTTTCTTTATCCTTTTAATATGTCGGCCGGCACACTAATTTGGCAAGTGTTTTTTGTATGGCTGTTGGGGAATATTCCTACCATTATTTTTCTTGCTATCTACTTTGCCTGTCGCCCAAAGCGAAAGCAAACGGCTGGCGAGTAAATGCAACTTTCAGTTTGCTATACTGGAAAATTGGAATATATGAGGAGATGAGTGCATGAAAAAGGCGATAGGAATTACTTTGTCAGTGATAGGAATTATAATGGCAGCAATAAGCCTGGTTTTCAAGGTAAATGAACAAATATCAGTAGCGAAATCAGTGTCCGTCATTGGCGGGGCAGATGGTTCTGCTTCAATATTTGTTGCTGGCAAAATTGGAGGTGCTCCAGCAATTACAGGAATAATCGTGGGAATTGTTTTGCTTGCGATTGGTATTTTTATTTTTGCAAGAAAAAAATAAATTCCATTTTGAGAGGGTGATCAGAATGAAAAAAATTAAGTTTGGTAATAGTTTGATGCTTTTTGGCATTGCATTACTTATTCTTGCGGGATTAGAGATTATGCCGATATATGTTTTCTGGCCTGCTGTCATTCTTGTGTTGGCTGGTTTTATGATGGCTGTAATTGGATACTTTAGTAAAGGTAATAAGGAGAAACAGTAACATGAAAAATTTTAAGAACTATACACCGGAAAAATATGCAACATCTGATTTTCAAAAAATTGAAGAAGGGATTTACAAAACAAAAAGTCGATATAGCGTTGGCGATGAAGAGGTTTTTGTTACATCTCTCACATTTGAAATGGAGCCGGATTGTTATGGTGAAGAAGATGCGTCACCCAGAAATCTTACGCAGGTTCCGATTGAGGGGCTTCTGGATGAATTTAATCTTTTTGTCACAGATTTTTATGAGCAGTTAAATGAGACAAGTGAAACCATCTGTTATCAGGAGTTTGGTTCTTTTAATCTGGCGGATATTCAAAAGCTGAGGACTCTGATCGGAAAACGGTTTTATGCCGTACCATATATGGAGAATGGGAAAGAATATTATAACATGGTAACGGAATAATTCTGTTATCACCTGTCCAGAAGTAATGATTGGAGGAACCAACATGAACATAGAAATAACAGAAGAATATAAAGCATCTTTAGTTCCGTTCCCAAAAGAAACACTGGAACCGCTGAAACTGCCGACAGAGACATTTGTCTTTTTGACAGAGACTGGGCTTCCGCTCCATGCGGGTTATGAAATTACTCCAAATGTGCCGATAACATTTTTAAGTATGCCGACAATAAAAAAATATCCATATCTGCAACATCCATATCTGCAAATCGGCTCTTTGGATGTAATGGGGGAACTGGCAATCAACCTGACCTTTCAATCGGTTTATCAAATACAAATTGTAAATGACAATGGATACGATATGGCAATACTCTATTTGATGAATTATAGCCTTAGTCAGTTTGTTGATTGCCTGGGATTATGGCTGTCGTTTTATCCGCAGTTTCGGGATGAAATTGCCAGAAATCTGGTGCTCGATCCTAAGTTCAGTCTTTTTGAACACGAAGAAATGTACAATCCAATTTTGAATAAGCTGAAAGAAGTTGATCCGAAATCCATGCGTCAAAAAAAGTTTTTCTGGCGCAGGATGTGTGAACCGGACATTATATAATGATTAGGAATTATAAAGCAGAAAGAGAGAAATAGCTTCATGCAGCCGAATAAGAAGATGGACACATTACTAAATGAAATGGCATATTAGGAGGTGTGTAAGCAAATGGATAGGAAAACAATAGAGGCTTTTGAAAAAGCACACCATTATATATTACCGGAAAGCTATATAAATTTTCTGCTTATTTGTGACAATCATCCTGAAAAATACTGTAAAGGATATAGGGATATCATCCTCTATTCATTAGAGGAATTGCCGGAGGAGCGCAAGTTATATGAAATGGATGAGTTTTGTCCGGAATATATAGCTATTGGTTATGGCGGAGGTGGGGAAGTCCTGATTATGAAACAGGAAAGAGATACTAATACACTCATTGTCTCCAGTGGTGGAGCTTTGCTAACGAAATTTATATATCCTGAGTATTGTATGTTTTTCAATGATTTTTTTGAAGAGTGGGTATCGCATAGGTGCCCTGCTGATGAGATAAATCCTATGTACGGATAAATATAGAGGGGGATGTAGCTTATATGAAAAAAGAATTATCTTCTCTATTTACTATTTTTCGGAATATTATATGCATCACTTTTGTTTTATTGGTACTGTTATCCGTTCCCACCGGCTGGGTGTATGATCTGTGGGCTGGGGAGGGAACAGAGCAGGGGCAGCGGCCTAGTGTGGATGTTCAGCGGCTCCAGCAACAGGAAGATATAGAAACTTGCTTTTTGAGCAATACCCCAGTTACCGTGAACAATAGAGAATTGGTAGCTTGCCCGTTGGCACGTCTGCGGGATTCGGAGCAGGCAGGCGTACATATGCATCATAATAGCGGTGTGAAAAGGTCAGTAAGCGTTTCGGAATACATTTATGCTGATTACCCTATTCCGCCTTTACAGCGATTTGTACAGGGCTTCGTGGGCGGTTATTATAACCGTTACCATTTGCTGAAGCTGGAAGATGGTTCCTGGCTTTGTGTGTATTTTGACGATTATCTGGCATTAACAGGGGCAGACAATTATCCAACTGGCTATGTCCGCTATACCACCACCGAGGAGCGCCGGATGCTGAACCAGATGGCGGAGGATTATGATGTTGATCCGGTTTATGTGTTGGATATGTACCGGTATGGGAAAGTAAGCTGGATGATGGATGTTCTGCTCAGGCTTGCCGTGTGCGTGGCCGCAGCTGTGATTGTGTGGAGTATCAAAAAGGCTTTTAAAATGCAGTATTTGATCTTTGGGACAAAATGCCCAGTTGTAGAAATATTAAATTCATGGAGGAAATGCTATGAGCAATACATTTTTTGCGGATTCTTTGTTTGTTTCTTACATCAAAGGAATACCATCTAACGAGCGCATTCCGTATCTCCAGGGGGAGTCACTTACACAGGAAATCGTAAATCGCTTGACAGATCAAATACTATCTGGAATTGTCTGTTCTGTCCAACTTGACGATGAAACAAAGGAAAATAGTTTGATTGCTGATTTTCGGGAAGGATGGTCAACTGTATATATTGTCAAGGAATGCGAGAATTATTATGAGTTTGTAAATGATCAATTTCCAACTTGTGAAACGCAGTTAAATATCACTGGTGATGGGCCTACTCCTCAAAAACATGCGACTGAGGATCTGCAGTTAATGGCAGAGATCATTATACATTTCATGCAAACAGGAATGGTATATCCAGACTGTACATGGGAGCATACAATCCATTAAGGTATCAGAAACAATTTGGTTAAAGAAAAAAGAACTTCTTTAGTGAATATAGAAGGAAGTGGAAGCCTATGTCAAACACATTTCCGATAGAAGAATTGCGTTCATTGTTAGAAAAGGCAAGGGCTACAGATGCCGATTTGAAACAATTTGGCGCAGAACATCATAAATATCAATGGAATCCGCCAGCGTCTCTCAAAGAGATAGAAAAATTCGAGAAGGAAACAGCAATCTCACTTCCGGACGGCTACCGTAATTTTCTGCTGCAGGCGGGGAACGGCGGAGCCGGGCCTTTTTACGGCCTGTTTTCACTGGAGCAGGTGAAGGGCTGGCTGAGCTGGCAGGTGGAGCCGGGGGAAACGCCGTATCTTGCTCCGGGAACCGATCCGGATTCATTAAAAGATTTAGGCGACAGGGATCACGACTGGCGGCGGGGCTGTATTCCCATTGAATCCCAGGGAGATACTTATTTTACTTATCTGCTGGTGGCAGGGCCGGACCGGGGCCGTGTCGTTTATATAGAATATGAGCGCTCCTGGATATTCTTCCCCAGGGAGCCGGACTTTTTATCCTGGTATATCCGTTGGCTGCGGGAGGCGGCAGCCGGTTACGATATGGGGTGGTTCGGCCTTTCTCTGGATGGCGACGAAGAAACGCTGCGGAAGCTTTACATTCAGGCCGATACGGATGCGGAACGTCTGCTGGCGGTCGGCAGCATGGACAAGTTCCCGGCTTTATCGGAGGCTTCCCGGGATTTCATATGTGGGATTTTGGATGATTGGATCGCAAAGGAAAATGTGGACAGCCTGCCCCTGCTGGCTTACCGTGTAGACCCTGTGTTATATGGGCAGTTTTTGGATAAACGGTGGGAAGCAGGGTTGTTTGACCAGGTAGTCTATGAGTTGTACCACACGCCTGCGGAAAGGAAAGATCTGGCGAAGAGCTGGAGGGAGCGCATTCTGGATAAGCTGTCGGAGCTTTCCCCGGAAACTTATTGTATCGCCATCCCTCTTTTAAGGATGGGCGGTGAAGTGAAACTGGAACAGGTGGCGTTTCTTCTGGACAAAGCCGAAGGCAGGGAAAAAAGGGAACTGCTCTATGATCTGGGGCGTTTTCCGGACGCAAAGGAACACCTGGAGATATGGCTGGACTTTTTGCGGGAACGGGAGGATTTGGAGCTGCTCCATTATGCCCTGATGTCCGTTCCCCGTGTAAACGAGTCTCGGTTACGGGAAGCATTGCTTGAGGTGCAGGAGGCATTTCCGTTTGCGCTGGAGCATATCCATGTGGACGATTATAAGGACAAAGAAGCAATGGAGCGTTCTTTCCGCCGGGATGCGGAACGCAAGGTCTACAAAGGGGCCGACACAGTGTTAAAGGATTTGTTTTATGAAAGCATTAACCCGGAGAATACCCGTTTTCCCCGCCCGTACCGTCTGGAGATGCCGGGAAATGCGCTGGCTGACCTTGGCATGTACCGGACACCACCGGCAGATGGGATTTTGCTGCATCCGCTGATTGCTTTGGCAATCCGGCAGGAATCGGGCGGACGGCTGCCGTCCACAGCCTGGGACTGGGGGCGGAAGTTAAAGCAGATGAAAAAGCTGCAGCTTGTCCTGTCCGAAAAAACAGTCCAGAGTTGGGATGATGAAAGGCGCTATGCGTATCTTCGTGCGCCGGAGGAACATTTTCCCCCGGAACCTTACTATTATGACCTCCGGGGCTGGTCTGCTATCGGGCGTATGGAGAATTTACGGGAACTGCGGATCTGTGAAATATGTGTGGAGGATTTTTCTTTCCTGACAGAATGTAAAAATCTGCGGACGTTATCTCTCTATAATACAAATTTTACGGATTGCCGGTTACTGCTGAAACTGCCTAAGTTAAAATATATTGACCTGCGCTCATGCCGCTTGATACATAAAGAGGTTTTGAAGAAACTTCATGTGGAGTGTGAGCTATAAAATAAAGGAGATATGCTATGTCGGAATTATTAAACAATGTTCGTTCCCGCATTGAATCGTTGGGGATAGGCTTTCAATTTGTAAAAACAGTCAAAACCGGAACAAATGGAGCAGAACGGGAAACATGGCTTTTGGAATATGAGGGTTCCCAGTTTATCTTTGTACCTGGCAGGAAACATGTCACTTTGGGATGGGATACAGATAAGTGTCCTCTGGGAGAAGGTGTATTAGAAGGTCTGCAGAAAGAATTTTCTTCCGGTCATGAATATTACTATGAGGAGGAACTGGAGGGTTTAAAGGGCGATTATCAGGAGCAGATTGACGAGGCAGAAGAAAACGGCGATTCCGTGAAAGCAGACGAGCTGCGTTCGGAACTGGCAGAAGAATTAAGATCGTGGAACGAGGACATAGAAGAAAAAGGTTACGCAAGCTGGGAGGGCTTTCTGGCAAAGTGGAACGAGCATCTGTCCAGGTGCCTGTCGCCGCTGCGCACTGCCGATATCGGGGATATGATAGTAGAGGTGGACAGGCGCCAACTGGACGAGGATGCGCCATCCTTGGAACAGGCGGTTCTCTCCCTGAAACAAGGACCTTTTACATTACCGACAGAAGATGAATGGGAGTATCTTTGTAATGGCGGCACACGGACATTGTTCCGTTGGGGCGATACATTAAGCGATGTAATGACGGAGATCTTCCAGGTGGGCGCTGTTGGGGAAACCAGGGAAAATACAATATTGGAGCAGCCTAATATGCTGGGTCTGTTCATTGCGTATGATTCTTATAAAAATGAAATCATTGATAATACATCCTATACAAAAGGTGGGGATGGAGGATGCTCGCTTTGCGGCGGTGACGGAGCAATCTATGTCCTGCCCTGTTATACTGCTTTTTACCGTCATCCAGTCAACGAACGCTGTCCGGGTTTGTTGAAAAACTATTTTTGTTACCGGCGCATTATTCGACTGCCATAATAAATTTGATTATATAGGACGGATGTTATCTATCACCGGATTACTATGAATCTAAATAAATAGGGAATGACAGGGGGCAATATCAATGAAAAAATGTATACCACGTACATCTGACCGTATTATTACTGTTTTGGCGGCTGTTGTTTGTGCAGTTGCAGCATTTTTCGCTTGCCGGGAATTGCTCTGTGGCGGACAGCCTCCCGCAGTATTTTTCGCGATGACTCTTTTATTTGGCGGTGTAGCCATACATACAATCTGGCGCATGATCTATATGGGGAACTGGGGCTTTTTCTATGATGATGAAAAAATTATTTTTGCCCTGTCCCGTAAAGATCACCGTGAGTTTCGATGGGATGAACTACAAAATGCGAAGACGAACATTTTCTATCCATCCTCGCCTGCCGCATGGTATTTTTACTTTCAGGATGAAAAGAAGACAAAGAAGATCGCCGTTACGCCTCGTCTGGCAGGCTACAATGAGTTTGTAGATATGCTTAGAAAAAAAGGGTTTCCTGCCCAAAGCCCCAGTGCTCTCAATTTTGATAAAAATACCGCTAAGGATATTTTCCATGAGGTATTTGGAGAGGATTTTGGCAAAGGCAGCAAGAATGGGAGCAAATAAATATAGTTAAATATAAATCGGAAATTGAGGTGCATATAATGATTTTTCAAATGGCCAGTACATCAGCTTATGATGAGAATGAAGTTCAAGTATGTATTCTTGCTGAAAAAGGAGAAACAATCAGAATTGGAGACATTATTGCAATTCCAATGAATGACCATACTTTTGAACAACGTGAGATTATGGCTATGTATAGGGATAGAAAGAAGTGGAAAAAAGGTAAAGGCTTATTTTCTGAAATAAAGGAAGGTGAATGGGCGGAATGTATCATCCATAATATCCATTCAGGAATGATTCATACAATTAGTGCTTCCTATGATGAAGACCTGTTAAAAGATGGTTGGGTATGCGGTTAAAAGGAAGTGGGAGCAAAAGTAAGTAATTTTTTACATAATACAAGGAGGAATACATCTATGCTGCATTGGATTGCGATTATACTCGGAATTGCCTTTACGCTTTTTCAACTTTTTTATGCTTTTATAGTAATATGCAGTTTGATAGAAAATACGGGATATAAAATCCTTAGCATTGTTTTTGGCATCTGCCATGCAATTTCACCAGTATTGTTCGTATTCTTTGGTTATCAATGCCTTTTGCGTAAGATAGCACAATATGGTGCATTAAAGGCAGGTATCGGTATTGTTGTTTGCTTAGTCATATATTTTTTGGTTGTTTCGATATGGAATAGAATTGTATTGGGATATACTCCCGAAACATGGAAAATAAGTCTGTTAACGATAGCACAAGTGATTGTTTCGGCTATATTTATTTACGGCTTTTTGTATTTTTAGGCAAGCAATATGGAATGCAGACTACTCTGTCATTTTGCAGGCAGGTACAGAAAGTGGAATTGTAAGAACAGCAAGGAGGCATCATGATGAAAAAAGGCTATTATTATTTTGGGGAATGCGGAAGCATGGAGAAAATATTATTGGCAATAGGAATTATTGCTGCGGTTATTTCATGTTTTTTTCTATTTAAGGGCGGATATTTGTCACTTATAGATGATGATTTCTATTTTACAACATATAATGCGTGGTTTTTGTTCTTTTTATCAATCAGCTTTTTTGCATTTGTAGCTGATATTTGCCTGCATAAAATATGCGAGGATATAGCTACATGTTTGAAACAAATTGAAGAAAATGAAAAGAACTGATTGGATAATATATTTTTGGTTTCGGTTTACAGAACCGTTAAGTAGTTGAAATTTCAGCGATTGTACATATGAATATGTATTAAGGAATCTGTGGGGATAATGAATATGATAAAAAAGAAAGTGCCAATCTTTATGACAATACTTATGCTGACATTAACTGGATGCGGAAAAGCAGAACAGGAACGGCTAACAGTATATTCTTTCAGTGGAGAGAATGAGCAGCTTGCAGTTTCAAATGGCATTATTGTTCTGAATGGCACAGAAGAAACATTTGTTGGTGGTGATTTAAAGGTAACTGGTGATTTTTTCGATGACATCACATCCTACTCTACTACATTTTACACTATGTCTGGTAGTGAGAAGGACATTATCCTTTCAAATAGTGTAGTAGATATGACAGGAGGAATGGTCAATGTTTCCAGTGATTTGGGACAAATATCGGGGGACAGCATAATCACGAGAATAAATATAGATGACATAAGTGATTTGGATAATACTCTTTACTTTGAACTGACTACGAAAGATAAAGATGGTAAAGAAAATGTATATCAGTTAAAAATGTCTTTAACAGAAATAACAAAAAATGATGGCAATTAAATTCGAGCTGATTTCTGTCTATTGAGAAATTTGTGGAGGATTCAAGTATGAGGATAATTATTTTCAGTTTGTAGAATTGGAAAAATTGGGATTGAAAGAGGATAAACAGATGAAAAAAGTGATAGCTGCCATGACGGTAATGTTTCTTGCCATTGTACCTCTAGGCGGGGTGTGGTCAATTTTATTCAGATCAATTATCGGCGGTAGTACAGATCAAAGTTTTATTTATCCTATCTATGTTGGTTTAATCCTCTTAGCCGGGCTTGTTGTTGGTGCTGCAGTAGTGTGCTATGAAGAGATTGAAAAGCTTCGGAAAGAAGTCAAAAGCATCAAGGAAGAGGAAGAAAAATCAAAACAAGAGTGATAAATAATTTCAAATTTGTGGAGGATTCAAGTATGAGGACGATTATTTCCAGTGTGATAGTTATAATTGCTGCTGTTATTGGTTTTTTCATGGGAGCAGGAATGAATCAGGCTATGGGTGGCGCAACGCTGTTTGCGACG